>OJQP01000205.1_pt1 | contig 52062 bp, 48 predicted proteins | sample 1598871 | NCBI WGS metagenome assembly OJQP01 (sample SAMN03922520, study PRJEB24848) | human gut metagenome | isolation source: stool sample | host: Homo sapiens | place: Germany | collected 2010-02
TCCTTGACGATGCTATGCGCCCGAATTTCTGTTTCAGAGGCAATGTTTTCTTGCGTCAACACGCCTAAAGCCGGGCACTTTGCATCAAGGGGCCAGCCCGACGCATTTGCGGTCCACCGGCTCAACTGGCAAGGAGAGAATTTATGAAACGGAAAATGAAATTGCAAATTGGCACAGACTGCGCCATGACAGTGCTGCTTTTGATTCTGATGGCAAAGCAGCTTGCGGGGGAAACGGCCCACGAGTGGCTGGGTGCGGGAATGTTTGTGCTTTGGGTGTTTCACCATGTGCTGAATAGAAAATGGTATGGCCGCATAGCGAAGGGAAAATATTCTCCGTTCCGTCTGGTGCAGTTTGTTGTCAATGCCTGCCTTTTTGCGGCCATGCTTGGCACAATGGTAAGCGGCGTTATTCTCTCCCGAAGGGTTTTCGCTTTTCTGCCACTCTCTGGCGGTGTGGCGTTTGCACGGCCCTTGCACATCTTCTGTGCTTTTTGGGGCTTTGTGCTGATGGCCCTGCACCTTGGCCTGCACTGGGGAATGGTTGTGGGCTTGGTGCGAAAAATGGCCGGGCCCGTTTTACGCAAGCCGGCCAAATTGGCGCTGTGCGCCGCGGGCATTGCCATTGCCGTATATGGGGGATATGCGTTTTGGGAAAACGGCATTGGCTCTTATTTGTTTTTGTTTTCTTCCTTTGTGTTTTTTGATTTTGAACGGCCAGCCTTTCTGTTTTTTACCGAATATCTCGCCATCCTGGGCCTGTTTGTGTGGCTGGGCCATGATGCAGCAAAAGGGCTGCAGACGATGAATGTGCGCAAAACACAGCAGAAAAGCACTGCAAACAGCACGGCGCGGCAGAGCGAATAATTCAGGGCAAAGCGGGCGGCACATTGCGTTGGGCGGTGCGCCCGCTTTGCCCTTGCCAGGCCCTTGCGTTGCCAGGGGCATAACCGGCTTTGCAAGCCGAGGTAAGGTGCACGGGTTTGACGGGGTGGCAAGAGAAAGCGCGCGGCCGCCACGGAGGGGCAAAGCGTGCCTGCGGGCTGCCCCGGGCTGGCCAAAGCACAGTTTTTGCCCTAAAATGGGGAATTACGCCCTTTTTCTGGCGTTGCACGGGGCCAGACGCCTCTGCTATAATGCAGCCATGCCCATTTCGGGCAAATATTCTGCAAACAAGCAAAGCAACAGAGGAGGAGCCATGCAGGACCCCGATGACAGCGACGCTGCCCCGCATGACATGGTTTTGAATAAAGCAAAACGAAACAAAGGCATTGCTGCGCCCTTTTGCACAAGGGCGGCGGCATTGCCTTTGTTGTTTTCTGCGGCATGGCGGGCCGTCCGGCCGCCACGGCAGCGGGCCGGGGCCCACCGGCCCGCCGCCGGAAACCGATTTAGATGACAACCTACACAGAAAGGAAAGAGATACCTTGAATTTGCAGTTACAAGACATCAAAAAGGCCTATGGCGGCAAAGAGGTGCTGAAGGGGTGCTCCTTCACCTTTGAAAAAGGCAAGATATATGGCCTTTTGGGCCGCAACGGCGCGGGCAAGACAACGCTGTTCAACTGCCTGACAGACGAGCTGCCCGCAGATTCCGGCACTGCCGAGCTGATAGAGGAAACCGGCGCCCGGCGCCCGCTTGTGCCAAGCGAGGTGGGGTATGTGTTTTCCACCCCCATTCTGCCAGATTTTCTTACAGGTTATGAGTTTATTAAATTCTATATGGACATCAACGCCGCGCGCTGCACCCCCGGCAAAACCATAGATGATTATTTCGATATGGTGCAAATAGATGCACAAGACAGGCACAAGCTGATTAAAGGTTATTCACACGGCATGAAAAACAAGGTGCAGATGCTGCTGTTTCTGATTGCGCGGCCGCCGGTGATTTTGCTGGACGAACCGCTCACCTCGTTTGACGTGGTGGTGGCGCTGGAAATCAAAAACCTTCTGCGGCAAATTAAGCACGACCATGTCATTGTGTTCTCCACCCATATTTTGCAGCTTGCCACAGACCTGTGTGACGAAATCGTCATTCTGCATGATGGCCAGCTCAGCCAGGTGGACCATGCGCTTTTGCAAAGCAAAGATTTTGAAGAGCAGATTATTGAGCTGCTGACAGAGCAAGATGCCCCGGCAGAAAAGAAAGAGGGGGGCGCCAATGGTTGATATGCTGGTGAAAACAGTTGAAATGAAAGCCGCATTGTGGCTGAACAGCTTTTTTTATTACTTTCGCCGCCTGTGGCTTGTGGGCCGCCTGATGCCGGAAACCATCTATGCCAACACGGCCCTGAAAAAGGTGCTTTCGTATGTGGCTGTGGCGGTGCAACAGCTTTCCGGCTTTTTCAGCAAGCCGCTGTACCTGCTGTTGTTCGTCTGGCTGCCGGCAGTGTGGCTGCAGGCCAGGCAGCCGCAAATGGCCGGGCAGCAGTTTGCGCTGTTTGTGTCCATTTTGTTTTTTTTGAACTGCATGGTGGGCCCGTTTGGGGACAGCACCGTGTTCTCTGTCACGCGTGAAAAGGTCACTTTTCTGAAATACATGCGCGTCAGTGCGCGGCGCTATATCCAGGCGGCTTTGCTGCTGCGCTATGTGCCGTTTTTGGCATATTATCTTTTCTGGCTGGTTGTGGCGGCCTGCCTGCTTGGCGCGGGCCCGGCGGCAGGTGTTGCACTGTGGCTGGTGTTTGCGGCGTTCCGCATGCTGGGCGAGGCTGCGCAGGTGTACCTGTATGACAAAACGGGCAGGGTGCTCAGCCGCAGCACGGCGTATGAGCTTGCCCTTATTGCGCTGGGGCTGGCGGGCGCATATCTGCCCGCAGCGCTGGGCATGCACTGGCCCGTGGCGCTGGCCGGTGTGCTGCTGCACCCCGCCTTTGTGGCCGTGTGCGTGCTGGTGGGGGCGGCCTGTGCGTATTATGTGGTGTGGGGCTACCGCGGCTACGAGCGCAAGCTGCCCCGCGCAATGGATTTGAATTTCCTGCTGTCCACCATGCTGAAGGCATCTTCTGCGGCATCGGCCAAGGACGTAGAGGTAAAAGAGCGCGATGCAAAGCTGCAGGCAGGGCAGTATGCCCGCCTGCAAAAGCTGAAAGGGTACGATTACCTGAACGCCATGTTTTTCGCAAGGCACCGCCGCCAGCTGGTGCGCCCCGTTTGGTACAGGCTGGCTGTTGTGGGGGCTGTGCTGTGCGGCGCGCTGGCGCTGGCCGTTTTGCGGCCGCAGCTGGCCTTTGCGCTGGGCCGCAACCTCACGGCAATGCTGCCTTCCTTCGTGTTTATCATGTATGGCATAACCGTGGCGGAAAAGGCCTGCCGCGCCATGTTTTATAACTGTGACAAAGACCTTCTGCGCTATGCGTGGTACCGCACGCCGGGCGTTATCCTGCGCTGCTTTGCCATTCGCCTGCGGCGCGTGGCGCTGTACAATGGCATTGTGGCCGCGGCACTGTGCATGGTGGCCGCCGTGTTCTGCCTTGTGGGCGGCGCGGGCATTTTTACGGCAGATTTCTGGCTGTTTTGTGCGGCCATTCTGCTGCTTTCGCTTTTGTTCACGGCACATCACCTATGCCTTTACTATATTTTCCAGCCCTACTCGGAAAGTATGCGGGTGAAAAACCCCATGTTCAATGTGGTGAACTGGGGCATGTATTTTCTGTGCTTTTTGTGCCTGCAAATAGACGTGGGCGGCCTTGCCTTTACGCTGGCCGTTCTGGCGTTCACGGTGGTTTATATTGCAGTGGTGATGACGCTGGTATACGTCCGCTCGCCCAAGTCTTTCCGTGTGAAATAACGCGCCTTTTGGCGCGTTGGCGTAAAAACATTGCCGCGGAAACAGCAACCCGGGCACATGGCATCATCCGCGCGCTTTTCAGGCCAGGCGGCAAAAAAGAAAAGGCCCTTCTGCGGGCAAGCCCGCAGAAGGGCAGAAAGGGGCAGGCGGCTCAGCGCCCGCGCGCGGAAAGCACGGTAATAAGGTCGCACACGCCATCCACAATCAGCCCAATGCCGAAAAAGCGGATTACGGTTTTGGCCACGCCAAAGGGGTTGGCTATCAGCACAATGCCCAGCACCAACGGCAGCACGGCGGCCCAAAGCACGGGCGTAAGGGCTGTGTGCAGGGTGCGCACGGCGTCCACAGCCAGCGGCAGCTTGCCAATGCCATCTATCAGCAGGGCAATGCCCAGCACCAGCGGCAGGAAGGAAAGGATGAACTGCGGGCGAAAGATGCACACAAGGCACAAAACAGCAGCCAGAAGCCCGGCCAAAAGCAGGCCAGGCAGGGAATAGCCCTGCTTTTTGCCCTGATGCCAGCGCCAGAAATTCCCGGCGGCATAAAGCCCGGCGCCTGCCGCCAACCCCCAGCAGAACACGGTGCCGGACATGCCGGGGAACAAAAGCAGCACAATGCCCAGCACAAGATACAGGGCCGCCATGCCCAATGTGGCATTGCGGGACCAGAAATATCCAAACATATCAATTCCTCCTGTTGGGCCGCTTGGCGGCCCGGATGTAAGTGTATGGCGAATGCCCGCCCGCCATGTTCGGGGCAGGGCACATACATAGTTCGGCCACTCTCAGTATAACATACTTACAGGGCGGCATAAACAAATACTTTTTAAAAAACGAAGCGGCAGGGCTTTTTTGTGCAAAAGCTGCCGCAGGAAAGGACGGGATACCATGCAAAACCCAAGAAAAGTAGCTGTGATTGGCTGCGGCTTTGTGGGCGCCTCCATTGCGTTCAGCCTGATGCAGAAGGGGCTGTTTTCCGAGCTGGTGCTGATTGACAGCAACACGGCCAAAGCGCACGGCGAAGCAATGGATTTGAGCCATGGCCTGCCGTACACGGCCTCTATGGATATTTACGCGGGCAGCTATGATGACATTGCAGACAGTGCCCTTATTATCATCACTGCCGGTGCAAACCAGAAACCGGGCGAAACAAGGCTGGACCTGATTGGCAAAAATGTAGGCATTCTGCGCGCCATTCTTCCGCAAATCACCTCGCGCGGGTTTGAGGGCATTTTGCTCATTGTTTCGAACCCGGTGGATGTTTTGACGTATGCGGCGCAGCGCATTTCCGGCTACCCCGCACACCGGGTGATAGGCTCGGGCACTGTATTGGACACCGCGCGCCTGAAATACCTGCTTAGCCGCCATTTGGGTGTGGATGGCCGCAGCGTGCATGCGGTGGTAATTGGCGAACACGGCGACAGCGAGCTGGCAGTGTGGAGCGGTGCCAATGTCTCTGGCATTGGCCTGGACCACTTCTGCGAGCTTCGCGGGCACTTTGACCATGCGGCCGCCATGAAGAAAATTTATGAAGATGTGCGGGACAGCGCCTACCGCATCATTGAAGAGAAGGGCGCCACATATTATGGCATCGCCATGGCCGTGGCGCGCATTGCGGAATGCATTGTAAAGGATGAGCACGCGGTGCTGCCAGTGTCTACCGTGCTGCAGGGCGAGTATGGCCTGAAGGGCCTTGCGCTCAGCATTCCGTCCGTGGTGGGCAAAAGCGGTGTAGAGACGGTGCTGGAGATTCCCCTCAGCGCACAGGAAAGCGCCGAGCTTCAGGCTTCTGCCGGGGGCCTTCGCCGCGTAATTGCCACCCTGCCGCTGTAACAGGCGGCCCTGTGTGACGCCGTCACAGTCACCGGCGGCTTTGTCTGGTATACTAAAGCCAGAATCGAAATCAATGAAAAAGGAGACAGGAACATGGCTGTTTTGAATATCACAAGCGAAAATTATGAAAAAGAGGTGGTGGGCTCGAAACTTCCCGTGCTGTTGGATTTTTGGGCCCCTTGGTGCAAATATTGCCGCCGCATTGCCCCGGTGGTAGAGCGTGTGGCACAGGAATATGAAGACAAAGTGGTGGTGGCGCAGTGCAATGTGGATGACGCCCCGGCGCTGGCGCAGCAGTTTAAGGTGGATATCATCCCCTCGCTGTTCCTCATCAAAAACGGCGTGCCGGGCGAGAAGATTGTGAACCCGGCGTCTCAGGACGCGCTGGAAGCGTGGATGGCACCGCAGCTGTAAGGAGTAGGTGGCAATGTACAAGGCAGATTATGACATGATTGTGGTGGGCGGTGGCCCCGGTGGGTATACGGCTGCGCTGTATGGCGCAAGGGCCGGGCTCTCTGTTCTGGTGCTGGAGATGCTTTCGCCCGGCGGGCAGATGGCCACCACAGAGAATGTGGATAATTACCCCGGTTTCCCGGAAGGGGCCGATGGGTTCGAGTTGGGCGAAAAAATGCAGCAGGGGGCGCACCGCTTCGGCGCTGTGACAAAGTTTGAAGAGGTGAAGGCCCTGCATCTGGAAGAGACCCCCAAGCGTGTAGAGACGGGCAAGGGCGTTTACACAGCCCGCACGGTGGTGCTTTCCACAGGTGCAAACCCGCGCAGGCTGGCCGTGCCGGGGGAAGAAGCGCTGGCAGGCCGCGGTGTAGCCTATTGCGCCACATGCGACGGAATGTATTACCGGGGCAAAGAGGTGGCGGTGTTGGGCGGCGGCAACTCTGCCGCGGAAGAGGCGCTGTATCTTTCCAAAATCTGCCCCAAGGTATACCTGGTGCACCGCCGCGACACCCTGCGGGCGGAAAAAAGTTCGGTGCAGGCGTTGCAGCGCGCAGGCAACATTGAATTTGTGTGGAACGCCACTGTGGAAGGCTTTGTCACAGGCGGCGAGCGCGGCAGCCTGCAGGCCCTTGTGCTGAAAAGCACACAGGACGGGCACACCTGGCAACTGCCCTGCGAAGGGGCGTTTGTGGCCATTGGGCGTGTGCCCAACACGGCGCTGGTGGCTGGCAAGGTGCAGCTGGACGCGCAGGGGTATGTGGCCGCAGACGAAACCACGCGCACCAGCGTGCCCGGCGTGTTTGCCGTGGGCGATGTGCGCACCAAGGCCGTGCGGCAGATTGTGACGGCTGCGGCCGATGGCGCTGTGGCGGCCCATTTTGCACAGGAATTTATCGAACAGCAGGCATAAGGCGGGCCACGGCCGCCGCAAAGGCAGGCCGCGGCAGGATAATTGGAACGCTTTCGGAAAAAACGGCCTGCCCGCAGCGGAAAAGAAAACCAAAAGGCCCCGCAACATCAGGTGCTGCGGGGCCTTTTAAGCCAAGGTGTTTTGGGGCAGCCATGCTTTGCCACTGAAACGGGAAAAGCGCGCACAGAGGCTGTCAGGCCTGCGGCGTGGCCTCCGGTGGTTCAGCCGGTGTACAGCTGGCGTGTGTTTCCAGCGCTTTCACGGCATAAACCTTATAGGCAAAAGAGCGCACCGCAGCGCGCAGAAGCTCGGCCTCTGGCGGCAGAGAAGCCGCCGCTGCCTCCTGAGCGCCTTGCGGGGCAAATGCAGCCCGCAGGGCCGCCTCCAATTCCTCACAGAAACGGCCGTATGCATAGGGCGCCTCGTATTTGCGCTGCTGCATGCGCAGCAGCGCCGCAATTTCCCCAATGCTAAGCACCTGCTTCAGCAGAAAGATTACATACAGGTAGGCAATTTGCCCGGTAGAATATTTCTTCTTTTCCGGCGGCGCCAACAGCTTCATTTTTACATAGTTGTTTACCATTGTGGCGGTGACAGGCGTTTCCCCCTGCGGATAAAACGGGCCTACGGCCTCGTTCAGAACAGAGACTACCTGGTCTTTGTACAGCGCAATATGCGGCAGTTCTTCATAGCGCGGGCAATGATACTCTGCCAGCGTGCGGCAAACATCTGAAAAATTCTGGCCCATCTTCCTCTCTCCTTTCTTAACAGTTTACCATAGGCATATCCGACTTGTCAAAAAGAAAAGCTTCTTGAAGGGGAATGGAAAACTGTATAATATGGTGTTGAATACTATAATGCCAAAGCGTTGAAAGTGCAGCAGCGGGGCAGGGGACGGGCACAGTAACCGAAAGGCCGTGCGGCTGCCCACAAAACGCAAACCGCCTGCTGCAGGGCGCCACAACCGCCGCCCGAAGGGCCGCCCAGCGAAGAACTTCGCAAGGTGCAAAATTTTTTAAAAACCCTCTTGACATTCCTTGCCGCAGTTGATATTATAATAAGGCACTTTGAAGTGCACGGCCCGTGGGGGTGTAGCTCACTTGGGAGAGCGCTTGAATGGCATTCAAGAGGTAAGGGGTTCGATCCCCCTCATCTCCACCACAAAAAAGCCTGTAGAACCAACGTTCTACAGGCTTTTTTCTTTTGCAATGTTCACACTTTAAATTTTATTCGCCAGATGCGGCATCGAAAAGTGCGGCCGGGCAACGGCACAGCCCGCAGAAAGAGCACATTCCATGAATGCCAATTGTTTGGCGCATACAACGCCCAACGGCTTTCATGAGCCCGCTGGGCGGCACAACAATTCCGCCATTTAGCCTGGGTCGTATGTAGATAACGCATCATTCAATTGCAAAATCCATGTGGGGTAATCGTGCTCCAAACTTGTGCTCACTATGTTCATAAATTCAACTTTCCCATCTCTGTATGTTCCACTACAAGTAAATTGATATTTAATCTCTTCATGCATGACAATAAAATCGACTTCAATTAATAGGAACATATCCTCAAGCCGGGTTCGCGAAAATTTTGCTTCCGCTTTCTGAATCATCACGCCTTGTTCTTTCAGTTCCGATAACGCCGTAAATACGCCTTCGGAATTTCCTATATAAGTTTGAATGGATTTTTCGTCATAGGCCTGTATTGCTTCTGCCGCCTTTTGGGCGCACCAATATGCAGGAATACACTCCCACGAAAATCCCTCTCCCCAAATAACGCCATTCAGAGCGGGAATTAGGATAAGCAAAGCCAAACATGCCAAAAGAATGCACGCAAACACCTTTTTCTTCAAAGCCTTTGTTTTCTGGGTGATTTCGTTTTCCGAATAGGTGATAATATTTTTGACCGCAAGGTCAATCTCATCCGTATATTCCTCTCTCTTTAGGCGTTCTCCTGAAATCAATTCCATAACAGTAACGCCTAATGCTGCGGCTAATGGCTCAAGCAACGATATATCTGGTGCGCACAGGCCACGTTCCCACTTTGAAACAGCCCTATCCGTGACATGAAGCAAACCGGCAAGTTCTTTTTGTGTCATATTTTTTTCTTTCCGAAGTTCTCTAACCAGCGCGCCTGTTTTGATATTGTCCATGTTTTGGCCCCTTTCCTGCTTATCATTATAAGGGATACTCGCCCACAAAGCACCAAACCACAGGTTGAGTTTATTGTTCTTTATGACCTGGCTTTGCTTTAAAGTGATTTAATCTCAAATCGATAGAAAGTTGAGATGGAAAAAGAATAAATCGGCGTATACGTTCCCAATTCTGCGCATCAAAAACACACTCTCGAACACAGAAAAGCCCGTGGATAGAACATTCTGCGGGCTTATGCTTTGGGGCAATCACGCGCTTGCAGGTTCACAAACGGTGCCGCTTGGGCGCGTTGGCGCAAGAGAACGTTGTCTTTGGGCCGACGGTTTTGGCGCATGGCGCATTCAAAAAGCCCGGCAATCCGTTAGAATTGCCGGGCTTGTTTTATTTCTGTGCAGTATCCTTTTGTGCCGTGTTGGCCCTTGCTCCACGCTTTTTCTCACTGGCAATGCCATAGCTCTTCAGCGCCTTGCGCAGGGCACTTCCGTTTTTATAGTGGATGCCCACCATATCCATATCAAAGGCCGCAGAGGCGTTTTGCTTGTTGTCGTCAATAAAAATGGAAGCCGTGGGGTCCAGCCCATATTTTTTTAAAAGCGCCTGATAGATGCGCAGGTCCGGCTTGTTCAGATGCACCTCACAAGAGGCAAGGCCGCCGTCAAACAGGGCGAAAAAGCGCCGCTGGCGCAGCATGTCATACACATGGCTGGGGATGTTCGAAAGGTAATACAGCCGGTAGCCGCGCTTTTTCAGGCGCATCATCAGCTGCACCGTGTCGTCTTTTGTCCGCAGCATGTCCATCCAGTCATTCAAAATGGCGTCCACCTCAAACGAATGCCCCAATTCCGCCCCGCGCTTGCGCATGGCCGCCTCGGCCTGGTGGCGGGAAATCAGCCCGGCGTCCAGCTGTTTCCACTCTTCGCTGCCGAATGTGATGTCAAAAAGCTGATCTTCCAGCTTTTCGTTCATAAAGTAATCTACCAAAAACTCGCGCGGCGCATAATCCACCACAACGCCGCCCAAGTCGAAAATGATGTTCTGATACATAGCGTCCCCCTGCATGTAATTTCTTATCCGATATGCATTATACACCATTTTTGCCGGCATAGGAAGTTGTTTGCAGAAATAGTATCAAAAGAGGGCACCGGCGTCTGGGCGGGCGGCCCGGATGCCGGTGATTGCAGAAGCTTTTTGAAACAAAAAAGGGGGGAATGTCGTTATGACATTGTATGAGCTTTGCCACCACGACGTGGTAGACCTTTCCACAGGGGCAAACCTTGGCAGCGTGGACGATATTGTGTTCGACAGCGCCACGGCTGCGGTGACGCACCTTGTGCTGTATGGCAAGCCCCGCCTTTTCGGCCTGCTGGGGCGGGGAGAGGACCTTCAAGTGCCCTGGAAAGAGATTGAAAAAATAGGGCGGGACGTGGTTTTGGTGCACAGTGCGCCGCAGGCTAGCACGGCGCCGAAAAAGGCAAAGCGTTTGTTTGAAATGTTGTGAAAATCTGCGTTTCCGGCTTGACAAATGTGCGGATGCGGTGGATGATAAACAGGATGCAGAAAGGAATGTGAAGACGGTTGAAAGGAACGGTTCGGGAAAATTGCAGTGCGGTGCGGCAGAGCCGGTGGCTGAATGTGGTGTGTTTGCTGGTGTTGCCGCTTCTGGACATGACGCTGATGGAATGGGTGCACCGGGGCAGCTTTTCGGTGGAGTTCTGGACGCAGCAGTTCGCCCCGCACGCCTGGTCTTTTCTTTTTGGCTGGCTGTTTCTGGTGTTTGTATACGGCGTGTTGTGCATGGCCTTTGGCCGGCATTGGCCTGCACAGCTCATTCTCAGTGTCGTGTGCTTTGGCTTTGGCGCCGCAACCTACCTGAAGCTGCAGATGCGCGGCGAGCCGCTGCTGCCCTGGGATTTTTCCCAGCTTGGCGAGTTTTTCGGCGTGGCCAGCAAGGTAAGCCTGTCTATCCCGTGGCACTTCTTTGCGGCTGGGGCCTGTTTTGCCGTGCTGTGCGCGCTTAGCATTTGGGTGAAATTGCCGCCTTTTGCGCGCCGCGGGCGCCTGCGGGCCGCAGGTGCGGCGCTGAACCTTGTGCTGCTGGGGGCGCTGTGCTTCGGCGTGCTGTTACAGCAGAATGTGTGCGAGTTTTTCGGCATTTGGCCGGATATGTGGATGCAGGACAGATATTACCGCAACCACGGCATTGTGACGGGCTTTGTGACAAACCTGCGCGTGCTGAACATCACAGCGCCGGACGGCTACAGCGAAGAGGCCGTGCAGCAGCTTGCCGAGGAAACGCAGCAGGCTGCCGCGCAGCGGCAGCCGCTGTTTTCCGGCTCTTACGCGCTGGCAGTGCAGGAGAGCGAACAGGAAACACAGCCCAATATCATCTATTTGATGAATGAATCGTTTTGGGATGTCACCCGGCTGGAGGGCATTGAGTACGACCGTGAGCTTACGCCCAACCTGAACCGCCTGAAGCAGCAGGCGGCCTATGGCTATTGTTTTTCGCCGTCCTATGGCGGCGGCACCTGCGATGTGGAATTTGAGGCCCTGACGGGTTTTTCGCTGGAACATTTGCCCTCTGGCGCAAAACCGTATCAGCAGTATGCCACAAAGCCGCTGCCTGCGCTGCCGCAGTTTTTGAAGGCGAACGGCTATGAAACGCTGGCTGTGCACGGCTATGGCCGCAAATTCTGGAGCCGGGACACCGCCTACCCGAACCTTGGCATTGACACCTTTATTGCCCAGGAAGATTTTGTCTCGCCCGACACGCGCCGCGGCTTTATTTCAGACCACGCCATGACACAGCGCATCATCGAGGAATATGAGGCCAGGGTAGAGGACGGCCCGCTGTTCATTCACGCGGTGACCATGCAGAACCACACTACCTACGATGAATCGCGCTACCCGGAAAGCGAGCTTGTGGAAATTGTAAAACACCCCGGCCTTTCGGAAGAAACGCTGAGCCAGCTGCGCGATTTTGCCACCGGTGTGCATGAGGCGGATGCCGCACTGGGCGAGCTGATCGACTACTTTGAACAGCGGCAGGAGCCTGTCATTGTGGTGTTCTGGGGCGACCATTTCAACCCCGTGGGGCAGGGCAGCGAACTGTATGAAAAGACGGGCTTCATCGAGCCGGGCGACACCTCCACCATGCACCTGCGCCAAACAGACCTGTTGATTTGGAGCAACTATTACAACACCAGCGTAGAACTGGGCACCATTGCGGCCTATGAGATAAGCCCTGTGATGATGGACCTGTACGGCCTGGATATGCCGCTGTGGTTTGAAAAACTGGCCTCAGAGCTGCCCGTCCTGCGCGCCCGCACGCGCGGCGTCACCGTAGAGCCGGATTCCAGCCTTTCGGAGAGCATGACGCCCCAGCAGGAGGCACTGTTCCAGGAAAACTGGCTGATCCAATACGATTTGATGTTCGGCAAAGGCTATTGGCCCACACAGGGGGAAATGCCCTAGTTCACCGGTGTGCGGGCCCGGCCGGGGCGGCATATGCCCCGGCAAAAATTCCCCGCCCAAAGTGAAAAAAACCTTGTAATCGGAATGGCCTTGTGCTATACTAATACGGCAATACGCACGCATTGCTTTGGTTTGCTGTGCCCTTTGGGGTGAAAAACCGTGCGGCAATGCGGAGGGTAAAAACAATTTCAGGAGGAAAACAAACTATGGCAGTCGTATCTATGAAACAGCTTCTCGAAGCCGGTGTGCATTTCGGTCATCAGACCCGCCGCTGGAACCCCAAAATGGCGAAGTATATCTTCACCGAGCGCAACGGCATCTACATCATCGACCTGCAGAAGACGGTGAAGAAGCTGGACGAAGCGTATAACTTTGTGCGCGACGTGGCCGCCGAGGGCGGCAGCATCCTGTTTGTCGGCACCAAAAAGCAGGCGCAGGAATCCATTCGTGAGGAAGCAACCCGCTGCGGCATGCACTATGTGAACGCCCGCTGGCTGGGCGGCATGCTCACCAACTTCCGCACCATCCGCCGCCGCATCGACCGCATGGAGCAGATTAAGAAAATGCGCGAGGACGGCACGTTTGACATGCTTCCCAAAAAGGAAGTTGCCAAGCTGGAGCTGGAGCTGGAAAAGCTGGAAAAATTCCTGGGCGGCGTGAAAGAGATGGGCAGCCTGCCCAAGGCCATGTTCATTGTGGACCCGCGCAAGGAGCGCATTGCCGTTTCTGAGGCCCGCAAGCTGAACATCCCCATTGTGGCCATTGTGGACACCAACTGCGACCCGGATGAGATCGACTATGTAATTCCCGGCAACGACGATGCAATTCGCGCCGTGAAGCTGATTGCGGGCGCTATGGCGGACGCCGTGCTGGAGGGCCGCCAGGGCGAGCAGATGGAAGAGGCCTCTGCAGAGGAAGAGCCTGTGGCCGCCGCCGAGTAAGATTTAAAAAGCATTTGTAAATCAAAGAAGAGGAGAATGCAACATGGCATTTACTGCACAGGATGTAAAGAAACTGCGTGAGCAGACCGGCTGCGGCATGATGGATTGCAAAAAGGCCCTGACTGAGGCTGGCGGCGATTTTGACAAAGCTGTGGAGTGGCTGCGCGAGAAGGGCCTTGCGGCTGCCCAGAAAAAGGCCGGGCGCATTGCGGCCGAGGGCATGGTGTATGCCACGGCTGACGTGGAAAAGAAGCTGGGCGTTATGATTGAAGTGAACGCCGAGACAGACTTTGTGGCGAAGAACGAACTGTTCCAGAACTTTGTAAAAGATGTGGCTGGCGTTGTGATGAGCCAGAACCCCGCCACGGTAGAGGCCCTGCTGGCCTGCAAGATGGGCGAGGGCACGGTGGAAGCCGCCCTGCAGGAAAAGGTGCTTGTGATTGGCGAGAACATCAAGATTCGCCGCTTTGTGCGCTATGAGGGCGTCTGCGCCGCGTATGTGCACGGCGGCGGCACGCACGGCGTGCTGGTGCGTTTTGACGTGGCGGACGATGTGGCCGGCAAGCCGGAGTTTGCCGTGATGGGCAAAGATGTTGCCATGCAGATTGCCGCTGTGAACCCGGGGTATCTGGACGAGGCCTCTGTGCCCGCCGAAGTGCTGGAGAAGGAAAAAGAAATTCTGCTTGCGCAGATTTCCAACGACCCGAAGATGGCTGCAAAGCCCGATTTCGTCAAACAGAAGATGGTAGAGGGCAAAATTGGCAAGTTCTATAAAGAGAACTGCCTGCTGGACCAGGCGTTCGTCAAGGACGGCGACCTTTCTGTGGGCCAGTATGTTGCCAACTGCGCCAAAGAGCTGGGCGGCGACATCAAGGTGGTGGAGTTTGTCCGCTTTGAAAAGGGCGAAGGCCTGGAAAAGCGCGAGGATGACTTTGCCGCTGAAGTTGCCAGTATGATGAAGTAAGCTCGGTTTTGAGAAAGCAAAAATCCGCAGGCATACCGCCTGCGGATTTTTTTACAAAAATTATCAATAGTTTTGAAAAAATGTTTGATTTTTTTTGTTCAATGTGGTAAAGTGAAAAAGCATTGATGTGAAGCCTGCTTTCTTCACAGGCAGCAAAAGAACAGGAGGTGGCCCCCGTGGGCGAGCACAAGGCGCAAAGCCCTCAGGCAGATCTGCTATTCAAAGCTATCTTATCACTGAAAACCACAGAAGAGTGCTACGATTTCTTTGAAGACCTTTGCACCATGAAAGAAATTGCGGATATGGCCCAGCGTGTAGAGACGGCCAGCATGCTGCTGAAAGGCCGCACCTACGAGCAAATTGTAAAAGATGTAGAGATCAGCACCGCAACAATCAGCCGGATCAACCGCTGCATCCAATATGGAAATGGTGGATATGCGTCAATCCTGAACCGTATCCATGCCGGCGAAGAATGAACAGCCCGGCCTTTCGCAAGAGAGGCCGGGCTTTCCTTCATTTATTCAAAATTTTTCGTGATTTTATGCAACTTATCATAAATTACTGCTTCACCGCAACAAAGTATGTCAAAATGGTGCATTGAAATTTGTGCATCATTGCATTAGAATATTACCAATATCCGCACGGTGAAACGTTTATCGCTTCAGAGCGGGGTAGAAATGGAGGAGAAAAGTATGAAAAAGTTTATCGCAGCAGGCCTTGCGCTGTGCATGGCTTTCATGTTGGCCGCATGCGGCGGAAGCCCGTCCTCGACAGCATCGCAGGCAGGTTCTGGCACATCTGCCGCAGCTGATGGTTCCGCCGTCACAATTAAGCTGGGCGGTATTGGCCCCATTACCGGTTCCACTGCAGTGTATGGAGAGGCAGTGATGAACGGTGCGCAGATCGCGGTAGACGAGATTAATGCCTCTGACAGTGCGGTGAAATTTGAGTATAATTTCCAGGATGATGAGGGCGATGCGGAAACGGCTGTAAACGCCTATAATATCCTGAAAGACTGGGGCATGCAGGTGCTGATGGGCACGGTAACAACAGCCCCCTGCCTGGCGGTAATTTCTGAGACAGAGGCGGACAATATGTTCCAGATCACTCCGTCCGCTTCTTCCACCGATGTCATTGTGCCGGACAATGTGTTCCAGGTATGCTTTACAGACCCGAACCAGGGCGTTTCGGCTGCGGATTACATTGCGGACAATGGCCTTGCCACAAAAGTAGCTGCCATTTATGACAGCTCGGATGCGTATTCTTCCGGCATTTACAACGCTTTCGCGGCGGAAGCCGAGGCCAAGGGCCTGGAGATTGTATGTGCCGAAGCCTTTACCGCCGACAACAAGACGGATTTCAGGACGCAGCTTCAGAAAGCGCAGAGCGCAGGCGCCGACCTGGTGTTCCTTCCCATCTATTATCAGGAGGCCGCGCTGATTCTTACCCAGGCCGACCAGCTTGGCTACGAGCCGCTGTTCTTCGGCTGTGACGGCATGGACGGCATTCTGGCGCTGGATAATTTCGACACGGCTTTGGCAGAGGGCCTGATGCTGATGACGCCGTTCAACGCCACCAGCGAGGACGAGCGCACGGCGAATTTCGTTCAGGAATATGAAGAGAAGTTTGGCGGCACGCCCAACCAGTTCGCGGCCGATGCTTACGACGCAGTGTATGCAATTCGCGATGCTTGCGTGCAGGCAGGCGTTACCTCTGACATGAGCGTTTCTGAAATTGGCGATGCTTTGATTACAAGCATCACGGAAATCACCATGGATGGCCTGACCGGCTCTGACATGACATGGGCGTCTACTGGCGAAGTGAGCAAAGCGCCTATTGTTGTGGAAATTGAAAATGGTGCGTACAAGCAGCTGTAAGGGCTGCCGGCCACTGTCTTTTCGATGATTCGCCAAAGAAGGCTGCCGTATCCCCGGCAGCCTTCTTTGGCAATTTGGCAGGCGAATTGCGGGAAACATCAGCCTGCGCACACGGGTATAAGGGGCGTATGATATGGAATTTCTCTCGTTTCTCATGAATGGCATCAGCTTGGGAAGCATTTATGCCATTATTGCACTTGGGTATACGATGGTGTACGGCATAGCCAAAATGCTGAATTTTGCCCATGGCGATATCATCATGGTGGGCGGCTATCTTGTGTTCACCTGTATGAACAGCCTTTCGCTGCCGCCTGTGGTAAGCGTGCTGATTGCAATGGTGGTGTGCACACTGCTGGGCATTACCATAGAGCGCATTGCATACAAGCCTCTTCGGCATGCGCCAAGCCTGGCAGTGCTGATTACAGCCATTGGCGTAAGCTACTTTTTGCAGAATATGGCGCTGCTTATTTGGGGTTCTGCGCCAAAATCTTTCAACTCTATTGTATCGTTTGCGCCTTTGCGCCTGTTTGACGGGCGCCTGGTTATCTCGGGGGAAACGCTTGTCACAATTATAGTTTCCGCCATTATCATGGTTGTGCTGTGGCTGTTTGTAAACAAGACAAAAATCGGCCGTGCAATGCTGGCCGTCTCTGAGGACAGAGGCGCCGCCCAGCTGATGGGCGTGAATGTGAACGCCACCATTTCCATTACATTTGCAGTTGGCAGCGCATTGGCTGCAATTGCCGGCGCGTTGATGTGTTCGGCGTACCCCATCCTTCAGCCCACCACCGGCGCCATGCCCGGCATCAAGGCCTTTGTGGCGGCGGTGTTTGGGGGCATTGGCTCTATTCCGGGCGCCATGCTGGGCGGTATCCTGCTGGGGGTTATTGAAAACCTCAGCAAGGCCTATATTTCCACCCAGCTTGCCGATGCCATTGTGTTTGCGGTGCTGATTGTGGTGCTGCTGGTGAAGCCCACCGGCATCCTGGGCAAAAAAATCAATGTGAAAGTGTAGGTGCCGGCAGATGAAAGCAAAAAGACTCAGCCGCACCACGCGGCAGAACCTGATTACATATGCCATTGTTCTGGTAGCCTTTGCCGTGGTTACCCTGATGAACCTGACCGGTTCGCTGTCCAATTCCTTGGAAGGCCAGCTGGTGCCCATTTGCACCTATGTGATGCTGGCGGTTTCGCTGAACCTCACTGTGGGAATTTTGGGCGAGCTTAGCCTTGGCCACGCGGGCTTTATGAGTGTGGGCGCCTTTTCGGCCATGTGCTTTTCTGTTTATATGGAAGATGTGCTTACCACACCGGTGCGCTTTACACTGGCCCTGATTATTGGCGGCATTGCAGCCGGTATTGCGGGCGTGCTCATCGGCATTCCCGTGCTGCGCCTGCAGGGCGATTATCTGGCCATTGTGACGCTGGCATTTGGCGAAATTATTAAAAATGTTCTGAACGCCACCTATCTTGGCATTGATGGCTCCGGCATCCATATTTCGCTGAAAGATGCGGCATCCATGAACCTTGCGGCCGATGGCAAAGTGATTATCAACGGCCCGCTGGGAATTACCAATACCCCCAAAGACGCCACTTTTACCGTGGGCATCCTTTTGATTCTGTTCACGCTGTTCATTGTGCTGAACCTGATTAAGTCCCGCACGGGGCGCGCCATCATGTCCATCCGTGACAACCGCATTGCGGCAGAATCTGTGGGCATCAATGTCACAAAATATAAATTGATTGCCTTTTCTGTTTCCGCAGCGCTTGCGGGTGTGGCGGGGGCTTTTTATGCGCACAACTTCTCTTCGCTGGTTGCCCAGAAGTTTGATTATAACACCTCAATTTTGATTTTGGTGTTTGTGGTGCTGGGCGGCATTGGCAATATCCGCGGCTCGGTGATTGCGGCGGCTGTGCTTACGGTGCTTCCCGAAATGCTGCGTGCACTGAACACTTACCGGATGCTTATTTATGCGGTGATTTTGATTTTGGTGATGATTTTCAGCCAGAACGAGCAGCTAGTGCTTTGGCGCATGCGCCTGAAACACAAAGTGACGGCGGCGTTTGGCGCGCACCGCAGAAAGGGGGCGTGAGGGCATGGCGCTGCTGGAAGTTTCGAACCTTGGCATTGCGTTTGGCGGCCTGCAGGCAGTGGATAAAGTGGACCTCACCGTGGAAGAGGGCGCTTTGTGCGGCCTGATTGGCCCGAACGGCGCTGGAAAAACCACCGTGTTCAACATGCTTACGGGTGTGTACAGCCCCACAGAGGGGGATATCATCCTGAATGGGAAAAACATCACAGGCCAATCTCCGGCCTCCATCTGCAAGGCGGGTATTGCGCGCACGTTTCAGAATATTCGCCTGTTTAAGGCCATGACTGTGCTGGACAATGTAAAAGTAGGCCTGCACAATCAAATACGCTACAACGCGCTGACGGGCATTTTCCGCCTGCCAGCCTACTATGAAAAAGAGCGGGAAATGAAAGGCCGGGCCATGAGCCTGCTGAAAATTTTTGGCCTGGATGAAGAGGCAAAGCAGCTTGCCTCCAGCCTGCCGTACGGCAAACAGCGCAAACTGGAAATTGCCCGCGCCCTGGCCACCAACCCCAAGCTGCTTTTGCTGGACGAGCCGGCGGCCGGTATGAACCCGAATGAAACGGCAGAGCTGATGGAGACCATCAAATTTGTGCGCGAGAAATTTGGCGTTGCCATTCTGCTGATTGAGCACGACATGAGCTTTGTGATGGGCCTGTGCGAGCACATTGTGGTGCTGAACTATGGGCGGATTCTTGCGCAGGGCGACCCCGAGACCGTGCGCAACGACCCCAAAGTGATTGCCGCCTACCTGGGAGGTGAATGAGATGGAAGAAATGCTTTCTGTCAAAGACCTTGAAGTGTCGTATGGCGCTATCCGGGCAGTGAAGGGAATCTCGTTTCATGTGAACAAGGGCGAAATTGTCACGCTGATTGGTGCGAACGGGGCGGGCAAAACCACCACACTGCACGCAATTTCGGCGTTGCTAAAGCCCAAAGCAGGGGAAATTACCTTCTGCGGCACCCCCATCACACATACGGAAGCGCATAAAATCATTCGCCTTGGCCTTGCGCAGGTGCCGGAGGGGAGGCGCGTGTTTTCCCAGCTTACCGTGCAGCAGAACCTGGAGCTTGGCGCCTATACCCGCACAGATTCCAGCGAGGCAATTGCCGCCGATTACGAGATGGTGTTTGAACTTTTGCCGCGTCTGAAAGAGCGGCGCAAGCAGCTGGCGGGCACGCTTTCGGGCGGGGAACAGCAGATGCTGGCCATTGGCCGCGCGCTGATGTCCAGCCCGCGCATGCTGCTGATGGATGAACCCTCTATGGGCCTTTCTCCGCTTTTGGTGCAGGAGATTTTCAACATCATCCGCAATGTGAACCGGGACGGCGTCACCATCCTTCTGGTGGAACAGAACGCCAAGATGGCGCTGGAAGTTGCCAACCGTGCCTATGTGCTGGAGACGGGCACCATTGCCATGAGCGGCGAGGCCAGCGAGCTTGCAAACGACCCCAAAGTGCGCGATGCTTATTTGGGCGGCTGAGCCACCGCAAAAAACAAGATAGGGCAAAGCGCCCCGCCTGCAACATGCAGGAGGGGCGCTTTTTTTACGCACTGGTTTGCGCACGGGCGGAAGAATGCGGGCGCTGTTACAGCCCAAGGGAAGCGCACAGGTTTTCCAGCGCGGCATCTGCCTTGGAAAAATCCATGGCAGAGGTGTAGAAAGCCTCTATTTGCCGGTGTGTGCTGCGCGCTTCCCCCAGCAGGGCTCCAGCTTCCTGCACAAGCTCTTTTGCGGCGCGAAGGTCAAATTTCAGGCGTGCCTTGCGCGCCCCCAGGCCGTTTTTATTCATGAAGCGCGCGGCGTGAATCACGCGGTCTCCCATGGGTTCAAAGCGGTGGAACGGCCCCGAGGTGACGAAGGCCAGCCCAAGTTCAGGAACGAGCAGATGGTCAATTTTTTCGCGCGGCTGCATGGCGCACCAGCAGGTGATGAGCCCATAGCCTTTGGCCAGTATTTCCTTGCGAAGCTGTGCCAGCAGCGCGCCGGAGGCCGGGCCGTATGCGTCATCTAAAATGATGATTTCCCGGCACAGGGTGCGAACGGTCTGGTGATAGAACATGACGCCATCGGCCGTCACCGCGCTCAAAGTGCGATGGGCTTCCTGCGGTTGCCTTTCTTTTTTGACGGGCAGATACCGCTTGCTTAAAGAAAGTGCAAACGCCCGCGCTTTGGCAAGGTCGGTGCAGCATTGGGCGGTGCGGGCCCTGTCCTGCAAAAGGCTGCCGGCTGCAGCCAAATAGCGCGATGCACGGCCGGTAATGGCTTTGTATTTTGCATTTAAGGCCTGAAGTTCGGCACAGTGGCAGCGAAGTTTTTCTTCTTGCAGTGCGTCATACAGGCTCAGCACGGTTTCATACGCCTGCGGAAAGGCGGGTTCCAGCGCATGAGGGGCCGTGGCGTCTAATACAGTAAGGGTAAGGGCGGGACAAATGACGCCGTCCAGCGAAGCGGGGTCCGCTGAGCAATGGATGGTATGCACGGTGTGCCCCGCGGCGGTAAGGCGCTGTGCAAGCGCGCGCATCAGGTGCGATTTTCCGCACCCCGGCCCGGCCTTAATCAACACGGCCCGCCCGGCGCCGGTCGGCGGCAGGCTGCGTGCATAATATCCCTGAAAGCCGATGGGCGAAAGCCCGCCCAGGAAAAAATTCAACTCAAAACCCTGCATGCAAAACACCCCTTTGCAACATCCTATGCACAAAGTGGGCGTTTGCTACTTGAAAATGGCGTGTGCCCAAACGTTTTGCGTTTTTGGCAAAAGAAAACCTGCGCCTTCCCGTAGAGGAGGCACAGGTGCAAGGTTAGCCGTGGTAAGTGTGCGTGCACACTTCTTGTATTTTTTCGCGCAGGGCAACAAAGTCGCCGAAGGCGGCTGGCTTTTGGCTGGGGTTGCGCAGCAGTGCCGCGGGGTGCGGCGTTGCGGTGAACAAAGTTCCGCTCTTTTCCGTCCACTGCCCATGTTCTTTCATCACGCTGAAATCTGGCCGAATCAGGCGCTGGGCGGCAATGCGGCCAAGGCATACAATAATTTTTGGCCGTATCAGGCGAAACTGTTCCCGCAAATACGGCATACAGGCCTCCCATTCCTGCGGCGCGGGGTCCCGGTTTTCCGGCGGGCGGCATTTTACGATGTTGGTGATAAAAATGTCATCCCGCTTCAGGTGGATGGCGGCAAGGTATTTATCCAGCAGCTGGCCGCTGCGCCCCACAAAGGGAAGGCCCTGCTCGTCTTCTGTGCGCCCGGGCGCCTCGCCAATGAACATTACCTCGGCGTTGGGGCTGCCCATGCCAAACACCACATGGGTGCGGGTTTGGCACAGCCCGCACTTCTGGCAGGAAAGGCACGTGGCCTGCAAAGTGTTAAAATCCATAGTATACTCCTTTGTTTTGCTGCGTCGTCTGTGCCCGGGAAACAGTGCGGTTGGGCGGCCAGCGGCGCAGGCATTGCCGCTGCACATGGAAAACGGCTGGCAGCGCCAAGCGAAAAAGCTGTGTGCCCGCTTGAATGCGGCCGTTGCAAAAGGAAAGAAACAGGGTTCCCCATCTATAGCGCAGTTATAACTTTTTAAGACATTATAGCATATTTCCCTTGAAGTTTGAAGCCGATGGGTCTAAAATAGATACGAAACAGAAGGGGAGGCTTCACGATGAAAATTTTGGTAGAAACATCTGCACGCCATATACATGTTACAGATGAAACGCTGGAAAAGCTGTTTGGCAAAGGCTATCAGCTTACAGTGAAAAAAATGCTCTCTCAGCCCGGCCAGTATGCCTCAAACGAGCGCGTCACGGTGGTTGGCCCGAAGCGCGAGCTTGCAAACGTATCCATTCTTGGGCCCACGCGCAAGGTGAACCAGGTGGAACTCAGCGCCACAGATGCCCGCAGCATCGGCGTTGCGGCGCCTGTGCGCGGTTCTGGTGATGTGGCTGGCTCTGGTGCGTGCAAACTGGTGGGCCCGGCCGGTGAGGTGGAACTGAGCGAGGGCGTTATTATTGCAAAGCGTCATGTGCATATGACGCCGGAAGACGCTCAGACACTTGGCGTGACGGACCGGCAGGTTGTAAAAGTTGCTACGGGCCGCGAAGGGCGCAAACTTGTGTTTGACGACGTAGTGATTCGCGTAAGCGAGAAGTATGCCACCGCAATGCATCTGGATACGGACGAGAGCAATGCGGCCGGGTGCCCCAATGAAGGCGAGATTATTCTGTAATCATATTCCGCAAGGGCTGTGGCAGCGTCTGCCGCAGCCTTTTTTTGGTAGCGGCAGGGCGAAGGAAGGAGGAGGCCGTCATGCTCATCAGTGCCAGCAGGCGCACAGACATTCCCGCCTGTTTCCCCAAGTGGTTTTTGCGCCGCATCGAAGAAGGGTATGTGCTGGTGCGAAACCCGATGAACCCGCGCCGGGTAAGCCGTGTGAGCCTTGCGCCTCAGGACGTGGACGGGATAATGTTCTGGACGAAAAACCCTTTGCCCATGCTGAAGGCGGGCCTTTCCGCCTTGAAAAATTACCTGTATTGTTTCCAGTTCACCGTGAACGCATACGGAAAAGAGGTAGAGCCCAATATCCCCGACACCTGGCGGGTGATGGTGCCGGCGTTTCGCAGGCTGGCACAGCAGATAGGCCCGCAGCGCGTGCTGTGGCGCTATGACCCTATCTTTTTCAGCCGAACCTACACGGCCGAATGGCATTTGCAGAATTTTGCGGCACTTGCCCGGGCGCTGGCGCCCTATACGCGGCAATGCACCATCAGCTTTTTGGATTATTACCGCAATACGGCGCGCCGCATGGCCCCCCTGGGGCTGCAGCGAATGCCAAAAGAAGAAAAGGTGCGCCTGGCTGCGCAGCTTGCCGCCATTGCACGGCAAGAGGGCCTGCCGGTTTATGCCTGTGCAGAAGCAGACCTGCCCGCAGCATGCGGCGTTGCCCCGGCCAGCTGCATGGACAGCGGGCTGTTTGAAAGCCTGCTGGGCTGCCCGCTGCCCATCCCAAAAGACAGGGCGCAGCGGCCGGGCTGCGGCTGTGCGCAAAGCGTTGACATCGGCGCATATCACACCTGCCCCAACGGCTGTTTGTACTGTTACGCAAATGCAGGCGCCGGCGCTGCTGCGCGGAATGCCGCACAGCACAACGCGGCTTCCCCTTTGTTGCTGGGGGCGCTGGGGCCCGGCGATGTGGTGACAGAAAGAAAAATGACGGTGTACCGGCAGGCGCAGCTGCGCTTTGAATGAGCCGGACGGAAAGTGAAACGGCCATGGGGGCTCCCATGGCCGTTTCATCAGTTTGTGTGCGTCATGCTGGGGTATATCTTGGCAAGTTTTTCGTCCGGGTAATACCGGTCCATCAGCTGCTGCCAGGCGCTTGTGGCCGGCACGCCCTCGTAGCGCTGGGCCATGCGCAGAACGGCTGCGCCGCTGACAAGGCTGTTCAACAGCATAAAAACCACAATCACCCATGTAAGCGCAACGCCGTATGTGCGCGAGACATTCTGTTCAATCCAGCCGGAAATGCGCGGGTAAATTTCCTTTACCCACACAAGGGCCAGCACACCCCAGAACAGGCAATATAAAAGGTTGATGCGCCCGTTCAAGTTGAAAGGCATGCCGGAATAATCCCAGCTTACGGTGCCGGTGACAGTCTCTTGCAGCCAGCTGCAAAAATATTCGAACGCGCCGCCAATAATGGCGCCGCCCACAAAAATATAGCGATCGTTTTTTCCGCGCAGGCGCTGAAGCGATACGGTAAGCAGCACGGCGCCAAAGCCATAAATCAGGTTGAACGGCCCCCATACAAGGCCCGTCCGCTGCGAAATTCTGCCCGAGGCAATAAAACAGAAAACAGTTTCAATTACTACGCCCAAAAAGCAGCAGATAAAAAATACCCAGCAAAGCTTGTAAAAGTTTATGCCGTGCGCAAAATGGCCGGGTACTTCTGCGGTTTCCTTGGCAAAGCGCGCGTCGTACCGGCGCTGGCGCGCCAGCGCCTTTTCCCGGCGAATTTCAAGGTCTGCCATCTGCTTTTCAAGGCGTGCTTTCCGCCTGTCGTATTTTTGTTCCAAATATTCGATGCGTTCCAGATGCGTATCCTCCTTTGTGTTTCTGCCAGTGCTGTTTTACACATCCCCGGCCTGTGTTTCACTCTCGCCCGTGGCAGGCAGGGCGCCGGGGCCCCACAGCCATTCGTTTTGCCAGCGGTAAAAATCGTTTGGGCTGTCGCCCTCATATTCACTTACGGCATATGCCGCCAGCGCAGGAATATCTGAGATAAGGCCGCATACGTTTTCCGCCAGATACCGCCGCATGCTTTTGTGGTCGTCCACAGTCCATACATATACGGGCAGCCCCGCACGCAGGCAGCGGTTTATAAGCCTTGGCGATACCATGTTTTCTTCAATGGTAAGGAAATTGATGCCGTTTGCCAGAAGAAAACCGGCATCCACGCTGCCCATGCTGCCATAAACGCAATAGCCAATGATATAATCGGGGTGGATGGCGTTCATGGCCTGCACCAGGCCATAATCCAGGGACATAAAAAGGCATTGCCCTGCGGCAGCTTGCCTTTCCACCACCTGCGCCACCTGGCGGGCAATGTCGGCTGTTTCTTTTCCATGCGTTTTCAGTTCTATCAAAAGGCCAATTTTTCCTTTGCAGTATCTCAGCATTTCTTCCAGCGTGGAGATATGCCCCCGATAACCATTCTGCATCAGTGTCACAGCCTGCAACTGGCTGGCGGTCAGCTCGTATACATTCCGGTTATCGCCCGCAAGGCGGGCGAGATTGGTGTCGTGAATGACCATGGGAACGCCATCTTTTGAAAGAAGGACATCCACCTCGGCATAATCTGCCCCGGCATCAATTGCACTTTGAACCGCTTCCAGCGTGTTTTCCACCCCGCCGGGCCCACCCCGATGCCCAATGGCAACCGGGGCGTGCAGCGAAACCGGAAGGGAGAAAACCATGCCCAGAAAAAAGAAAAAGAAAATGGCGGCCATGGCGGCCGATAACCTTTTGTGCCGGCGCACAAAGGGCAGGCGGCCGGCGCGTTGCAACAAGCCGCGAAGCCTGTTTTGCAGAAAAAGCCAGATGCGGCCAGCCGTGCGGTGCGCCTGGCTGGCACGCAAAGAAACAGCGGGCAACGCCTTTGTATCCAGGTTCACTTCGCCCCCCGCGTCCAGGTAAAGCACGGTGCACAAGGAAAGCAAAAACGTGCTGAACGCAATGCGAAGCGCGCTGGATGCCAGAAAGGCGGGCAGAGACCCCAGCAGCCTGCCGGAAAAAAGGTTCGAGATAAGCTCTGGCAAGCCCGCACCCGTAATGCCAATAAATGCAGTGGGCACAATGCCCGGCTGGCGGAACAAAAAACACCATACAGCGAAAAACAGGGCCAGCGGCAGAAGAGTCTGACGCCACCGGGTTTTCCAGATGCGGATGCTGCCGCGCACGGCCTGGCCAAACCGGCGGCTGCCCAGTGCCATGTGCGGCAGGGTGAACAGCAACAAGGCAAACAGCAGAAAAACGGTTAAATAGAACACAACGGCCAATGCGCTGCCGGAGGGCGTTTTGAAAAGCTCGCCGGTGATAAAATTGGGGATGCGCAGCCAGGGCAGCAGAGAGGGCGAAATGCCAAAATCCACCAGAGGAAGAAGGCCCAGCCCGTACAGGGCAAACATCAGGGTGCCCGGGCTTTTCAAAATGCGAAGGGCGGGCACCGCCAGCTCTGCGGCCATGCGCAGGCGGCAAGGGGTTTGGCGCGCCGCACAGCCGGCCATCAGAAACAGTACGGTGAATTCATAATATGCAGCGGATACGCCCAGCACCAAAAACAGAAAAATGCCCAACACGCCGGCCGGTGTGACAAGCGCCCCCACAATGCGTTCATTGAAGGCAAGTTCGGCGTTCCGGCTTAGGGCGTGGTCTGCCAGCCAGGAAAATACGGGCCTGAGCAGAAAACCAACCGCCATTTTGTAGCAAACTTCAAACAGCGCCAGCCCCGGCAGGATGTTTCGAAAAGCATCGGCGGCCCGCCGCAGGGTATTTGCCTGCATCTCAATCCTTCTCCTTTTCAGTTGATGGGTCATCCGCTGAAAACAAGTTCCAGTATATCATAATCTGCAGCCTTGTGCACCTGTAATTCGGCATTTCCCGCTTTTTCTGCCGCTTTGGGCGCAAAGAAAAAACTTTGCGGGCAACTTTCGCGCTTACACGAAAAAGGGAAATATGCTATAATTGATACAGTATTACAGACAGCAGCAGGCGTTGCAGGCCATGGCCGTTGTTTGGCCGCAGCGCCTGCTTTTTTGCGGCCGGCTTTTTTGCGCAGCCAAAAGCGCACCGTGCCGCACGCAGCGTTTTGTGGTTTTATGGAAGGGGGAGCGAAATGTTTCAAAAGGGTGAGTATATCATGTATGGAAGCACGGGCGTATGCCGTGTGGAAGATGTGGCCGTGCCGGATAATATCCCCATGAAGGAAAAGGGCACGCTTTACTATAAGCTGGCCCCCGTATATGGGGCGGGGAATATCTATATTCCGGTGGATTCCAAAGTGTTTATGAGGCCTGTGCTTACCAAAGAACAGGCAAATGAGCTGGTTGATAAAATACCCAGCATTCAAGAGCCTGTCTATGAGGCAAAGGACCAAAAAAACCTTGCGGATTGTTACCGCGCCAGCCTTCGGGCCCATGAGTGTGAAGAGCTGGTGGGGATGATAAAGGCCATTTACCAGAAGCACAAAAAGCTGGAGGGTACAGGCCGCAAGCTGGGCAAGGCAGACACCGAATATATGAAACAGGCGCAGGCTCTGCTTCATGGGGAACTTGCCGTTGTGCTGGGCATCCCCTTTGAAGAGGTGCCGGAATATATTGCCGGGCGCATTGAGTAACCGGCCACAAATTCGCTGTTCATGGGCTGTGAGATAAGAAACTTTTTATAGGGGGCAGCGCACAGCTGCCCCTCTGTTTGTTTTCTTGTGTCAACACACCTGAACAAGCGGGCATTTTATGCCCATTTCCCGACGGCACTTGTGCGGGCGAAAAGCCGTGTGTTATACTGGGGGGCAGAAAGAGAGGTGCCATTTATGGCATATTATGACAAGCTTTTACAGGCGGCAGAATATCTGCGCAGCCGCATGCCGTTTGCACCAAAGGTGGGCATTGTACTGGGCAGCGGCTTGGGCGGCCTTGTGGACGCCATGGGAGAACGGGTGACGGTGCCTTATTGCGAGATACCAAATTTCCCGCACAGCCACGTAGAGGGCCATGCCGGGAACCTGGTGTTCGGCTGCGTGGGCAAAACGCCAGTGGTGGCCATGCAGGGGCGCTTTCACTTTTATGAGGGCTTTTCTATGCAGCAGGTGGCGTTCCCCATTTATGTAATGAAGCTGCTGGGCGTGCAGGATGTGGTGATTACCAATGCGTGCGGCGGCATCAACCGCGAGTTTGAGCCGGGGGACCTGATGCTCATTGATGATTTTATCAACACCACCAGCCAGAACCCCCTGCAGGGAGAAAATGACGAACGGCTGGGCCCGCGTTTCCCCGACATGACAGAGCCCTTCAGCCTCGCGCTGCAAACGCGCGCCATGGAAACGGCACAGCGCCTGGGCATTCCGTACCGCCGCGGCGTTTATGCGCTGTTCCAGGGGCCGTATTATGAAACGCGCGCAGAGATTCGCGCCATCGGGCGCATGGGCGCAGACGCTGTGGGCATGTCCACCGTGCCGGAAGCAATTGCGGCAAACCATGCAGGCATGCGCGTTTTGGGCATTGCCTGCATCACCAACCTGGCAACCGGCATTGCCACAGAAAAGCATTCCCACGCCCAGGTGCTGCAAAAGGCCAACGAGGCGGGGCAGAACCTTCAGCGCTGGCTGACGGCGCTGTTGGAAGGCTGGGAATGAGAACGGGCTGCCGCCCAAAAGGAAAAGGAGGAAGAACACATGAGGCTTGACAGAAATGCTAATGTGAACTATTCGACAAACCCGGATAATTTTTTCAACCTGCCTTTTACGGGCATCTGCTCGTTTATGAAAACAGAGATTTGCCCAGATCTTGCGCGCCTTGGCCCGGGGTATGACGTGGCTGTTTTGGGCATGCCGTTTGACGTTGCGGCCTCTGCGCGCAGCGGTGCGCGTTTTGGCCCGCGCGGTGTGCGCGAGGCGTCCACCATCAACTGCGATGGCCTGTATGGCATGTATGACCCGGTGCGTGACACCTATTATTTGGACAAGGGCGAAAAGATTATTGACTGCGGCGATGTGGATGTTTCCCCCTGCGGCTACGAGCAGGCATTTGAAAACTGCACCGCCGCTGTAAAGAAAATACTTTCCACCGGGGCGCTGCCGGTGGTGATAGGGGGCGACCACTCTGTCACCATCCCGGTGCTGCGCGCCTTTTCGGGGTTTGAGGATATCTGTGTCGTCCAGTTCGACGCTCATCTGGATTGGACAGACGCATACGGTGAATTTCGCTATTCGCATTCCTCTCCTATGCGCAGGGCATCTGAAATGGCGCATGTAAGCAAAATGATGCAAATAGGCCTGCGCGGGCTTGGCAGCAGCGGAAAAAAGGATTTTGAACAGGCGCGCGCCTGGGGCAGCACGCTTGTTACGGCGCGCGACGTGCACGAAAAAGGCGCGGCGGGCGTGGCCAGGCTGATTCCGCAGGCGAAAAACTATTACATCACGGTGGATATCGACGGGCTGGACCCTTCCATTTGCCCCGGCACAGGCAGCCCGCAGGCGGGCGGCCTGATGTATCAGCAGGTAAGCGACCTGATGGAGGCCGTGGTGAACAAGGGCAACCTGGTGGGCTTTGATTTGGTGGAAGTTGCCCCGCCGTACGACCCCTGCGGGCAAACCTCGCTGTATGCAGCGCAGCTTATTTTAGACCTTATCTGCTATTACACCAAAAAGAAGCCGGCAGAAAAGGGCATATAGACAAACGGCGGAATTTGTGTTATAAATAAGAAAGATGGAAAAAGGCTGAGACGGAGCCAGTAAGCCTTGTGCAAACGCCGAAGCGAGCGGGGGAGGGTGCAAGCCCCGCGCCAGTAGCGCATGGCCGAATATCTCTCCCGAGCCGCGGGCTGAATGCAGCAGTAAGCCGCGCCGGTACCCCGCCGTTACCGGGGGTGCGTATGGTGGTACGCAGCAAATAGGTGGTACAACGGAAATTTCCGCCCTGCTTGCAGCAGGGCGGTTTTTTTGTAAGCGAAAAGGAGCTGGAACAACGATGTACGAAAAAGTGCCCACAAGCCTGGATTTCGTCGCGCGCGAAAAGGCCATTGAAAAGTTCTGGAAAGAACATGATATCTTTGAAAAAAGTATTGATTCCAGAAAAAACGGCCCCACCTACACCTTTTATGACGGCCCGCCCACGGCCAATGGCAAGCCGCATATCGGCCATGTAGAGACGCGCTGCATCAAAGATATGATTCCGCGTTACCGCGCTATGAAGGGCTATATGGTGCCGCGCAAAGCAGGGTGGGACACCCATGGCCTGCCGGTAGAGCTGGAAGTGGAAAAACTGCTGGGGCTGGACGGTAAAGAGCAGATTGAAACATACGGCGTAGAGCCCTTTATTGAAAAATGCAAAGAGAGCGTTTGGAAATATAAGGGCATGTGGGAAGATTTCTCTGACACGGTAGGCTTTTGGGCCGATATGCAGCACCCGTACGTCACCTACGAGAACGATTATATTGAATCGGAATGGTGGGCGCTGAAGCAAATTTGGGAAAAAGGCCTTTTGTACAAGGGCTTTAAAATTGTGCCGTACTGCCCGCGCTGCGGGACGCCGCTTTCCAGCCACGAGGTGGCGCAGGGCTATAAAGATGTGAAAGAGCGCAGCGCCGTTGCCAAATTTGCCGCAAAGGGCGAAGAAAACGCCTACTACCTTGCCTGGACAACCACGCCCTGGACGCTGCCCTCGAACGTTGCGCTGTGCGTGAACCCGGCCGAGGAATATGTGAAGGTGAGCATGCGCGAGGACGGCACTGTATATTACCTGGCCGCCGCCCTGGCCGACACCGTGCTGGGCGAGGGTACCTACGATGTGCTGGAGCGCTATGTGGGCAAAGACCTGGAATTCCGCGAATATACCCCGCTGTTCGATTTTGTAAGCCCGAAGGAAAAATGCTGGTATGTCACCTGTGCCGATTATGTCACCCTGACGGACGGCACCGGCATTGTGCACATTGCGCCCGCCTTTGGCGAGGACGACTCGCAGGTGGGCCGCCGCTATGGCCTGCCCTTTGTGCAGCTTGTGGACGCCAAGGGCGAAATGACAAAAGAAACCAAATGGGCCGGTGTCTTCTGCAAGGATGCCGACAAAGAGGTGCTGGCAGACCTGCGCCAGCGCGGGCTTTTGTTCAGCGCGCCGGTGTTCGAGCACAGCTACCCGCACTGCTGGCGCTGCGACACGCCGCTGATTTATTACGCCCGCGATTCCTGGTTTATCAAAATGACGGCCGTGCGGGAAGATTTGATTCGCAACAACAACACGGTGAACTGGGTGCCGGAATCCATCGGCAAGGGGCGCTTTGGCGACTGGCTGGAAAATGTGCAGGATTGGGGCATCAGCCGCAACCGCTATTGGGGCACGCCGCTGAACATTTGGGAATGCGAATGCGGCCACCGGCACGCGGTGGGCAGCATTGAAGAGCTGAAACAGCTGAGCGATAACTGCCCGGAAACCATTGAGCTGCACCGCCCGTTTATCGACGAGGTTACCATCCGCTGCCCGCACTGCGGCAAAGAGATGCACCGCGTGCCGGAGGTGATAGACTGCTGGTTCGATTCCGGCGCCATGCCCTTTGCGCAGCACCATTACCCGTTTGAAAACAAAGAGCTGTTTGAAAGCCAGTTCCCGGCCGATTTCATCAGCGAAGCGGTAGACCAAACGCGCGGATGGTTTTATTCCCTGATGGCCATTTCCACACTTCTGTTCAATAAGGCACCGTTTAAAAATGCCATTGTCATGGGCCATGTGCAGGATGAAAACGGGCAGAAGATGTCCAAATCCAAGGGCAACGCGGTGGACCCGTTCGAGGCGCTGCAAACCTATGGCGCAGACGCCATCCGCTGGTATTTCTACACCTGCTGTGCACCCTGGCTGCCCAAGCGCTTTTCCGGCAAGGCGGTGCTGGAAGGGCAGCGCAAGTTCATGAGCACGCTGTGGAACACCTATGCCTTCTTTGTGCTGTATGCCAATATCTGCGAATTCGATGCTTCAAAGCATGTGCTGGATAAGGCCTCGCTTGGCGCAATGGACCGCTGGGTGCTTTCGAAAATGAACAGCATGGTGAAAGCCGTGGACGAAAACCTGGCCGCCTATGCCGTGCCGGAGGCTGCGCGCGCTTTGCAGGAGTTTGTGGACGACCTTTCGAACTGGTATGTGCGCCGCAGCCGTGCGCGTTTTGCCACAGAGGGCCTTACGCAGGATAACATCAACGCCTATATGACGCTGTACACCGCGCTTGTCACCACGGCCAAGGCGGCGGCGCCGTTCATCCCCTTTATGACAGAGAGCATCTATCAGAACCTTGTGCGCAGTGTGGACAAAACCGCGCCGGAAAGCGTACACCTGTGCGATTTCCCGGCAGTGGACGAGAGCATGATAGACCCCGCGCTGGAACAGCAGATGGACCTTGTGCTGCGCATTGTGGTGCTGGCGCGCTCTGCGCGCAACGGCGCAAACATCAAAAACCGCCAGCCGCTGGCTGCCCTCTATGTCAAGGCGGATACGACCCTGGCGGGGGGGTACTGTGCCATTATTGAGGATGAGCTGAATGTGAAGCAGGTGGCCTTTACAGATGATATGACGCAGTTTGCGAACTATCTCTTTAAACCTCAGCTGAAAACGCTGGGCCCCAAATACGGCAAGCGCCTGGGCGAGATTCGCACAGCCCTGGCAGGGCTGGACGGTGCGGCCGCCAAGCGCGAGCTGGATTCCACCGGTGCGCTTACCCTCGCCCTGCCCGGCGGCGATGTGAAGCTTGCGCCGGAAGACCTGCTGATTGAAACCGCCCAGACAGGCCGATATTACACCATGGAAGAGGGCGGCGTGGCTGTTGCGCTGGACACGCAGCTGACAGACGCCCTGGTGGAAGAAGGCTATGTGCGCGAGGCAATCAGCAAAGTGCAGACAATGCGCAAGGAGGCCGGCTTCCATGTGGCAGACCGCATTTGCCTGTATGCCGCGGGCAATGACAAGCTGGCCGGCATCCTGCAGGCGAATGAGGCCGAGCTGAAAGAAGGCGTGAATGCCAACTCGGTGGTGTTTGGCAGCTTGGGCGGCATCACCAAAGAGTGGGATTTGAACGGCGAGGCCATCACCCTTGGCGTGGAAAAGCTGTAAGCCATTCAAACAAAAGCGGCAGGGCGCAAACGCCCGAACGTTGCAAAGCCTCTCTTTTTCCGCACGGAAAAAGAGAGGCTTTTTGTTTTGGCATGTGGTAGGATGGTATCATCACAGCAAACAGGGAGGATGCAGCAATGGATTGGGCGCAGTGTTTTAACGAGGCAATTCGCTTTTTGGAAAATGACCTGACGCAGCCGCCGGATGTGGAGGCCGCGGCCCGCATTGCGGGCTGTTCTGTGTTTCACTTCCAGCGCATGTTTGCCTATGTGGCCGGTATGCCCTTGTCCCAGTACCTCAGGCGCAGAAAAATGTCGCTGGCCGCAGAAGAATTGCAAAACGGCGGCAAGATAACCGATGTGGCTCTGCGTTATGGCTACGCCTCGCCCACGGCATTTAACCGCGCATTTCAAGCCGTGCACGGCATAGCGCCCAGCGAGGCGAAAAAAGAGGGGGCTGCCCTGAGGGCATACCCGCCCATCCGCTTCAGCCTTGCGCTGGCGGGCGGCACGGCGCTGGAATACCGCATCGAGCGGCGCAACGCCTTTTCTATCGTGGGCATCTGCGCCGATATTGGCTGCGAGATGGAACAGAATTTTGAAAATGCACCTGCTTTGTGGGCGCGTGCCGCGGCGGAAGGGGTTGTGGAAAAACTGATGCCGCTGATGGACACGCAGCCGCGCGGCCTTTTGGGCGTCAGCAGCCAGGCAAGCAACGAGCACTGGTGCTACTGGGTGGCCGTGGCCAGCACACAGGCGCCGCCCGCCTGGGCGCAAAGCGCGCAGGTGCCCGCCGCAACGTGGGCGGTGTTCCCCGGCCAGGGCGCCATGCCGGGGGCTATTCAGCAGCTTGAAAAGCGCATTGTGACAGAATGGCTGCCCGGCTCTGGCTATGAATATGCGGATGCGCCCGACATTGAAGTGTATCAAACGCCAGACCCGCGCTCTGCCCGCTTTGAGATATGGCTGCCGGTGAGAAAGCCGTGACGCCATCAGTAAAAGCGGCACAAAGGCATGTTGATGGAAGAAGACGATGGTTTCCTGCGCCAGCGCGCACAGTATCTGCCCCTTTTTCAGAAAAAAGGATTACACCCCGCAGGGGAGCCGCCCGGCCGCCTCGCGGGGCTTTTTGCTTGCCGCCAAGCTCTTGTGTTTCTTCAGGCGCAGCGCGAATGGGGAAAACTTTTCTGGGGCGCATGACAAATGGACATTGCCTGGCGGCAATGCTCTAACCCCCGAAAAAGCGCCAGTAGATTTCGCCGAACAGAAATCGGGCAAATAAGGCAGAACCATGAAGCTTGGTGTGCAGCACGCCACAGTAAAAAAGAACCAGATGATACGGGCGCGCGCTTACCCAATAAATTTTCCCCGGCAATCTGCTCGCAGTGCTTTACACCCTGTTGGGTGCGTGGCTTTCCTGCCCCGCATGTTTGCGGAAAGCCGCTCCCGGCGCTGAGAATTGCGGGCGCGCGTTTCCGCCTTGCAATTGGCAGGGTTTTGTATTATAATATATCACAGCCGTTTGCGCGTGGCGCAGGCGGCCATATGCCGGACAGGGCGGAAAGCGTGCGCTGTTTGGCATGCAGAGGGTGGGCCCTGTGCGATGGGGCACCATGAACCATGTCAGGCGGGGAACCGAGCAGCATTAAGTGGTATGCTCTGTGCGCCGCAGGCATCCTGCCCTCTGTATGCCAAACGGCACACCGGGCGTTTTCGGATGCGCCTGTGGCCTTGTCCGTTTTTTATTGCCGTCTTTGAAAGGGGGGGCCTTATGTACCGCGCGCTGTACCGCAAATGGCGGCCCAAGACGTTTTCTGATGTGGTGGGCCAGGCGGGCATCACTGCCGCGCTGCAAAACCAGATTACACACGATAAGGTGGGCCATGCCTATCTGTTCACCGGCACGCGCGGCACAGGCAAAACCTCCTGCGCCAAAATTTTTGCCAAGGCGGTCAACTGCCCGCACCGTACCGGGGCAGACCCCTGCTGTGAATGCGAGATTTGCAAAGGCATCGACAATGGCAGCGTCATGGACGTGGTGGAGATTGACGCAGCCTCCAACAACGGCGTGGATAACATCCGCGATTTGCGCGATGAAACGGCTTATACGCCCAGCCAGTGCACCTATAAGGTATATATCATCGACGAGGTGCACATGCTCTCCACAGCGGCTTTCAATGCGCTTTTGAAGATTATGGAAGAGCCGCCTGCGCATGTGATATTCATTCTGGCAACCACCGAGATTCACAAGGTGCCTGCCACCATCCTTTCGCGCTGCCAGCGGTACGATTTCATGCGCATCAAACCGCAGGACATTGAAGCGCGGCTTTTGTATGTGGCCGGGCAGGAGGGCATTCAGCTTGCGCAGGACGCAGCAGAGCTTATTTCCCGCCTGGCAGACGGCGCCATGCGCGATGCGCTTTCCATTCTGGACACCTGCGCGGGCGTGGGCGGCGAGGTGACGCAGCAGCTTGTGCGGCGTATGGCCGGCGTGACGGATAAGAGCTACCTGTTTGATATCAGTGACGCTGTTTTGCGCGCGGACGCCGCAGGGGTGCTGGCTCTGGTGGCACAGCTGCGGGAAAAATCTGTAGACGTAAAGCGCCTGTGTGACGAACTGATTTTGCATTACCGCAACCTTCTACTGGCCGGCGTGCCCGGCGGGCAGGAGTTTTTGATGGGCACAAGTGCCGAAGAACAGGCGCGGTACGAGCAGGCGGCGAAAAATGTGCCGCCTCAGGTGGCTGTGCGCGCGGTGAAGGTGCTGAGCGATGCGCTGGATAAGATGGGCAAGGGCACAGATGCCCGCATTGAGCTGGAGCTGGCCCTGTTCACCCTTTGCCAGCCGCAGGAGGCCCGCATTGCCCAACCGGCAGCCGTGGCCGCCCGGCCTCAAGGCCCCGGGGTGCCCCAGCAGCCTGCTGCGCGCCCGTTTGCGGCGGTGGCGGCACCGGTTGCCCCGGAGGCGCAAGCTGTGGAAAAAGCCCCGGTGCCGGCCCAGGCGCCCATGGCCCAACAGGGCGGGGCAGAAGACAGGCCCCCGTGGGAAGAACCGGCACCGGAGGAAATGTCCGCGCCCGGCGCACCGCCCCAAAGGCAGGTGCAGCAGCCCCAGCCTGCGCCGGAACAGCCTGCGGCCGGCCTGCAGCACACCCCGGCAAGGGTGGAAGATTTTTCGCCCAAACCCGCGCCTTTGCAGGAGACGGCCGCGGTGGCCCAGCAGCCTTCCAGCGCAAACCCCACGGCCCGCGCCGGTGCCCCGGGCGAACTGGTGCCCTTTGCCCAGTGGCCGCAGGTTATTGCCGCCATGCAGGAAAAAGACCAGCTTTTATATGCCAATTTGAAGGGGACAAAGGCCTACTTTGACGGCCGGCGCGTGTGGATAGACGGCACAGAGCTGTTTTTGGAATTCATGCGGCGCAACGAGTACTCCTCCGGCCTGATCAAAGACGTAATTGAACAGGTAAGCGGAAAGCGCTACCTGATAGGCCCGTACCAAAAGGCGGGCAAAAAGGCGGCCGCAGCCGCCCCCACCGCACAGCAAACGCTGGATGCCTTGGCACAGCTTGGGGTGCAGGTGGAATATGAGGATGAACAGAAAGGAAAGAACATATTATGAAAGCAAGACTTCCCCAGGGCTATGGAAAACAGAATGTGAACCAGCTGATGCAGCAGGCACAGAAGCTGCAGGAAGACATGAAGGCAAAGCAGGAAGAGATGGAGGCCGCCAGCCACACGGTGACGGCGGGCGGCGGCATGGTGGAAATTACCATGACGGGCGCCCACGAGGTGACGGCTTTGAAGCTGAAACCGGAAATTGTAGACCCTGAGGACATCGAAATGCTGGAAGACCTGCTGGCTGCTGCGGTGAATGAGGCGGTGCGCGTGGTGGACGAGGCCACCCAGCAGGGCATGGCCTCGGTGACGGGCGCGCTTGCCGGGCTGAACTTGCCGGGCGGCCTTGGCCTGTGAGGCGCGCGCGGCCATGGGGTATAATGCGGCGCCGTTAGAGCGGCTGATTGAAGAATTTGCAAAATTGCCTGGCATTGGGCGAAAGGGCGCCACGCGCCTTGCCTATCAGGTGCTGAGCATGGAGAAGGAAGAGGCCCTGCGCTTTGCACATGCCATTGAAGAGGCGCACACAAAAATTCACCGCTGCAAAATTTGCCAGAATTTCACAGAGGATGAAGTGTGCCCCATCTGCCAGGACGAACGGCGAGACCGAAGCACCATCTGTGTGGTAGAGACGCCGCGCGATGTCACTGCGTTCGAGCGCACCCGGGAATACAAGGGCCTTTACCACGTGCTGCACGGGCTTATTTCGCCCATGGACGGCATAGGAGCCGAGCAGCTTTGCATCAAAGAACTGCTGGCCCGCCTGCAAGGCGGCGATGTGAAAGAGATTATCATGGCAACAAACCCCACAGTGGAGGGCGAGGCAACTGCCATGTATGTGGCGCGTTTGGTAAAGCCGCTGGGGGTAAAAGCAACACGCCTTGCCTATGGCCTGCCTGTGGGCAGCAACCTGGAATATGCGGACGAGGTGACGCTGGGCCGCAGCCTTGCCAACCGCGGCGAACTGTGAAAGCACACCGCCGCTTGACAAAAGCTGAAAAATAGCGTATGGTAAAGTTCCCAACGGGGAAAGCTTGGAAAGAAGGGAAGGGATGAAAATGGCCGCGCAGCACCCGGCGGAGAAGCTGATTGCCGAAAACCGCAAGGCAAGGCACGACTATTTCGTCCTGGAACAGCTGGAAACCGGCATTTCTCTTGCGGGCACGGAAGTGAAAAGCCTTCGCCTTGGCGAAGTGAATTTGAAAGATTCCTGGGTGGAAATTGAAAATGGCGAACTTTTCGTGCTGGGCATGCACATCAGCCCATATGAAAAGGGGAATATTTTTAACCGGGACCCTGTGCGCAAGCGCAAACTGCTGGCGCACAAATCTGAAATTCGCCGCCTTGCCCAGCAGCAAAAACTGCAGGGCAACACCCTGGTGCCGCTGAAGCTTTATTTCAAGCGTGGCAAGGCAAAGCTTTGCCTTGGGGTGTGTAAGGGCAAAAAATTGTATGACAAGCGCGCGGATATGGCCGTGCGCAGCGCCAAGCGCGAAATAGACCGCGCGCTGAAGGCGCAGCAGCGCTGAAAATGCCCGCTTTCGGGCTTTTCAAAATATGGGGATGTAAAGGTTTCGACGGGGAGAGTGAAGCGAGAGCAGCGGGTCGTGTTCGAGGGACACACGTAAAACGCCTTCAAAAAAATAGCTAACAACAACAAATTAGCTGTCGCTGCCTAATTAAAGGCGGCTGTCCTGCCTGTTCCAGTGCCGTACAGGGCCAGGGCATCATTTAGGCACTGAACGTGAACGGCCTTAAGCTTTGCGGGCCGTCATGACCTCATGAAGCTACCGAAGCGGCGGCGCGTGCGCCCGCCTGCCGCCGGGGGAACCCTGTAGGCGTATCTGCACCCGGAGATACTAGCGCAGATCTCTTTTCGGACACGGGTTCGACTCCCGTCATCTCCACCAGATAGACATTACATGAACACCTATTTTTTCAAAGGCGGTTTTGCCGTCAGGGTGTGGCTGTGATGTCAAAACAGAAATCGAGGGTCAAGGTACTTATGTGCCTTGGCCCTCGGTTTTTTATATACTTGTGCCTGATTGGAATTTAGTGTCCAATTATAACAGACAGACCGCCGCAAGCAATGCGAGTGTTAATACACACTCACCTTTTCTGCTTGTTGGGGACTATACCCCAAACCCCGCTGAACGCAGAATTCATTCTGCGGCTGCGCGTTCTGCAAACGCTTTTTTTGGGGGGGTACTAAAACGCCTCCTCATCGAACACCTTTCTAGTTTTTGCCCCTTCCCCCCCATTTTAGGGCGGGGGTGTTTGGTGTGCTTTAATAAAAAGACTCATCTTGGAAGATGGGGTGGCAATATACCACCCCATCCGGCGATATAATTTTCCCCCAAAAAAGGGGGGCCAAAGGGGTGCTCAAATTTCCCACCCCTTTACTTCGTAAGGATACTGCACCCTCGATTCCAACTGGTATGTCGCGAAATGCGACGTGCCCCCATGGAACAAATCATTCCTCCCCCATTACTGTACCAAACAAAGGGATGCCCCGAAACAGGGCATCCCCTTGCGTATTATCTTTGAAGTTCACTTCACTCCTCACTTTTATCAGAATACTTCTTTTTCCATGCTTCCAGTTCCTTCCGCCCTTCTTCGCTGGCATATAATTTCTGGATTTCAGGTGCGAGGAATCGGGCGAAGGAATCAATAATGGACTGTGGTAGTTCGATCTCATATGGATTTTGACGTTTTTCTTGGCTGGCCATAGTGTATTGCCCCAACAGCAAAACCTTGCCGGCTCAACTCAGTCCATCTCACGCTCCTTTCCGGCGATACACAGCTGCCAAAGATTGTTCCCATGCACAGAAGGAGAACAGATAATTTCAAAACCTGAGAAAATTCTCATAGAACTCCTTTCCCATCCCTTCCCTTCCGGGGGGTTCGCCGGAAAAGCCCGCACAAAATAGCTCGGATAGGAAGGGAATGAATCGAATTAAACTGGGTATATTTATCTTTTTCTTTTTATCTTCCGTCTGGTTTTCGCACTTCAAGAAAGCGGATTACCGTACTTGTCGAATTCATTATTTAGACTTCCGGCGTTCCGTAACCGGATTCCTTGAAGTCGGTGTTCGAAACCGCTTCATAGTGTTTTGGGTAGATACGGTTTGGTTTTCCACACCCCTGTTTTTTGATGGATACAAGATCTGCATATTGCAGCTCCCGCAGCGTGTCCACCGCTTTTTGACGGCCACAGTGCAGCAGCTCGCACACCTCGTTGATGGGGTAATACAGATAAATTTTGCCATAATCGTCGGCCCATCCGTTTTTGCGGGACAAATCCGTTCGACGCAGTATCATCGCATACAACAGTTTGGCTTCGCTTGACAAGGAGCAAAAACTTGGTGCCTCAAACAGAAAATTGGGCAGTCGTATAAAACTTTGGGCCGGTGGCTTTTGATGAATGTAAAAGGGTTTTGTAGCCATGACAGGTACCTCCATGCGGACAATTAGAACGTGATTTCTGAGCGATAAGGGGTATTGCTATTCACCTCCATGATTGCCAGGCTGGAAACCGAGCATATATCCGGCTTTTGGAAGCTCTATTTGTCCGTATTCGACCTCCGTTCCCTGTCACTTGCTGTTTTCTGACGGCGGTGTACCTTGCGGGCACAATCAGGACAATACTTGGCACGGTTGGATTTTGCCAGAAACGGCGTACCACATTCTGCGCATCGCTTCAATCCTTTGGGACTGGTGATTTCAGCTTGTAAAGCCGGAGCACCCGGCAGAACCCAATCCCGGAACCAGGTGCAGCACAGAGAATAAGAGATGCTCTGTACACAGACACAAGGCTCGCCATCATCCAGCGCAATACAATTGCCGCTGTCATAATTGCAGCAAGATTTTTGAATCAGCGCAATGGCTTTTCTCCTTTGCTTGGGTGTCATTTGAATCGACAAATTGTTTTTCCTCCCAGCTTTGTGGTTGCAGCATATGCAGATATTTTTCCATGTGCTTTCCTCCATTTCATGTAGAGAATTGATTTTGTGAGATTTATGATTTATAATAAACATAAACCGTAAACTTCAATTGAATTATACCGCAGAAAAAGCCTGAATGCGGTATATCAACCACAAATTATTTTGCTTTCAGAAAACACACGTTTGTAAATTACAGTTTATAAATAGATGGGGGGATAAACTCATGCTGTATGATGGAGCACGGATGGCGTTGACCAAAGAGCGGCTGGAAGATCTTCGTAAAGAAAAAAAGCTGTCCTTTGAACAGCTTTCCAAGCAGCTTGCAGAGCGTGGCGTCAACATCAGCCATACAAATCTCAAAAATTATGAAATTAACGATCCTGTCCATCCTCTGTATGGCCGTACCCGCAGCATGAGTATCGAATATCTGGTCGCCTTCGCAGAGTTTTATGATGTGTCAGTGGACTATTTGCTGGGACTCTCTAATTCCCGCAAACGGGAATATCATGATATTTCCGAACAGCTGGATTTGAGTGACGGAGCAATCGCAGAATTGGTTCGATGCAAAGAAAATTCCAGTAACAATGAAGAACCCCAGATGTATTTTACGAAAGATACATTGGTCTTGGACGATTTTCTCACCAGCACGGAGTTTGAAATTGTGATGGAGAAAATCAAGCAAAGCCTGTTTGCCTATCATATGTACCAGGTTACCTACGATAGCATATCGGCGCAAATACGTGAGGAAAAATCCGAGCAGATGCAAGAGGCCCAACGAGTGTTAGATGCGTGCGGATATTGTTCTGTGGAATATGATTTGATTTCTCAAGTCCACATGGAAAACGCGATTGGTATATTGAACACCTATCTGCGCAAGCTGCCACGGCTGCTTTATGAAGAAAACAGAGAACGGCTCGCCTGGTAACAGGTGAAAAATTATCAGGAGGGACTTTACTATGGCAGAAGTGAACACCAGCAACATTGGCTTTGAAAAACAGATCTGGGATGCAGCTTGTGTGCTACGGGGCAATATCGACGCCTCGGAGTATAAATCCGTTGTCCTGGGCCTGATTTTCTTAAAATACATTTCCGACCGCTTCGAGGCCAAGTACAACGAACTGGTGGCCGAGGGGGACGGCTTTGAAGAAGATAAGGACGAATACACCGCCGAGAACATCTTCTTTGTGCCGGAGAACGCCCGCTGGAAGGTGATCGCGGCCGCGGCGCATACCCCGGAAATCGGCGCGGTCATCGACGAGGCCATGCGCAGCATCGAGAAGGAAAACAAGCGTCTCAAGGACATTCTGCCCAAGAACTTTGCCCGGCCCGAGCTGGACAAGCGCCGCCTGGGTGAAGTGGTGGACCTGTTCACCAACATTCAGATGGTGGAGCACGGCAACAGCAAGGACATTCTGGGCCGCACCTATGAATACTGCCTGTCCAAGTTTGCCGAGCAGGAGGGCAAGCTGGCCGGGGAGTTCTACACCCCCGCCTGTGTGGTGAAAACGCTGGTGGAGATTTTGCAGCCCTACAATGGCCGGGTGTACGACCCCTGCTGCGGCAGCGGCGGGATGTTTGTGCAGTCGGCGAAGTTCATCGAGAACCACGGCGGCAACATCAACAAGATTTCCGTCTTTGGACAGGACTCCAACCCCACCACCTGGAAGATGGCCCAGATGAACCTTGCCATCCGGGGCATCGAGGCCGACTTGGGCAAGTTCAACGCCGACACCTTCTTCAACGACTGCCACCCCCAGCTGAAAGCGGATTTTATCATGGCGAACCCGCCCTTTAATCTGGCCAACTGGGGGCAGGACAAGCTGCTGGACGATGTGCGCTGGCAGTACGGCACACCGCCCGCAGGCAACGCCAACTTTGCCTGGCTGCAACACATGATTTGGCATCTGGCGCCCCACGGCCGCATGGGGATGGTGCTTGCCAACGGCTCCCTGTCCTCCCAGAGCGGCGGCGAGGGTGACATTCGCAAAAACATCATCAACGCGGATTTGGTGGATTGCATCGTGGCCATGCCCTCCCAGCTGTTCTATACCACCCAGATTCCCGTTTCCCTGTGGTTTTTGGCCAAAAACAAAAAGCAGAAGGGCAAGACCCTGTTCATCGACGCCCGCAAGATGGGCACCATGGTCACCCGCAAGCTGCGGGAATTGACCGACGAGGACATCCAGAAGCTGGCGGACACCTACAACGCCTTTGTGGATGGCACGCTGGAGGAGGTCAGGGGCTTCTGCGCCGTGGCCGACACCGAGGAGATCGCCAAACAGGACTACATCCTCACCCCCGGTCGGTATGTGGGCGTTGAGGAGCAGGAGGACGACGGCGAGCCCTTCGAGGAAAAAATGGACCGGCTGACCAAGGAGCTGTCCGAGCTGTTTCAGAAGTCCCATGAGTTGGAGACACAAATCAAGGAGCGACTGGGGGCGATTGGGTATGAAGTGTAAACTGGCTGATATTGCGGAGTTCAACCCGAAAGAATCGCTAAAAAAAGGGACAGTTGCAAAAAAAGTAGCAATGGACCAACTGCAACCTTTTTGCCGTGACATTCTAAGCTACACGTTAGAGCCGTTCAACGGTGGAACAAAATTCCGTAATGGGGATACTATTATGGCGAGAATTACACCTTGTTTGGAGAACGGAAAAACAGCGAAGGTCGCGATTTTGGATGACAGAGAAACCGGATTTGGTTCCACAGAGTATATCGTTTTCCGTGCTAAGGCAGGAATTTCTGATGAAGATTATTTGTATTATCTGATATGCAGCCCGCTTGTTCGTGATGCAGCAATCAAGTCTATGGTGGGTTCCTCTGGGAGACAACGTGTACAAATAGATGTTGTGCAAAACTTAGAAATTGATTTACCATCTATAACAGAACAAAGAAAGATTGGAGCCCTATTGCGCTTTCTTGACGATAAATGTCAATTGAACAACAAGATAAACGATAATTTAGCGGCTTAGAGCTGGATGCCGGAGACATCAATCTCGCCGGACATGAGTTTGGGAAGCAGGCTGTCTCTTAAAGCCGCTAATGATTGATTCTGCTCTTCCAATATTCTCTGCTGGGCGAAGATAGGAGCGCAGAAACCATTAAAACAAGCAAGCGCTTCGATGTCTGGAATTACCGCAGGAACATTTTTCATGGTGCTCCCTGAGACCTCTTTGAAAGTAGAGCCTGATGCCATGCCTTCAATGGCCGGAAGGTTATGCTTTAGAAAATAATACACATAAGCTGTTCCTATCTCCGGTTTCGGAACAACAGATTTAAAACCCTGATTAGTTGTCACCTCACCAGAAGCAATAGCAATATAGCCTATGGGCGCACGAGATGAAAACAAAACTGTTCCTTCTGGCATAATAGAGGTGCTGCTATTCTTTAAGCCGAGTTCTGTGATGTCATTTTCTCCATGAGAAATAAACTTGGCTTTATTGATGGACAGATCCTTCGGAGTTATCCATGCAATACCGTCCTCCGTGTAGTATTCCGGTTTGGATTTTGAAGGTGTACTGCCGCCTACAACAGTACCGAGATCGCTAACAGTTCCCAAAGTCCATGCGGGATCAGAGTTATCAACGAATAATTCTTGAAAATAAGCCTGAGCTTGCTGCTCTAAATTATCGTTTACCGCCTTATTAACTCTCATCAGTGGCGAGAGACACTTCAAAGGAACTGCCACTGTTCATCGTTCTCTTAAATACAAAGGAGAACAACGATGAAAGAACAACTTATCCAAGAGATACAGCGTAAAATGCTGCCGTATCTCAACAATGAACAGCTATTACAGTTAGGTGATGCTTTGACCGAAGCGCTACGAGGTGTGAGCGTAAATTATGAAGATACCACCCCAAAGCAGGAAGAGCGGGATGCCGTCGAAGCGTTCATCACAGCCAAGCGCATAGAAGGCTGTTCCGAGAAAACCTTGAAGTATTACCGAAAGACGATTGAATCCATGCTGTCTGCTATTGCTAAGATGGCCAGTCAGATAACAACGGATGATCTTCGCAAGTACTTGACCACTTACCAGACGCAACGCAGATCCAGCAAGGTGACGATTGATAACATTCGGCGCATACTGTCCAGCTTCTTTTCATGGCTTGAAGACGAAGACTTCATCTTGAAAAGTCCGGTCCGCCGGATTCACAAGGTAAAGACGGCCAAGGTGGTCAAAGACACCTACACCGATGAGGCGTTAGAGCTGATGCGGGATAGCTGCACGAACACAAGGGATTTGGCAATCATTGACCTACTCGCTTCCTCTGGGATGCGTGTTGGAGAGATGGTAATGCTGAACCGAGAGGACATCGACTTCAACGAGCGGGAATGTGTTGTAATCGGTAAGGGCAGCAAGGAGCGCCTTGTCTACTTCGATGCAAGGACAAAAATCCATTTGCAGAACTATCTCAACGAACGCACGGATGCGAACCCGGCACTGTTCGTCTCGTTGAAAGCCCCGCACGACCGGCTAATGATCGGGGGCGTGGAGACACGACTTCGAGAGCTGGGAAAACGCTTGAGTTTGCCCAAAGTACACCCACACAAATTCCGGCGAACACTGGCAACTTCAGCCATAGACAAGGGAATGCCCATAGAGCAAGTCCAGCAGCTCTTAGGACATCAGAAGATCGACACAACCATGCACTATGCGATGGTGAAGCAACAAAATGTGAAGCTGGCACATAGAAAATACATCGGATAGGATGGTGATATAATGAATACAGCTTTAATCCGTGATTTGGTTCAGCGGCAAGAAGTTGAAATCAAAACAGGTCCTTTCGGGACGCAACTGAAAGCCTCGGAATATGTTAATGAAGGAACACCCGTCTTGAATGTGCGAAATCTCGGCTTTTCAACCGTGAATACAGAGAAACTTGAAATGGTTGGGAACGAAACACTTGAAAGGCTGTCCGCACACAAACTCCATACCGGTGATATTGTTTTTGGACGAAAAGGCGCTGTCGAGAGGCACGCTTACATCAGCGAGAACGAAGATGGATGGTTGCAAGGGTCGGACTGCATCCGCCTAAGAGTGAAAAGTAATAACATCAATGCCCGCTATTTATCTTACTACTTCCTCACGCCGCAGCATCGAGCTTTTATGATTAGTATGTGTTCTCATGGAACTACTATGGCATCACTCAATCAGAAGATTATAGAAATGATTTCAGTGCCACTTCCAGACCGCAGAACTCAGGACCAAATTGTCTCAATACTCAGTTCATTTGATGAGAAAATAAAAAACAACCGTAAGATAAACGATAATTTAGCGGCTTGACTCTGTGAGTTTTTGGAACTGCTTCTTCCACGCGCGAGATGGCTTTTTACAGATGCAGTCATCCGATGCAAAGGCACATACTCCCGGCAACCCGTTATTTCCGCAAATATCAGGATTGTTTTGACGGCACCCATAAGTTGAAAATTCTGTGTCCTGTGGATGCAAAGGCGAGTTGAAAGGTATTCTAAGTTGCTTGTTGCTCATAAGGACACCTCCGAAACATCGATTTCGCCCGACATCAGTCTTGGAAGAAGGCTATCTCTGAGTTCAGCAAGTTTACGAGCTTCAATCCGATTTGCAACAATCAGATCGAATATAGGATTCATTAGAGAGCCAATCTCCTTATAGTCCTCATCGGACGGGATCAGGACTTCGGCTTTTGCAAGCTCTCCGCGTTTTATGTGTCCCATCGTCGTTGCCTTATCAGCGGCAATCGCAATAAATCGTTCAAGATGATGTGCCGTCCACAAATAATAGAACCATTTATCGTAGGTTTCGGATGTCACCTTGAAAAGATGTTGATTTAAGCCACAAGTCCCACCGCACCAAATATCAACAAGCAAGCTACCAGACCAAGAGAATATAACATCCCCATCGTGTATGATATATTCCGGCTTAATGTTTGGAGAGCATAACTCACTACTGTTATCGCAAGAGCCTTGTCGAAGTTCTTTAATCTTCAATACGGGAAGACCAACTTCATCTCCATTAGGACGATACTTCTGCATTGCAAGCCCGTTCAAATAGTTGGCAATAGTCAGGAGACTGCCCTTTTTCCAGCCATCGGGAATGGTTTCAATGTCAGTGAATCGTTGCGCGAAGATCGCCTTTGCTTGTGCATATAAATTATCGTTTAACCCTGACTAAAGGAGAAAAAATGCCTAATCACGTTAATGTGCGAGTGAAATTTACAAGGGCACTGGCTAAATTATACCTTGAAGATTATTCATTGATTAAAAGGAAGTGTAGCGAACGTTCCATCGTTTTTAGACTTGGGTTTTATCTGGCGAATGACTTGGCTGAATCTGGACTTACCGTTGACTGTGAGTACAACAGGAATGGTGAGAAACCCAAAAGTTTAATGAATAAGCACTTTACCTATCCTGACATTATAGTTCATAGTCGGGGTGACAATGAAAACAACTGTCTAGTTGTGGAAGTAAAAACCCCCAACGATACGAACCTGGACCATTTTCGAAAGGATAGAGAAAAACTTATTGGATTTACTCTGGAAACTTCTTATAGATATGAACAGGGCGTACATGCCTATATCGCAGCAACTACTTGCAGCTTGGTTTGGTATGTGAATGGAGAAATTCGAGAACATATCAGGTATGCTGTTGATTCGGATACGCATGAGCTTTCAGAAACCGAACGCAGCGATAATACGTTTGATGTATGGTATACAAGATACTCTGTGAGGTGACCCACCATGCCCTTCACCGAATCCAACTACGAAAACGCAGTATTGCAGCTGTTCACCGAAACTCTGGGCTATTCCCATGTCTACGGCCCGGACATCGAGCGGGACTATCATTCCCCACTGTATGAGGATGAGCTGCTACCCGCTTTGCAGGCGGTCAACCCGGACATGCCCCAAGCGGCGCTGGACGATGCGATCTACAAGCTGAAAAACTTTGAGTCCGGTTCGCTGTTGCAGAAAAACATGGTCTTCACCGACTATCTGCAAAACGGCGTGCCGGTCAAGTTCGTGGTGAAGGGCGAGGAACGCTCCGGGCTGGTCTATCTGGTGGATTATCAGCATCCGGAGAACAACCGGTTCACCGTCATCAACCAGTGGACCGTGATTGAAAACATCGAAAAGCGCCCCGATGTGGTGTTGTTCATCAACGGTCTGCCGCTGGTTGTAATGGAGTTGAAATCCCCCTCCCGAGAGGAGACCGACGCCTCCGCCGCCTATCGACAGCTGCGGAACTATATGCACGAGATCCCGTGCCTGTTCATCTACAATCAGGTCTGCGTGATGAGCGACCTTTTCACCTCCCGGGCAGGCACCATCACCTCCGGCGAGGACCGCTTCATGGAATGGAAAACCAAGGACGGCAGCTACGAGAATACCCAGGCCGCCCAGTTTGACACCTTCTTTGAGGGCATCTTTGAAAAGCAGCGGTTTCTGGATATTCTCCAGAACTTTGTCTGCTTCAATGTGGACGGAGCCAACACCTTCAAGATTCTGGCGGGCTATCACCAGTATTTCGCGGTCAAAAAGGCCGTGGAATCCACCAAGCACGCCACTGTTACCGACGGCAAGGGCGGCGTATTCTGGCACACGCAGGGCAGCGGCAAGTCGCTGTCCATGGTCTTCTATGCCCATTACCTGCAAAAGGCGCTGGAAAGCCCCACCATCGTGGTGATAACCGACCGGAACGACCTGGATAACCAGCTGTACGGCCAGTTCTCCCGCTGTAAGGATTTCCTGCGCCAGACACCCCAGCAGGCCGAGAGCCGCCAGAATTTGCAGGAGCTGTTGGCAAACCGGCAGGCGAACGGTATCATCTTTACCACCATGCAGAAGTTCGAGGAGACCGGCGAGGCGCTGTCCCAGCGGCGGAACATTGTGGTCATGGCGGACGAGGCCCACCGGGGGCAGTACGGCCTGACCGAGAAAATCGTCACCCGTCAGAACGAAAAGGGCGAGCTGGAAGTGAAAACCTCCATCGGCACCGCCCGCATCATCCGGGATAGCCTGCCCAATGCTACATACATCGGTTTCACCGGCACGCCCATTTCCTCTAAAGACCGAAGCACCCGAGAGGTGTTCGGTGATTACATCGACATTTACGACATGACCCAGGCTGTGGAGGACGGCGCCACCCGCCCGGTCTACTACGAGAGCCGGGTTATCCATCTGAAGCTGGACGAAAACACCCTGCGCCTCATTGACGCGGAATATGACCTGATGGCTCAGGACGCCGACCCGGTTGTCATTGAAAAGAGCAAAAAGCAACTGGGCCAGATGGAGGCCATTCTGGGCAATGACCAGACCATTGCCTCTCTGGTGGATGACATTCTGGATCACTACGAGAACTACCGCGCCAACCTGCTCACCGGCAAGGCCATGATCGTGGCCTACTCCCGCCCCATCGCCATGAAGATTTACAAGCGCATTCTCAAGCTGCGCCCGGACTGGACAGAAAAAGTAGGCGTGGTGATGACTCAGGGCAACAACGATCCCGAGGAATGGCGGGAGGTCATCGGCAACAAGGCCCACAAGGAAGACCTTGCCCGCAAGTTTAAGGATAACAATTCCCCTTTGAAAATTGCCATCGTGGTGGATATGTGGCTCACCGGCTTTGATGTGCCGTCCCTTGCCACCATGTATGTGTACAAGCCCATGGCCGGGCACAACCTGATGCAGGCCATTGCAAGGGTAAATCGAGTGTTCCGGGACAAAGAGGGCGGTCTGGTGGTGGACTATGTGGGCATCGCAGCCGCCCTGAAACAGGCCATGAACGACTATACCGTGCGGGATAAAAAGAACTACGGCGACCCGGATGTGAGCAAAGCAGCCTACCCCAAGTTCCAGGAGAAGCTGGAGGTTTGCCGGGACCTGTTCCACGGTTTTGATTACACCCGCTTTTTGACCGGCGACGACCTGGAAAAAGCCCGGATGATTAGTGGCGGTGTCAACTTCCTGCTGGGCAAATCCGTTGCAGAACACCACCTGAACGAAAAAGAGAGAACGCAGAATATCTACATCAAAGAAGCGCTGCTGCTGAAACAGGCGCTTACCCTGTGCAGCAGTCTGGTGGACGAAAAGACCCGCTTTGAAGCGGCCTATTTTGAGGCAGTGCGGACGATGCTTGTCCGCCTGGCCACCGGCGGAACAGGAAAGAAATTTACCCTTCCGGAGGTCAACCAGAAAATCAATGAGTTGCTTAAACACAGCATCCAGAGCGAAGGGGTCATCAACCTGTTTTCGGATGTGGGCACCGAGTTCTCTCTCTTCGATCCCAAATTCTTGGAAGAAATTTCCCGCATGAAGGAAAAGAACCTGGCCGTGGAGCTGCTGAAAAAGCTAATTGCGGAGCAGGTGTCTCTCTACCGGCGAACCAATGTGGTGAAGTCGGAAAAGTTCTCTGAAATCATCCAGAGCGCCATGCATCGGTATCTCAACGGAATGCTGACCAACGAGCAGGTCATCGAAGAGCTGCTGAAGCTGGCAAAGGACATTGCCAACGCCAACGCCGAGGGCCAAAAGCTGGGCCTGAATTCGGAGGAGCTGGCCTTCTATGATGCGCTGACCAAACCCCAGGCCATCAAAGACTTCTACGAAAACGACGAGCTGATTGCCATCACCAAGGAGCTGACCGATGCTCTGCGTAAAAACCGCACCATCGACTGGCAGAAAAAAGAAAGCGCCCGTGCCGGTATGCGCCGGCTGGTAAAGCGCCTGCTGAAAAAGCACAAGTACCCGCCGGAAGGCATGGAGGACGCCGTGCAAACCGTGATGAGCCAGTGCGAGATGTGGACGGATAATACTTAACAGAGAAGTTTGTAACTGGATTTTACTTTAAAAGCGCAAAGTGCTACAATAATCATGTTTACTAACGGATGTTTTGGGTATATAATATACCAAAAGGAGGAGATAGCATGATTTCTTACATTGAACTTCAAAATTTCAAATCTTTTTCGAATATCTTTTTCGATTTACGAGGTCCTCGTGGTATTCCCAAAAAGCTTGCTTTCCTTTATGGTGAGAATGGATCTGGAAAATCAAATCTTATTCGTTCTTTGATGTTTATGTGCCAATCTTTTGACACCTTAAGGAATCAGCAGATGCTGCCAGACATCGAGATGGGCAAATTGGATATTATAAAGGACGAAAAATTGAAAGAAAAGTTTTTGTCAGAAATTGTCCGTACACGCCTTTATTCCTTACAAGACCTTATTCGACAAAACCGTTCCATTGGAGAAATTGCTCCAATGGTTATAAAAGTTGGATTTTATCATGAAGGAAGAGATGGATTTTATTTAGTAAAATTTAACACTGAAAGTAACTCGGAATCTGTCCTTGAAGAAAAGCTTTATTATACGCTAAATGAACGAGCCGGACTTATGTTTGATATTTCTACAGATGGAATTAATTTGAGCCCTTCAAGTTTTCCAGATGTAAAATATAGATGTGAACTTTCAGAGCAGATTGAGAAATATTGGGGAAAGCATACTTTCATTTCTATCCTGTATAATGAACTCAAAACTAAAAACCGCCAGTATTTTAACGCTAGATTGGCACCTAATCTTCACACAGTTCTACGTTTATTGAGCCAAATTAGTACTTTGTATAAGGGAAATGATAGCGAAGCTGGACGAATTGCTATTCCGATTAGATTTCTTCATCAATTGGATGAAGGGCATATTGAGAATAAAAACGATGCTGAACTGTTGGCTGTACAAAAGTTTCTAAACCAATGCTTTACACAACTGTATTCTGATATTAAGCGCGCATATTATAAATTTGAGGCATCTGATTCGGGCTATGAATACGAATTATATTTTGATAAGGTTTGTGGCGGAAAAGAAATTGCTGTCCCCATTTCTCTCGAATCGACTGGCACAAAAAAAATTCTTGACTTGTTTCCTTTGATTTTTACAAGCACTCTTGGAACAACTGTTTTTGTTGACGAAGTAGATTCTGGAATTCATGATCTGCTGATGCAGGATATAGTAAAAATTCTTCAGCAATCGTTAGACGAAACTGAAGAAGGACAATTTATAGCTACAACGCATAACACATTGCTTTTGGACGATTTGGAGCCCGAAAATGTGTATGTTTTAAAAGCGGATATCCTAGGAAATAAAGAAATATCTTGCATTACAGATTATCCGAGAACACATAAAAATAATAGTATTCGTCACCGCTATTTGACGGGGGTTTATCAGGGAATCCCTGAAGTTGGATATTTAGATTTTAAAGAACTTGTGGAAGATACAATGAGCGAGGTAAAATCTAATTCGGACTTGGACGGTGATCAAGATGCGGACTAATGTTTGCTATCAAAAAATAATGACAATCGTGCATGGAAAGTCTGAATTTGCGATATGTAGCAATATCAAGTCTAATTTACGATTGCCGCAAGAAATCATTGCTAACAACAAAGGGCGTTCTAGTATTCAGATAACGGGGTTGATGAATGTCTTAAATGACAATCGATTTAAAAATATTCGTGCATTTAAGAACGAGTATTCAAGAGTTGAAGCGAAAAAGAATGAATTGGTAAATTTTCAACTATTTATAATAATGGATACAGATGATTGTACCGATTCACAAAGGACTTCTTTTATTGATAAATCAATGTTTAAATCGCACTGGCTGTATCCATATATTGTCCCCATATATAATTCCTGTCTCTTATACACATCTG
>OJQP01000217.1_pt1 | contig 49186 bp, 41 predicted proteins | sample 1598871 | NCBI WGS metagenome assembly OJQP01 (sample SAMN03922520, study PRJEB24848) | human gut metagenome | isolation source: stool sample | host: Homo sapiens | place: Germany | collected 2010-02
TATGCGCCCGAATTTCTGTTTCAGAGGCAATGTTTTCTTACGCCAACGCGCCTAAAGGGCGCGATGCACGCGGCTGCCAAATGTGCTATAATAGGGTTTGCCCATATGCAGGGCAAATGCGGCGCAGCCGTTTTGCCGCGCCGGCCAGCGCGGCGGGCAGCGTGAATGCGGCCGCAGAACAGGAGGGCCACCCATGCCGGAAAACTATATGCTGCAGATGAAGCGCGTGTTTGCGCAAACCGGCGCGCGCCGGCCAAAGCTGCTTTTGCACTCGTGCTGCGGGCCCTGCTCCAGTTCGGTGCTGGAAACGCTGTGCCCCCATTTTGAGGTGACGGTAGATTACTACAACCCCAACATCGACACAGCCGAGGAATATGCCCACCGCGCGGCCGAGCAAACGCGGTTTGCCGCAGCCGCCCCCTTTGCCGGGGGCACGCAGGTGCTGGTAGCCCCCTACGAGCCGCAGGCCTTTTACGCCGCGGTAAAAGGCCTGGAGCACATCCCCGAGGGCGGCGCGCGCTGTTTTGCCTGCTATGCGCTGCGCCTGCGCCATGCCGCGGCGCTGGCAAAGCAGCTTTCGTGCGAATACTTCTGCACCACGCTGTCTGTCAGCCCGCATAAAAATGCCGCCAAGTTAAATGAACTGGGCCAGGCCATTGCGGAAGAGTACGGCGTGAAATGGCTGCCCTCTGATTTTAAAAAGGCAGACGGCTTTCGCCGTTCCACGGCGCTGAGCGCCGAATACGGCATGTACCGGCAGGATTACTGCGGCTGTGTGTTTTCCAGGCGCGAGGCCGAGGCACGCCGCGCCGCCCAAAACGTGGAGGCATAAACAGAAAAAAGCGCCCCTTCCCGGCCGGGAAGGGGCGCTTTGCTTCAGAGGGTTCAGCCAAATGGATGATAGGCCCCGTCTTCGCCCAAAGACATAGACTGCGAGCCCGGGGCGGGCGCCTGCGACGTGCTGCCCGCATCGCTGCCGGCCTGCGAGGTGCTGGCGGGCAGGCTGCCGCTGCCCGCTGCAACAGACTGCGAGAAGCTGGAGCCGCCCGCGGGCACGCTGGGCTCTGAGGTGAGGGTGAAGTGGGTGAAGAAATACCACACGGCAATGCCCAGTGCAATCAGCAGCACCACCAGCACAATGATGGGCGCCAGCATGCCGCTGCCCTTTTTGCCGCCGCCCGCAGGCGCGGGGCGGCCCTTTTGGCGGGCCGTCTCGGGGGCGTCCCAGTCAAAATCGCTGTTGGCCTTGAACACACGCATGGCGGGCGTGTCTGCCCCCTGCAGAATGCGGCGGATGGTGTCCAGCGCAGCCAGGGCGCAGCGCTTGCCTGCGTCCGGCGTCTGGGCAAAGCGGCGCACATACACGCGGTTGCCATAGGCCACTGCCATATAGACGTCCCGCCCTGCCTTGCCAAGGCCCGTCACCGAGACGCCAAACTCCGCCTTCGAGCACTTGGCCGCAGCCACGGCGCGCGCGGCGGCCACCTGAGGCGGGTAGGTGGCATCGCAGTTCTTTGCCGCCATGGCCTTGATTTTCGCGGCCACACGGGAATCCTGATAGCTGGAATCGCCGAAGTCAAACACATTCGAGCCACGCTTTGTGTGCGAGAATTCCTCGCCCAGAAGGCCGCCTGTCTTTGGGTCGGACGCGGCCACCAGCGCCTCGGCCTGCATCAGCTCGCCCGCGGCAAAATAGGCCACGCTGCCCTTGCCGCGGCCGTATGCCGCGTCGCCCAGGGCCATTTCAAAGCGCTCGGCAATGCGCTCGGTAAGCTCGGTGGCCGCGGCGGGGGCATGGGCGCGCGCGGTGATGACAATCAGCACCTCGCCCGCCTGGCCAAACAGGTTCAGCGCCACGTCCTGCATGCCGCTCATCTGCTTTGCCACCTGCTTCAGCACGGCCATGTCCGGCTCAAACGTGCGCACAATCAGCTGTTTTTCCACATTTTTATCCATAGTAGCGTCCTCCAAACGAGAATTTGAACATCCCTGTCAGGCGTCGCGCGGCGCCTGTGCGCCGCCCAGGTGCGCGGGGGTGCCGGGCGCAAACGCCTCGCACCCGGGCTGCGGCAGGGAAAGTGCCAGCCGCCGCAGCATTTCCAGCGCATATTTGGCAGAAAACTGGCGCACGGTGCCCCGTGTGCGGTTTTCCATCAGCAGTTTTTGTACATACACCTTATTTTCGCATGCCGCGGCCAGAAATACAAGCCCCACCGGCTTTTCTTTTGTGCCGCCGCCCGGCCCGGCAATGCCGGTGATGCCAATGCCAAAGTCGGCCCCGGCGGCGCGGCGCACGCCCTGCGCCATTTCGGCGGCCGTCTCGGCCGAGACGGCGCCATACTGCCGCAGCGTTTCGGCCGAAACGCCCAGCACACGCATTTTCTGTTCGTTGGAATAGGTGCAGGCGCCAAAGCCAAACACCTCGCTTGCGCCCGGCACATCGGTAAGCGCCGCGCTAACCAGCCCGCCCGTGCAACTTTCGGCCGTGGCGGCCGTGGCGCCCGTTTTCTGCAGCGCGTGCACTGCGGCGGCCGCCAGCGTCTCGCTGTCCTCGCCGTAGATGGCGTCGCCCAGCACGGCATAAAACTCGCCCGCAAACGCGCGGCACATGGCCTCAGCGGCAGCGGCATCCTGCGCCTTCGCCGTAATGCGAATAAACACCTCGCCCGTTTTGGCATACAGCGCCGCCGTGGGGTTTTCGCCCGCCAGCAGGTGGGCCACTTTCCCCTCCAGGTGGCTTTCGCCAATGCCCGCCACACGCAGCACAAGCGAGTGCAGCGCGCAGTCTGTCAGGCCCGCAAGCCAGGGCTTCACTTCGTTCAAAAACATGGGCTGCAGCTCGGCGGGCGGGCCGGGCAGCAGCACGGCCCACTTGCCGCCCGCCTTTGCCTCAAACAGCATGCCCGGCGCCGTGCCGTTGGCGTTGTGCAGCTTTCGGCCGCGCACGGGCACATACGCCTGTTTTTCGTTGTTGGGCGGCATGGTGCGCCCCCAGGCGGCGAAAAATGCGCGGATACGGGCCAGCTCTTCTTCGTCAAAGCGCAGCTCATCTTCAAAGGCGCGCGCCACCGTCTGTTTGGTAAGGTCGTCATCCGTGGGCCCAAGCCCGCCAGAGAACACCAGCAAATCGCTGCGCTGCATGGCAAGGCGCACCACGCTTTCCAGCCGGGCGGGGTTGTCGCCCACCACGCTTTGGAAGTGCACGGTGACGCCAAGCTGCGCCAGCTGCTGCGAAAGGAACTGCGCGTTCGTGTTCAAAATATCACCCAGCAAAAGCTCGGTGCCCACGGCAATAATCTCTGCCGTCATGGCCATTCCCCCTTTTCGGTGCGGCGCGGCCTTTTGGCCCCGCGCCGCCCGCTTTGCGTCTGCCCGCCGCTTACAGGCACACGGCCTCCACAGGCGTTTCGGCAGCGGCCGCGCGCTCCAGCTCTGCCAGGGCGGGCATGGCGGCCTCGGCCGCCTCAATTTCGGCCAGCGTGGGCTTTGTTTTGGGGTGCGGCGGGGTGAAGATGGTGCAGCAATCCTCATAGGGCAGGATGCTTGTCTCAAACGTGCCAATGCGGCGCGCAATGTCGGTGATTTCGGTTTTGTCCATACCAATGCACGGGCGCAGAATGGGCAGGCTTTGCGCGGCGTCCGTGCAGGCCAGGGCCATCAGCGTCTGGCTGGCCACCTGGGCCAGGCTTTCGCCGGTGACAATGGCCTTCGCCTGCTCTTTTTCACACAGAATGTTTGCAATGCGCAGCATGCTGCGGCGCATCAGCACGGTGAACAGCACGTCCGGCGCATTGTCGCGGATATATTCCTGCGGTTTGGTATAGGGCACCACATACACGTTCAAATTGCCCGTGTAGGGCGTAAGCTCTTTGGCCAGCTTCAGCACCTTCATGCGGGCGCGCTCGCTGGTGTAGGGCGGGCTTGCAAAATGAATACAGGTAAGCGAAAGCCCGCGCTTTGCCATCATATAGCCCGCCACGGGGCTGTCGATGCCGCCAGACAGCATCAGCGCCGCCTTGCCCGATGTGGACACCGGCAGCCCGCCCGCGCCCGGCTGCTTGCCCGCGTGCACATAGGCCGCAAAATCGCGCACCTCTACGGTGACATTCACCTGCGGGGCATGCACGTCCACTTTCAAATGCGGGTAGGCGGCCAGCAGCACGCCGCCCAGCTCGCGGCCAATCTCCATGCTGTTCAGCGGAAAGGCCTTGTCCGAGCGCTTGGCGCTCACCTTAAACGTGGCCGCGCCCGAAAGCACGCCGCGCAGGTATTCCACCGCAGTGGCGGAAATGCTGTCGAACGTCTTGTCGCACACGGCCGCACGGCTCACCGCCGCAATGCCGAATATCTTCTTCACGCGCTCGAACGCCTCGTCCATATGCGCGGCGGCCGTGGCGTCCTGCGGCTCGGCATACATGGTGCTCTGCGCCTTGTACACTTTGAAATCGCCCAGGCTTTTCAACCTGCGGCGCATGGTTTTTCCCAGAATGCTCTCAAATGTGGCCCGGTTCAAGCCCTTCAGCGCCATCTCGCCCTGGTAAGCGAGAATCAGTTCCCTCATGCAAGCTTCCTCGTTTCTGTTTTTACATCTGCGCACAGCGGCCGTCAGCGGCGGGCGCGCGCAAGGCTTTTTACGCCCTCTGCCACGCCGGCCAAAAGCGCGTCCACATCCGCCGGCGTGCTGTGCGCCGAAAACGACACGCGCACCGCGCTGTCAATGCGCTCTTTCGCCAGGCCCATGGCCGAAAGCGTGTGGCTGGCCTCGCCCTTGGAACAGGCCGAGCCGCTTGAGACATATACGTCCCGCGCCTCCAGAAAATGCAGCATTGTCTCGCTGCGAATGCCGGGCACGGAAAAATTGGCAATGGCCGGGTGCCCGCCTGGCGGGCTGTTGCGCACCACGCCCTCTATCTGCGCAAGGCCCTGCCACAGCCGCGCGCTCAGCCCGGCGCACACCTCGTTCATGGCCGCCACATCCAGCATCTGCGCGGCCTGGCCCAGCGCCGCAAAAAAGGCCGTGTTCTGCGTGCCGGGGCGCAGGCCTCGCTCCTGATGGCCGCCGCGCCACACGGGCGCAAGGTTTGCGCCGCTGCGCACATACAAGGCGCCCACGCCCTTGGGCGCATGCACCTTGTGGCCAGAGACGGCATAGCTGTCTATCTGTGTTTCGCGCAGGCGCAGCGGCAGCTTGCCCCAGGCCTGCACGCCGTCCACATGCACAAAGGTGCGGCTGTTTTTCTGCTTCACGCGCGCGGCCAGGGCCGCCACGTCCAGCACGCTGCCCACCTCGTTGTTCATGTGCATGGCCGCCACAAGCGCCGTTTTGGGGCCCACCGCGTCCACCAGCGCCTGCAGGGATACACAGCCCGTGCCGTCCGGCTGCACCAGCGTCACGCGCCAGCCCTCCTGCTGCAGCGCAGCCACCGCGTTCTGCACCGCGGGGTGCTCGTAGCCGGTGGCCACAATGTGGTCTGCCCAGGCCCTGCGGGCCTTTGCCGCGCCGAACACGGCCATGTTGTCGCCGTCGGTGCCGCAGCTTGTGAACACCACTTCGCCCGGGCGCGCCCCCAGGCTTTCGGCCACGGCCTCGCGCGCCGTTTCTATCACCTCTTCACTGCGCGCGCCCGGCGCATACAGCGAAGAAGGGTTTGCAAAATGCTCGCGCAGCACGCGGCACGCCACGTCCGCCACGGCGTCCGCCACGGCAGTGGTGGCCGCATTGTCCAGATAATGCACGGCTTCGCCCCCAGCTTACAAAGACATATATGGCTATTATACTCGTTTTTGCCCCCGTGTGCAACGAAAAGCGCACAGAAAAACGGCCCGGCTGCGGCGCGCCGCGCACAGGGTGCGCGGCCGGGCGCCGCGGCAGGGCCGCAGGGGCAAGGCAGGGCCGGCAGGCGGGGCGCGGCGTCACCACCAGGCCTCCCCGGCTGCGGCCGCCGCATTCAGCAGGGCGGCGCTTATTTCAAACGGGATGGCGGCCTGCGTGTGCCCGGCCCAGAACATCTCGGCGGGAATCAGGGCAAAGCCCTGCCAGTAGGCGCCGCTCTCCAAAAGGCCGGCGCGGTCTATCACCACCAGGTCTTCGCCCCACTGCCCCGCAATGGTCCAATCTGCCTGCATGCCGTATGGGTCTGTATACTGCGCGCCGGCCGGGGCCGGAATGCGCTGGCCCGTGGCAAGGAACAGCCACTGGCGGCTTTCGCCATAGACAGGGGTATAGCCTCCATACGCATCTTCCAGCGGGACAATCTCGGCATCTGCAAGGTTGTAAAGCCTTTGTGCGGCCCGCAGGCGCAGGTCAATGCCCATCAGCCCGCGCAGCTGCGCCAATGGGTAGCCGCCTTCGGCATCGGCATAGTATTGTGGCGCCACAAAATACAGCGTGTCGCCGTCAATGACACAACCGCCCTCCGGCATCGTCCGCTGCTGCAGCGTGACGGCCTGCTCGGCCCCGGTGACGGGCGATTTCAGAAAAATCTCTGTGCCTGTGGCGTTGTACTCGGCCTCGCGGTAGGTCTCTTCCAGCGCGCCGGGCCGCAGCTGCGCCACAGCCGCGGGCGGCACCGTGCGGCTGCACACAAAAAGCCCGTTCCAGGTGCCCAGCACCTTGGTGCCCGGCGAAACGGGCACCTGCTGCGGCGTGCCGCCGTCCAGCTCCATGGCCAGCAGGGCGCTTTGCGTCTCAAGGCCGGCGGCATCTGTGCAGAAAAAGCCATACAGCATGTCCCCGCCGGCATACCATGTCATCTGGCTGTATGCCTCATACTCCTGCGCGGAAGTGCGCGCCAGCTCTTCCCAGGCGGAAAAATCCGGCGTCATCGCGCGCAGCACATAGCTGCCCGTGCCGCTTTCGGGTTCAAAGCACAAGTTGTAGACGCGCCCGGCCCGCGCAAAAATGTGCAGCCCGTCCGGCTGCAAAAGGGCGGGACATCCGCTTTGTGGCGTGTGCGCGCAGCCGGGCTTTGCGCACAGCACGCTTTGCTGCATGGTGGTTTTATCCAGCACGGTCAGCAGGGTGCCATAGCCTGTATCCACTGGTAGTATCAGGCAGCGCGTTTCATCCAGCGGCTGGGCCGTGCTGCCCAGCCGCTGAAGCCCCTGGCACGGGGCCAGGGCGCCGCCGGCCTCCTTGGCCGCATAGGCGCTTTGCAGGGCGTCATACTGGTCTGCGGGCAGCACGCGGGCATCCAGCAAAAGATATTGGTCGCCCAAAACATCGTCCCACACCGTGCTGGCGGCCACAAGCGTCTCGCCGTTCGCAGAATAAGTGGCCTCTTCCCCGTAATAGGTGCCGGTGCAGGCGGCCCAATCCTCCAGCATATCCAGGCCCAGATATTCGCAATAGGCGCGCAACATGTCCGCCCGGGCGGCGGCCACGTCAAAGGGGTGCCACATCCACAGGCGCGCGCTTACCACTTTGCCGGTGTGGCTTTCCACCGTCAGCTCGTACAGGCGCCTGTTTATCTCCGGCTCTGTCAGGGCCAGCGTCAGAAAGCCCGCACCGTCCGCCTGATAGGTGTACACGGCTGTGCCGCTCTCTGCGGCATAGCGGAAGGCCTCTGTCAGCTCTTGCGGCAGCACGCCTGCAGCCTGCATCTCGTCCAGATAAGAGGCCATCAGCGCCTGCCCCTCATAGCCCATGTCCATTTCGCCGTAGGGCGCTTCGCTTTCGCCGCCCGCCTGCTGGCGCCGCTGGGCCAGCGCACGCACAAGGTAAAGGTCATCCCCTTTTGGGCTCAGCACGCCCGTGGCCTGCGTGCGCGCATGCGGCGCGGTAAACAAACCAATGTCCGTCAGGCGCAGGGCCAGCATGGGCAGCGCGCTGATAACAAGCGCCAGCGCGCCCGTGGCAACCACCGTGCGCACGGCCCGGCTTTGCCAGCCCGCGCGCAGCCGGGCAAAATGCGAATGGCTGTGTTTCATGCGCGGGGCACCTCCTTTGCCGGTTTGAGGGTAAACGACACGCGCGTGCCCACGCCCACCTGGCTTTCAATGCAAAGCTGCGCGCCGTGCAGCGCGGCTATTTTCTGGCAAAGGGCAAGGCCCATGCCGCTGCCGCCCGCTTTGCGCGCGCGGGATTTATCCACCATATAAAACGGCTCTGTCACACGGCACAGCTCTTCTTTCGGGATGCCGCAGCCCGTGTCGCGCACACACAGCAGCACGCCGCCGGGCGCGCGCGTGCACAGCACATGCACCATGCCGTCCTTTGGGGCCGCTTTCTGCGCATTGTGCACCAGGTTGTACAAAAGGTCTACCAGCAGGTCTTCATCCCCCAGGGCACAAAGCCCTTTTTCCCCGCGAAGGTCCAGCTTGACGGGGCCCAGCACGGGCACCAGCGAGACGGAAAGCTGCCGCAGCACCCGGTCCATTTGCACCGGGGCCAGGGCGGCGGGCTTCTGGGCCAGGCCCAGCAGGGCCAGCAGCTTGCCGCTCAGCGCCTCCACGCGCTTTGCCTCGCTGAAGATATACCCCGCGGCGCGCCGGCGGCCCTCGGGGTCCAGCTCCAGCGTGCGCAGGGTGTCGGCATAGCCGATGATGGCCGTCATGGGGGTTTTGAGTTCATGGGTGAACGCACCCATGAACTCTTCACGCTGGCGCGCGCTAAGCGCCAGCGCATCCACATTTTTCTGCACCGCCGCGGCCATGGCGTTGAAGCTTTCGGCCACGCTGCCTATCTCGTCCTGCGTGGCCACTTCGGCGCGGGCGCTGTAATCGCCGCGCGCAATGCGCCGCGAGGCACCGTACAGCTCGTCCAGCGGGCGCGTCATGCGCTTTGTCAGCAGCACAATGGCCAGGGCACACACGCCCAGGGCGCCCGCCTCCATGCACCAGAAGCGGGCCAGCTGCCTGTCGCGCGCAACAAACACGCCCGTCACATCGCTCAGCGTGCGCAGGCGGTAGCTTTTGTTCGGGGCCGAGATGGTGCTTTCCAGCAGAAGGTAGGTGTTGCCCTGGGCGCGCCGCAGGTAATATTCCTGCGCGCCAATTGGCCCCACGCTTGCGCTGGCTTCGGCAGCCGCCGCCCCCAGCGACGAAAACAGCATTATGCCGTCCGAGTTTTCCAGCCAGATGCCGCTTTGGCTGCCGTCCTCGCCAAAATCTGCAATGCGCATGGCGCTCTCCAGCAGGGCGTCGTCCGTCACGTCCTCGCCGCGCGCCATCATGCCCAGCACCTGTGTCTCCAGCGTGTAATACTGCATGCGGTGCCACTGTTCCACCTGGGCCGCGGCCTGGCGCAGCATATCGGCCGCATTGATATACACCAGCACAAACCCGCCCAGCGAAAACACGCCTGCCAGCAAAAGCAGCACAGCGCACGACAGCCTTTGCGCAAATTTCAACGCCTGGCCTCCTCTTTTTCCAGCTTATAGCCCACTTTGTACACCGTGGTAATCTTATCGTGCCAGCCCAGTTTTTTGCGCAGGCGGTTGATGTGAAGGTCCAGCGTGCGGGTGTCCGGGCCCATCTCGCCGCCCCACACGCGCTCGAACAGGGCGTCGCGGTACAGCGCGGCGCCGCGGTTGCGTATCAGCTGTTCCAGCAGGTCGAACTCGCGCGGGGTAAGGGCCACGGGCTCGCCCGCCTTTGTCACCGTGCGGGCCACGGCGTCCAGCTGCACGTCCCACGCGCGCAGTATGCGCCCGCCGCGCCCGGTGCGCCGCAAAACGCTCTCTACACGGGCCACCAGCTCGGCTATTTCAAACGGCTTTACAATGTAATCGTCCGCGCCAAGGCGCAGGCCCTTTACCCGGTCGCCCAAGCTGCCCTTGGCCGTGATGAAAATGACCGGCGTGCCCGTGGGGCGCAGGTATTCCAGCAGCTCGTAGCCGTCCAGGCCGGGCAGCATGATGTCCAGCAGCACAAGGTCATAGGCGTTCTGCTCAATGCGGTCGGCCGCCGCAAGGCCATCGTTCACTGCCTCGCAGGTATAGCCCACGCGCTCGAGGCTCATGGCAATCAGCCCCGAGATGGCCTCTTCGTCTTCTACAATCAAAATGCGGTTCATAACGCGCCGCCCGCCTTTCTTTTCTGGTTTTCCCTGCGGCCGCCCGCAGGGGGGCCGGCTTTTGCCAGTTTGATACTATACGCACGATGTATCAGTTTTGTATCGGCGCCCGGGCGCCGGGCCGTACAGGCCGCAGGGCCTTGCCATACGCCCGTGCATGGGGTATGATGGAACCAAAGCAAAGGCGCACGCGCCCGGGCGAGCCAGCCTGCCCGGCCCAGATGCCCTTTGGGAAATGAGGCAACAAAAATGAAACGACACACCCTGCCTGCCGGTGCCCTGGCCGCGGCGCTGGCCCTTGCCCTGGCCGCGTGCAGCGCGGCACCGGCCAGCTCTGGCACAAGCGCGCCTGCCCCAGGCACGCCCCAAAGCCAAAGTGTGCCCGCCCCAAGCGCCGCGCCCCAAAGCGCGGCCGGCGGTGCCGAAGAGGCCGAAGTGCTGCTGTATATTGGCACGGGCAATTCCTATGCCCAATACACCGCCTCTGTGCCTGCCCCCGCGCAGCCGGGCGACGTGATAGCCGCCATTGGCCAGCTAACCGGGTGGGACTGCACCCTGGCGGGCCCGGTGGAGCAGGGCGACGGCTTTGTGAAAGTGTGTTTTGCCCAGCAAAGCGCGCTGTTTGCCGGCCTGCCAGAGCCGCAGAAGGACGAGTTCCACATGTACGATGCCGGGCAGATGTGCCTCACGTTTCTGGACAGCGTGGCCCGCACCCTGCAGGCCAACTTCCCCGGGAAGGACGGCCGGGCGCTGGACGTATATTACCTGCCGGAAAGCGGCGATGGCGACCTTGTTTTGGAAAGCATCGGCCTTGCCATTCCGCAAAACACGCCGTACAAGGCAGCATAGCCAAAGGCAGGCGCCGCCAGGCGCCACATTGCACAAGCACCCCTCACGGCCTGCTGTATGCGCAGGCCGTGAGGGGCGTTTTTTTACAGGTGCGCCGCGGCGCCATTCTGCGAAGGAAACAGAAGGTCGCTCAGCGCGGCATACTGTTCCAGCGTCAGCTGTTCCGGCCGGGCGGCGGGCGGTGCGCCCACAGCCTGCAGCGCGGCGGCCACATCCGCCTTGGGCAGGCCCAGCCCCGCGCTGACAGCGTTGGCCGCCGTTTTGCGCCGCTGGCTGAACGCCGCACGGATGGTGCGGAACATGGCTTTTTCACTTTGCGGCGCCGCGGGCGGCGCCGTGTGCAGCGAAAGGCGCAGCACAGCGCTTGTCACCTTGGGCGGCGGGTAAAAGCTGCCCGGCTGCACCTGAAACAGCACCTGCGGGCGCGCGTAATAGTGCACGGCATAGCTTACCGCGCCCGCCTCACGCGTGCCGGGCAGGGCGGCAAGGCGCTGGGCCGCCTCTTTCTGCACCATCACGGTAATGTGCTGCAGCGGCAGCTTGTCTTCCAGCAGCTTCATCACAAGGGGGCTTGTGATATAATACGGCAAATTGGCGCACACGGCCACCTTCATGCCCGGAAATTCCTGCCGGATGAGGGCCGCAAGGTCCAGCTTCAAAGCGTCGCCCTGCACCAAGCGGATGTTGGAAAATCCCGCCAGCGTCTCGGCCAGCAGGGCGGGCAGGCGGGCGTCCAGCTCAATGGCCACCACCTTGCGCGCGCGCAGGGCAAGCTCTTTGGTCAGCACGCCAATGCCGGGGCCTATCTCCAGCGCGCCGTATGTCTCGTCAATGCCGCTGGCCTCTACAATTTTGGGGCACACGCCGGGGTTCACAATAAAATTCTGCCCCAGCCCTTTTGACAAAGAGAAGCCGTGCGCCGCGCACAGGCGGCGGATGACGGCGATGTCTGTCAGCTCCATAGGCACCTCATTTCTGCAAAAAGCGCCGCACACGCGGCCGCGGCCGCAGGGCCCGGGCAACGTGCGCGGCGCTTGCCGTCTTTTCTGTTTTTGCCAGCTCAGCCGCCGCTGGCCGGGGCAGAGGCCGGGGCCGATGTGCTGGACGAACCGCTGGCCGCGCCGGACGATGCCGTCTGGTTCTGCATGCGGCTCAGCAGCAGCGACGCCGTCTCGAAGGCCTTGGCAATCTGCGGGTCGCTGTCCACCGTATAGTTGTAATAGTTGCGCTCTTCCTCTGTTGTCAAAGGCACCTCTACATCCGGCGCCACGCCGGTGCCGTCAAAGCTTTGGCCGTTATGGTCCAAAAGCTTGCCCACCGTGAACGCCACGGCCGAGCCGTTTGTCATGGCAACGGGCTCGCACACAATGCTGCCCTTGCCCGCCGTGGTGGTGCCCACCAGGCTGCCCTTTTCAAAAATGCGGATGCTGTCGGCCAAAAGCTCGGCGCCCGCGGCGGTGTTGGCATTCATCAGCACCACAATGGGCAGCTCTACCTCCTGGTTGTCAGAGGTGTCCAGCACGGTCACCTCGCCGCCCTTTTCCTGGCTGGCAATGGTGCCCACCGGGCACAGCATGTCAATGACGTCCATGGCCTCGGCCAGGCTGCCGCCATCGTTGTCGCGCACGTCCAGCACCAGGCTGTCAATGGGCGCCTCGCCGCCCGTCATGGCCTCCAGCGCTGCCTCCAGCTCTTTTTCCGTGTTGCCGTTGAAGGTGTAAATGCGCACATAGCCGCACGTCTGCCCCTCGGGCACCGTATATGCAAGGCTGGGCATATCGTACTGGCGGCGCTGCAATTCGGCTGTCTGCGTCTCGCCCGCAAGGTTGGTGGCCGTGACGGTGACAGTGGTGCCCGCCTCGCCGCGCAAAAGGCTGTTCACCTGCGCCAGGGTAAGGTTGCGCACATCGGTTTCGCCAATTCTGGTAATCATCCAGTTCTTTTCAAACCCGGCCTGCTGGGCGGGGCTGTCGGTATAAACGCGCACCACGCGCGCGTTCCCCGTGGTGGTGTCTTTCACCACATCCACGCCCACGCCCACCACCTGGCCGGAATGAATGCCCTTGTACTCGGTGTACTGTGCGGCCGTGTAGTACACGGCGTTTGCATCGCCAATGCCCGCCATATACCCGGCGCCCATCATGTCGTACAGGGTGGTGTCGTTGATTTCGCCGTAATAGTTGGCGCGCACGGCTTTGTCAATTTCGGCAATGTTGTTATACATCACCTGCTTTTGCCGCACGCTGGACACCGTAGAGTTGAAAATCTGGGTAGACAGGATCATGGTGACGACAAACGTGACGGTCATGGCAAGAATGGCAATGGCCACCGCCAGGTTCACCGTGATTTTTTTGTTCATAAACTCATCCTTTCCCCAAAAGGGCAGGTGTTCAGCCGCCGTTCAGGTACGGCCAGGCCGACACGGGCGTGCCGTTCACGTTCACCTCAAAATGCAGGTGGTTGCCCGTCGAGTTGCCGGTAGAACCCACATACCCAATCAGCTGGCCCTGGGTGACGAACACGCCGTCCGTGATGCCCGCCGCCCGGGCAGACATGTGCCCGTAAATGGTGACAAGGCTGGGCGAATGGCTGATTTTCACGCAGGTGCCATAGCTCCAGTGCGCTGTGGTAGAGACAACGCCGTCTGCCGCCGCATAGATGCGCGTGCCCGCCGGGGCCGGCACGTCCATGCCGCGGTGCACGTCGCGCACGCCGTAGATATAGCGCACGGTGCCGAAATCGCTGGAGAGGGTGGTGTAGCCCGGAATAGGCCACTGAAACTGGCCCAGCCCGTCGCCCAGCACATAGCTGTTGCCCGTGTTAGAGCCCGCCCACGCGGCCCATTCCTGCTGGGCCTGCTTGAACTGCTCTTGCAGCTCTGCCTCCGATTCCTCGTACACCTGCTGCTGGGCCTGCTCGGCCGTGACGGTCTCGTCCGCCTTCTGAATGGCCTGCTGGTAAGAGGTTTTCGTGTTCTCCAGCTCTTCCTGCTGGGCGTTCAGCTCGTCCAGCGCTGCGTTAATTTCTTCGCGCTGGTTTTCCAGCTTCACCTGCTTGTCGTGCATCTCGGTGATAAGCTGGTTGTCGCTGACGGCAATCTGCTGCAGGTTTTCGGCAAAGCGCATGGCGTCGCTGATGTCATCGATGCCCAGCAAGATGGAAAGGTTGCTGGAAGAGCGCATCTCGTACATGCCGCGCAGGCGCTGTTCAAACGCCTCTTTGGCGGCCTGCAGCTCCTCGGCGGCCTGGGCAATGGCCAGGTTTTTCTTCTCGAGGTCGCTTTTGCGCACGTCAATGTCTTCCTGCAGGGCCTCCAGCTGGGCGCTTAGCGTGTTGGAAAGCTGCTGGTAATACAGCTTTGTCTGCTGTGCGTTCTGTTCATTTTCCTCGCTGGCCTCAATTTGGTCGTGCAGCGCTGCAATTTCCTTGCGCAGGCGCTCCAGCTTTTCGGCCGGCGTCTCATCATCTGCAAACGCGCGCGAAAGCGCAGGCAGCACCAGCGTTGCCGCCATCAAAAGCGCCAGCACGGCGCACACCACTCGCACCAGTTTTTTCTGTTTTGCCATGGTAGGTTCCCTTTCCGTTACACTTTCAAATGTTTGCGGATGCTGAACGCGCACCCGGCAGAGCCAATGAACATGCCGAACAGGATAAAGATGCCGGCCAGCGGCAGAATAACCACGCTGAACGGGTACAGGCATTGGGTAAATTCATCCAGCCACATGGCGCTGGGCTGTGCCAGGGCCTGCAACGCGCCGAAATAGGCCCCGCCCACCAGCACGGTGGAGATCAGGCCCGCCAGGGCGCCCACCGTCATGCCCTCTACAAAAAACGGCATGCGGATAAACGCGTTGGTGGCGCCCACAAATTTCATGATGTTGATCTCCCTGCGGCGGGCAAACACCGTCAGGCGGATGGTGTTCGAAATAATTACCACGCTCACAATGCCCAGCACGGCCACAAGCCCCCAGCCCGCAATGTTTACCACGCGGCGCATCTGCACCAGAATGTCGCCCAGCTCTGTGGGCGAGTTGATGCGGTAGAACAAATCTCCGCCCACCTGCTGAATGGCGGCCACGGTGTCGTTCAAAAGGGCAATATCCGTCACATAAATGCGAAACGAGGCCGGCAGCGGGTTTGCCTCGTTGCCCTCGCCCTCATAGTCTTGCAAAACGTCGGCATATTCGCCCATTTCCGCCTTCATATCCTCCACGGCCTGCGCCTTGGAAATGAACGTGCACGAGGCCACATTTGCAAGCTGCGGCAGCTGCTGGCTCCACGCTTCGATCTGTTCGTCGGTGGCCTCATCGGAAATGAACACTTCAATCATGTCCTTATCGCCCAGGCTTTGCACAAAATTGCTGACGCTGACGCTGAGAATGCCCGCAATGCCGGTGATGACAAGGCAGGCCGTCAAAACGCCCAGCGACGCCACCGTCATCAGGCGGTTGGCCACCATGTTGTGCCAGCCCTGTTTGACAAGATATTTGAAGCTGGACCAATTCATACGCGCGCCCCCCTCACCCTTGCAAGGCCATCGTCTATCACTTCGCCGTGGTCAATGACGATCATGCGCTTGTGGAAGCGCTGGGCCAGGTCCCGCTCGTGCGTCACCACCACAATGGTGGTGCCCACGCTGTTGATGGCCTGCAGAAGCTCCATAATTTCCACGCTCAGCTCCGGGTCGATATTTCCGGTGGGCTCGTCCGCAATAATGATGGGCGGCGAGTGCACCAGCGCGCGCGCCAGGGCAATGCGCTGCTGCTCCCCGCCGGAAAGCTCCTGCGGAAGGCTGTGCGCCTTGCCCGCAAGGCCCACCAGGTTCAGCACATAGGGCACACGGCGCTTGATTTGCCTTTCGGGGATATTGGTGACGCGCATGGCGAAAGCCACGTTCTCGTAGGCCGTCATGGTGGGGATGAGGCGGAAATCCTGAAACACCACGCCAAGGCCGCGGCGCAAATAGGGGATGTCGCGCTGGCGGATGGTGGAAAGGTCGTTTTTGTTCACCAGCACACGCCCCTCGGTGGCCACCTCTTCGCGCAGAATCAGCTTCAGAAACGTGCTTTTGCCTGCGCCGGAATGCCCCAGCACAAACACGAACTCGCCCTTGCGGATGTGCAGGTTCACATCGTGCAGGGCCGTGATGTCGGGGCCGTTGCCCGTGCTTTCATACACTTTTGTGACATGTTCGAATCGGATCATGCAACCAGTCTCCTATGTAAAGTGGGCAAAAGCCCCTGCCATAAAAGCACGGCACGGTTTTCGGCCAGGCGCGCCTTCCAGCGCCGCTTTGCCTTTTCCGCGCCGTATGCTTTTTTCCGTGTGCATGCGCCCCGCAGGGCTGCATGGTTAATATTTTGCGGGGTTTGACGAAAGATACTTTTTCACCATCAGCGCCACCTTGAACACAATGGCATCGTCAAATTCGCGCAAATCCAGCCCGGTGAGCTTTTTGATCTTCTCCAGGCGGTACACCAGCGTGTTGCGGTGCACAAACAGGCCGCGGCTGGTTTCGGAGACATTCAGGTTGTTTTCGAAAAAGCGCTGGATGGTGAACAGCGTCTCGGCGTCCAGGCTTTCGATGCCGCCCTGCTTGAACACTTCCTTCAGGAACATCTCACACAGCGTGGTGGGCAGCTGATAAATCAGGCGCGCAATGCCCAGGTTGTCATAGCTGATGATGGATTGCTCGGTGTCGAACACCTTGCCCACTTCCATGGCAATCTGTGCCTCTTTAAAGCTGGTGGCAAGGTCTTTCACGTTGGCAATGGGCGTGCCAATGCCCACCACAGCTTTGATGTAATGTTCGCCCGAAAGCGTGTCCACAATCGAGAGGGCCAGCTTTTCAATGTCGTGCTGGTCGATGCCGCGCTTAATCTCTTTCACCAGCACGGTGTCGTTCTCTGAGATATTGAACACAAAATCTTTCTGCTTATCGGGGAACAGGCCGGACACCACATCGTAAGCCGAAATATCCGTGCCCGAGGTGACGCGGATAAGCAGCACCACGCGGGAGACATCCGTGGCAAAGTGCAGCTCGCGCGCTTTGGCATAAATATCGCCGGGCAAGATATTGTCCAGCACCACGTTTTTGATGAAATTCGCTTTGTCGAACTTTTCGTCATGATACTGCTTGATGTTCTGCAGGCTGATGGCAAGAAGCGCCGCATAGCGCCCCGCCGCCTCGTCTGTGCCCTCTACCAGCACGGCGTAATCGTTGCGCTTGTTGGCCGTGAACAGATGATAGGTAAAGCCGTCGCGCACAAAGCTGTCGCCTGCCGCCAGGCGCTCGGATGCAACGCCGTCGCGCACCTCCCCGATGCGGTTGAGGTCCGTGCAGGAGATGATGGTGCCTGTTTCATCCACAACGCCTACCATGCGGTCGATGGCGTCCTTCATCTGATAGATCACGCCCTGAAACACTCTGTTCGCCATAGATAACCCTTTTCCCTTCTGCACGCGGCGGCACAAAAAAGCCCCGCCGCTGTCTGCCATTGTGAAATTCAACAATCCGCGTTCGCTGTACTCTCTATTTTACACAATGTTTCCGGCTTTTGCAACATATTTACACAAAAAGCAATTGCGTTTATTGTGTATTTTGGAAAAAGGCGTTTGAAACGGCGTTCCGGCCCCTTCTTGAAAGCCTATTGTACAGGGCATATGTGAAAGTTTTTTGTCTGTTTCATGAACGTTTGGCCTGCAAACAGGCAAGTTCTTCCACCGTCAGCTCGCGCCAGCCGCCGGGGCCCAGGGCGTCGTCCAGCGCAACGCCGCCAATGGCCGTGCGCCGCAGCTCGCGCACGCCGGCGCCATACACGCCGAACATGCGTTTGATTTGGTGATACACGCCCTGGTGCAGCACCACCCGGGCGCTGCACGGGCCCTGCCCGCCCGGCCGGGCCAGCGCGGGCAGCATGCGGCTGCCGTCTGCCAGCTGCACCCCCGCGGCAAAGCCGGAAATCATTTCCTGCGTGAGGGGCGTGTCCAGCAGCACCGTGTAAACTTTTTCCACATGGCGCCCGGGCGCCAGAATATCGTGCGCAAAGGCGCCGTCATCCGTCAGCAGCACAAAGCCGGTGCTGGTTTTATCCAGCCTGCCCGCGGGGAACAGGTTTCGCCGCGGGAAGGCGGGGCGCACAAGGTCCACCACGGTGGTGTCGCGCGCATCCTCTGCGGCGCTCACCACGCCCTTGGGTTTATCCAGCATGAGGTAAACAAACTCTTTTGCGCACAAAGGCGTTTCGCCGCACGCCACGGCCGCGCCCTCGGGCACGCGCGCGTCCGGCGCGCGGCACACTTCGCCGTTCAGCAAAATGCGCCCGGCGCGTATGGCTTCGCGCGCCTGGCTGCGGCTGAGGCCCAGCGCCTTTGCGGTGTATTTGTCCAGCCTCATGGGGCTGCCCCCCTTTTGCGGTTTCGGTGTTGTGGTTGCAGTATACCATAAAATTGGCCCAAAGCAAACCGCGCCTTTTTTTAAGATTCAGCGCGTGCGCTGAGTTTTCAGGGTTCCTTTTTTATGGCTTTGGCGCAGGCGTTGAATGTTCAGGGTTTCTTTTTGGGGATTCGGATTATGCGCTGAATGTTCAGGCTTTTTCTCCAGATACATGTCTCCTACTTTCTTAAAGCTAAGAAAGTAGCAAAGAACTCCGGGGGGAATCGGAGTGACGCGTTTAGAAAAACACAAATTCGCCAGTTGTTGGCGTTGGAATTTGTGTTTTTTAGCGGAACGGAAGGTGCCGGGTTTGCGAGCGCGGCACCGAAATGAGCGCAGCGAATTTCGGGCGCGAAGCAACACACGCATTGCGTGTGACCGGCCCGCCCGGTTTCGCTGAAAGCAAAATGACGGGCAGCGCCCGGCAAGGGCCCGGCGCTTCTTTGCCCCTTTCTTGGCGCACAAGAAAGGGGGTGCCGCTTTTCAAAGCGGAAACCTGCAAATTCAGCGCCTGCGCTGATTCTAAAAACCTTCCGCGCCCGCGCCAGTTCTAAAAAACATTCAACGCACGGGCGGGTTTTGCCGCCCCGCCTTTTGGTGCGCAAAAAAAGGCGCGGCGCCCTTTGGCCGAACACGGCCTTGCAGGGCACCGCGCCTTTTTGGTTTTCAATGCGCCGCTTTCACGCCCGTTTTGGGGTTTGGCTTGCGGCCCGTGTTCTGGCTTTCCTGGCCGCCGGTTTCGGCGGCTTTTTCCGTTACGGTCACGGTGCACGTGGCCGTTTCCGTGCCGCCGTACGCGGTGGTGCGCGTGGCCTCAAACGTGTAGGTGCCCGGTGTCTGCGGCAGCGTCACCGTCCAGGTGGTGCCGCCCGCGGCGGCCGTGGGGTTGTACGCGGCGTCTGTGGTGCACACCACGCTGTCCGCCCCCTTGTTGGCCGTAAGGGTAAGCTTGCCGCCGCCCGCAAGCGTGGCGGGCGCCGTAAGCGCCAGCGCCGGCTCTACGGTGAACGCGGCGTTCACCACGGCGCTTGCGCCATTTGTGCCGGCCACGTTGATGGCGCGCGCATAATTGCCCGCCGCAAGGCCCGTTTTGGGCTGCACGGTGAACGTGGCTGTGCTGCCCGCGGCCAGCGTGGCCTGCCCATTTGCAAAGCCGCTGCCCGCCTGGATGTCATAGCCCTGCGCCGTGGGCAGCGCCAGCGTCACCTCGGTGTTGCCGGTGTTTTCCACCGTCACCGTCTTGGCATCCGGCGCGGCGGCATACCCCGCCACGCGCGGCTCAAATTCCAGCGTGCCGGGCGTGGCCGTGATGGCGTACACCAGCTTTTCGAACACCATTTGCAGCTGCATGTTGGCCGTGGGGCTGACAGTGTATTCCTTATTTTCTGTCAGTTTCTGCCCCTGCCCGTCTGCCCAGTAAAGGAAGCGGTAACCCGCGTTTTCCTTTGCCGTAAGGGTAAGGCTGATGCCCTCTTCCACACTGGCCTCACTTACCTCGGCGCCGTTCACAAGGCACACGCCCGCCCCTGCGGGGCTGGCCGCAACGCCCACACGCCACACGGGCGGCGTAACGGTAAAGCTTACGGCGGCGGCCAGCGTCTGGCTGGTGCCTGCGCCGTCTTCGGCAACAAGCTGCACCTGCGCGGTGTAGCTGCCCGCTGCAAGGCCCGTTTTAGGCCGCACCGTAAAGGTGGCGCTTTCGCCCAAAGCAAGGGTTTGCGGCAGGCTCGCGGCATCTATCTCAAAACCAGCCGCGTTTGCCCCGCTGAGGGTGGGCGCGCCAAGGTTGATGCTGCCGCCTGTGCTGTTTGTCACCGTGAAGGTGGCCGGGGCAACGTCGCCATAGCCCTGCGCCTGCACGGCAAAGGTGTGCGCGGCGGGCGAAAGCGTTGCCTGGATGGCAAAAGTGTTGTTGAGATAATCGCTCCATCCGAACGCACTTTTATAAGCATTCAGGCTGCCCTGCGGCACATACAGCGTTACGCCGTCCACCTCGCCCAGGGGGTAACCGCCATTATGAGATGGCGGGGTGGTGGCAAGGCTTGTGAACACGATGCTGGGGCCGTGGCCGCCAAAGACGTCGATTCCAACCTTCGTAAGGCTGGCCGGCAGCGTCACCTGCGTAAGCGCGCTGCAGTTTCGAAACGCTAAGAGCCCAAGTTCCTTCACCCCTTCGGCCAGCTCAAGGCTGGCAAGGGCAGAGCAATCTTGGAAAGAATACATCCCAACGGTTTTCACCGTGCCCGGGATGCGGATGGCCGTAAGGCTGGTGCAGCCGTCGAACGCGTAGTCGCCAATGCTTTTCAGCCCGTCGTGCAGCGTAACGGCCGCAAGGCTGCTGCAGCCGTCGAACGCGCCTGCCCCGATACTTGTCACCGAAGCAGGGATATCGATGGCCGTAAGCGCGCTGCACACGCAGAACGCATTATCGCCAATGCTTTGCAGCCCGGCGGGCAGCGTGACGTCCTTAAGGCTGGTGCAGCCGTAGAACGCGTAGTCGCCAATGCTTTGCAGCCCGTCGTGCAGCGTGACGGCCGTAAGGCTGGTGCAGCCGTAGAACGCATTTTCCCCTATACTTGTCACCGAAGCAGGGATATCGATGGCCGCAAGGCTGGTGCAGCCGTCGAACGCGTAGTTGCCAATGCTTTCCAGCCCGTCGTGCAGCGTGACGGCCGTAAGGCTGGTGCAGTCGTAGAACACATTTTCCCCTATACTTGTCACCGAAGCAGGGATATCGATGGCCGCAAGGCTGGTGCAGCCGTAGAACGCGTAGTTGCCAATGCTTTCCAGCCCGTCGGGCAGCGTGATGGCCGCAAACTTGTGCCCGATGAACGCCCTTTGCCCCAGGGCGGTGATGGCGTAGGCCGTGCCGTCGGCGTCTGTGATGGCGCCGGTGAGGTCCAGCTGCGTGACATTGCTTGGAAATTGCTCGCCAATGGTCAGCGAAGTGCCGCTGGCCGTAACGGTTTGCAGGGTGAGGTTGTCGCTCAGCCTTGTAAGGGTTTGGGCCTGTGCGTCATAAAGCCATTCTCCCCACGTTGCGGGCTTTGTCACGGTAAACGTATAGCCCAGATACACGCGGGCGAAAGCCTGAGTACCATTTTGCATTCGCACCCAAATATTACCACCGCTCGTCGTGCCCGGCTCACGTGTCTGCTGGCCCAGCCCTTTTCCTGCCGGGACTGTAAACGTCATTGTGCGCGTTGCACCCGGCTGCAGGGTAGAATAACTGCTGTCGCTCGACGCAAGCCAGTCCGATCCTCCCGTATACCCCACCTCAACCGCCACGTTGCCGGTGTTTTTCACCGTCACCGTCTGCGGGTACTGCGCCGGGGTGTAACCATAGGGCATCTCGCCAAAATCCAGCGTGGCCGCGCCATTGTTCCCGGCCGAGGCCGTGGCCAGCAGGGTGCCGTCTTTCCCCGTCACCTCAATTTGCGCCTGCTGCGCAAAATAACTCACCGAAACAGTGCCCAGCACGGCGCCCGAATAGGCGTCTTTCACCGTGACGGTGCCGCTGTAATCGCCCGCCGGCAGGCCTGCCTTCGGAACAAGATACAGCCACAGGCTTCTTGTGTCCTGATAGTTCTGTGGGGCCGGCAGCACGGGCGGGGTGGCGCCCGTGCCGGGCCGAAGCTCATACGTAAAGCCTTTTCCCACAGCCTCGTCCAGCTCCACTTCCAGGCTCAGCGAGATGTTGCCATTGTTCTGGATCACAACACCTTGTTCCTGTGGGGTTTGGCCCTCTTGCCAATAGCCGAAGTTCAACCCGCTTGTGGAAAATGTCACATTCCGGTTTGCCGCAGCCACTTGCACCTTCACGGCCAGCGTGCCGGCGGCTGTGCCGCCGTCCGGCGCTTTGCCTTGGATGATAATATTCTCCTGATACGTGCCGGGTGTAAGGTCCGTTTTTGGGGCGACAGAGAAGGTAAGCGTTTTCCCGCCTTCAAGCTGCTGCCCTTCATTGATCCCGCTGATGGTGCAGTATTGTGTTTGGGGCGCGTGCAGCGTCACGGAGGTACTGCCCGTGTTCGTAAGAGTGAACTGCTTGGTTTCCGGGTTCTGTTCGCCCTGCGCAGGATAGAACACGGGGGTTACAGCAGGAGTAATATCAAACCCGTAGGTGGGCTTCTCAGTTACCTTAAGCGACACCGCGCAGGAAATGGCGGAAAGGTTTTCCGCCCACACATTCAGCGTGGCGGTTCTGGCACTGGAGGTTGCACCCAGGCCCGTGTTCACCTTCACGGTGAAGGTGGCCTCTCCCCCCACTTCAAGGTTTTGCGGCAAGCTGGACGCATCCAGCGTGAAACTTGCCGCATCCGTGCCCGAAAGGCTGGCCGCAAGGCCCGTGATGGCCACGCTGCCGATGTTGGCGAGGGTGACGGTACGAACCGCTTCGTCTTCGGAATAGCCGTCTTCCAGCTGGATATCCAGCGCACTCGGCGAAAGCTGGGCCGAAGCCGGGCTGCGCTGGATGCTGAACTTGTGCAAGCCGCCGGCCGGGGTGGCGCCCGTGTAGCTGCCCGTGCCCACCAGCTGCACATAATAGGTGCCCAGGGCCGATGGCGCGCCGGAAAGGGGCGCAAAGCTGTTCCCGCCGCTTGTTTTTACAAAATAGCGCAGGGTATAATCTGTGCCTTCGGCAAGCGCTTTGCCGCCCAGCGTGGCTGTAAGCCCCAGCTGCACGGGCTGGCCGGTGTATTCCACCGTTTCGGGCGCCTGGATCTCGGCCAGTGCAACGGAGCTTGCCGCTTCGATGGAAAACGGGAAATAATCAGAGGCGGTTATTTTATCCTTATCAACCGCGGATTCACCCCCCGGCAATACGGCAACAACGGCGTAAGTGCCCGGGGCCGTAGGCGCGCCGGAAAGCTTTTCAAAATCTTCCGCGTCGTCCGTCACGCTGCCCCCGGAATAGGTGATCTTCCAAAAAGTGATGTTATAATCCGTGCCTTCGCGAAGCACCGTGCCCCCCTGCCGAGGTGACGGTGAAATCCGCACTGTTCACCGGGGTGCCCTGCTGATACACGGCCGGGCCGGTGATGGTGGCGCCGTTCAGGATATCCTCCTGCGGAACGATCTCGAAACTGGTTTTTGCCTCACCGGTGTAGGCCCCCGTGCCGCGAATGATGAGGAAAATGGTGACGCCTTTGTTCTCTTCCCCGGCGGGCGGGGTTCCAACGGGCGGGGTCTGGCTCACATAGCCATTTGTATCATACAAAACCGTGTAATCTTTGCCCTCCGTAAGCACAAGGCCGTTCAGCGTCACCTGCAGGTCTTCCACCTGTACAGGCTGTCCGGTGTATACATAATATTTCTTGCACGTGACCTCCGCCGCAGAAAGGTCGTTGGACGCGCGAATAGAAAAACTTGTGGATGTCGTGCCTGTATACTCGCCCTCGCCCGTGAACACGGCGTAATACACACCCACATCCGTGGGGGCCGCCTGCAACGGGGCGCCCTCGGATGTGGTAAAGCTGAGGGTGAAATCTTTATCTTTTTCCAGCCAGATAGGGCCGGTTGGCGAATCCACCCGGACGCTGCACTGCTCAAACTGCACAGGCTGGCCCGTGTAGGAAAAGCTGTTCGGAACAAGCAGGGTTTCATGGGCGTTCGAGAGGTCTTGCCAATCATAGATAAAAAAGCGAAGCTCTTTTGTTTTGCCGGCATAGGTATTTATGCCTGTCAGCACCACGTAGTATTCGCCCACATCGGCAGGCGCGCCGAGAAGGGCCTGTTCGTCTGCATCTTCGTACGAAACCGTATAATCTCTGTCTTTGACAAGCTCTTCAGAAGAGATCTCCGGCTCTATGGGGCTTCCGGTGTATGGGAGGTACATACCGTCCTCCAGGTCCAGAGCGGCCCAAAGATCATCCACCGTGCTGCGCGCGGAGGGCGCATTGAGCAAGATGCGCGCAGCGCCGCCCTCGTCGCCCGTGGTGGGCGCAGAACCGCTGTCGTCGCCCGCGGCGGGCGCCGCTGTCGTCGCCCGCGGCGGGCACAGAACCGCTGTCGTCGCCTGCGGTGGGCGCAGAACCACTGTCGTCGCCCGCAGCGGGCGCAGAACCGCTGTCGTCACCCGCAGCGGGCGCAGAACCGCTGTCGTCGCCCGCAGCGGGCGCAGAACCGCTGTCGTCGCCCGTGGCGGGCGCAGAACCGCTGTCGTCGCCCGCAGCGGGCGCAGAACCGCTGTCGTCGCCCGTGGCGGGCGCAGAACCGCTGTCGTCGCCCGCAGCGGGCGCAGAACCGCTGTCGTCGCCCGTGGTGAGCACAACGCCGCTGTCATCGCCCGTGGAAAGGCCGCCCGGGCCCTGCGCCGCCGCGGCAGGCGACAGCATGCTCATACACAGGCACAGGCACAACAGTGCCGCGATCCAACGTTGTTTCATATCCGGTCCCCTTTGCTGTTCCGGCCGCCAGCTTCTTTTCCCGGGAAGGGGGGCCCTTCCCGGGAAAATGGGCCGCGGCCCATTTCAGGTGAAAGGCCGGCACGCGCGCACAGCGCGGCGCTGTGCCGGCATATATTCTGTTACAAGCCAGTATACCATAAAGCAAAAAATTTTTCCATTACCCATTTTGAGGAAAAAACGGGCATGCACAGCCTGCCGCGCATTCGCCCAAAAGAGTATGTACAGACATTGAATTTGAAAAAACAACGCATTTTCGACATTTTTTGCGCCGGCGCGGCGCGAACCCATGCAAAAAAGAGATCTGTTCGTTTTCCCGAAGGGCGCCCTGCGCCGCACAAAGCCGAACCGGGCGCGCAAAGCGCGGGGCCGGCGCAAAAAACAGGGCCGGAAACTTCCGGCCCTGTGCGCGCGGCCCGCGCCCCGGGCTGCGGCGAAAAAAGCGCAAAAAGGGCGGGCCGGCCCGGCGGCCTGCCCTGCCCCTTTGAAACGGGTGATGCGCCAAAATTTTACGGTGGAACCGCCGTTTTCTTTCAGCGCCCCGGCTTTGCGCCGCCCCTTCGCTTTTGTTCCGGCGCGGGCCGCTTATTCCGTGGGCCAGGCGCCAGCGTCCTGCGCCAGCACGTCCGTGGCTTGTTCGGCCGCCACTTCGCTGGCGGGCGCCTCGGTGCCGGCCCCAGCCGTCTGGGGCTGCGAGGCGCTTTGTGCCGTGCTGTTTGTGCCAAACAGGGCGGCCGCCTCTTTTTCCTGCTGCGTCAGCGCGGCGCTGCTTTGGGCGGGCACCAGGGCCTTCACTTCACCGGACGGCTTTTCCAGCAGATAGGCGCCCTTGGGCTCGTTTTTATACACCAGCACCACCGCATAGGTTTTTTTGGTGTCATCGCACAGCGCCGGCACGGGCACCGTCCATTTGTCCACCTGCTTGCCCTTGCATTTTTCCAAAGTGAGGCCGCTTTGCTGCACCACGGCGTGAAAGGCCTCAAAGCTTTCGTCCCATTTGCGGGGCACCTTCACCGCCATCACTTCGGCGCTGGTGGGGTCTACCTCCACGCCATAGCCTGCCAGAAAACTGGCAATATCCTGCGAGCCGGTAATCTGCTGGGTGAGGGCCGCATTCGCCGGTGTGCTCTGCGCCCTGTTCCATGCAATGCCCGCGGCCGCCGCCCCCACAATGGCTGCACCGCACAGGCACACCGCAGCCAGGCGGCGCAGGCCGCCTTTTCGGAATGTGAATACAAACATGGTACGATTTCCCCTTTCCCCTGTTGCGCCTTGGCGCGGCGTTCCGTGCCGGGCATTTTTGCTAATATCTATGAGGGCAGGGCCCTGTTTATACATGCCGCCGCGGGAAAGGCCCGCCGGGCAGCAAAAAAACGGCAAATTGCGGCGCGCACTTGCAATGGCGCGGCACTGCTTTTATAATGGGGAAGGATTCCCGCTGGCTTTCGCGCGGCGTGCCTTTGGCCCTGGCCGCGCGCTTTCAGGCCCGGGGCAGCAGAGACGCGGGCGCCCGCCGCCCGCCGCATGGCAAAGGAGGGGCGCGCATGGTTTTGTGCGTGGACGCAGGCAATACAAACATTGTGTTGGGCGGTTACCAGGGGGGCAGGCTGGTGTTTCTCTCCCGCATTGCCACCCAGCCCGCGCTACAGGCAGACCAATACGCCCTTCAAATAGAGGGTGTGCTGGCGCTGCACGGCGCGGCAAAGCCGCAGGGGGCAATTCTCTCCAGCGTGGTGCCGCCGGTGACGGGCGCTTTGTGCGGCGCTTTGCAGCTTTTGTGCGGCGCGCCGCCGCTGGTGCTAAGCCGCGCGCTATGCCCCGAGGTGCCCATATGCATCTACCAGCCGGACGAGCTGGGGGCAGACCTGCTGGCCGGGGCCGTTGCCGCGCGGGCGCGCTGCCGCATGCCCGCCGTTGTCATTGACATGGGCACGGCCACCAAGCTGACGGCGCTGGACGCCGCAGGCGCCGTGCAGGGGGTGAGCATTCTGCCCGGCATGATGGTAAGCCTGAACGCGCTGATTTCCGGCGCAAGCCAACTTTCCGCCGTGGCCACACAGGCCCCGGCGCACGCCATTGGCAAGAACACGGCCGAAAGCATCCAAAGCGGCATTGTGCTGGGCACGGCAGACCTGCTGGACGGCATGCTGGCCCGCTTTGAGGCCGAGCTGGGCGGCCCGGCGGACGTGGTGGCCACAGGCGGCCTGGCCGGGCTGGTGGTGCCGCACTGCCGGCGCAGCATCCCCGTGGTGCCGCACCTGCTGCTGGACGGCCTGTACGAGGTGTACCGCCGCAACACGGCACAGGCATAAGCAACCGGCCGGCGCTTTCTGCCGCAAACACTTTGCATAGAAAAAGCCCCTGTATGGCTATGCCGCCATACAGGGGTTTTATTTTATCGTGAGGAGTATTTGCTGCCGGCCAGGGGCAGGGCTTAGTGCCCGCGCCCGGCGCCGCCGCCGCGGAAGCTGCCGCCACCGCCGCCGCGGAAGCCGCCGCCACCACCAAACGAACCGCCGCCGCCACCGCGGAACCCGCCGCCAAAGCCGCCAAAACCGCCGAAGCCACCGCCAAAGGGCCCGCCCGGGCCATCAAACGGGCCGCGTGGAGGCCTTGGCGGGCGCGGAGGCCGCCTGCGGCGCGAGCCGCGCAAAGCGCTGCCCACAAACATGCCGGTGAGAAAATCGGCGCCGGGGTCGCGGCGGTAGTAGGGGGCGTAAGTATAGCGCCGCCGTGGGCGCGCCGCACTGGACACCACGCCAATCAGCACAATTACCACCACCAGAAACACAAGCAGGCCCACAAGGGTAGCCACGCCAAAGCCGGCGCTCTCTTCGGGCTGTGGCTGCGGCTGTGCGGCCACGGCCCCGCCGCCCTGCACCGTGCCTGTGCTGCCGGTGACGCCGTAAATGGCGCACACCTCATTGTAAAGGGCGGTGAAGGTTTTTTGCACCCCGGCGTCATAATCGCCCACGGCAAAATCGGGCTCCAGGCTCTCGCTCAAAATACGGCTGAGCGTGGAGGTGGGAAGCAAGCTCTCCAGCCCGGAACCCTGGATGCACTGGTAGTCTTCATCCCCAATGGAAAGCAGCAACAGCACGCCGTTGTTTTGCGAAGCCGAGCCAATGCCCCAGCTGTTGGCCAGCTCATAGGCATATTCCTCTGTGGTCATGCGGCCGGTGCTTTGCACCGTCACCACCACAATTTGCGCGCCGCTGGCATTATACAAAATGTCGTTTTTGCTTACAATATCACTTTCTGTTGATTCCGAAAGGACATCTGCGCCGTCATAGACATAAAAGTCTGATGTGGGGGTGATATCCACCTCGGCAAATGCGGGAAACATGGCCACTGCCGCCGCCAGCAACACGGCCAGCGCCGCCGCCTTTTTCAGAAAAAAGCGCTTCATTTTGCGCCCCCTCTCCTGTTTTGTGCACCGCTTCAGGCCATGGCCTGGGCGTCCACCCCGGCCAACCTTGCCAGAAGCGAGGCCGGGAAGCCCTCTATTGTATCCTGTACGGCCTGGGCATAGGTGTTATATTCCTCCATGGAATGCGAGAGGATGTCGGTGCGGCTGACAAACTCGCTCCACGCAAGCTGGGCGGCGCTTTTCTGCGGGTCCCGCGCGGCCTGAGGCAGCGCATTGTACACAATGCCCACCGCCGTCTCCAGCTTGGTGCCCGCCGTATACTTTTCCGCCGGGGTGGCGGCCGCCTGGCTTTCGGCCAGCGCGCTGGCGGCCGCCTGCACCTTGGCGTCGTCCTCGCCCAGCTCTTGCCCGGCAATGCCCAGAATGGTCTGGGCGGCTGTCTCCCGCGCGGTAAAGTCGGCCGCCATGTTCTGGTTGTAATAATCCAGCGCCGTGCCGGCCACACCGCGCACCTTGGCCGTGCCAATGCCCAGCACGCCCACCAGCACGGCCAGCACCAGCACCAGGCAGGCTAGGGGGCGGTTTTCTTTCCAGGTGGTTTTGTTCTCCATTGCTTCATGCTCCTTTTTTGGGGCGCTGTCATTTCGCCATCTCAAGCAGCTTTGCCTTCAGCTCGCCCTCAATGCGCCCCAGCTCGGCCTCGGCGGCCACGCGCTTGGCGCGGCCCTCGGTTTGAATCTTCACCACTTCGTCCAGCGTTTCAATCAGGCTGCGGTTGGTCTGCTGCAGGGTCTCAATGTCCACAATGCCGCGCTCCGATTCCTTCGCCGCCTCAATGGTGCCCTGCTTGAGGGCTGCGGCGTTTTTCTTCAACAGCTCGTTGGTCATGTCTGTCACGGCGCGCTGCGCGTCAATGGCCTGCTGGGAATGGGCAAGCCCCAGCGCCAGCACCATCTGGCTTTTCCACAAGGGGATGGTGTTCACAATGGACGTCTGAATCTTTTCCGCCATCATCGTGTCGTTGGACTGGATAAGGCGGATCTGCGGCGACATCTGCACCGAGATGTTGCGCGTCAGCTCCAGGTCATACAGTTTCTTTTCAAAGCGGGTGCACTGATCCTCCAGGTCCTTCGCGGCCTGGGCGTCCTCGGGCAGGCCGCTTTTCTGCGCCTTTTCCACCAGTTTGGGCAGGTCTTCCGCGCGCACCTGCTCCAGCTTTTTCTTGCCCGCAATGATGTACATGGTGAGCTCTTTGAAATACACCAGGTTGCGCTCGTACATGGTGTCCAGCATCGAGATATCTTTCAGCAGCTGCACCTGGTGATCCTGCAGCATGCTTTCAATTTTATCCACATTCGTCTCTGCCTTCGAATAGCGCAGCTTCAGCTCTTCCACCTGGTTGCCCGCTTTTTTGAACCAGCCGAAGATGCCCTTGGGCTGTTCGGCCGTGGCGTCAAAGCCCTTCAGCTCGGTGATGAGGCCGGTGACCATGTCGCCCACCTCGCCCAGGTCTTTCGTGCGGATATTCTCCAGCGCAGAGGTGGAAAAATCCGCCACCTTTTTCTGGCTGGCCGCGCCGTATTGCAAAATCTGGGTAGAGTTGGAAAGGTCTATCTTTTTTGCAAAATCTTCCACCTGCTGCTTTTCCTCGGGCGAAAGGCCGCTCTCCTCCGCCATGGCGTCTGCGTCAAGGGGCTTGGGCGCCTCGGCGGGCTGTTCCGCCTGTTGTTCGGGGGCGGCGTCCAGCGTCAGGCCCGGGGCGGCAGGCGCCTGCTGTTCCAGCGTCAGGCTGGGGGCGGCGGGCTCGTCAAGCGTCAGGTTGGGGGTGGTGTTATCTGTCATGATGCATCGGTTCCTTTCTCGAATTTTTAAAAACCGGCCGCCGGGCGCGCCCGGGCGGCACCTTCTATGTGTGGGCTTGCCTGTTCTGTCTCAAAGCGTCAGCGTGGGGCCATCCTCGTTTTGGGCGCCCAGGTCTGCCGCCGTGCCGGCCAGCCGGGCCTTCAGCCCTTCGTCTACCAGGCCATCGCCGCGCGCAATGCCGTCCAGCACCTTCAAATCGGTGCTCACGTCCAGCACTTCGCCCGAAAACAGCGCATCCAGCTGGCTTTCAAAGGCCGCGGCAATGGTGTTTGCGTTCTTTTTCACCTCGGCCATCAGGGCCTGCGCGTTCTGCCCCTGCGCGCCAGAGGCGTCCAGCTTTGCATAGGTGGTAAGCACCTTCACCGCCGTGGGCAGGTAATAGGCCGTAAACTTGCGAATGTTCTTTCCCTTGGCCGGCGCCTTGGCCACCTCGGCCAAAATGGCGCGGCCCGCCTGCTCCATCCGGGCCATGGCGGCCGAAAGCCCGGCGTCCTCAATGGCCTCGTTCAGGCGGGCAATGGCGTCCACGTTTTCCTGTGCTTCCCGCAACATCTCATCCACAGCCTGCTCGCCTGTGGCATATACGGCGGCCGGTGCATCCACCAGCACCGTGCGCGGCGGAAACAGCTTTTGCCCCAGCACATAGGCTGCTGCGGCAATGAGGGCCGCGGCGGCCAGCGCCCACAGCCGATAGATGGGCAGCGCCAGCGCGCACAGCAGAAATGCGCCTGCGGCAAGGTAAATGGGCAGCGCAGAGGGCACCTTTTTTTCCACCTTTGCGCCATGCGAGTTTTGCTTCATGTTCTGTTCCCGTCCCTTTCCTGATGCGTGCCCCCGCAAGGGGCCGCCTTATGCGAACGCGCCCTTCCCCGCGGGGAAAGGCGCGCAGCCAAGCGCCCCCGGCCGCGCGGCACTGTGCCGCGCCCCATGCGGGCGTGCGGTATCATTCGTTTGCCACAGGCTCTTCGGCAGTGCCCTCGCCTGTAATGCCCGTCACGGAAAATTTGCCCGAAAGCTTATAGCGGGGCACATCGCTGTAGCCAAAGCTAAGGCGGTATGACGCGCCCGCCTCCAGCCCGCTGAAGGTATAGCTTTGGGCCGTGTCGTCCGCCACAAAGTGCACGGTGCTTACATACTGCGTTTCGCCGTCGCCCTGCTTCCACAAATCGAAATAGGCGTCCGTCCACTGGGTGTCCACGCCGTCCGTCCACAGCGAGGCCTGCACCGTCACGGTGACAGAGCCGTTCTGCGTAAAATAGCCCGTTGTGTTGTAATTGGTAAGGGTAAAGGCGCCGTACAAAGTGTCGCCCGAGGCCTGGGTGGCAATGCGGCCCGCCTCTTCGGGCACGGTAAAGCCCTCCGGCAGCGTAACGCTGCCGCCGGCCTGCGCCTGCACGGTATTCGTCACTTCTTCCTCTTCGGTATCAGACGAGCTGCTGCACGCGGCCAGCGAGAGGCAAAGCGCCAAAGCAAGGCCAAGGGCCAGCAGCCGGTTTAAAACGCTGTGTTTCATCAAAGGTTTCCTCCGGTTTTTGACTTTTCTATCAAAAGGCGCTACAATAGCACATGTATACCAATATGCGCAGCGCCCCTTGGATATCTTCTGGTGCTGTCGAGGCATATTATACTACATCCCTCGCGAATATACAAATAGAAAACGTCGCAAAAAACGTAACATTTCTGTAAGGAGCTGTTTTATGGACCCCCTCTCATCTGTCCGCTTTGTGAAGCACGGCTGCATCTGCTTTGATGTGGATGACGTCGTGGTGTATGTGGACCCGTACATGGTTCCGGATGCCCCGCACGATGCGGACCTCATCATCATCACCCACCCCCACAGCGACCATTTTTCCCCCGACGACATTGCCAAGGTGAAAAAGGACGACACCTGCTATGCCTCCACGCTTGACGTGGGCGCCATGCTGATGGAGGCCTTCGACATCAACCCCGATTATTTCACCGCAATCAGCGCGGGTTCGCCCTCGGCCGTGTTTGAATGCGGCGCCATGGTGACGCCCGTGGTGGCGGAAAACCAAAACCACCCGGCCGGGTTTGGGTTTGGGCTGCTTTTAAACCTGGGTGGTGTGCGCTATTATATCTCGGGCGACACCGATGTGCTGGATGAGGACGTTGTGTGCGACGTGCTGTTCGTGTGCTGCGACGGCGTGTGGAACATGCCGGGCTTTGAGACACGCATTCCCGCAGAGCTGGAAAAGATGGAGCACCGGCCCGCCCTGGTGGTTCCCTATCACTATGCCGAGGAGGAAAACCCCGGCACCGGCGGCAACGGCAAAAAGCTGTGCGCCATTCTGCGCCAGAAGGGGTACCAGTGCGAAGAATGGAAGGATTCCTTCTTCCGCTGAGCGCCCGCCGCAGGCGCCCTTTCCAGTGTAATACAACCTGCCTTGTAAAAGGCCGGCGCCATGCCGGCAGGGCGTGTTTGCCGCCCTGCCGGCCCGTTTGGCGCGGCCTTTTTCTTTTTCTTCCGCAAACTGCCCTGCGCCGCCGTGCCCGAAGCCGGCTTTGTGCTGGGGACCCGTTGCCCCCACACAGGCCCGCCACAGGCGCATTTTTTGCGGCGCTGGCCGTTGCTTTCCTGCACAAAACACACAAAGCCCCCGTGGCAGCCTTCCGGCCTGCCACGGGGGCTTTGCTTTGCCTGTGTTAAAAAACAAACTTGCAGCCCCCTGCCTCTGTGCCGTCATGGGGCCGGGGCACGGCCTGGCGCCGCCAGCGCGCACTTTTTGACGCAGGGCGCTTTCGGGGCCGCGCGGCGGGCGCGGCTTCAGCCCGCGGCCCGCTGGCGCAGGGCCTCGGCCTCCTGCGCGGCCAGCTGGGCATATTCGGGGTTATCGAACAGGCTGGCATAGCGGTACAGCGCGTAGCCGTCCGCCCCGGCGCCCTCCAGCGTGCCCAGCATATCGGCAAGGTTATGGCCGCTCTCCCACTCCTGCGTCTCAGCGCTGGAGCCATCGCCCGCGCCAATGCGCCATGCGCCCAGGCCAAAGGCAAGCGCCACGCTTTCGCTGCGCGGCATGGCCAGCCATTCCGCCACAATGTTTTCAAAGGCAAACCGGTCCGACCCGCTTTGCAGGCGGAAATCGTAGCCCCAATACACCTGCGGCATCACATAATCCACATAGCCGGGCGTGGAGAGCCACAGCCCCACATCACTATACTGTGTGTTATAATTATTATCATTATTACCTTGCGGACTTATGCCGAACACCACGGTGCGCCCGGCCTCGGCCGCGGCGGCATGCACGGTGTCATACACGCTTTTCACCAGCGTGTTCACATTCTGGCGCCGCCATTCTGCCAAAGAGAGGCCGCCGCCCAGCCCGGCATACTCCTGCGCGTCAAACGCCTCGTCGGTGGTGGGGTAAAAGTAATCGTCAAACTGGATGCCGTCCACGGCATAATTTTTTACAATCTCTTCCACACCCTTGCAGATATAGGCCTGCACGTCCGGGTTTGAAGGCTCCAGATAGGCACCGCCCGCCGCCTGCTTCACCCATTCGGGGTGGGTGTTCTCCAGGCTGTTTTCGGCCACATTGGGCGGGCGCGTCTCGTTCAGGCGCACGCGGTAGGGGTTTACCCACGCCTCGAAGGCAAGGCCCTTTTCGTGCGCGCGGGCAATAAAAATCTCCAGCGGGTCAAAGCCCGGGGCCTGCCCCTGCGTGCCCGTCACCACATGGCTCCAGGGAAACAGCCCGCTTTCATAAGTGGCGTCCGCAAAGGGGCGCACCTGCACGGTGATGCAGTTCAGCCCCAGCGAAACACAGTGATCCAGCACGGTGTCCACACTGGCGGTGAAGGCCTCGGCGCTGGACGTATCCAGCATGGGCCATTCCAAATAGCTGAACCACATGCTGCGGTAGCGCATGGCCTGTGCCGGTGCGCCCTCCTGCGTGCTGCCCGCGCCGGGGGGCACGCTTGTAAAATCCTGCCTGGGGGCGCTGTGCGAAGAGGCGCCGCCCGGCCCGGCGCAGGCGGAAAGCCCCAGCGCGCAGGCCAGCGCCAGCGCCGTCAGTTTTTTCATTGGTTTCATGGCAGTGCCCCCCCCTTGTCCACAAATTCATATGCGCGCAGGCCGGGGGCTTATTCCCCTTTTTCCATGTTGCGCTTTTCGCGCCCGGCAAGCGAGCTGCACAGCAGAAGCTGAGAAAGCGCAATCACCACCGCCAGCACGCCCTTGAACATGGCGCCCAGCGGCACAAAGCTGAACACCAGCTGCACACCGCCGGCCAGCATCACCAGAAACGAAAGCGTGCGCAGGTTATCGCCCTCTTTTTCCGCCGCCATAAAGTGCGCGGCCGCAAACACGGGCCACGCCAGCGCGCCGCCCACCTTTTGCGGCACACCGGGGAAAAAGTATACCAGCTGCAAAAGAAGCGCCACCAGGGCCGCCTTGCCCTCGGGCGTTTTTGTGCCCTCGGCCGCCGCCACCAGCAGGAACATGGCCCCGGCCAGAATGGCAGAAAGCGTGAACAAAAAGTCGAAGTAATAGCCCGGCAGGTACAGCGCCGCCCCGGCCAGGGCCAGCGCGGCCGAGCACCCGCCCACGATGTAATACGTCTTCTTGGTGGCCGTCAGTTTAAAATTCATGAAACGCACCCTTTCTTGTTCTGCCTGAAATAAAGCGCGGCCAGCGCAAGCGCCAGCATACAGAAGGCCCCCGCTGCGGCAAAGGCCAGCGGAAGCCTGACATCCGCCAGCCGCCCAAGGCCCAAGTTCAGCCCGCTCATGGCAAGGCTCTGCGCCATGGAATAGCCCGAAAGCACCACGCTGCGCGCGCCAAGGCGCACACTGTCGTTGTGCATCGTCTGGGCAAAGGGCTGCCACAAACGCCAGCAAAGCTGCACGCACCACACGCACGCCACACACCAAAGCGGCCCGCGCGCAAGGCACAGCCCGCCGCAGGCGGCCGCCATCAGCGCACACGCCGCCAGGCCGAAACCGCGGCGCCCCAGCGCATGCGTAGCCTTATAAGAGACGCCCTGCATAAGCCCCACCAGCGTCATGCCCAGATAAGCCGCGCCAAGCTGTGCGCCCGAAAGGCCGCAGCGCACATAGGCAAGCTGGCTTAAAAACACTGTGACCGTCTGGCCCGTCACATCCACCAGGGCATCCGCGGCCAGCATCAGGGCATAGCGCGGCGCGGCGCACAGGCTGCGCCACATGCCGCGTATCTGTGCGGAAAACGCGGCCCTGTCCTCGGCCTGCATGGGCACCGCAGGCAGCGCCAGCGTGCACAGAGCCGCCAGGCCGTAGGCAACCGCCGTTGCCAGCGCCGCCTGCCGGTAGCTGGCAGAAAAAAACAGAGTAAAGGCCGCCGTGGCCGCCAAAAGCCCGGCCATGCCCGCCGCGCCATACAGCCCCAGCGCGCGCTGCGCCCGCTTTGGCCCGGCCGCCACATACAAATAGGCGGTGTCGCACCCGGAAAGGCCCGCGCCCACAAAGGCCAGCATCACGCGCTCGGCCAGAAAGGCGCCGAAGCTGCCCGCCCGCCAGAAAACCAGCTTTGAAAGAAAAAACACCGCACTGCACACGGCAAGCATGCGCTTGTAGCCCAGCCTGGCCGCCGCGGCGCCCAGCGGCAGCTCCAGCGCCACCACCAGCAGATAGTACACGCTTTCGATGAGGGCGATATCCCCCATGGAAAGCCCGGCCTGCGTGCGGTACAGCGACGCCACCGGGCCGTAAAACACCATGCCCTGCAAAAAGGCCGCAAGGCACATCAGGGCCACACAGCGGCCCTCTTTTTTCCAAAACACAAGAAACAGTCCTTTCCTAAAAACAGTAGCAAAACAGCGGCCCGTGGCCCTGCCGCGAACCTGCGTTCTTCTGCCCTGTTTTTAAATGGACTGTTTCATCTGGCTGCTATGCTCCTTTTCAGGGCCCTGCACGGGCCATGCACCAGAAAGTATACCACAGCGCGCCTGGGCGTGCAAGGGCGCAGCCGGGCAGCTGCGCCGCCCCTTTACGCATATTTTACTGCCGCTTTGCGAAAAGCTGGCGGCAGGGCGCGGCCGTTCCGCCGTATCATAAAATCAGAAAGAAACGGCCCAGGGCAGCGCGGCACGCCTGCCCGCCGCCCGCAGGAGGCATGTGACATGAAGCATGAAAAAAAGCAGGCCCCCCGGTTTGCAAAATGGCTGGCCAAAGCCGCCGCGGCCTATTTGTTTTTCTTTTTAACCGGCCTGTTGATGGGCCTTGTGCCCGCAGGCAGCCTTGGCCTGAGCGGGCCGGCGTTTTTCAGCCTGCGGATGTGCTGGATGCTGCTTGGGCCCGTGTATGTAACGCTGGTTTCCAGGCTGATTCTGGCCTTTCTGCCCGCCGCGCAAAAGCCCGGCCCCGGCGCCGCCGAAAAAGGCACAAGGCTTATGCTGGCCGTCGCGGCCCTGCTGCTGTTGGCGGACCTTTCGGGCGCAGATACCCTGCCGGACCTTGCCGGAAACAGCGTGCAGGCCAGGGGCCTGCACAACCTTGCCCAAAGCAGCCGGCGCCACCCGCAAAAGGGCGGCCGCTTTCTGGCCGTGTTTCTGACGGCGGGCCTGTGCCTGCTTGGGCTGGAACTTCTTACCCTGCTGGTGTGCATCATTGTCTTTGCGCCTTTGGGCCAAACCGCAAGCCGCGCATTTCTGCTGTGCATTGCCCTAACGGCCCTGGCGCTTGTTTTGACGGCGCTGGCGGCGGCGTTTCTCTCCGGCTTTCAGGGCGACAGGGCCGCGCATGCCCGGCAGCTGGCACAGCGCAAGCAGGCCGCTGCCGCCGGCGGTGCCCTTGTGCTGGAAAGCGACCCCGCGCTGCGCAAACGGTTTTTGCGGTTTCCCAAAGCTTTGTGCCTGGTGGGGTGCCCGGCCCTTGTGCTGGTGGGCTTCGCCGTGCTGTATGTGACAAAGGGCCAGCAGGGCCTTGCCGTTCACCTGCTTCGCCAGGGCGCCCAGGCGCTTTCGGCCGCGGGCTTTCTGGGCTTTTTCGCGGCCGGCCTGTACTGGGCCAACTGTTCCGGCACCAGCCTTGTGCAGCGCATTTACCTTTCCGACGGCGCGCTGCGCTACACAGGCTACAGCGGCAGCATGGAAGAGCGCGTGGAATTTTCCTACCTGCTTTTGCAGCTGGAACGCGTTCGGGTGGGCAGGCGCGCGCTGCACATACGGGGCCGCTTTTTGAAAACCACGCAAGACGCACATGGCTGCCGCGAAAAGGGCCCGCTGGCCCGCGTGCTGTGGGTGCCCCGCACCTTTCCGCAGGCGCAGGAACAGGCCCTGCTGCACTTTCTGGCACAGCAGGCGCCCCAGGCCAGCAGGCAAAAAAGCTAACCGGCCCCCTCCCGCCGGGGCAGCATACCAAACACGGCCCGCCGCTTTCCCCGCGGCGGGCCGTATCTTCTCTCTTAAAACAATGTTTATTTGTTTTTCTCAAACAGCCTGCGGCGCGCGGCGCTTTGGCGCATCAGCGCCTTCAGGGCCTCCTCGTCGCCCGTTTCCAGCGCGCGCTTTACATCGTTCAAACTGCGCTCGAACTGGCCAATCTCCTCAATCAGGGCGCTTTTGTTGGCGAAAAACAGTTCGCTCCACAGCGTCTCGTTGATGTTGGCAATGCGGGTGAGGTCCCGAAAGGAATCGCCCGTGTAATCCACAAGGTGCTCGTCCGCGTTGGCGTTCATCAGGCTGACGGCAATGGCATGCGTCAGCTGGCTGACGTAGCCAATCACCTTATCGTGCTCTTCACAGCTTAGCACCGAAATGCGCGCAAACCCAAGCGCCTGCCCCAGCCCCCTGGCAAAGGCCACGGCCCCGGGCGTGTTGGCCCCGGTGGGCGTAATGAGAAAGTTGGCGTCCCTGAAAATGGCGGGGTCGGCGTTCCACACGCCGCCCACCTCGCGCCCTGCCATGGGGTGGCAGGCAATAAACTCCACCCCGGGCGGCAAAAGCGCCTGCACGGGGCCCACCACGGCCCCCTTTACGCCGCACACATCCGTAAGCAGCGTGCCCGGGCGCAGGTGTGCCGCATACGCGCGCACCCACTCCACCATGGCGCCGGGGTAAAGCCCCAGCACCACCACGTCCGCCCCGGCAAGCAGCGCCTCGGGCGCGCCGGCCGTCCCCTCGTCGATGACGCCGTGCTCTTTCGCCCAGCAAATGGCCTTTTCGTCAATGTCCACCGCCGTCACCCGGCAGCCAAGGTGCTTCAGGCACATGGCATAGGTGCCGCCCAAAAGGCCAAGCCCCACAATGCAAAAGCGCCGTTTCAAAAGCCCGCTCACAGCAGCGTCACCTCCGCGCCAAGGCAGGTTTGCAGCACCTGCCAGAATTCCGGCCAGCTCTTTTCCACACATTCGGCGCCGTCAATCGAGGCAGGCACGCCCGCCGCCAGCGCCGCCACGGCCATGGCCATGGCCACGCGGTGGTCGTTGTGGGCGCACAGCGCCGCGCCGTGCAGGGCGCTTTTGAACACGCGCACCGTGCCGCCGTCCGATTCAATGCGCCCGCCCATTTTGCGAATTTCTTCCTCCATGGCGGCAATGCGGTCGCTTTCTTTCAGGCGCAGGCGCTGGGCATGCCGCAGCACAAGGCCGTTTTCGCAGAACAGCCCCAGCACCATCAGAATGGGGCCAAGGTCCGGGCAATCGGCAAGGCTGGCCTCGCCGCCGCAAAGCCCGGCCTGCTCAAACCGCAGGGCACCGCACGGCGCCTGCACAATGGCCGCGCCCGCCTGCCGCAGCAGTGGAAGAAAGGCCATGTCTCCCTGCGCGCTGCCCGGGCGCAGGCCCGCCAGCTGCACACCGCCGCGCACAGCGCCCAGCACGCCGAAAAAGGCCGTCTGAGAGGCATCGCCCTCCACTGTATAATTACAATTTGTATATTTTTGGTTTTCTTCAACAAAAAGTGTATTTTCGTCCTGCCACACAGCCTGCACGCCAAACGCCGCCAGGGCGCTGCGCGTAAGCTGCACATAGCTGCGGCTTTCAAACGGTGGGCGCACGCAGATGGTGCTTGCGCCCCCCAACAGGGGCAGCGCAAACAACAGGCCGCTGATGAACTGGCTGGAAACGCCGCCGTCCACACAGAACCTGCCTGCCGAAAGCCGCCCGTTGACGCACACGCCCGTATCGTTTTGCGAAAAGGCCACGCCCTTTTCGCAAAACAGCTGCGCATACACCGTCTGCGGGCGCTGGGGCAGGCGCCCTTCGCCGCAAAAGCGCACCGGCGCGCCGCACAAAGCCCCCAGCGGAATAAGAAAGCGCAGCGTGCTGCCGCTTTCACAGCACCACACCGGCCTCTCGGGCGTGCAAAGCCGCCCGCCGGTGCCCTGCACCAGCGCCGTGTTGCCCTGAAAATCTATTTGCGCGCCAAATGCGCGCAGGGCGCCTGCCGTGGCATCAATATCTTTGGAATGGGCAATGTTTTCAATGCGGCTTTCGCCCTGCGCCAGTGCCGCACAAATCAGTGCGCGGTGCGCCATGCTTTTGCTGGGCGGCGCGGTGATGCGCCCGCCGCGCCAGGCCCCCGTCAGTTCGGCGCGCATGCCGCCGCCCCCTTTCCTGCTGCTGTTGTTGCGGGATGCAGGCCCGCGCCCCGCTTACATTTCGCGCCCAATCACGCGCGCAATGGCGCGCCCCTTTTCAATCACAGAGGCAAAGCGCTCGGGCTTGAGGCTTTGGGCGCCGTCGCTCCACGCGGCCTCGGGGTTTTCGTGCACCTCAATAATCAGGCCGTCCGCCCCGGCGGCAATGGCCGCAAGGCTCATGCTCTCTACATAGCGCCAGTCGCCGGTGGCATGGCTGGGGTCTATGATGATGGGCAGGTGCGTTTTCTCTTTGATGATGGGCACCACCGAGAGGTCCAGCGTGTTGCGGGTGTACTTTTCAAAGGTGCGGATGCCGCGCTCGCACAAAATGACGTTTTCGTTGCCGCCTGCCATAATGTATTCGGCGCTCATAATCCATTCCTCAATGGTGTTGGCAAGGCCGCGCTTCAGCAACACGGGCTTTTTCATTTTGCCCACCGCTTTCAGCAGCCGGAAGTTCTGCATGTTGCGCGCGCCAATCTGCACAAGGTCTACATACTGCTCGAACTCGTCTATTTCATGCTCGCTCATCAGCTCGCTGACAATGGGCAGGCCCGTGGCCTCGCGCGCGGCCACCAGGTCTAAAATGCCCTCGGTGCCAAGGCCCTGAAAGGCGTAGGGCGAGGTGCGCGGCTTATAGGCGCCGCCGCGCAGCATGGTGCCGCCCGCGGCCTTCACCTTTTCGGCAATGCGCACCACCTGCTCTTTGCCCTCTACGCTGCACGGGCCGCCAATGACGGCAATTTTCTCTTTGCCGCCCACCTTTACGCCCGCCACATCAATGACGGAATCTGCCTCGTGGAACAGGCGGTTTGCCTTTTTATACGGCTCGGAAACGCGCTGCACGTTCTCTACATACGGGTTTGCGCGGATGCGCTTTTCGTCCAGCACAGTGGTGTCGCCCACAAGGCCGAACACGTTGTAATCGGTGCCGCGTATCATGGTGACGGAAAGGCCCTGCGCCTCGAATTCGCGGATGATGCGCTCCAGTTCCGCCTGCGGTGTGCCGCGCTTGGTGCTGATGATCATGGTTTGTTTCTCCCCTTTTGTATGCTTTGCTGTTCAGCGGTTTTCATAGCCGGAAAGCTCCGGGTTCTTGAGGAACTGCCCGCGGCTGTCCATGCGCAGGGGCAGCACGGCCGTGACGGCCGAAACGGGGCACGCGCCGTAGATGTGCGGGTAATACCGGCTGGGGTTGTGGGGCCCGGCCTCCCATTTGACGGGCGCGGGCACCTTTTTCACGTCGATGCACAAAAGCACATAGTCGCCGCCGTCCGCATAATGGCCCGGCGCCACACGCCAGAAATATTCCACGGGCGAACAGTGCAAAAAGCCGCCCTCCGGCAAATGGGCCCCCACCGCGCCTGCGGCCCGGCAGGCCTCCCACTCGCTGCGCGGCATGGCGTGCAGAATGATAAGGCTGCCCTCAATGTCGCGCTTCAGCGTCTCCAGCGCGTGCACATAGCCGTCCCTGCCCTCGCCCACAAAGTGGTAGCGGCACGCCATGCCCGCAAAGCTGCGCTGGCGAAACGCCTCGCGCTTTGTCACGTCCGAGATATGCACCTCGGCGGCCGGCAGGGCCACGGCTTTCAGCGCGTCCAGAATGGCCACCGACGTATGCGTGTAGGCCGCGGGGTTGATGACGATGCCGTCCATGCGCCCCAGCGCGTTTTGGATGGCTGTGACAATGTCCCCCTCGCTGTTGGATTGAAAAAATTCCACCTCTACGCCCATGCCGCGCGCCGCCTGCGCAATGGTGTCGCACAGGCCCTCGTAGGTTAGCGTGCCGTAAATATCCGGCTCGCGCACGCCCAGCATGTTGATGTTAGGCCCATTCACAATCAAGAACTTCATAAAATGCCTCCTTTGCGGCGGCCACCGCCGCCTCGAAGCTGCCGGCGTTTTCCACCCTGGCGTGGCAAGCCGCCTCATACAGCGGGCGCCGCACGGCCAGCTGTTTTTCCAGCGCGCCGCGCGTTGTGCTCAGCGGCCTGCCGCCGCCGGGCTTTAAAAGGGCCAGCGGCCTGTCGAGGTACAGCACCACATAGTTTTCGCGCAGGGCGCGCACATTCTCTTCGCGCAGCACCACGCCCCCGCCTGTGGCCAGCACGGCGCCGCCGCGCTTCGCAAGGTCTGCCGTGACGGCGGCCTCCATCTGGCGGAAGGGGCCCTCGTTGCCCGGCTGCAGAATTTCAGAAATGGGCCTGCCCGCACGGCGCACAAGCTCGGCGTCGGCGTCCACAAAGGGCTTTTTCAGCGCCTTTGCCAGCGCCTTGCCAACGCCCGTTTTTCCGCACGATGGCATGCCCACCAGCGCAAGGCCCGCCTTTTCGGCCAGAAGGCTGCGGTATACTTCCAAGATGCGCTGTTCCGCCATGGGCCTGCCCAGAAACAGCTCGGCGGCATATTTGGCCTGCGCCACCAGCATCAAAAGGCCGCCCGCGCACGGCACGCCGCGCGCCTCGGCCATCTGCAAAAGGCGGGTGCGCAGGGGGTTATACACCACGTCGAACACAGCCTCCAGCGCCGGAAACGCGCCGGGTGCGGCCAAATCCACCAGGCAGGTGCCGTTGTTCGGGTACATGCCCGCGGGCGAGGCGTTGATGATGACGTTCACATCCTGCCGCGCAGCGGCCTGCTCGTAGCGCAGCGCGCCGGGCTTTGCGCTGCGCGAGGCGCAAAGCACCTGCGCAGCCCCCTCGGCTGTGCACACCGCGCGCACCGTGCGCTGTGTGGCCCCCGTGCCCAGAATCAGCACCGTTTTGCCCGCCAGCGAAACGCCCCTGTGGCGCACAAGCAGGCGAAAGCCGCCAAAATCGGTGTTATAGCCAAACAGCCTGCCGCCGCGGTTCACCACCGTGTTCACAGCGCCAATGGCCTTTGCCTCTTCGCTCACCTCGTCGCACAGGGCAAGCGCCAGCGCTTTGTAGGGGATGGTGACGTTCACCGCGCGAAAGCGGCGCGCAGTGAAAAACGCGCGCACGGCCGCCTCGTCCGGCAGCTCCTTTAATTCATAGGGGTAGCCGCCCAGCGCCTCGTGGATGGGCTTTGAAAAGCTGTGCCCCAGCGTTTTGCCAATCAGCCCATATTCCATGCCTGCGCCACCTGCCAATCTTTTCCGAAATGCTGTGCACACAGGTCGGCCACGGCAAGGGCCGTCACGGCGTCCTGCACCGCGCGGGCGCGGTGGGCAATGCACGGGTCGTGCCTGCCGTGAATCAGCAGCGTGGCGTCACGCTTTGCGGCCCAATCCACCGTCTGCTGCACTTGATAGATGCTGGCCGTGGGCTTCACAGCCGTGCGGAACACAAGGGGCATGCCGTTTGTGATACCGCCGTTTACGCCGCCGTTGTGGTTGGTGGTGGTGACAACGCGGCCCGCATGCATGCGCAGCGCGTCGTTTGCCTGGCTGCCGCGCATGCCCGCCAGGGCAAAGCCCGTGCCGAATTCTACGCCCTTCACCGCAGGGATGCTGAACAGCAGGCCCGCCAGCACGCTTTCCACGCTGCCAAAAAACGGCTCGCCCAGGCCGGCGGGCAGGCCCAGCACGGCGGTTTCCAGCACGCCGCCCACGCTGTCGCCCTCGGCCGCCGCGGCCTCAATGGCGCCCTGCATAGCCTTTGCCTTCACGCTGGAAAGCGCCGGAAACGTCACTGCCCCCAGCGCGCGCAGCTGGCGCGCCAGCGCCTCGCCGCCGGGGGCAAGGGGCTCGTCCTCCACGCCGGCGCACTGCACCAGGTGTGTGCCAATCACCACGCCCCGTTTCTCCAGCATCTGCTTTAAAATGGCGCACGCGGCCACCAGCGGCGCGGTAAGCCGGCCCGAAAAATGGCCGCCGCCGCGCGCGTCCTGAAAGCCGCGGTATTTCAGGTGCGCCGTCCAATCTGCATGGCCGGGGCGCAGAAGGTCCTGCGTTTTTGCATAGTCTTCGCTGCGGGTATTGGTGTTTTCTATCACCAGCGTCACGGCCGTGCCCGTGGTGAAGCCCCTGTAAACGCCCGAGAGGAAATGCACCTTGTCCGGCTCTGTGCGCTTGGTGCTCAGCTTGCCTGCAGCACGGCGCTTATCCATCTCGCGCGCAATGTATGCCTCGTCCACCGGCACGCCCGCGGCAAGGCCCGAAAGTGTGGCGCCCACGGCCGGGCCATGGCTTTCGCCAAAGATGGAAAGCGAAATGGCGCCCGTGTATGTGTCGTTCATCCAATGCCCTCCCCAATCATGGCGCGCAGCGCCTGCACCGGCACCTTCTCCAGCCGGTAGGTGCCGGGCTGCTTCACCTTCACCAGCGTAATGGTGCCGTTTGCCGCCTTTTTGTCGTGCACAAGATGGGAATAAATTTCATCCCCGTCGTAGCGAATGCGCACTGGCAGGCCCAGCGCCTTGTACACCTTGCGCACGCGCGTGCGCAGGGCGCTGCTCTCCAGCATGGGCAGCATGCCCAGCGCCACACACTCGCCATGATACAGCTGGCGGCGCGCAAGGCCCCGGCTTGCCTCAATGGCGTGGCCAATGGTGTGCCCAAAGTTCAGCGCCGCGCGGCAGCCCGCCTCGCGCTCGTCCGCCTCCACAATGGTTTTTTTCACCGCCAGGCTGCGGTACAAAATTTCTTCCAGGTCCTGCCGGGCACAGCCCTTTTCAAACAGTGCAAAAAGCTCTGCGTCGCCAATCAGCCCCGCCTTCAGGGCCTCTGCCAGCCCGTTGGCCATATGGCGCGGGGGCAGGCTGGCAAGGGTGTCCGGGTCTGCCACCACAAGGCGCGGCTGGTGAAAGGCGCCCACAATGTTTTTGGTCCCGGCCAGGTTCACGGCCGTCTTGCCGCCAATGGAGGAATCCACCTGCGCAAGCGTGGTGGTGGGGCAGTTGATGAAGTCGATGCCGCGCATGTAGCACGCGGCCGCAAAGCCCGCCGCGTCGCCCACCACGCCGCCGCCCAATGCCAGCACGGCGTCCGTGCGGCCAAAGCCGTGCTGCAGCATTATGGTGCACAGGTGCTCTATCGTGGCCAGGCTTTTTGTGGCCTCGCCCTGCTCCAACACCACGGGCACGCCGTGCGGGCACTGCGCCAGCACGGTGGAAAGGTATTGCTGCGGCACGCCGGAATCTGTCACCACAAGCACCTTGCGGCCCAGGTTCACAAGCTGCCCCACGCGCCCCAGCGCACCGCGCCGCAGAATGATGTCATAGCTTCGCGGGCCCAGCCGCATCGTCAGCTTCATAAAGGGCTCCTTTCTGCCGCGCCGCGGCTGTATACGCCAAGCACGCGCACGGTGCGGCACACGGCGCCCAGCTTTTCCAGCAGGGCCTGCGCCGCCGCGCCGCTGCAATCGCCCACCAGCTCGGCGTAAAAATAATATTCCCAGGCCACATGGGGCATGGGCCTGCTTTTGATGCACTCGAGGTTGAAGCCCTCTTCGCCAATCACCCGCATCACACGCGCCAGCGCGCCGGCCTTGTGGTCCACCGTGAACAGCAGGCTGAAGCGGTTGCCCTTTTCGCGCAGCGCTTTGCCAATGACAATAAAGCGGGTGGTGTTGTCCTCGCTGCCGTTGATGTTCCGGGCCAGCACGCACAGGCCGTACAGCCCCGCCGTCTCCTCCGAGGCAATGGCGGCCAGCGCCTTGTCGCCCCGGCGCGCCACCTCCTGGGCGGCAAGGGCCGTGTTGGCGGCCTCCTGCTGGGCAAGGCCCAGCGTTTTGATGAAGCCCGCGCACTGGTGCAGGGCCTGCGGGTGCGAAAACACCGTTTTCACATCGCCCAGCGCGGCGCCCGGCACGCCCAGCAGGTTTTGCCCCACCGGCAGGTCGTACACATCACACACGCACAGCTTCGGGTGGGAAAAGCAAAGGTCCAGCACTTCCGAAACGTCGCCCACGCTGCTGTTTTCAAACGGCAGCACGCCATATTCGGCCTCGCCGTTTTCCACCGCGCGAAACACGTCTGCCCACGCCGCAAAGCCCACGGCCCGCGCGTGGGGGAACAGCCTGCGCAGCGCAATGTGGCTGAACGCGCCCTCCACGCCCTGGTAAGCCACCGCGCCGCGCCCCAAAAGCGCCTGCTGCAAAGCGCGGGAAAGCGCCATGTTGTGGCGCACGAAATCTTCATAATAGGGGGCCATGGCCTTTTCGTCCCCGGCCAGCGCCGCAAGGTTCTTTTCCACCACGGCCTCTTCGCGCGCCGCGTCCAGCACGGGCAGGCCGTGCTGCGCCTTGTACCCGGCCACGGCCGCCGCGGCCTGCATGCGCGCAAGGAAGGCCTCGCGCAGCGTTTTATCCAGCGAATCTATCCTTTCGCGCAGCTCTTCCAGCGTCTCCATGTGCGGCGCCACCCCTTTACAGTCATAATATGTTGTATTATAGCACACACAGGGGCCCCGCGCAAAATAAATTGCCGTTTTGGCGCCGCGCCGCCGGGCTGCCCCGGCGCACGGCACAGGCAGCGGGCGCGCGCCGTTTAAACACCCGCCCGTTCGGAACGGCCCTGCGGGCGGTTTTTTTCGCCCCACAGGCACAGCTGGTCCAGCACTTTCATCAAAGACCTTCCGCGCCCCGACAGCGAATATTCCACTTTGGGCGGAATTTGCGGGTATTCTTTTCGCACAATCAGCCCGTCTGCCTCCAGCGCCTTCAAATTGCTGCTGAGGGTTTTGTCGGTAATTTTCCCCACATAGCGCTTCATCTCGTTGAACCGCACGGGTTCAAACTCCATCAGGCAGTACAAGATAACCATTTTGTGCTTGCCGCTGATGAGCGACATGGTATAGCTGAAGCCCGTGCCCTCAAAGCTGGCGTGCTCGATGTATTTTTCCATATGGCCTGCCGCCCCTTTGCTTTCTTTTAAGATAGTACCTTTCTTATTTCACAGTACTTGTCTTATGCCATGCATTTGCTATAATCATAATAGCCGTGCAGGCACAAGTCGACCCAAAGTATGAACGGAGGTTTTCACAATGAAGAAAGAACTGGGCATAAAGCCGTATCTGTTCCCCATGCCGGTGCTGATGATTGCCACCTATGGAAGCGACGGCGCCGTGGACGTCATGAACATGGCCTGGGGCGGCATTTGCGCAGAAAACATGGTTTCGCTCAACATTGGCGAAGGGCACAAAACGGCCGAAAACATCAAACAGCGCGGCGCCTTCACCCTCAGCGTCGCCGATATCCCCCACATCGAAGCGGCCGATTTCTTTGGCATTGCCAGCGGGAATAAAATGGCCGATAAGTTCGAGCGCACCGGGCTCACCGCCGTGAAAAGCGAAAAGGTGGACGCGCCCGTGGTGGAGGAATTCCCCCTCACGCTGGAGTGCAAAGTGGTTGAGGCCAAGCGGGAGGTGTACGGCTTCCATGTGATTGGCGAAATTGCAGGCGTTTTGGCCGATGAAAAGGTTTTGGATGAAAAGGGCCGGGTGGACCCCACCAGGCTGAACGCCTTTGTGTTCGACCAGTTCCAAAACGGTTACTATGCCATTGGGCAGAAGGTGGGGCAGGCCTGGAGCACTGGCGCCCCCCTGATGAAATTGAAATAACGCGGCCAATGTGCCGCCGCCGGGCCCGGCGGCGGCATTTTCTTCCGGCAGCCGGGGCCAAAGCGGCGCGCCCAGGCGCGGCAATTTGCCCTGTGCACGCCCCGGCCCGGGCCCCGCGCCAGGGGGCTGCCCGGGGCGGGGCTTTTCCTTTGGGCCGTTTTGTGCTATAGTAATATTATTGCACAAACAGGCAGACGCGTTTGCCGCGTGCGGCCTGGCGCGGGCTATGCCGCGCCGTTTTGCCGCAGGCCGCCGGTTTTCCGGCCCTGCACGCAGGCTGTTTCTGTGCATATATGGAAACTGTTTTTCCCTCTTCGGGCCGCGCGGGCGGCCCGGGCAGGGCATGCCGCGCGGCCGCCGGGGCCGCGCATCCCTTTTTGAGAAACAAGGAGCTTTTCCAAATGGCAAATAACGAACAGGATAAGCGCCCCCGCGCGCCGAAAAAGGCCAATACGGACACCGTTTCCTTCCGCGTGGTGGCCAGCCTTCAGCGCGGTGCAAACGACGCCGTGGCCGTGCCGCACCGCGGGCACATTCCCCTGCGCCTGGTGGTGAATGCCTTCGGGCAGCTGTTGTACCGCACGGGCTTCGAGACGGAATATCTGGTGCGCTGCGCCTGGCGCAGCCTGCGAAGGGCCACTGCCGGGCTGCGGCACGTGGCCGTCATTGCCGCCAAAACGGTGGCAGAGCCCCTGGGGCTGTTCTTCCGCTCCATGTGGCGCGACCTGTCGGCCCCCTTTGTGCATCTGGCGCACGGGCTGCGCCACCTGAAAGCAGAAAAGCGGGCGGGCAGCGACACCAGCAGCATCGCCTTTATCCGCAGCGGCGTGCACAAGCACCGCGCCGTGCTGGCCGGCGCGCTGGGCTACCTTTTGCCTCTGGGCGCCCTGGCCATTCTGGTGTTCACCGTAAGCCAGGTGCTGGGCGCCAACTATTCGCTTGCAGTGGAATACAATGGCTCGCTGATCGGCTTTATCGAAAATGAAACGGTGTGGGAGAACGCCAACAGCCTTGTGCGCGAGCGCATCATCGCCTCGGACGAGACAGACCAAACCTGGAATGCCGAGCCGGTGTTCACCATCCGTTCTGTGGATGAAGCCGCGCTGTCTTCCGCCAGCTATCTGGCGGACACCATCATTCGAAATTCCTCCGATGAAATTCAAAACGCCACCGGCATCCATGTGAACGGCCAGCTGGTGGGCGTGGTGACGGACGGCGCTGCGCTGCAGCAGGTGCTGGATGACACGCTGGCCCCGTACGAGAACGGCGACGAGTTCCACCGCGTTGCCTTTGCACAGGATATTGAGCTTGTGCCGGGCATTTATTACACCTCTTCCATCGAAGACCTTGCCACCGTGACAGATACCCTGCGGGCAGACCCCACCTACCTTCAGGTGCAGATTACCGACCGCGAGGAATACGACGATGTGCAGCCGTACGAGACCATCACGCAGGAATCGGACGATTATTACGAGGGCACCCAGCGCGTGATTCAGCGCGGCGTGAACGGCCGCCAGCATGTGGTGGCCGATGTGACGCGCGTGAACGGCGAAGAGGTCTCGCGCGAGATTGTACAAACCACCGTGCTGGAAGAGATGACGCCCCGCATTGTGGTGGTGGGCACAAAGTCTTACGATTTTGCCACCAGCATCGGCCATGTGGGCTCGGGCAGCCTGTCGTTCCCCGTGCCGGGCTATTCCTACATCACCACCCGGTTCGGGCAGGGCGGCCACCGCGGCACCGATATCTGCGCGCCCGCGGGCACGCCCATCTATGCCTGTGCGGGCGGCACCGTGGTGGAAGCCGGCTGGCATTACAGCTGGGGCAACTATGTGCGCATTGACCACGGCGGCTATTACACGCTGTACGCGCACTGTTCGCAGCTTACGGTGTCGGCCGGGCAATCGGTGGCCCAGGGCCAGCTTATTGGCCTGGTGGGCAACACGGGCTATTCTTCGGGCAACCACTGCCATCTGGAGCTGTGGCTGGATAATTCCGGCGCCTATTCCCGCCTGACGGACCCGCTGAACTACATGACGCCCTAACCGGCCCCTTCCGGCCGCACGGCAGAAACACAAAGGGCCCGGGCACGCCTGAACTGCCCCATTATGTGCGGACAGCACAAAAAAGAGCCCTGGTAGGAAATATT
>OJQP01000227.1_pt1 | contig 46911 bp, 42 predicted proteins | sample 1598871 | NCBI WGS metagenome assembly OJQP01 (sample SAMN03922520, study PRJEB24848) | human gut metagenome | isolation source: stool sample | host: Homo sapiens | place: Germany | collected 2010-02
AGATAGCGTAGCGTCTCGTGGGCTCGGAGATGTGTATAAGAGACAGGCTCTATACAAAGCGTTTAATTGCGCAATCAACTGCATTCGTGCGCAGATTGCAGAGGTGCAAAAAATATGATTATCAGCGCCAGCCGACGGACGGATATCCCTACATATTACTCGGAGTGGTTCTTGAAGAGAGTCAGGGACGGATATGTGTATGTGCGCAACCCGATGAACACTCATCAAATCAGCAAGATAAGCTTGGCGCCGGATGTGGTGGATGCAATCGTTTTTTGGACGAAAAACCCGGCTCCCATGCTGTCCAAACTGGATGCGCTGAAAGACTACATGTACTATTTTCAATTTACGCTTAACAGTTACGGAGCAGATGCAGAAAGAAATATTCCAAGCAAAAAGGATTTCGTCATACCGGCTTTTCAGCGTCTATCCGACTTGATTGGACCTGAACGTGTGATATGGAGATATGACCCCATTTTCCTCAGCAAGACTTACACCATGGACTACCATATCCGTTATTATGAGAAACTGGCAAAGCTGCTTTCTCCGTATACAAAAAAGTGCACAATCAGCTTCCTGGATTTCTACCGCAACACGGAAAAGAACATGGCCTCTTTAGCCCTGACAGAATTTCCGGCAGAAAAGCAGGAGCAGCTTGCCAAAAGCATAGCTGAAATTGCGTACAGCTACGGCCTGCGGATAGACAGCTGTGCCGAAGGTATAGACTTGCAGCAATACGGCATTGAGCACGCAAAATGTATTGATGACCGCCTGCTGGAGAGGCTCATACAGTGTCCTCTAAGTATTAAAAAGGACAGGAACCAACGGCCGGAGTGCGGCTGCGTTGAAAGCCTGGATATCGGTGCATATGACACTTGCCGCAATGGCTGCAGATATTGCTACGCTAATCATAGTGAAAAAGCGTTAGGCGCAAACGTCGGAAAGCACAATCCGGAATCACCGCTTTTGATTGGTGAAGTCGGGACGGAAGATAAAATCACAGAGCGGAAGATATCTTCGTGCAAAGTCAATCAGCTACGTTTTGAACTATGATACTCGGCTGAAAGGTGGTGCAAGGTGTGTGCGGCAGATACTTTATAGATGAGCGGGACCCTCTGCTCCGGCAATTTGTGGACGCCGCGCGGCGCAAGGGCGAAATCAAGACGGGTGAGGTTTTCCCGGCGGACACCGCCGCCGTAATCGCCAACAACAGGAGGCTGACGCCGAGCGTTTTCCCGATGCGCTGGGGCTTCGAGCGCCCGAATGGCGGGTTGGTTATCAACGCGCGCAGCGAGACCGCCTCACAAAAGCCGCTGTTTCGTGAGAGTGCGCGCCTGCGCCGCTGCCTTATACCGATAAGCTGGTACTATGAGTGGGAGCGCCGCCCTGACGGGAAGATAAAATACGCCCTGCGCGTGACGGCATCGTTTACCTGGGCGGGCTTTACACAATTGGCGGGGACGGTGTGCCTCGCTTCACGGTCCTGACAAGGGACGCTGCTCCGGGTATATCTTTTATCCATGAGCGCATGCCGGTGCTTGTGCCTCCGGACAAGCACGACGACTGGCTTTCACAGCAGGTGACGCTTGATGAGCTGCTTGCGAGTGCGGAGACGCAGCTGGATTACAAAAAAGGCACTCCCGAAAAGGAAAGCTAAACAAAGAGGCAGGCACACTTGGCGCCTGCCTCTTTGTTTATATCAGCTTACCAGATACCTATGACCTTCTGCATGCCGAGGCTGACGGCGGCGATGGATACCCAGCAGCACAGGCCGATGAAGATGGGCTTGCCGCCGGTGCGTATTAGCTTCACTATGTCGGTGTTCAGTCCGATGGCGGCCATTGCCATAATGATGAAGAACTTGCTGAGCTCCTTGAATGGCGAGAACACGCTTCCAGGCACTCCGAGAGCGGTGGAGATGGTGGTTATCAGCGAAGCCAGCACAAAGAAAAGTATGAAGAAGGGGAATACCCTGCGCAGTGAAAAGCAGTTTTCCTGACAGGTTCCGGCCCGTTTAGCTTTGGCCGTGCGCCATATGGCCAGAACAAGGGTTATGGGGATGATGGCCAGGGTGCGTGTGAGTTTGACTATCGTGGCCTGGTCAAGCGTGTTGGCGCCCGGGTGCAGCCCGTCCCAGGCCGCGGCCGTCGCGGTGACGGACGAGGTGTCGTTGACCGCGGTCCCGGCGAAGAGCCCGAAGCCCTCGTTGCTCAAACCCAACAGTCCGCCGAGGGTAGGGAATATGAGCGCCGCTATAACGTTGAAGAGGAATATGACGGATATGGACTGTGCTATCTCCTCGTCGTTCGCGCCTATGACAGGCGCCGTCGCGGCTATTGCCGAGCCGCCGCAGATTGATGAGCCGACGCCTATCAGCGTGGAGATGTTCGCGGGCGTCTTCATTAGCTTGTAAAGCAGGAAAGAAACTATGAGCGAGGTCGAGATAGTCGACAGGATAATCGGGAGGCTGGCTGCGCCGACTTTGGCTATCTCGGACAGATTCAAGCCGAAACCCAGCAGTATTACGGCGTATTGCAGCACCTTCTTCGAGGTGTATGTAATGCCTGGCTGCATGCTCTCAGGCGGGCGTCGTATGGCTGTGATGACCATGCCGGCCAAAATGGCGAATACCGGTCCGCCTACGATGGGAAAGGCCCTTCCGAGCAGCCAGCAGGGGATGGCAATCAGCAGACACAGCGCGGTGCCGGGTGCAATCTTTTTGAACATTGTGATAAAAACCTCTCTCTCCTTGGTCTTATTTAGAACTATACTACCAATATTACATCAAGTAAAATTATTGATATTTATTTTAGCATAAGAATAGCTTATAATAGCTCCAGGAGGAGAGAGACATGCTGGACTTCAGGGTAGAGACTTTTCTTACAGTGTGCCAGACCATGAACTTTACAAGGGCTGCTGAGCAGCTGCACATCACCCAGCCGGCGGTGTCGCAGCATATCCGGGCTCTTGAGGAGGAGTATGGCACAAAGCTGTTCACTTATCGCGGCAAGCAGCTCCACCTGACGGAGAGCGGCCAGCTGTTTTTGAGAACGGCGGCGACGATGAGGCACGACGTGATGCGGCTTCGTGACTTGATGCAGAGGGCGAATGAGAGGCGGTATCTGCGCTTTGGAGCTACACTGACGATAGGGGAGTATATTATGCCGAATCCGCTGATGCGTCTTATGCAGCACGAGCCTGAGCTGCAGATTAGGATGTTGACTGCAAACACGAGGGAGCTTCTGAAACTCCTGGACGAGGGAGTGCTGGACTTCGCCATAGTGGAGGGCTACTTTGACAACCAGGTGTATGACAGCATCGTGTATTGTACTAAGAGGTTTATACCCGTCTGCTCGCCGTATTATCAGTTCTCGCATCCGGTGCACAAAATGGAGGACTTGTTGGAGGCGAGGCTGCTGGTGCGTGAGCCGGGTTCGGGCACGAGGAATGTGTTGGAGCGCGCGCTTGAAGAGCGCAACCTGAGCGTGCCCAGCTTCAGCCGCATCACAGAGCTGGGCAGTTTGAACCTGATAAAGACGCTTGCATGCAATGGAGCGGGAATCTCGTTTTTCTATGAGCCCGTCGTGCAGGCGGAGCTTCGGCTCGGAACGCTCCGTGAAATACACCTGGACGACGGAGAGATAAGCCACGACTTCACTTTCATCTGGCGCCGCGGCAGCGTGTTCGCCCCATATTACCGGGAAATATACGAGCTTATGCAGCAGGGATGAGGCGAAGCGTGAAAACACCGGCAGTGCATATTACGCACTGCCGGTGTTTTGCTGTCAAGTTGTACCTCGGAGGATGAGCTCGCCGTCCAGGAGAATACGTCTGGGGGTGGTTGAGGGGTATTCGATCCGGTCTATGAGCATGCTGCACGCCTGTGCGCCCAGTTGAAAAGCAGGCTGTGCGATGGTGGTTATCGGTGGCGAGGTCATTGTGCTCAAATCTATATTGTCGAAGCCTATAACAGCTACATCCTTCGGTATGCTCAGACCAAGCCCTGCCGCTGCCTTCGTGACGGCCGCAGCGTAGACGTCGGAGACACAGAAGATAGCGTCAGGGCGGTCATCCCGGCTCAGCAGGTCGGTAGATGCGTCAAGGCAAGTGCCATAGTTTATGTTGGCCAAATGGATTACCCAGTCCTCGTTGACTTCTATGCCGTTGTCTTTCAAGCAAGCTCTGTATGCAGATTCACGTCTGACTGCATAGTTGTTTCTGAGCGATGAGTTGATGAGTGCTATTTTCTTGTGCCCCGAATTTAGCAGATAGAGGACTGCGATGTAGGCAGATTTGAAGTTGTCGATTGCGACGTAGGAAAGGTCGCTGTTAGAATACTCAGAAACCATTACAACAGGAGCTATTGCCTGAAGCTTGGCCTGCACCTGCTCGTTTGGAAGCGCATGGGCAATTATCATGCCTTCATAAAAGTTGTTTTCATAGAAAAAGTTATAACTGTCGGGGAGACTGTAGTCACTCATGGAGTAAAACAAAACGTTATAACCCCTGTTGCCAGCCGAGTCCAGGATGCCTCGGAATACGTCTGAATAGAAGGGGTTTGTCAGCTCGGGGAAGCTAGCCAGCAGAATCTTCGAAGTCTTTGCGTTGCCTGAACGCTTTGACTCTAGCTGATTAGCTATGCTTATGATTTTTTGCTTAGTGCTCTCTTTAACGGAAGGGGAGTCGTTTAAAGCCCTGGATACCGTAGCGGTGGATACATTCGCAAGCTTTGCTACTTCATTGATAGTGATTTTTTTGTACATCTAAACTCACCTGCTCAAAACATGAAATCTAATGAAAAAATTATACATTGTTCAGGTTGGCTTGTAAAGGCCGATTATCAGGCAATAGTGCACAAATTAAAAAAGCAAAAATTCAACACATAAACGAAAAACGACAACAAGCTTGACAAAGAGCGAACATAAGGCTATATATAAAAGCAAGAAATCAAACATTACATGAAATTTTATTACATTTTACCATTGCCAACAAATTTAAACATGTAAGAGACCGGAAACGGTAAAAATAAAAGAAAAAGGAGTATGACACAATGAAGAAGGTATCCAAACTGATTGCAATTTTGCTATGCGTAGCTATGTTTGCCTGCATAGCAAGCGGCTGCGGCTCGGGGAACGATCCGTCCTCCTCCGCTTCCAACACGCCGAACGAGGACGGCAACTATCTCGACAATGAGCCGCTTCGTGTAGGCACAATGCCACACCAGATGGGTGTTTCCCTCTACTACGCCGACAAGCACGGCCTGTTTGAAGAGGCGGGAATCAACGTTGAGGTTCCTGTGTTCTCCGGCGGCGCTGCCATCAACGAGGCCATCGGTGCGGGAGAGCTCGACGGCGCTATCAGCGGCCTGGCCTGCGTTTACTCTCTGGCCAACGGGCTTGTCAAGATGGTCGGCGAGGTCGACACCGTCGGTTCCGACAGCATAGTTGTCCGCAACGACAGCGACATTCTCACCGCCAAGGGCGAAATTGAGGGCAAGCCCGACATGTACGGCAGTGCAGAGACGCTGCGCGGCAAGAGCTTCGTATGCCAGGTTGGACAGGCCCAGCAGTTCTACGCTCTCAAGTACATCTCCCAGTTCGGACTGACTGAGGATGACATTACCTTCATCAATATGGAAGACGCTGCCGGCGCTCAGGCCTTTATGACCGGCAACGGCGACGTTATCAGCACCAAGATGCCTTACAGCTACGACATGGTCGTAACCGACGGCGGCTACACCACAGTTGCCACGGTTGAGGACGCCACCGGCATCGAGATTAAAGACCCTGTTCTCTTCACTCCCGACGCTATTGAGAATCGCCGCGATGAAATAGTCATTTTCCTGCAGGTAATCTGGGAGCTCATTGACCAGTGGGCCAACGACTATGAGGCCTACAAGGAGGCTGTCCACGAGTTCTATAATGACAACGGCAAGGAGTTTGACGAGGAGCAGATAGACTACGAATTCTCTCAGAACCGTCTGCTCTCAAGTGAGGCTATAAGCAGCTCCGACTACTTCATGGGTGACGGAATGCAGTCTGTCGCCGATTTCTACGGCGAGACCGGCGCTATCGCCCCTGAGAATGTTGACAACGTTTACAAAAACTACGATACCTCTCTCCTTGAAGAAGCCCTCGGCATAACGGTCCAGGCTTTCACCAAGGAGTGATGCAAGGCGTTATCGCCCGAGCAATTAGCTCCGGGGGCAGTGACTTGGGCGCTGCCCCCGTTTTTAAAAGATGGCTCCGCATTCAACCGTTTAGCGTTATGAGGTACGAACATGAATGAAAAAAAGAAAAAGCAAAGATACATTCTATTGTCAATTCTGTCGCTGCTGGTTTTCCTGTTTATATGGGAACTGGTGACCGACATCCTCCATATATTCAGCAGCATCACGCTGGCGAGCCCCATACAAGTAATTGAGTCGTTCTTTTACAAGCTCTCACACAATCAGCCCGACGGCGCCACTATACAGCAGCATATGTGGGCTTCGCTGAAAGTCGCGCTTTCCGGCTATGCTCTTTCCTTAATAGTCGGTATTCCTCTGGGAATATTTATGGCATGGTATAAGCCTGTCGACTTCCTGGCCAGACCCATATTCGACTTTGTGAAGTCTATACCCGGCCTCGCCTGGGCGCCGCTTATGATAGTCCTGCTCGGCATAGGCTTCACTTCCAAGGCGGTTACCATATTCATTTCAGGCATGGTTCCATGTGTTTTGAACGCATACTCTGGCATAAAGCAGACAAAGGATGTGCATATGTGGGTGGCCAGGACGTTCGGGGCAAGCAGGATGCAGATGCTGTTTAAGGTTGCAATACCCACCGCCCTGCCTATGATAATGACTGGCTGTCGTGTCGCTCTCGGTTCCTGCTGGATGAGTATAGTTGCCGCTGAGCTGATTGCATCCTCCGAGGGCCTGGGATACATGATACAGCAGTGCCGCGGCATTTACCGCCCCGATATTATCATCATGGGCATGCTCTGCATTGGCGCCCTGGGCTCCTTGATTACTTGGCTCATTGGCCTGGTCGAGAAGAAGATAGTAAAGGGGAGGAACCACGATGCCTAAAAAGTTGAAAGAGAACCTCACCAAGGCGGGCTGTGCAGTCCTTGCTTTCCTGGTCTTTGGACTACTTTGGGGTCTGCTCAGTAATTATACATCCGTTGGCATGTTCATGCCAGGGCCAATAGAGACGCTTCAGTTCTTTTTTGACCACTTTTCAGAGAAAATAGGCCCGGGCACTATACCGTATCACGCCCTGATGAGCCTAAAGCGCATTATCCCCGCCTATATCGGCGCCTCTATTGTCGGCGTTGGACTTGGACTACTTATGGCGATGTACTGGCCGATAGATGCAATTGTCAGGCCGATATTCAGCATAATCCGCCCCATACCGCCCGTAGCGTGGATACCTCTGGCCATACTTTGGTTTGGCATCAACGACGAATCCAAGTACTTCCTTATTGCCCTTGCCACACTTGTTTCCGTACTCCAGAACGCCTATGACGGCGCAAAGGCGGCGGATAAACAGCTGGTCGGCGTGGCAAAGATGCTAGGCGCCAACGACAGGAACGTGTTCCTAACAGTGGTGCTGCCTGGTTCCGTGCCGTATATCTTCGCCGGACTGCAGCTTGGACTTAACGCCGCGTGGGGACAGGTAGTCGGCTCTGAGATGATACGCTCCGTAGACGGACTTGGCTGGATAATCATCCGAGGCACCGACAACAATAACGTCCTTCAGGAGCTGGCCGGTATCGTCATGATTGGCATCCTGGGCTACGCCCTGGCCGCCATTATGCGCTTCATTGAAGGCAAGCTTGTGAGATGGAATAAGAGAGGTACATGATGGAAGAAAAACGCAACATGATTTCCTGCAACGCCGTTAGTAAGACCTTTACCACAAAGACCACCACCAACCATGTTGTAGACAACTTCAATCTGGAGGTCAAGGAAAACGAGTTCGTAGTGCTCTTCGGGCCTGGTCAGTGTGGTAAGACTACTGTTTTGAACCTGATGTCGGGCTTGGAGAACCCTACGTCTGGGAGTATATTGGTTAACAACAAGGAAGTCAAGGGTCCTGACCCGGAAAGAGGCTTCGTTTATCAGACGCTGGCGCTTTTCCCGTGGTATACGGTAATGCAGAATGTGGAATACGGCCTGCGCATGAAAGGCATGAAAAAGGCCGAGCGCAGGAAAAAGGCCCAGTATTACATCGACCTAGTGGGTCTGTCCGGCTTTGAAAACTCATTTCCCAATCAGCTCTCCGGCGGTATGCAGCAGCGTGTCGGTATAGCAAGGGCATATTGCAACGAGCCGGTTGTCCTGTTCATGGACGAGCCCTTCGGGCACCTGGACGCCCAAACACGCTACCTCATGCAGGATGAAATAGTGAAGATATGGGAAAAAGAAAAGCGCACGGTTGTATTCGTAACCAACAACATCGAGGAAGCCGTATTCCTTGCGGACCGGGTCGTAGTTTTGACCAACTGCCCAACGACAGTTAAGAGAGAGTATATAATTGACTTACCGAGACCAAGGTCTTATACAGACCCCAAGTTTCTTGCTCTTAGGAGCGAGATACAAGGCATCGTTGATAAAACGCTCTGATAGGGAGGAAGCCAAATGGATAACATTAAAGTCAGCGTAAAAAACATGACCAAAAAGTTTGGCGATCTGCTTGTTTTGGACGATGTCTCCTTCGATGTCAGGAAAGGCGAATTCCTGTGTGTCGTTGGACCCACCGGCTGCGGCAAGACAACCTTCCTGAACTGCATCACCAAGCTCTATGAGCCCACCTCGGGCGAGATTCTGATAGACGGCGAGCCCGTCAACCTTAGGAAGCACAATGTTTCGTATATTTTCCAGGAGTACTCGACTATGCCATGGCTAAATGTCGAGGAGAATATTGCCTTTGGCCTGAACATAAAGCACAGGCCGGAGAGCGAAGTTAAGCAAGCCGTAGATGAAGCTATCGAAATGGTAGGCCTCCAGAATTTCAGAAAGCACTACCCAAACCAGCTCTCTGCCAGCATGCTTCAGCGCGTTGTCATAGCCAGGGCGTTTGCTACCAAGCCCGAGCTGCTGCTGATGGATGAGCCCTATGGCCAGCTTGATATAGAGCTCAGGTTCAAGCTGGAGGATGAGCTAATCAATATTTGGGAAAAATTAGGCACAACCATCATATTTATAACCCACAACATCGAAGAAGCTGTGTATATAAGCGAGGACATATTGGTGCTGACCAATAAGCCCACAAAGATAAAAGAACGCATACTGAATCCTCTGCCGCGCCCACGCTGCGTGACAGATTTGGACTTCATTGAAGTGCGCGAGAAGGTCACAGACCTAATCAAGTGGTGGTAAGTATGTACACTGCGGAACAGCTTGAACAGGTGGTTAATGAAGAGCGGGAGCTGAGGTTTGAGCACTTCGACAGAAAAAACGCTTTTGCTCTCGCACAGGTGGTGTATGAGCTTGCAACTGAGGAGAGGCTGGGGATATGCTGCCAGGTCGTACTTGAGGGCTTTGAAGTTGTACGCTACTTTCTGCCTGGTACGGATGCGGGCAACATAGTCTGGCTTAACAGGAAAAAGAACAGCGTCATGGCCAGTGGATGGTCGTCGCTGCGCTGCGGGATGGAGGCAGAACTCAGCGGAAAGCGTGAGCCGTGGCACGAGGACACGGAGAATTATGTTATCCGTGGAGGCGGCTTTCCAATAAAAAGCGAGGACGGGATACTGCTTGGTGCGCTATGCATTTCAGGATTGGTGCATTTTGAAGATCACGCCCTTTGCGTCCGGGCGCTTAGGCTGCTTTCTGAGCGGAGGGCGGTGCGATGAATATATGTCCTTGCATAGATACCATATATAAGGGCGTGGATTTGACGACGGCCCTGAACGGAATAAAATGCCTTGGATACAGAGGGTTTGAGTTTTGGCACACGGAAGGCAAGGACCTGGAACTTATGAAAAGCCTCATGGATTCGCTTGAACTCAGCCTTGTAAATTTTGACGCTCGCGAAGTGCCTCTGACGCAGCCTGAGCGCAGGAAGGACTTCATTGAAGGTGTTGAAGAGGCTCTGGCGCTTGCCAAAGAGCTGCGTTCCAGCCACGTTACTGTCTTGTCTGGAGACGATACCGGGCAGAGCCGTCAAGTGCAGCACGAATCTGTGGTAGCCGGATTGAAGGCCGCTGCACATTTGGCAGAGGCCAACGGCGTTACGATAGTTATAGAAGCTTCTAACAGCCGAGTAAACAGGCCGCACAACTATCTCACCGGGGCCGACGAGGCGTTTCAAATCATAGACGAAGTCGGCAGCCCTGCTGTGAGAATGCTGTACGACATATATCACCAGCAAATTTCAGAAGGGGATTTGTTGTCGAGAATAATCCCGAACATAGAAAAAATAGGACATTTTCACGCGGCCGGTGTCCCAAACCGCCATGAACTGGATGAATGCGAGATAAACTACGACTTTGTCCTGCGCAGAATAGCTGAGACATCCTATGACCAGTGGGTTGGGCTTGAATATTTCCCGGCGCGTGAGCCCTACGATGGCTTGAACCGGCTGAAGGCGTATTTTGAACTTTAAAATAAGGGGGCAATATCCATGCCGCACATGTTTGATAAATACTTTATTTGTGATGAAAGCTTTAAGAATGTGGTTGAGGACGGTGAGGTCACAGGCTTCCAAATCGGCGTAAAGGTCAGCTACTACAGGGGTGTTATACTGGGTATCGTAAATGACATGAAGGTCACGGTCGATGGCCAGACGTACAACAAAGAGGACATGACCTTTACCGTAAAAGCCGGCACATTCACGTTTGAGCAGATGGCCGGCCGCGACGATGTGCGCTGGGACTTCGGTGAAGTCGCCTATCTGCGCATGAAGAAACCTGGAGGCCTGACTGAGGGCAGGCACACTGTGAGGGTGTTTGAAGAAATAAGGATAGTAAACGGCATGGAGATACCGCCGGCCATGTTCGTCGCCGAGGATGAGAAAGAGCTCGAGCTCAACGGAATCTATGAGGTCCCTCCTAAGATTAAGCGCGCTATATCTTTCTATAGCTTCCAGGACGAGCTCTATCTGGGGAAGATGGATGCCGAGGGCATGATAAGAGCTACGGCTGAGATGGGAGCAGAGGGCGTTGAGATAATTTCGGAGGCGATAATCCCCAACTTCCCCAATCCGCCTGAGAGCTGGATAAACCAGTGGTTCCAGTGGATGGACGAGTACAAGGTCAAACCTGTCGCCTTTGATATGTTCATGGACGGGCAGCTCTATGATGGGGTGGATATCCCTGACGACAGGGCGGTAGAAATACTTGAAATGAATATAAAGCTCGCGGCGCGAATGGGCTTTAAGGTGCTCAGGGTGGTTTACACAATACCCCTGCGGATAATTGAAAGGGCGCTGCCGTGTGCCGAGAGATACAACGTAGTGATGGGCATAGAACTGCACCCGCCTTTCCAGCTCTGCACGCCGCAGGTTGACCAGTACGTCGACTTTATCAAGCGTACCAACACCAAGTATTTCAGCTTGATACCGGATTTCGGTATCTTCACAAGGAGCGTCGTACCCTTCCATGAGGAAAAGGCTATACGTCAGGGAGCTGATGAAAAGACTGTCAAGCTAATTTCAAAGTGCTATGCCGAGAGGCTCAGCTATGACGAAATGCTGGAGCGTATTAAAGACATGAACCCTGGCTCTAAGGAACTGGAATGGGCAAAGACGGCTTACAGCTACACCTATTGCGATCCTGAGTTGCTGCGCTACTACATCCCGTATATCTCCCATGTGCATGCAAAGGTCATGGACATGAGGGATGGCATAGACCCCAGCGTAGACAACGAGACCATATTCCGTGTGCTGAAGGGGAACGGCTGGAGCGGATATGTTGCCACGGAGTACGAGGGACAGCGCATTTTCCACGACCAGAGGGATACGGACGTAGACAATCTCGGAATTATAAGGGCAAATCAGGAAATGCTTCAGCGTTATATCGACGAATGATGGGTGTGAGCCGGTGAAATACGCAAGCTTTGCCAAGCTGCGGGATCTGGATAAATTCAGCTGTGTTGGGTTCGATGGGGTCGAACTTGACAGCTGTGAGCTGAGAGCGCTTGGGGAGACGCAGTTTGACGAGTTGGAAGCTCGGCTTGGGGCTCTCGGCCTGAAGGTGTGCGCGTGCTCGTGGATTATGGAAAACACGGTACATATCTGCGATGAGACCTTTGACAGGGACGGATGGCTTAAACGCTTCCAATGCGATGGCGCCAGGCTCGCGCGTCTTGGGTGCCCAGTTATGGTTTTTGCTGCCGGGCCAATCAGAACTGTCGGACACGACGCAGACAGCAAAAGGAAGAGACAGGTTATAAACAGCTTTATCAGGGATACTGCGCAGGTTTTTAAAACATATGGCGTTAAGGTAGCCCTTGAAACCGTCTGTGGCGACTATACGGATTACCTTATGTATTTAAGGCAGTCGGCGGAAGTCTGTGGGGACTCTGAAGAGAGCAATATATATCTGCTTACAGATATCCGCCATCTCGTCAGGGCGGGTGACGAGCCCAACGACATACTGAAGTACAGGCAAAAGATTATACACGCACATATTGACAACCCGATAAACGAGCGGCGCTTTGCCCCAATGCCGGATGACGGCTACAACTATGAATTTTTTGTGCGCCGGGTTCTGCAAACCGGAGCGGAATGGATTTCCTATGAGTGCCACGACGAGGTCGATTGGTACGTTAGCGGCCCAACATCTCTGGATTACATTCGCAGCCTGGTTGGTAAGATAGAAATGGAAAAAGCGGGGCTCCCGCTGGGATAATAACAAAAAGGAGTTTTCTTATGGCACAGGCGATAATGGACAAGTTTACCAAGAACGTATTTAAAGAAAAAAGCATAATTGACCCGAACAAGAAACTGCGTGCGGCTGTAGTGGGTATAGGCTGGATAGCCGAGGCTCAGGTTTCCTCATACCTGCGTTGTGAGGACGTTGACCTGGTGGCTTTCGCGGAAATAGTACCCGGCAAGGCCGAAGATTTCATCGAAGCGCTCGGTATTCAGGACAAAGGCATAAGAGTTTACAATTCCACTAAGGACATGTATGAGCATGAGAAGCTGGACATAGTGAGCATCTGCACAGCGAACGCGTCCCACTGCGAGCTCGTTGTTGAGGCGCTCGATGCGGGCTGCAACGTACTCTGCGAGAAGCCGATGTGCGTCACGCTTGACGAGGCGGTTACAATGTGCAGGGCTGCAAAACGCAACAACAAAATACTGTCGGTTGGTTTCCAGCCCCGTATGACCAAATACATGCAGGACATTGTGAATATCGTTCGCTCAGGCGTACTTGGAGAGGTTTACTACATCCAGTCCGGCGGCGGCCGCCGTCACGGAATCCCGACTCCGTTCGGAACCTCTCTCATTGAGAGCTCCAAGTCCGGTTTCGGAGCCATGGGCGACATCGGCTGCTATTCGCTCGACATGCTCCTCAACGCGGTTGGCTACCCCAAGCCTCTTACTGTCAGCGCCTACAAGAGCGATTTCTTCGGCAAGGACCCCAACTACTACAAGGGCCATCCCGAGTACGCCGAAGCCTTCGATGTCGACGACTTTGCCGCGGCCTTCATACGCCTGGAGGGAGGCATAATCCTGGACTTCCGCATAGCCTGGGCGATGCATATGGACACCACGGGAGACGCGCTTATACTCGGTAAAAAGGGAGGACTGCGCATCCCGTCCACCCCTGCCTGGAACGGTTCCTTTGACGGCCCAATGACTATTTACCACGACGTGGCCGGAGAGATGGTTGAAACCGTTATGCCCTTCGAGGATGAGGATATAGGCGAGCTCTATTACAAGAAAGTGCGCGCGTTCGTAAGCGCGGTAAACTACGGCACGGAAGTACCCGCCCCCGCGGAACAGATACTCTACCAGATGGCCATACTCGACGGTATGACCCGCTCGGCGGAACTGGGCAGGGAAGTGGAGATAGTTATCCCTGAAATCTGAGCCAAGTTTGGAGTGAAAGTGATGAAGTCTTGGGATTTGGTATTTACCGGGCCGAGACAGGCGGAGTTTTCACAGCAGGTTATTGACGCGCCAAAACCGGGCGAAATACAGTGCCGGGCATGCCTGTCCCTGGTAAGCGCCGGTACTGAAGAGCGCTGCCTTAATGGTGTGTTTGATGAAGGGACAAACTGGAAATCGTGGGTGCAGTACCCCTTTAAGCCCGGATACAGCATGCTTGCCTATGTGGTGGCAGTGGGAGATGGAGTGGTGGGCTTTAAACCGGGAGACCGTGTTTTTGCCCACGCTCCACACTGCCAGCGCTTCAACATAGACGCCAGGAAAGCAAACCTGGTACCCGAATACATAAGCGACAGGCAGGCAGTGTGGACATCTATGACGCGGATAACACAGAACGGCATCAGACGCGCAAATATTCAGCTTGGAGACACGGTAGTTGTGATAGGCACGGGGATAGTGGGCCTGCTGACCATGCAGTTTGCCAAAATAGCGGGTGCGGGCAAGATTATAGCGGTCTCATCCAACGCCGGGACTTTGGCCGTTGCTGAGAGGCATGGGGCGGATGTAACTGTACAGGCTAAAGCAAAAAACGCTGTCCATGAGATAATAAAGCTCACCGGAGGCAGGGGCGCCGACGTTGTCATTGATGCCACGGGGAATCCGGAGGTTTTGGCTTCTGCCTGCGTGATGGCTAGAAAGAACGGTAAGATACTAGTTATCGGCGACACCACTGAACCGCACAAGCAGGCATTTGGTCCCGGCGTAATAAGCAGCTACCTGACGATAATGGGCGCGCATTCGTCCATGTTCGTAGATGAAGAGAACTGCTTTTTCCCGTATACCTGGGAGCGCATACACGAAATCAGTTATAATTTCATGCGTCAAGGCAGGCTGGTTGTAGATGATATCATAACGAGAGTCGTGTCGCCCAGGGAGATGCCCGGACTATATATGCAGCTTTTGGACGACCCGTCCCTTGTAACTGGAATACTGATAGATTGGTCGCTCCTTGACAGTCAGGAATGAGTTTAAACGGAGGATAACAAATGAAACTGGGATTCAATACAGCAATCCTGCCGGAGTATAGCTTCGAGCAGATCATAGATTTCGCTTCAGAGAACGGCTTCTCTTGCGTTGAGGTCGCATGCTGGCCTAAGGGAAAGGCCGAGCGGCGCTATGCCGGTGTAACCCACATAGATATGGATACGCTCGACGACGCAAAGGTGGAGTATATAAAGGACTACACTTCCCAAAAGAATGTGTTCATCAGTGCCATCGCGTACTATCCGAACACTCTGTCCGGAGATGCCGAGCAGCGCACTGTGGCTATCAGCCACCTGAAAAAATGCATCATCGGCGCAGAAAAGCTGGGAGTAGGACTGGTGAACACCTTTATCGGCAGGAATGTGGAGCGTTCACCTGAGGAAAACAAGGCGGAGTTTTTGGAGGTCTGGCCCGGGCTGATAGCTTTTGCCGAGGAGCACAAAGTGCGCATAGGCATTGAAAACTGCCCGATGTATTATAAAACCGAGTGGCCCAACGGCACCAACTTGGCCAGCAACCCCGCCTTCTGGCGCTATATGTTCAACGAAATTCAGAGCGAGTATTTCGGGCTGAACTACGACCCATCACACTTTGTCTTGCAGCAGATGGACTATATAAAGCCAATGTACGACTTCGCCGATAAGATTTTCCACTACCATGTGAAAGACATAAAGTTCTACCATGATAAGTACAACGAAGTGGGCCTCTTTGCGCCTACTGCCGAGTACCACTCTCCAAAGCTGCCCGGCCAGGGCGATACTGATTGGGGAGCGGTTATCTCCGCCCTGAACGATATTAATTACAGCGGCCCGATAGTTTTGGAGATAGAGGACAGGGCATATGAGAGCTGCCTTCAGGACAAGCTCGATTCTATTATCATATCCCGCGACTTTATGAGCCAGTTCATCAGGAAGTGATATGTACCTTGGAATCGACGTCGGCGGGACCAGCTTCAAAGCAGGGCTGGTTGATGAAAACTACCGCATTGTAGATAAGGAGGTCTGCGAGGCCGCAAAGGGCGTGGATAACTACGGTGAGTACCTCGCTGAGTCTATGGCCGCTCTGTGCCGCGAGCTGCTTGACAGAAACGACGCCTGGGACAAGGTGTCGGGCGTAGGTGCCGGGATGCCTGGCTTTGTTGACCCGGATGAAGGCGTCATTATGTTCACGCCGAATCTCCCGCTCATAAAAGTACCAATAAGGGATATATTCCGTGCCAAAAGCCCGCTTCCGCTGTACATAGGCAACGACGCAAACTGTGCTGCTCTGGGCGAGTATTATGCGGGCAGCGGCAGCAGCGCCAATTCCATGCTGATGATAACGCTTGGAACCGGCGTAGGCACAGGGCTTATCGTAAATGGTAAAATCTATACGGGCTGGAACGGCGCCGCGGTTGAGGCTGGGCATCTTTTGTTGGTTATGGACGGCCGAATGTGCGGCTGCGGTAGACGCGGGTGCTTCGAGGCTTACGGCTCAGCGACTGCCCTGATAGGTGATGCCCGGGAGGCAATGAGAAAGAACAGCAGCAGCCTGCTGTGGCAGACTTCCGGAGGCAGTCTGGATGGAGTAAATGGCAAAACTATACTTGCGGCCCTCCGCATGGGCGACAGGGCTGCCGGCTCAGTATGGCAAGACTACCTGCGCTATTTGGCGCAAGGCATAATAAATGCCATTAACGCTTTTGAGCCGGAGTTGATATGCCTTGGCGGAGGAATAAGCAATGCCTCGGACGATGAGCTACTGATACCTCTCAGGGAAGCCATAGATGGGGCAACGCTTGCAAAGGGCAGCAGCAAGCAGACCAAATTGACAAGGGCTGTGCTCGGAAACGAGGCGGGAATTATCGGCGCGGCCCTGCTGGGCAAATAGCCGGGAAGAAAACAGCTGTTATAGCGGGCCCTTTTTAGCTTTGGGCCGCGTCCATCTATAGCGGCGGGAAGGAGAAAAAATGAGTAAAGTTAATGTAGGAGTTGTTGGCCTTGGATTTATAGGGCCGGTACATGTGGAAGCAGTGAGACGCACGGGGCTTGCCGAGGTGGTGGCAGTCTGCGGAACCAACTACGGGAAGGCCAAGAAGAAGGCCGATGAACTCGGGGTGCCCAAAGCATACGCCGACTACAAGCAGCTGCTTGCCGACCCTGAAATCGAATCCGTACACATCTGCACACCGAACAACCTCCACTATCAGATAGCCAAAGAGGCGCTGCTTGCAGGTAAGCACGTTATCTGTGAAAAGCCCCTCGCTCTGGAAATGGAGCAGTGTGACGAACTGATTGATCTGGGCAAGAAGATGAACAAGGTCTGCGCTGTTAATTTCAACATGCGCGCTTATCCGATTGTTCAGCAGGTGCGAGATATGATAGCCAACGGCGACTTGGGAGAAATCTTCTCCGTCAATGGCTCTTACACTCAGGACTGGATGCTTCTGGATACGGACTACAGCTGGCGGGTGGAACCCGAATACACAGGCTGCACACGCACGGTAGCGGATATAGGTTCGCACTGGTTTGACATGATTGAATACATCTGTGGGCAGAAGGTGAATTCCGTGTGCGCCGACTTTGGCACCTTCTATAAGGTGCGCAAGCGCCCGCTCAAGCCGGTGGAGACATACTCCGGAAAGCTGCTTCAGCCGGGAGACTACGAGGAAATACCTATTAATACGGAGGATTATTCCACCGTCCTGTTCCACATGGGTGAGAACATACATGGTTCCTGCACCACCTGCCAGACTATGGCCGGGCGCAAGAACAGGCTGTACTTTGAGATTGCGGGCAGCAAAGCCATGGTAGTTTGGGACAGCGAGGAGTGCAACAAGCTCTGGATAGGCCGACGTGACGGAGCCAATGAAATACTGCTCAGGGACGCGAGCCTTATGTACCCCAATGCTGCAGGCTATACAAGCTATCCGGGCGGCCATAACGAGGGCTTTGCGGACAGCATGAAACACCACATGAAGCGGATATATGACGATATCATAAACGGCAGCGGGGCCAGTCACGCGACGTTTGCGGATGGGCGACGTGAGCTGGAAATCTGCAATGCGGTGTACGATTCTGCTATGAACTCCAAGTGGGTGACGCTGTAAAGCAGGCTGCACATACTAAGGAGGGAAAGCTTTATGAAGCAGGAGAAAAAAGCTGCCGATATGAGTGCAAGGGAATTGGCCAGGTACATAGACCAGTCTGTGCTCAAACCGGAGTTTACACAGGACGACATACGCCGATACATTCAGGACGGCATAGACGTTGGCTGCGCTACGGTGTGCATAAATCCTGCGTCACTGCCGATTGCCCAGGAAATGTGCAGCGGTACGGACACCAGGATTTGCGTAGTCTGCGATTTCCCGTTTGGGCTTTCCACGACGGAATCAAAGGTTCTGCAGGCCCGCGAGTATTGCAGCAAATACGATGTTTTTGAGCTTGACATAGTGTCCAACTTCGGATGGATAAGAAGCGGGCTGTGGGATAAGGTCAGAGATGACATAGCGGCTGTCTGCAATGTCTGCCACGAGTATGGTGTGGCGGTCAAAACGATTTTTGAGACCGACGCCCTGACACTGCCGCAGATACTTCAGGCCACGGACGTCGCCATTGAAGCGGGAACCGATTTTGTAAAGACCTCGACGGGGTTTTATACCGGAAGCGTCAATTACAGCCCTGACGGCAAATGCGTCGGCGCTTCAACTGAGCTCATAGAGGCGATAATAAAGCGCGTAAACGGCCGGTGCAAGGTGAAGGGAAGCGGCGCAATCCGTACAAGGGAGCATTTTCTGAGACTCATAGATATGGGCATAGACCGTATGGGCATTGGCTACAAGTCCCTGCATACGGTGCTTGGTATAAACTGAGCGCAGGATGGCACAGGCTGTATATGTCGCGCTGGTTGCAATCGGAGCGGGGTTGGCCCAATCCTTGACGGGATTTGGCTGCGGCATTGTTATGATGCTTGTGTTCCCTATGCTCTTTGGCATGATAACGGCGCCGGCGCTGTCTACGGCGGTTGGGGTGGCTGTTTCTCTTCAACTGGCGTACGGGTACAAGAGGCATTTTAAACCCAAAATCATTCTGCCTTTTACATCTTCGTACATCCTTGCCAGCGTGGCTATGATATACTGCGCGAAATCGTTCAACGTATATTGGCTGACAATGGCGTTCGGGATTTACTTAGTTTGCATAGCCTTGTACAACCTTTTGGCCAAAAATAAGTTCAGATTGCAGGGGAGCTTCGCCTCCGCTCTGGTGTGCGGAGCCATTGGAGGGACCTGCTCCGGGCTTTTCGGCATAGGCGGACCCATGATATCCATATACTTTTTGGCCATAACCGATGACAGGGAGGGGTACATGGCAAACACTCAGCTGTCATCTGCAACATCTTCTTTGCTTGAGACCGCAGCCAGAGTGTCAAACGGCATCCTGACATTAGACCTGCTGCCGGCTGTGATTGCCGGGGTAATAGGCATCACCGTTGGGGCGCGCTTCGGAGAACGAATCGCGAAGCATATCAACCGCGAGATGATGGAGAAACTTGTGTACATAATGGTCGCCGTGACCGGCGTAAAAACTATAGTTGAACTCTGATTTACTGTCAGACAGAGAATCCCCGAGACAGGCATTGTCCGTCCCGGGGATTTTTATACGGTTGCTTGAAGCAAAACGCTGCAACGGCACAGAAATAAATGTAGTATCGGTGTGCTTTTCGAGAGGAAGCTGCTCAATCAGCTTTTCAAGCTGGGGAGTGGGGTAATTGGCAAGGAAAAATTTTACAGCGGCAGTGCTGTGGAGCGGGGCGGAGTTGCCTATACGCTGTACGTTTATAAGCGTGCGGCTGGAGCTGACAACGATATCTATGTAGAACACATGGAGGTTCTGCTCTATGGAGAAGCACGAGGTCTCTCCGAAATGGTCGGATATTTCCTGAACGAATGGGTGTACGAGGTCGGCAACTTTGGTTCCCTTGAAGTCTTAAAGGACTGTTCATTTAGGATAGAATCGGGTGAATTCATTTGTGTCGTTGGCCCGACTGGATGCGGTAAAACTACGTTTCTTAACCTGCTTACCTGCCTCATAGAGCCTACGAGCGGGGAAATTCTTCTTGATGGAGAAAGGGCAAACCCTAAAAAGCACAATTTGTCGTTTGTGTTCCAGGAGTCGTCCGCCTTCCCGTGGCTGACTGTCGAGAAAAATATACGTTTCGGCCTGGAAATGAAAAAAGTTCCGGAGGAAGAGATTAAAGAACGCACGGATACAGTCATTTCACTATTGGGCCTCAATGATTACCGCAATTCCTACCCTGGTGAAATGTCGGCGAGCGCAGAACAGAAAATAGCTATAGGCAGGGCTTTCGCTACGCATCCGGATTTGCTGCTGATGGATGAGCCGTATGGTCAGATGGATATCAAAATGCGTTTCTATCTGGAAAACGAAGTAATAAGGCTGTGGCAGGCGCTGGGCAGTACGGTGATTTTTATTACGCACAATGTTGAAGAGGCGGTGTATCTGGCCGACCGCATCATTGTTCTGACGCCAAAGCCGTGCAGTGTTCGAGAAATCGTAACTGTTGATTTGCCTAGGCCACGAAATGTCTCAGATGACGAGTTCATAAAGATTAGGTCTCATGTTACGGACGCCATAAAGTGGTGGTAAACATCCGGGCAGAAGGCAGGTGCTTTATTCATGCAAAAAATCGACAACATCACAGAAATCTGCACTGAGATAAGGAAGCTGACGCTGGGGAGCATCTACAGCATAGGCAAGGGGCACGTTGGAGGCTGCATGTCTATCGTGGAGGTTTTGGCGGTTCTCTACTACGAGCTGATGAAGGTCGACCCCGACAACCCCAGGATGGAGGGGAGGGACAGGCTCGTTGTGTCTAAGGGCCACGCCGGACCGGCAGTATATGCTGTGCTTGCATCCAAGGGATATTTCCCGCGTGAACAGCTGCTCACCCTCAACAAAATAGGCACGGACCTTCCCAGTCACTGCGACATGAACCACACCACAGGCATAGACATGACGACCGGTTCGCTTGGTCAGGGCTTTTCGTGCGCTGTGGGTGTGGCTACCGGCTCGCAGATAAAGGGCGACGGCGCTACGATATACACCATCATCGGCGACGGAGAGAGTCAAGAGGGCCAGATTTGGGAGGCGGCAATGTTCGCTGCGCACCGCAAGCTGGACAATCTGATAGCCTTCACTGACTGCAACAGGATGCAGATAGACGGCACTGTCGACGAAGTCTGCTCCCTTGGCGACTTGGATGCCAAGTGGTCTGCTTTCGGTTGGTTTGTACAGAGGATAGACGGGCACGACTGCGATGCAATATATGACGCCGTGCTAAAGGCCAAGGCCCAGAAGGGCAGGCCATCCATGATATTGCTGGACACCGTCAAGGGCAAAGGCGTGAGCTTCGCCATAGAGGCCGGAGTCGGCTGCCACAGCATGAATGTCAGCAAAGAACAGTATGAATCCGCCATGCGGGAATTGTCGGAGGGTTGACGTCATGGAGATGAGAAAGGCTTTTTGCAATTACATGCTTTCCGCAATGGCGCAGGACAAAAGACTGTGTGTGCTTGACGCGGATTTGGGCAATGCCGACGGGACCCTGCCGCTGAGGAAAGAATTCCCCGACCGCGCTTTCGATGTGGGCATTGCCGAACAGAACATGGCGTCCATAGCAGCGGGATTGTCGTCTTACGGCTTCGTGCCTTTCATTACCAGCTTCGCCTGCTTTGCGTCCCGCAGAATATGCGACCAGGTTGCGATATCCTGCGCCTATGCCAAGCAGAACGTGAAGATAGTCGGCACAGACCCCGGAATAACTGCGGAACTCAACGGTGGAACACACATGGCCGTAGAGGACATAGGCGTGCTGCGCAGCATACCCGGCATAGCCATATTTGAGCCTAGCGACGAGATAGAGCTCATCAAAGCCATGCCTCAGATAATTGAGCGCCCGGGGCCGGTGTACATACGCCTGCACCGCAAGGAGGTCAAGGCGCTGCACGGCGAGGATTATAACTTCCAGCTGGGCAAGGCTGATGTGCTCAGGCCGGGCAAGGATGTCACCCTGTTCGCCAGCGGCAGCGTGATGCTCAATAATGCTTTGGAGGCCGCCGAAGAGCTGAAGCTTAGCGGTATTGAGGCCGAGGTCGTCAACATACACACCATAAAGCCCCTTGACTCCGACGCCGTGCTGCAATCGCTCGGCAGGACAGGGGCAGCCGTGACCTGCGAAAACCACAGCACACTCGGCGGCCTGCATTCGGCAATATGCGAGGCGGCTGCGTCCGGAAAACCTGTACCCATAGAGGCGATAGGCTTCCGGGACGTGTGCGGGCAGGTCGGCAGCGCCAGGGAGTTGGCGGAAGCTTACCAAATGACTGCAAAGGATATAACCGGCGCGGCGATAAAGGTAATCTCGCGGAAGAGCCGGTAAAAGTTAAAGAAATTTAGGAGGATATCATGAGCAAAGTAAAAATGACACCCAGCGAGGCAATGGTGGAGGTGCTTCTGCAGGAGGGCGTGAAGCACGTCACCGGTATAGTTGGTTCCGCGTTTATGGACATGCTCGACCTTTTCCCCGATGCCGGCATCGAGTTCATCCCGGTCCGCCATGAGCAGACGGCCGCGCACATGGAGGACGCCTTCTCCCGTATTACCGGCGTGGCAGGCGTGTGCACGGCTCAGAATGGCCCGGGACTGACGAATATGGTCACGTCCGTCGCTGCGGCAAATATGGCCCACACTCCGCTGGTAGTAATAGGCCCCTCGGCCGGCAGCTCGACCGTCGGCTGGGACGGCTTCCAGGAGTGCGACACCTGGAACCTGTTTAAGTCCATCACCAAGGCCTCGCTCCGTGTCCCTCACCCGAGCCGCGCGGGGGACGTGCTTCGCACGGCCTTCAGGATTGCCTACGCCGAGCGTGGTCCCGTCTTTGTCGACATACCGCGCGACTACCTCTACGGCGAAGTCGAAGAGGAAATTATGCCCCCTTACAGGTACAGGGCCCTCGTACCGCACGGCGTTGCGGACACCGGTGAGATAAAGCGCGCTGCTCAGATGATTTACGATGCCAAGAAGCCTGTAATCATCTCCGGCAGGGGCGTGGTTGACACCAATGCTTTCGACGTTGTCAAGGCGCTTGCGGACTACCTGACCGCCCCCGTCGCCATGTCCTACCTGCACAACGACGCTTTCCCGTCCGACCATCCCTGCTGGGTTGGACCCATCGGATACATGGGCGCCAAGTCCGCCATGCTTGCGCTTAAGGAAGCCGACGTCATACTCGCCATAGGCAGCAGGCTCAGCGTATTCGGCACCCTTCCTCAGTACGGCATTGACTACTTCCCCGAGGACGCCAAGATAATTCAGATAGACGTCAACCCGAAGCAGATTGCACGCAAGCATCCTGTAGACGTGGCGCTCGTCGGCGACGCCAAAAAGACTTCCGAGGCCCTTCTCGAGGCCCTGCGCGCCATAGGCAGCAAGGAGAAGGATACGGCGAGGGTTGAGGAGATAGCCAAGCTGCGCGCCGATTGGGACAAGGAGATTGAGGATTTGGCCATGGTGCCCGGCACTCCGATGAATCCCCGCCGCGTACTGCTCGAACTCAGCCGCCATATGCCCGAAAACGCCATACTTTGCACCGACATCGGCAATGTGGCCTCCACTGCGAACAGCTATTTCCGCTTCACCCAGCCCCGCAAGCACATTGCGGCCCTCACCTTCGGCAACACCGGCTTTGCATATCCCGCCGGACTGGGCGCAAAGCTTGCCAGCCCCGATGACCCCGTCGTATGCATCATCGGCGACGGCGCTTGGGGCATGAGCCTGCACGAAATCAGCTCCGCCATAGAACACAAGCTGCCCGTCATCGCCTGCGTGTTCAGGAACGGCGCGTGGTGCGCGGAGAAGAAGAACCAGGTCGACTTCTTCAACAGCCGCTTCATCGGCGTCGACATCCCCAACCCGGTGAGCTTCGTACCCGCCGCGAAGGCCCTTGGAGCCAACGGCGAGCGTATAGAGAAGGTCGAGGATATTGTGCCCGCTTTCGAGCGTGCGCTCGAGTCCAAGGTGACCACCGTCCTCGAGTTCGTGGTCGACGGCACCCAGCTGGCGCCCCCGTTCAGGCGCGACGCCTTCCAGATGCCGACCAGGTATCTTGACAAGTATGCCCATCTCGACTATCACCGCTGGATGCAGGACTGATTGATTAAAGGAAACAGGATGCGCACTGCGCATCCTGTTTCCTTGTTTTTGTATGTCGAAAATTCGGTCCCCGAGCGCAAGGGCAATGGGTACAGCCGCTGATAAGCACGTTGCCTTATACGCCGTAAGAGTTTGAGTTTATCGCGGTTGCCAGTAGCTACGTGCTCTTATACATGGCGACGAGACGAGTACCACGCTCGGCGCGAACCTTTTTGTTCCCGGTGGTGCACGCAGGCCGATAGGGCAGACGGATTCTAAGCGTGGAAAGAAATACGGCAAGGAACACCTGGTTCCTTGCCGTATGTTGCTTTGCGTAATGGTTTTAGCAGGTGGCGCCGCCGACGAGGTGGAGCTTCGCGTCGAGGATCTCCTGCTTGCGCTCGAGGACGTCGTCGGAGAGAAGCTGCTCGATGAACTTGTCGGCGCCGATGCGGTCGAGGGTGCGGCCGAAGCGCTCGCCGGTGATGCCCTGCTCGCGGTAGAGCAGCAGGCACTTCTCGATGAGCTTCATAACCTCATCCTCGGTGTAGATACCGGGCAGATAGTCGGGCATGCGCTGGGTCTTGCCCCAGATGCCGCCTATGGATACCTTGTAGCCGCGGGCCTTCTCTTCGATGCAGTCGAAGGGGCATGCGCCTATGCACTTGCCGCAGTTGGTGCACTTCTCGGAATCAAGGACCAGGTTGCCGTCCTCGTCACGGCTCATGGCGTGGACAGGACACTTGTCTATGACGGAGCACTTGCCGCAGGCGTTGCAGAGGTCGGGGTCATAATCGGGCACGCTCTGGCCGGTGAGGCCGAAGTCGTGGAAGGCCGGCTTGACGCAGTTGTTGGGGCAGCCGCCGATGCCTATCTTGAACTTGTGGGGCAGACGGACGGTGTGCCACTTGACGTAGAACTCGTTGAACACGCGCTCGCAGAAGTTCTGGGTGTCCATCAGGCCGTGGACGCAGACGCTGCCCTTACATGACACGACGGGGCGGACGAGACTGCTGGTGCCGCCGACGTAGAGGCCGACGGACTGAATCTCCTCGCAGCAGGCCTCGACGTTCTCGTAGGGGATGCCCTGCACCTCGACGGTCAGACGGGTGGTCATGGCAATCTTGCCGTTGCCGTACTTCTTGGCGCAGTCGGTAAGGGTCTGCATCTGCTCGGCGTTGAACACACCGTTGGGAGAAATGACGCGCTCCACGAAGTGCTCGCCGTCGCGGGTGAGGATTATACCGCGGGCTTTAAGGGCCTTCTTTTCTTCATCTGTCAGGTTAAGCATGCTTATATCCCTCCGTATGTATTTCTTAAATCAGTTGTTTATGTCTTGCTTGAGCTCGTAATTGAACATGGTGCCGCCTTCGACGACCTTGGCGTTCTTATAGCCGTAGCGCAACATGCGGTTTTGGGCCATGTAGCTGTTCTTGCCCTCAAGGCAGATGAGCGCGACCTTCTGCTCGGTCGGAATGCCGCTTATCTCGCCGTTGATGCTGCCGACGTCCACGTGCCTGAGCGTGGGGATGACGGGGGTCTTGCCCACGTCGAGGAGCAGCCAGTCGTCTCCAACCTCCAGAGCCTTGAAGGTGTCGCCCTCGAGGTGTCCGTCCATCTTGTTCTCGAGAGCCTCGGCGGCTATCGCAAAGGGGTGGATGACGGAAGAGAAGGGGGGAGAGTAGGCAAAGTCCATGTCGTCGAACTTGTCTATCGTCGCGCCGAGGGAAATAGCGGTCACGCCGATGTCGACTATCTTGTCGACGGTGCCCTTGCCGAGCACTTCGACGCCCAGGAGACGGCGGGTGGCGCGGTCGGCCACGAGGCGGATGCTGAAGTGCTCCATGTCGGGATAGAACTTGGCCTTGTCGTAGCAGGTGATGGTGACGTGCTCGGCGTCGTACCCGGCGGCCTTTGCAGCCTCAATGCCGAGGCCGGTCTTGCCAATATTCACGCCGGGGAGCTGCAGCACGTTGGTACCGAGCACGCCGCGGAAGCCGTGCTTGGAGGTACCGGCGATGGACTTGGCGCAGAGCCTGGCGGCTATGTTGGCGGTGGAGCCCATCGGGGTCCACTGATTCGCACCGGTGACGAGATTCCTGACCATGGCGCAGTCGCCTGCGGCGTATATGTCCTCGTCGTTCGTGCGCATGTTCTCGTCCACGTCCAGAATGGAGGTGCCTTCGACGAAGTTCAGGCCGGAGCCGGCGAGCCACTCGGTGTTCGGGCGGACGCCGATGGACATGATGACCATGTCGGTCTTTATGGCGCGCTTTCCGGTGCGCACCTTCTGCACGCGCCCCTCACCCTCGAAGCTCGTGATGGCGTCGTTCAGGAAGGTGGGGATGCCGTGGTCGGCGAGTTCATTCTCGGCAAAGGCGGCGAAGTCGCCGTCGTAGCCGGGCAGCACATGCTCAGCCATGTCGATGATGCTGGAACGCACGCCGAGCTTGGTGAGATTTTCGGCCATTTCAAGGCCGATGGCGCCGCCGCCGACGATGACCGCGCGCTTCACTTCGCCGCTGGCGACGGCGGCCTTTATGGCGTCGGCGTCGTCAGGGTCGCGCAGCGTAAAGATGTTCTTGAGCTCTATGCCGGGCAGATTGGGCTTCACGGGCCTGGCGCCGGTGGCAATGACGAGCTTGTCGTAGTCATAAGTGAGCTCCTCACCGGTCTTGATATTGGTGGCGTACACTACCTTGGCCTGCCGGTCGAGCTTGGTTGCCTCAATGCCTGTGAGCACCGTAGCTCCTGTGAGCTCGCTGAAGCTCTCGGGAGTGTTCTCCAGCAGGGTCTCTTTCTCCTTGATGACCTGGCCTATGTAGTACGGCAGGCCGCAGGCGGCATAAGAGATATAGTCGCCCTTTGAGATAACGGTTACGTCAGCTGCATCGCCCATTTCTCGCTTGAGCTTCGCGGCGGCCTTCGTGCCCGCGGCTACGCCGCCAATTATTAGTATTTTCATACAAAGAGCACTTCCTATAAAACAATTTCCTGCAGGTTCTTGTACACACTATACCATAAACTAATATATTTGTTAAACATCAAACTACTTATACCAGCGATAAGCTTTTACTTATCGATATAATACCAAGGGGGAGATGGGCCTTAAATGTGACTTGCGTCGTTTCAGCTTTCTCCGAAGGCCATACATGCGTCTATAAAGTCATGCATTGGCCGTGAGATGTACTTGTCCTTGTGGTAGACGACGTCGAAATAGCGGTCCAGGTCAAGGTCAGATATGCGGCAGATGAAGAAGCGCCCGGCTGCGGCGTCCTCGAGAACCAGGCGCTCGGAGACTACGCTGACGCCGTGACCGTCGGCGACGGCGTTCTTGATGGCCTCGGTGTTGCAGCAGGTCCAGCTCACGCTTATGGGCAGGTGCTTGTTTGCCATCTCCGTTTCAAACTGAGTCCTCGTGCCGCTGCCCTTTTCGCGGAGTATGAAGGGGTCGTCGCCGAGCTCGGCGGCCATGACCTCTTCGCGCCCGGAAAAACGGTGGCCGTTCGGGCATATCAGCACCATCCTGTCCTCTATTGCGTGACGTGTGACAAGCTCCGGATTGGTTATCTTTCCCTCGACCAGCGCGACGTCTATCTCGTTTTTAAGCAGCTTCCCCTCGAGGCCGTGGGTGTTTTCAACCAGCACCTGGGCATTGAGCTGCTTGTTCTCCGCCTTGAGCTTCAGCAGCAGCGGGCTTATGACGCAGGTGCCGACAGTTATGGTCGCGCCTATCTTAAGGGCCTGCCGCTCGCCCTGGCTGAGCAGGAACTCCTCCATGTCCGACTTGACGGAGAAATAGCCTCTGGCGTAGTTGAGCAGTTCCTTGCCCGCGTCGGTGAGGAAAATACCCCTGGACAGGCGCTCAAACAGCACGACACCGTACTCCTGCTCTATCGAAGCTATCGCCTGGCTGACCGAGGACTGCGTGATGTACAGCACTCTGGCAGCCTCCGTCATCTTCCCGAGCTCCGCGACCGTGACGAATATTTGAAGGTTTCTGGAAGTCATAGCGCACGCCTCCATGGTATTAGCGGGTTGTTATATACTTTATAAGTATTTTAAATTTTTACGCATGGTTAGTCAAGCTTTATCGGCAAATAGTATGTTTTGTCAAATCTCAGCTTTCGGTTCACAAACCTGCCTGCTGTACGGCGCGGCCGTCAAAAAATGTGTAGCCAAGCCCGAGTGTTTGGGCTATAATGTTTCCAGACAAAACAAGGAGGCGAAGTATGCTTACCGGCAACACTACTCACGGATTTACCGTAATCCGCACTCAGCCGCTGGAAGAGCTGAACGCGGTCATGTATCACATGCGCCATGAACGCACGCGCCTGGAGCTCGTGTGGATAAAGCGGGACGAGGAGAACTGCACCTTCGGCATCGCTTTCCCGACGCTGCCGGAGGATGACACCGGCGTGTTCCACATCCTTGAGCACTCGGTGCTCTGCGGCTCGGAGCGCTATCCGACGAAGGAGCCCTTCGTGGAGCTGATGAAGACGTCCATGAACACCTTCCTGAACGCGATGACCTTCCCGGACAAGACCTACTACCCTATATCCAGCCGCAACCCGAAGGACTTCCTGAACCTTATGCGCGTCTATCTCGACGCCGTGTTCCGCCCGCTGATATACAGCAAGAGCGAGATATTCCGGCAGGAGGGCTGGCACTATGAGCTGGACGCCGAGGGCAGGCTCAGCCGCAAAGGCGTTGTATACAACGAGATGCGCGGCGCCTTCGCCGACGCGGACGAGCTCGAAGAGGACGCCATCATGCGCGCGCTCTTCCCGGATACGCCGTACCGCTTTGTCTCGGGCGGCGACCCGGAGCACATTCCCGAGCTGACCTACGAGAAGTTCCTGGAATACCACCGCCGCTTCTATTCTCCCTCCAACGCCTACGTCTATCTGGACGGCGACATGGATATCGACACGGTGCTGGCCATACTGGACGATGAGTACCTGAGCTCCATAGAGCCCAGCGAGCGGCTGGCAGTCCCGGCGCTGCAGCAGCCTGTTAAGGCCTCTCCGCAGCGTATAGAGTATGAGCTCCCTGCCGAGGAGGACGAGCACGACCGCTACCGCCTCGCGTGGGGCCGCGTGGTGGGTGAGATAACCGACCGAGAGCGTATGACGGCGATGCAGGTGCTCTGCACCGTGCTCTGCGGGAACAACCAGTCCGTGCTGACCCGGGAAATGCTGGCGGCCGGCCTGGGAGAAGCCGTAAACATGATAGTCTGGGACGGCTGCGCGCAGCCCTTTGTGAAGCTCGAAGTGCGTAACGTCAGCGAGGAGAACATAGTCCCCGCCGGCGAGAAGCTCCGCGCCGTGCTTGAGCGCGTGGCGAACGAGGGCGTTGACCGCAGGGAGCTGGAGGCTGCGATGGCGAACCTCGAGTTCCAGCTGCGCGAGCGCGACTACGGCTACTATCCGCAGGGCCTGGGCATAAGCTTCGGCGTGCTGGACAGCTGGCTGCGCGGCGGCGAGCCGGACGCCATGGTCGAGGTGGGACGCCTCTTTGACGTCCTGCGCGCCAGGATGGACGAGGGCTGGTTTGAAGAGCTGATACGCGCCGTGCTGTTGGACAACCCGCACAGCTGCGAGGTCGTCATGGTGCCGTCGCACACTGTCGGCGAAGAGCGCCGCGAGCGCGACGTGCGTGAGCTCGAGCGTATAGCCGCGTCCTGGAGCAGGGAAGAGGCGGAACGAGTGAAGGCGGAGCAGGCCGCGCTGGATGGCTGGCATGCCAGCCCGGACAGCCCGGAGGCCCTGGCAACCCTGCCCAAGCTGGAACTGAGCGACATCAGCCCGGAGCCGGAGCACTATCCGACTTCGCTGGGCGAGCTGGGCGGCGTGCCTCTGCTGCGGCATGAGCTGTCCGCGCTGGGTATAAGCTACGTCTCCCTGTACTTCGACATAACCGGACTCACCGGCGAGGATACCGCAGCCGTGAGCTTCATGGGCGAGCTCTTCGGCAAGGTCGACACCGCCGGGCACAGCGCCCAGGAGCTCAGCAGCCTGCTGCAGCTATACTGCGGCAGCATTAATTTCTCAGTTGACGTCTACGAGCAGAGCGCGGACAAATACTGCGTAAAGCTCACGGCACGTGTCAGCGCAATCGAGAGCAAGATAGGCAAGGCGCTGGGCCTGCTCTCGGAAGTGCTCACCACCAGCCGCCTGGACTCCGAGCGGGAGATAACCGACATCCTGCGCCAGCGCCGCACCGGCATGTTCCAGCAGATTGTCAACAACGGCCATGTCTCGGCCTTGGGCCGTGCGGCGTCGCAGTTTACCGCGGGCTCTGCTGTAAACGAATGGGCGAACGGCTACGACTACTACTGCTGGCTCAAGCGTCTGACATCGGAGACGGACTTGTCCGGGCTCTACAGTCAGCTTGAGGAGCTCTCGGCCAGGGTGATAGGCAGGCGCGGCCTTACGGTCAGCGTCACGGGCATGCACAGCGAGGCCGTGGACGATGCCATAACCGAGCTCGTTAACGTGCTGCCGGAGGGCGAGACCGTGACCGGAAGCGGCGTTGCACCCCGCGGCGTGCGGCGTGAGGGCATAGAGATACCGTCCGACGTCGGCTATGCCGCTATGGGCGGGCTCAGCGGCGAGTTCGACGGCCACTGGCAGCTTGCAGGCCGGGTCGTGTCCCTTGAGTACCTCTGGAACGCCGTGCGCGTCCAGGGCGGGGCATACGGCACAGGCATGGTCACACGCATAAACGGCTTCGACGGCTGCTATTCCTACCGCGACCCGAGCGCGTCCAAAAGCCTCGGGACCTACGCCAAAGCGCCGGAGTTCCTGCGCGGCTTTGCAGACGGCGTGGACAGCCTTGACGGGCTCATCACCGGCGCAATCTCTGCAAGCGAGCCCCTGCTTACCCCCCGCGCAAAGGGCGAGGAGGCCGACGACCTCTACTTCCGCGGAATCACGGACGATATGAGGCGCGACAGGCGCCGCCAGCTGCTTGAGAGTACGACGAGCGACCTGAAGCGCGTTGCGGACAAGATTGAGAGGGCCTTCTCGGAGCCTGGGGTGAGTGTGCTCGCGTCCAGGGCAGAGCTCGAGCGCTGCGGCCTGAACGAGATACTTTCGATGTAACCGGCTATTTTCACAAAAATGCCGTCCCTTATCAATTGGGACGGCATTTTTATATACCCGTATTTGGTATATTACGGTTATAATTCAGATTTAGCTTTTCCTAATACATTGCAGAAACCTAATGAATAATCCAGTTAGTGATGATTACCGGAACATATCATTACATAACTAACGGCCAGACAGAGGGAAGTGTTACTATTTTTGCTTTAATGATTTAATATCACATTAAACAAAATGAAAAAACAAAAATGTCGTTAATTGTCGTATGTTATTATTGACAACAACTTCAAAGTGTTGTAACATTTTATTCATAATATATAGGGAGTAGGGGTATAAAACTGACGGTCCGAAAGGCCGGGCGTCCGGCATTTGGATATATGAAAAACCTCGAAGGGGGAGGAAATGATGACAGAACGATTAAAGAAAGCACTGGCTCTGGCACTGTGTCTCATCATGGTGCTCTCGCTGGCCGCATGCGGCGGCGGAGACGAGCCTACGCAAACGCCTGTTACGAGCGCGTCCGCTGAGGGAGGGATCCTCACTGACGACGAGGCCATCTACATGGCTTCTATGGGCGACTTCTACGACGCCTACATGGCTGCGTTTGAGGCCGAGACGCTCTCCGAGCGCTGGGCGCTTATGGCCATCGCCGAGGCCAAGTTCCTCGAGAGCGGCGTCGCCACGCCTATGTACACTGCGGGCGGCTGCTACGCAATGAGCCGTATGCCCTTCCGCGCCGGTGGATATGCCTCCTGGCTGGGCGACCGCGTTTACTACGACCAGATGGTGCTCACCAACGAGATAATTACAACCGACGACTACCAGCACCTTACCGACATGTGGTATGAGCTCGCCGGTACCGGCACCTACACACAGAGCGCCGTTGACTACCTCACCGAGCAGGGTTATACCTTCACCGACACTGCGGTCACCACCTTTGACCGTGTCGGCACCACCTGGGACTTCCTCAGCGACGGCGACTTCCACGATGACGCTTCGTTCATCGACTACCTCTATCAGTACAACAGCGAGGGAGAGCTAGTTCCCCACCTCGCCACCGATTACACCGTCTCCGACGACGGCCTGACCTACACCTTCACCATCCGTGAGGGCGTCGTCTGGGTCGACAGCCAGGGCCGCCAGGTTGCCGAGCTGACCGCCGACGACTGGGTTGCGGGCCTGCAGCACGTCGCCGACGCCGGCTCCAGTTCCATCTACAACCTCACCGGCGTGATTGAGGGGCTTGACGCCTACCTCTACGGCGAGACGACCGATTTCACCACCGTCGGCATCAAGGCGCTGGATGAACACACACTGCAGTACACCCTCGTCGAAGAGTGCCCGTACTTCATGAGCATGATAGCGGACACCTGCTTCATCCCTATGAGCCGCAGCTACTATCTCAGCCAGGGCGGCGTGTTCGGCATTGCGGAGTATGATAGCGCCATGGCCTCCAGCTCCTATCTGTACGGCACCGACCAGGACCACATCGCCTACTGCGGTCCCTACCTCTGCACCAACGTCACCGACAAGAACTCCATCAACTACGTTGCCAATGAGAGCTACTGGAACGCCGAAAACGTTCGGATCAAGTCCGTGCAGTTCATATATGACGACGGAAGCGACGTCACCCGCGAGTACAACGACTTCATAAACGGCGTCGGCACCACTCTGGCCCTGGATACCGCTCAGGTCGAGATTGCCAAGAACGACGGCAACTTCGACAAGTATGTGCACATTGCCCCCAACGTCACCAACATCTTCCTGATGTGGTTCCATGAGAACCGCCAGGTCTACGCCAACGTTCCCGACGGCGCCTGCGTCTCTAATAAAACCGAGGCACAGAAGGAAGTCAGCCGCGCCGCGCTGCAGAACCAGCACTTCCGTCTGGCTCTCGGCTACTCCATCGACCGCGCCAGCTATATCGCCCAGAGCCTGGGCGAGGGCCTCAAGTACGTCTGCCTGCGCAACAGCTACGTCCCCGGCGACTTCGTCAGCCTTGAAGAGGACGTGACCGTCGACATTAACGGCACTCCGACCGACTTCCCGGCCGGCACCTTCTACGGCGAGATAGTCCAGGCCCAGGTCACTGCGGACGGCTATCCGTTCAAGGTGTGGGACGAGGAGAGTCACTCCAGCGACGGCTTCGACGGCTGGTACAACGTCGACAACGCCGTGGCCGAGCTTCAGCTCGCCATTGAGGAGCTGGCAGCCATGGGCTACGAGGTCAGCGAGGATAACCCCATAGTCCTCGATTACCCGTACTCCGCTTACCACGAGATAGCCTCCAACCAGGCTGTCGTCCTCAAAACCAGCATCGAGAATGCGCTCAACGGGCTCGTTGAGGTTGCCCTTGTCGAGTGCCAGGACTCCACCGAGAATCTCAATACCTGGTTCAACACCAACAGCGGCGCCGAGTATAACTACGACCTCGGCGGCCTGGGAGGCATAGGCGCCGACTTCGGCGACCCCGAGACTTACCTCGACGGCCTGCTGCCCTACGGCGACGGCTTTGCCATCCGCAAGATGGGACTCTGGTAATAAACGTCCGGTTTTAACACAGTAATCCAGGCGAGGCGGATGGCTTACGCCATCCGCCTCGCCCCATTAAAGGAAGCGCGCTTATGGTAAAGTATTTTTTCAAACGATTCTTCAGGGGCTGCATCTCGGTCATCATAGCCATCGCGCTTATCATGATAATGGTGTTCTCCTGGCTGGACGATACGCTTATCTTCGCCGAGGATGAGCAGTACGTCAAGCTCAGCAACAACCAAAAGACCCTCTACATGTATCAGAAGTGGGAAGAGTACGACTACTTGGACTACGTTCCGTATACAGACTGGCTCAACTCTCTGGTCAACAGCGGGGAAATCACCGAAGAGGAGCGCTCCGAGGTCGCCACTGTTGGGCGCACAGCAGAGAGGGACAGCGCTAAGACCGCTGAGTATATCCAGCGTTTTACCGAGGAGTACGAGGCCCAGGGTTATACCGTCGTCCGCCTGGACGCCGTTATGGCCACGCCGAACCGCGTTGCAACCGGCGGCAACGCCAGCCTTTTTGCGTATCAGAATACTCCCATACTAATACGCATGCTGAACTTTTTCACCGGTATATTTGAATTTGACAACATAAACTATGTCGAAGAGGACATCGCAGACAGGGGACTGACCTTCACCCTGTACGACCCGGCCTACGGCGGGGAGAAGTTCTCGCCTGCCATCATGGGCAACGGCACTTACCACAAGTACCTGCTCTACTTCGACAACCGTTTTCCGTATATACATCAGAACTTCCTGACCATACACCTCGGCACCAGCTACAGCGTAAACAAGGGCGTCGACGCCTTTGACACGATGGTGCAGCCCCAGGGCAACTACGTCCGCTCCACCACCTACTATCCCAGCGGCGTGGTGCAGGAGAGCGCCGACGACCTGCATTCGGCCACATACCTTGCGGGCTCGCGCGATTTGAACCTGGTTTACGCCGACCTCTACACGGACGACTATACAAACGTGTCGCTTGTCAAGGACAGCGGCTCACGCATGTATTACTCCTTTATAGTTAGTATAATCGCCTCGGCACTGGCCTACATCATCGGCCTGCCGCTCGGCATACTGATGGCGAAGAAGAAAGACACATGGATAGACAGCATGGGCAACGCCTACGTCGTGCTGATTATGGCCGTGCCCGGCCTGGCATACATGCTGATGCTGAAGGCCGTGGGAAATAAGATGGGCCTCCCGACGACGTTCTCGCTGGACCATCCGACCTGGCTGATGTATATCATGCCGATAGCGTCCTCGGCCATAAGCGCCATAGCGGGCGAGATGCGCTGGATGCGGCGATATATGGTCGACCAGATGAACTCCGACTACGTCAAGTTCGCGCGCAGCGAGGGCCTGAGCGAGAGGGAAATATTCACCAAGCACATATTTAAAAACGCCGCCATACCTGTGGTACACGGCATACCGGGCGCAATAACGGGCGCGCTCTCAGGCGCGATAATCATGGAGCAGGTCTACCTCATTCCCGGCGTCGGCGGACTGCTGGTACAGGCTATCGGAGCGTACGACAACGCGGTCATCGTGGGCGTCGCCCTGTTCTACGGAGTGCTGTTCATCATATCCGCCATCGCGGGCGACATACTCATGGCGGTCATGGACCCGCGTATCTCTTATACATCCAAAGCGAGGTGATTTAAGATGGCTGTTGCAACAGAAGAATACATACGCCTTGATGACACCGGCTTTAGCGATGAGGAGCTTTTCGAGCGGGTGCCGCAGGATGCCGCCGCAGTTGAGAAGATAACGGCTCCGCGCTACTCCTACTGGCACAGCGTGTTCAGGGTGTTCTTCCGCAAAAAGACGAACATAATCATCCTCGTGCTGTTTGCTATCATCATATTGTTCACATATGTGTATCCGGCCGTGATGGGCTACGACCGCTACGGCAACATAATGGACTCTGCGGCCAAGCACCTCTCGCCGCTCGAGGCCATCGACAAGTTCGGCTTCTCTATACGCTGGATATTCGGCACCGGCGCCTCCGGCCAGTCCACCTTCGACTCCATGTGGTACGGCGCCAGGATAAGCCTGTCCCTGGCCTTCCTCTGCACCATAATCAACTTCACGATAGGTATAGTGGTCGGCGCCGTCTGGGGCTTCTCCAAGAAGGTAGACATCTTTATGAACGAGGTCCGCAACGTCGTCAGCAACGTACCCGGTACGCTTATAATTTCCGTCTGGGTCCTGATATTCTCGCCGAGCTTCGGCACGCTGCTGTTTGCAATGTGCGTAACGGGCTGGATAGGCATAGCCTATTCGCTCAGGACGCAGGTCATAATCATAAGGGACAGGGAATACAACCTCGCGTCCCGCTGCCTGGGCTCCTCCACCGTGCGTATAGCCGTGAAGAACATCCTGCCCTTCATGATAAGCTTCATCGTGACCATCATGGCTCAGCAGATTCCGGCCTATATCGCCAGCGAGGCCTTCCTCAGCTACATCGGCCTGGGTATCTCCGACACCACGCTCGGCAAGATACTTTACAATTCCCAGAGCGCCATGGTCACGCCCGGTTGGGGCTGGGAGTTCTGGTGTCCGGTCATGCTCAGCGCGTTTATCTCAGTCGTGCTGTTCCTCATTGGCCAGAACCTCGGCGACGCCGCCGACCCGAGAACTCATATGTAACGGGGGCGCGATACCATGGATGACAAGAAAGTATTGCTGTCGGTAAAGGATTTGTGGGTCAAGTTCCGCGTGCGCGGCAGGGTGCTCACCGCTATACGGGGCGTATCGCTCGACATCTACGAGAACGAGTCCATCGCCATTGTCGGCGAGAGCGGCTGCGGCAAGAGTGTGCTCACCAAGACCTTTGCCGGTATGCTGGACAACAACGGTTTTATTGACCGCGGCGACATAGTGTTCAACGACGACTCTATTACCGACGTTTCATTCGCGGTGGGCGCCGGGGCCATAGCCAAGGCGCAGGCAAAGCTCGACGAGTACTCGAAGCTTGAGCTCGGCGCGGCGACCTATCTCGAAATGCGAGAATTGGAAAGGGACAGGAAAGAGCGCCTGACCCTGAGCCGTGAGGACGCCGATGCGTTTGAAAAGGAGCGCCGGGAGCTGGTGTTCCAGCGCACCCAGCTGCACAATGCAAAGCAGACCTATGACCGCTCCAAGGAGAAAGACAAGATAAAGGACGCCTCGCGCCGTATAACGGAGCTTGACGCCAGGCTCACGGAACTGGAGCGCCGCCGCAAGGCCGTGGTGCAGGAGCACACGGCCAGGACTAGGGCCGACACCGCGTACAACAGCGAGTACGAAAAGCGCATGGCTTCCCTGAAGGCCAGGTACGAGAGCGAGTGTGCCGGCCAGATTACGGACAAGCAGCGGGAGCGCAACAAGGTGCTGGCCAAGGAGATATGCCTGTCGCTGGGCAGGTACCCGATAAAGGGCAGAAAGAAGCTCGAGGACAAGCTCTACCGGGCGTTCAAGGAGGCCATGACCATAGGCGTGGATTTCTCCGACGAAGAGCAGCTCAACGGTATATTTGAAAACGCGGTTTTCCGCGTGAAATACTTAGACGAGGAGAACGGCAGGCTGCACGGCTCGCTCGTACTCAACCTCGCCCGCACCGACTGCGTCAGGGACTGGACGAAGATACGTGGACAGAAGATAGCCACCATATTCCAGGACCCGATGACCAGCCTGAACCCTATTATGACCATAGGAAAGCAGATAACCTCGGTCATAATGAAGCACCAGAACGTCTCCGAAATAGAGGCGCGCAAGCGCGCCATCGTCCTGATGAAAAAGGTCGGCATACCCAACGCGGAGAACCGCTTTGACGACTACCCCTTCCAGTACTCCGGCGGTATGCGCCAGCGCATAGTCATAGCCATCGCCCTCTCATGCCAGCCGAAGATACTCATCTGCGACGAGCCGACCACGGCCCTGGACGTCACTATCCAGGCGCAGATAATCAAGCTCATCAAGGACTTACAGAAGGAGTTCGGTTACACCATCGTGTTCATAACGCACGACCTGGGCGTTGTGGCCAACGTGGCCGACCGCGTCGCGGTGCTCTACGCCGGTCAGATAATCGAGCTCGGCACAGTGGAGGAGGTCTACTACGACCCGCGCCATCCCTACACCTGGGCTCTGCTTTCGTCTCTGCCGCAGCTCATGGACAGGGGCATGAAGCTTTACTCCATAGCCGGTACGCCGCCGAGCCTCTACAACGAGATAGTCGGCGACGCCTTCGCGCCGCGCAACCCGTACTGCCTGAGGGTGGACACATTGCGCGAGCCGCCTATGTTCAAGGTCACGGACACGCACTATGCCAAGACCTGGCTGCTCGACCCGCGCGCCCCAAAGGTGGAGAAGCCGGAGATAATCCGCGACATCCACGGCACGCTGATGAAAGTATTCAACATATAGGAGGTGGTCACGCATGGCAAAAGAGAAAAATGAAGCTGTACTGGACGCCAGCGCCGACCATCTTCCGGAGCACGGCCCGATAGACGACGAGGGCAGGGAGGTGCTGCTCTCGCTCAAGCACGTCGATATAAACTTCGGCAAGGGCGAGAATGTCGTCCGCGCAGTGCAGGACGTTAGCTTTGACGTATACAAGGGCGAGACCTTTTCGCTCGTGGGCGAGTCCGGCTCCGGCAAGACCACAATAGGCCGCGCCGTTATCCGCGCCAACACCTGTTCGGCAGGCGAAATACTCTACAAGGGAGTACGAATCTCCGGCAAGATACCGCGCAGCCTGGATCGCGAGGTCATACGAAACATACAGATGGTGTTTCAGGATCCGGCGGCCTCGCTGAACGAGCGCGCAACGGTGGACTACATCATATCCGAAGGCCTGTACAACTTCCATCTGTATAAGAACGAGGCCGACCGCGTCCGGAAGGTAGAGAATATAATCGAGGCCGTCGGCCTCCTGCCCGAGCACCTGACCCGCTATCCGCATGAGTTCTCCGGCGGACAGAGGCAGCGAGTCGGCCTGGCCCGCGCCATGGTCATGGAGCCGGAATTCGTCGTGGCCGACGAGCCCATTTCCGCACTTGACGTGTCCATACGCGCGCAGATACTCAACCTCATGAACAAGTTCCAGGAGGAGCAGGGGACGACCTATCTGTTCATAGCGCACGACCTGTCCATAGTGCGCTATATATCCGACCGCATAGGCGTCATATACAAGGGCAAGATAGTCGAGATAGCCACCTCCGATGAGCTCTTCAACTATCCGCTGCACCCATATACGCGTTCGCTGATTTCGGCCATACCGCTGCCGGACCCGCAGCTGGAGAAGCACAAGGTGCTGTATACCTACGACCCAAGTGTACACAACTACGCAGAGGGCGAGGAGCCGGAACTGGTCAACATAGGCCATGAGCATTACGTCTACGGCAGCGCCGCGGAGATAGCCGGGTACAAGGCAGTACGCGAGCGCGGCGTCCCGCTCAAGACCCTGTCCATCGTGGGCGTCAACGCCGAAGCTCCCGAGGAGAGGGAGGACGACAACATGGCGACAAGCGAGGTCATTCTTGACCGCCCCGTACACGATACTGGCAGCGCCTGGTACGCCATACTCTCGTTTTTCCTGCCGATATTCGGTATAATAGCGGCCGTCCTGTTCCTGAAGCACAACTACATACGCAACTACAAGATGTGTAAGAAGGGCGTCATCGCCTTCGCCGGTGTGCTTGGGATATGCGTCGCGCTGCTGCTGTTGTTCATTGTCATAGCAATCTTGTAACGGATGAAGAGAAAATCAGCCCCAAACGACAGACCTGTAATCGATAAAACCATACACATCCCGCTGCCGGAGAACAAGCTCAAGCTGCGCACGGCGCTTGTCATAGCCCTTATCGTGCTTGCTGTGGCGTCCTTCGCGTTTGGTGTCAATTCGCTGGTGGGCACGGATGCCGGAATGGCCGAGATAACCGTGCTCAGCGGCGAAATGAACGCCGGGGACGACTTTACCTTCTATTACAACCTGGGCTTCGGCGGCGCCGACGCCACCGACGAGCGGCGGGAGGTTCGCTCCCTCTACTCCCAGGCAGCCACGGACGCGCTGGAGATTTTCAGCTCCGACGTGGAGGCCGAGGGCGGCGGCAATCTGTACTATCTCAACAGCAGGCCGAATGAGGACGTAGCCGTCGACGGCGCGCTCTATTCCGCGCTGGAGCAGCTGGAGGGCAGCGGTACGCGCTATCACTACCTGGCCCCGCTCTATGAGCAGTATTACGCAATGTTCAATTCGGCAAGCGACGCCGAGGCCGCGGAGTACGACCCCAGACTCAATGACGCGCAGACTGAGTTCTTCAGCCAGATAGCGGCGTTTGCGAGCGACAGCGGGGAAATAGCGCTGGAGCTGCTTGGGGACAACAAGGTGCGCCTGCACGTCTCGGAGGAATATATGCGCTTTGCCGAGGCCAACGGAGTGACGACGTTTATAGACCTCACATGGATGAAAAACGCCTTCATCGCGGACTACATTGCGCAGGAACTGATAGACGCGGGGTATACCCACGGCGCGCTGATAAGCGACGACGGCTTCATGCGCTGCCTTGACGATGAGACAGGCGCTGAGTACTCCTTCACATTTTCGCACAGAGACGGCACAACGATTACAAACCTCTCCACGCTGCAATTTTCGGGCACCGTCAGCATCGCATACCTGCACGATTACCCGCTCGAGAGCGGCAATTCGGGAGGATATTACCTGTATTCAGACGGCACTCTGCGCTCCGCCTTCCTGGATACGGCAGATGGGCTTGACCGCAGCTGCGTACCGGAGCTGGCAGCATACTCCTTCAATGACGGCTGCGCCGGGCTTGCCCTGAGGCTCGCACCGGTGTTCATTTCCAGCGACCTGGATATGAATGAACTTGCAGAGCTTGAAAAATACGGCATCACGGTGTATTATACACAGGATGGCGTGCTTTGCTCGACGGCAGAAAGCTGAACTAGAGCTGCTGCCTTGCATACGCTAAATTAAAAAATGGGTATTGACATTATACCCATCAGGGGTATACTATAAGTACCCCTGATGGGTATCTGTCCGGAAGGAGCGCATCATGGGAGAAACGAAACAGTGTAGTTGTTGCCAGCGGACAAAAGAGCGCACTCCTGAGGAGTACAAGAAGCTCATACACCGGCTCAACCGTATTGAGGGCCAGGTACGCGGCATACGCGGCATGGTAGAGAAGGGCGTCTACTGTCCGGATATTCTCGTACAATCTGCGGCTGTCACGGCGGCGATGAACGCCTTTAACCGCGAGCTTCTGAGCGACCACATCCGCACCTGTGTTGTCGACGACATCCGTGAGGGCAACGACGAGACCATCGACGAACTGCTGAAAACCCTGCAGAAGTTGATGAGGTAGCCGCAACAGGGAGGGAAAAAGAAAAGCATGAAGCAGTATACTGTAACAGGTATGAGCTGCGCGGCCTGCAGCGCAAGAGTTGAAAAGGCCGTATCCCAGGTGCCGGGCGTCACGTCTTGCTCGGTCAGCCTGCTGACAAATTCTATGGGCGTCGAGGGTACTGCATCCCCCGCTGACATCATCAAGGCGGTTGTGGATGCCGGTTACGGCGCTTCCGAGAAGGGCGCGGGTGGGGAAAAGAAGAGCTCCGCCAGCTCCATGGCCGAAGCTGAGGCCGCGCTGGAGGACCACGAGACGCCGGTGCTTAAGCGCCGCCTAATCTGGTCCGTGGGCTTCCTCATAGTGCTCATGTATTTCTCCATGGGTGCCATGATGTGGGGCTGGCCCCTGCCGGGCTTCCTGGAGACCAACTACATGGCCCAGGCGCTCATCCAGCTCTACTTGACTGTCATTATAATGATAATCAACAAGAAGTTCTTCATCTCCGGCTTCAAGAGCCTCGCGCACAAGGCGCCCAACATGGATACGCTGGTCGCGCTCGGCTCCAGCGCCGCGTTTGTATGGAGCAGTTACGCGCTCTTTGAGATGACCACGAAGGCCGATCCGATGGATCAGATGCACGTCATGCACACGGAGTTCTACTTCGAGGCGGCCGCGATGATACTCACGCTCATCACCGTCGGCAAGATGCTCGAGGCGCGCAGCAAGGGCAAGACCACCGACGCGCTCAAGAGCCTCATGAAGCTCGCTCCCAAGACCGCCACCGTGCTGCGCGACGGCCAGGAGGTCACCGTGGGCATCGAGGAAGTCGAGAAGGGCGACGTCTTTGTCGTCCGCCCGGGCGAGAACATCCCCGTTGACGGCGTCGTGCTTGAGGGCCACAGCGCTGTCAATGAGAGCGCGCTCACCGGTGAGAGCATCCCGGTCGACAAGGCCGAGGGCGACAGCGTCAGCGCCGCCACGCTCAACCAGAGCGGTTTTATCAAGTGCCAGGCCACCCGCGTCGGCGAGGACACCACACTCAGCCAGATCATCCAGATGGTCTCCGACGCCGCAGCCACCAAGGCTCCCATAGCCAAGGTCGCCGACAAGGTCTCCGGCATCTTCGTCCCCGCAGTCATTTCTATTGCCATTGTCACCACCATCGTGTGGCTGCTCATAGGCCAGACCTTCGGCTTCGCGCTCGCGCGCGGCATATCCGTCCTGGTCATCAGCTGCCCCTGCGCGCTCGGCCTGGCGACTCCCGTCGCCATCATGGTCGGCAACGGCATGGGCGCCAAGAACGGCATCCTGTTCAAGACCGCCGCCTCCCTCGAGGAGGCCGGTAAGATGGACATCGTGGCCCTTGACAAGACCGGTACCATCACCTCCGGCGAGCCCAAGGTCACCGATATCCTGCCCGCCGAGGGCGTCAGCGAAGAAGAACTCATGCTCCTTGCGCTCGCGCTCGAGCAGAAGAGCGAGCACCCGCTGGCCCGCGCCATCATGCAGCGCGGCGAAGAGCTGGGTATGAAGGCTCCCGAGGTCAGTTCCTTTGAGGCCCTGCCGGGCAACGGCGTCATCGCCAGCATGAACGGCAAAGAGCTCGCCACCGGCAACCACAAGTTCATCGTCACCAAGGCCACAGTCACCGAAGATATGCGAGAAAAGGCTGAAAAGCTCGCCGAGCAGGGCAAAACCCCGCTGTACTTCGCCGAGGGCGGCAAGCTCGCGGGCATCATCGCCGTGGCCGACGTCATCAAAGAGGACAGCCCGCGCGCCGTCCATGAGCTGCAGAACATGGGCATCCGCGTCGTCATGCTCACCGGCGACAACGAGCGCACCGCAAAGGCCATCGGTGCCCAGGCGGGCGTGGACGAGGTCATCGCCGGCGTCCTGCCCGACGGCAAGGAGAGCGTCATCCGCAAGCTGATGAAGCAGGGCAAGGTCGCCATGGTCGGCGACGGTATCAACGACGCCCCGGCCCTGACCCGCGCAGACATCGGTATAGCCATTGGAGCTGGTACCGACGTCGCCATCGACGCCGCCGACGTCGTCCTTATGAAGAGCCAGCTTTCCGACGTCCCCGCCGCCATACGTATGTCCCGCGCCACGCTGCGCAACATCCACCAGAACCTGTTCTGGGCCTTCTTCTACAACTCCATAGGCATCCCCATCGCCGCCGGCTGCTTCGTCTGGGCGGGCATCACGCTCAACCCGATGCTCGGCGCCGCCGCGATGAGTCTCAGCTCCTTCTGCGTCGTCACCAACGCCCTGCGTCTGAACCTGTTCAAGATGTACGACGCCAGCAAGGACAAGCCCCGCAAGCACAAGAAGCATGTCGAGGCTCCCGCCGAGGACGAGGAGCTCATTGACGTCACTATGCGCATAGACGGGATGATGTGCGGTCACTGCGAAAAGACCGTCACCGAGGCCCTTGAGGCCGTTCCCGGCGTGGAGGGTGTCACCGCCAATGCGGAGAAGGGAATCGCCAAGTTCCAGATTAGCCCCGACACCAGCGAGCAGGCGCTCAAGGACGCCGTCACCAAGGCGGGCTATATCTTCGTCGGCTTCGGCGAGAACGTCACCGCCTGCCCTGTCACCGGCACGGTCGAAAAGACCATGAAGATAGAGGGCATGATGTGCGAGCACTGCGAGAAGGCCGTCAAGACCGCGCTCGAGGCTGTCGACGGTGTCGAGGCCGTCACCGCAGACGCCAAGGCGGGAACCGCGGTCGTCCGCGTCCAGCCCGGCGTGAGCGAGGAGGCCATGAACGAGGCCGTAACGAAGGCCGGCTACGTCCCGCAGGGCTTTGTGGGCGACAAGGGCGCATGCGAGTGCCCCGCCGGCGACGCCGTCACCAGGACCGTCAAAATAGACGGCATGATGTGCGAGCACTGCGAGAAGGCCGTCACCACCGCCCTGAGCGCCGTAGACGGGATCGGCAGCGTTAAGGCCGACGCCAAGGCCGGTACCGCGGTCGTTTCCATGGCGCCTGGCACGGACGAAGAGGCCGTAAAGGCAGCCGTGACTAAGGCCGGTTACGTTTTCCTCGGCATCGAGTGATCCCACCCGGGCCTGGATATACATTCATTCATTTAGGAGGAAATTCATCATGAAGAAGCTCATGAAGGTTGAAGGCATGCATTGCGGCGGCTGCTCTGGCCGTCTCCAGAGGACCCTCGCTGCCATCGAGGGCGTTGAGAGCGCCGAGGCCAGCCACGAGGCCGGCACCGCTTCCGTCGTCTGCAACGAGAGCGTCACCGACGACATGCTCAAGGCCGCTGTCGAGGGCGCGAACTTCAAGTTCGTCTCCATCGAGACCGTTGCCTGAGACCAGGTAAATATTAAGGCCCGGACGGAACAGTCCGGGCCTTCTTTATACGAAAACGCCGCAGACGGGCAGGCCCGTCTGCGGCGTCCTGTTTTACTTTGCGGAACTTCTCAAATCAAGCCCTGAAGTGTGTCCAGGAACGCGTCCTCGCCTATGGTGTTCATTTTAAAGAACATGGCGTTGCTGCCGCCGGAGGTTATAGCCGAGAGTTTTAGGTCCCCGTCGCTGCCGAAGAGCGTCAGGGTCATGCTAAGACGGTTGCCTCCCGTCCAGCTGTAGCGTTCATAGACACGCACAGCGCAGCGCAGCCCGCCGCACTCAAAGTCGCTGCCGTCCTCAAGACTGGCGCTCATGCTCCCGCCGAGTATGCCTTCGTCCAGCCTGGAGAGAACTTCGTCAAAGTTGCCGCTTATGCTTTTTTCCAGCTTTGCCATATGTATGCCTCCCGTACTAAACAATTCGCTCGAACTATGTTGAGTATAGCACACAGCGGCGCAAATTGGAAGCTCATTTTGACAAATAATAAAAAATTAGGCACAGTCTGTGGAACTGTACCCGATTGGGGAATTACTCATACAGGAAACGGAAAATCTCGCTCCACGGCAGCTGAGCATGGAGGGGGGCAATGCCGCACACGGCTTCGGCCGCATCTATCGCCAGAGTTTCAGGTAACGTCAGTTCCTGCGCTGGTTCGTTTACATCCGGCGTAGGGCTGGGCGCGGCTTCCTCCTGGGACTTCAGCTCTTCTACGCGCTGCGCATCCCAGGCGGCGAAGGCGTCGCAGAGCCTGCCCATGGCCTCTGCAGCCCCGTAAGCCGAGCGGGTGAGGACGGTAATCAGGAAGGGCTCCTCGGCGTAGACGATACCGGCGACGGCGACGTGCAGCACGCCGTTGTATGACTGGCTGCCGTATTTCTGCGCAATTTCGCAATCCAGCTCTCCGCTTTCGAGGTATTCGCCGGGCTGGGCCGCAAGCATGTGCTCAAGCTGCTCTTCAAAGTCCTCGGAGTGCGTGTAGAGGTAATCGAGGATGTTCAGCAGCATTTCGGCGGTGAAGGCGTTATCGTAGTAATACTCGTTCGTAACCTGGTCCTTGGCATCGCCGATGTATTTCAGTATGTCGGTCTTGTACTGAGAGTATCCGCCAAGATAGTCGAGCATGGCTTCGCTTATCTCGTTGTTTGAAAACTCGAGGCTGTAGTAATGCGCGAGCTCCAGGCTGACGCCGCCGACGATGGCGTCGGATTCGATTTCTCCGGCAGCTTCCATTTCGTAGAAGTACATGTTCAGCGGCAGCTTGTAGACGCTGGCGACCTTGAAGTACTCGTCTGAGTTCCACAGCCAGGTTTCGCCGTCGTACATGCTCCTGAAGGCTATGGCGTAGTTTTCATCGCTGCGGAAGTATTCGCCCATTATCTCCGGAACAAATTCGTCGGGGCCGGGAACGGATTCCTCCCCGCCGGCAAAGGCGGGGAGGACAAAAGTCAGCAGCGCAAGTAGTATTGCTGTGAGGCGCTTCATTTTTCGACGTACACCATGTCGGGGACAATTTCGGAGAGGCTGTGCGCTCCGCACATGGTCATGGTGTCGATGAGCTCGGCCTTGTATCTGGCGAAGAGCAGCTTCGCGCCCTCGGCCTCGCCGCCGTAGACGGCCGGGACAAAGGGACGTCCGATAAGTACGGCGTCGGCGCCCAGGGCCAGGGCCTTGAACACGTCCACACCGGAACGGATGCCGCCGTCAACAAGGATTACGCACTTGCCGCCAACGGCGCTGACTATCTCGGGCAGGACGTCGGCGGTGGCGCGGGTCTGGCCAAGCACGCGCCCGCCGTGGTTGGAGACGACGATGGCATCGGCCCCGGCCTCAACGGCCTTCTCTGCGCCGCGCGCTGTCATGATGCCCTTGACTATGAACGGCATCTTGGCGTAGTTGATTATCTCGCGCAGCTCGGCGACGGTTTTGCTGCCGGCGTTGGGGTTCATGGCCTTGAGGAAGGGCAGGCCCGCGCCGTCGATGTCCATGGCAGCGGCGAATATCTTGTGCTCGTTGAGGATGTCGAGCTTCTCCATGACGGCCTCGACATTCCAGGGCTTGATGGTAGGCACGCCGACGCCGCCGACCTTGTCCATCGCCGCGACGGAGCGCTTCATGACCTCGGGGTCGACGCCGTCGCCGGTGAAGGACAGGCTGCCGCACTCAACCGCCGTGGGGATAAGTATGTCGTTGTAGGCGAAGTCGTCGTACGCATCGGAGTAGTGCCTGTCTCTTATACACATCTCCGAGCCCACGAGACGCTACGCTATCTCGT
>OJQP01000250.1_pt1 | contig 43468 bp, 39 predicted proteins | sample 1598871 | NCBI WGS metagenome assembly OJQP01 (sample SAMN03922520, study PRJEB24848) | human gut metagenome | isolation source: stool sample | host: Homo sapiens | place: Germany | collected 2010-02
TGCGAATTGCACACTGCTTTGCAAAAACACTCCTTGACAAATCTCGTCTCAAAAGCTGATGCTGGAGGACTATGCCAGACGCAATGGATTCCCCCGTCCGACCCATTTCACCGACGACGGCATATCCGGCACCCGTTTTGATCGTCCCGGCTTCATGGCCATGATGGCGGAGGTCGAGGCTGGGAATGTGGAGGCGATCATCGTCAAGGACATGAGCCGCTTGGGGCGTGATTACCTCAAGGTAGGGCAGGTGATGGAAACCCTGCGGCAGAAAAATGTGCGCCTGATTGCGCTCAACGACGGCGTGGACAGTTTTCGCGGTGACGATGATTTCACGCCGTTCCGAAATATCATGAACGAGTGGTATGCCCGTGATATCAGCAAGAAGATTCGCTCCACCTTTCAGGCTAAGGGAAAGGCAGGCAGGCACCTGACGGGAACAGTCATCTATGGCTATCTCTGGGATGAAAGCCGCAGACACTGGCTGGTGGATGAGGAAGCTGCCGCGGTGGTACGGCGGATCTTTGCCATGAGTATGGACGGTTACGGTCCTTACCAAATCGCCAGACGGCTCTCGGCTGAAAAAGTTGAGATTCCTTCCATCCATCTGGCGCGGCATGGCGAGGGCGTAAACAAAAACAAGGCCGTCAAAGACCCCTATGCCTGGGGTTCGTCGGTCATCGTGAGTATTCTCAAAAAGCGGGAGTACCTCGGCCATACCATCAACTTCAAGACACGAAAGCACTTCAAGGACAAGAAAAGCCACTATGTCCATGAAAGTGAATGGAGCATCTTTGAAAACACACACGAAGCCGTGATCGACGAAGAGACCTTTGAAAACGTGCAGCGCATCCGAGCAAACGTCCGCCGATACCCCAACGGTTGGGGTGAAGCGGCTCCGCTGACGGGACTGCTGTATTGCGCCGACTGCGGAGCCAAGATGTATGTTCACCGTATCAACAATGGTAAGCTCATTCCTCAGTACACCTGTTCCAACTACACGAAGGTTCCCTGTGGGACGCGCTGCCCGACGCAGCACCGCATCAATGAAAGTGTAGTGCTCACGCTTGTGGCCAATACGCTGCGAGCGATCGCAGCATATTCGCAGAATGACCGCAAGGCGTTTATCCAGACGGTTGAGGACCTGAATGCCGCTCACTGCTCCACCGACGGTACACAGAAAAAGAAACGCTTGGCTGAAGCGAAAAGACGCGCTGATGAGCTGGAGCGGCTCTTATGCAAGATTTATGAAGACAAGCTCCTTGGCCGACTGCCAGAAAGCCGCTTTGCCGTGCTGGATGAGCGGTACGCCAACGAGCAGGAACAGCTGATCCGGGAAATCGAAACGCTGGAAGCGACGATTGCGGCGTATGAGAACCGTCAGCAGTCATCAGAACGGTTCATTGCCCTGCTTGATAAATATGAACGTTTTGACCCCCTGACCACAACCATGCTCAACGAGTTTGTGGAAAAAATCCTCGTCCACGAACGCGCTCGCAAGGGCAGCGTGGAAACCACGCAGGAGGTTGAGATCTACTTCAAATTTATCGGTAAATATGTGCCGCCTCACTTTGGTGAAATGAAACTCACTCCGGAAGAAGCGGAAGCCTTGCGTAAGCGGGAGGAGCGCAAGGACAAGCTTCATCAGGCGTACTTGCGGCGCAAGGCCAGCGGAGCGCAAAAGAAATACGAAGACAAGGTCAGAGCAAAGAAAAAAGCTGAAAGGGAGGCAAAGAGCGCAGCCATCCGAGCCGACGCCATCGCAAGGGGCGTGTTCATTCCCGTCAGTCAGTTGCCCACGTCGGCGCCCCGGAGAGCAACGGTCCCAAACCGCTCTGCAATTTGATAAAACATCATCAGGAGGAATGAAACGTGAACAGGTTCACCTATACCCGCGTTGGCGCCTATTGGATTCCCGAGCTGAAGCTGACGGAACAGTCGCTGCATCCTATCGGTAAGTACGGACGTATGCGGCGGCGGTATTTGAAGGAGTGCCGACCCATGCTGTACAGCCATCTCATCCTGACAGAGAGGCTCCATCCGCACCTGGTTGAAACTGACGAGGCGGCAAATCGGCGTATGGAGTTGCTGATGCCAAAGCTGGCCAGGGATACAGGTGTGACCGAGCGGCTGAAAGCCAGCGATCCCATGGCATGGGTGAGAAGGATGAACGCATTGAAGGCTCAGGTGGAAGAAATCATCCTGCATGAGTTGATCATGGAGTGAAGTGCGAATCCCTATAGACGCTGTCCCGAATCCGGCGCGGTGAGCATCAGGCTGGATTCTGGACAGCTGACTGATAACTGATACCTGGCTGGACACCATATGATCAAACTATACCTGACAACATTCAAGTTGGCATTCACATCATGATTTGTACATTTCGCGCCAAAGCTGCCATCGCTATTTCAAGCCGGGCGCTGACAACCGCTCTTGTTTATGATATAGTTTAATTGACTTTTTAAAAGATCGGCCGCGCAGGAGCAACTTCCCAACTGACATACGGGAGGCAAAGCAATGTACATCGATGATGAACGCGAAGCTTTTTTTGTTGATGCACATAGAAAATACCATTCCAAAATGGAAAACGTATGTCGTGCTTATGTGCAATACAACGAGGAATATCGGAGCCTGATTGATGAAAGTATACAGGAAACCTATTTGACAGCCGTAAAAAACTATAAGGAATTGAAAGCACATCCGGCATTGGAGGGTTGGTTTATAGAAACCTGCTTTCACCGTTTTTCGACGGCGCTAGCCAAATATCGCCGCAGACAGGCATATCATCAGGTATCCATGAACGATGACAAAGCAGCCCCGCAAGTAGCGGAGACGATTGATAATATAGACACATGGTGGCAAAACGAGGACAATACAAACCAACTTCAAAGGATATTGGATGTGCTGTCCGAACGCGAAGCACAAATCTACCATGAGTATTTTGAAGACGAGAAAAGCATGGCAGAGGTAGCCGAAACACAAAACACCACAGTGAGCGCCATTAAATCCATTCTTGCGCGCATCCGAAAAAAGGCGCGCGCGATGCATAATATCGACTATTTGTTTTTCTTTTTCATCATCGCAACTTTTTCAGTTCTCGCGCGCTTAATGTAGTGAAGGAGGTTGATCATGGATAGCTCGAAGCGTGAAGCGCAAACTCAGTTGGAAGCTATCAAACAGTCGATTCTTGATGGCCGGCTTACGCATGGGCAGATCTGTGATGCATTAGCCGAAGAAATCAAGAAAGAACTTCAAAAAAGCGCGGAGGAGGTTGATATCGAATATGTGCTTGCATGCCAGCGATTGATTGCAAGTCTTCATTCAAAGGAAGCTGCGCGAACAGAGAGCCATGCCGAGCACAATTTTGAAGCGGCACATGCCAAACTGCGGCAGGAAAAGCACTCTGTTCAAAAAGGCAGAAAGCGTGCCATCAGGTATGGTTTTGCGGTTGCCTTCCTGTTAGTGGTATTGGCAGGGGCAGATATTCTGCTCACCAAACGGCAGATCAATGTCAGCTACTCACCCGATCATGAACAGATCGTTTATGATGGTACGATGACAATGCCAGGAATCTCAGAGGTGGCAGGAGCAGACGCTCAAACGGATACGGTTCAAGAATTAACAACAAAGAATTGGGACGAGGCTGTTGCCTTTTTAGGCTATGTGCCTGAGATGCCCACATGGATTCCGGACGGATGGGTGTTGGATGAATACTATTGCGCTATATTCAAAAGCTTTTCGATATTCGACGTCACCTATTCTTGTCAGGAATTCAATGAATATCTCGCATATTCCATCGAACATTATTATAGCAGCGAACCGCTACATGGTACTTTTGAGCAAGATGAAATTGGACATGAAGCGGTCACAGCAACAGGTCAGCAGCTTTATATCACAAGCAACACAGGCAGCAGCGTCATCCTTTGGCATGACAATTCCAATGTCAACAGTATTACCGGTCCTGTTGCCGCAGATGACTTGATCCATATGGTCGAATCAATAGAGGAAGGGAAGGATTCACCGTGAAAAAAAACTGGCTTCTTACTGCGCTTGGTATCATGCTCATTCTTATACTGTTTACAAATTGTGCGCTTGCTTATACGGCAACACCTTATGCCGATACGGTTTTTTCTTCTGCAAGGGTTCTATTAAGCACCCAAATGGACGCTTCTTTTACTGCCCAAACAAAATCAAAGCAAGCGGAAATTAAAGTGACGAGTTGTATTCTTCAAATCAAGACGGGAAGCGTATGGGCCGATAGCATGACCTTAACAGCGCCATCCAAAGTTGCGACAAATACAAGCCGCTATTCTGCAGCGAAGGATTATTCCAGCAGCTGCTCTTCGGGAAATACGTACCGTATTAAGGCGGTTTTTGATGCGGATGGTCATACCAAAACGACGTACTCCAACTCGATCAGCTATTGATTTACGGAAAGCAAAGGCTATTTCGTTCAGCGCAGCGTTGAGTCTATCTTCGCTGCGTTTTCTTTTGCCCGATTCTTTTAAGAAAGTATGATTGTCACCGCAACTTTTTTGATTCTTGTGCGCTTAATATAGCGAAAAGGATATAGAAGAAAGGGGATGATTCCATTGGGCAGCAGCACCTCGTCGTTCATGACAGGGTGCAGCGACATCACGAAGTACAACAATGCATGGTTTGTTCGGTACAATGAGGACACGAGCAACATAACGCCGACACATCGCGCTGTGGTACGCATTCACAAAGGAACACAACCAATCACCCCCAAATGGGTGTATGACAGCCCATACGAAAGAGACCGTATACAGGCTATACAAGTAAGGTGACCGGCGTTTCTTTCAGAGCACGGTTGGATGATCGGGATTCTGGAACGCTCGAATTCCATGGATACTATCACCATTCTTGTTAAAGCATAAGATAGCTCAAATACTCATAAGCAGCATGCTGTTTGCGTGGGGTAAGAGCGTTCTTACCCCACGCAATATAGCGTTTATCCGTGTGGAAAGGATGACAGTCTATGAGAAAATTTTTTGCCGGATTATTCATTGCAGTATTATGCATTGCTTTTATTGTTCTCGCTTACGCAGAGGAAGAAAGCGCCCCCTGTTATACACCCGTTTTAATGGATTGGGACGCAAAAGACGGAAAAGATCTGGAACAAAAGATTTTGGAGTATTGGAGAACAAATGCACCGGGCTGGGAGGCCGGGTTATATACGCCTCAAAAGCGTTCCATGACCTTCCGTCTTGGCGGAACAACGGAAGAACTGATCAAAGACTACAGAAATTGGGATATCGCTATTGTTTCCTCCAAAGAAGTGGATTTGCAAAAGCTGGCGGACGAAGGCGTGGTGATCAGTTGCGCTTATAATCCCAGCCTTGGTCTAAGCCTGCACCACTCGCTTCTGCCTGAAGCGGTGCGGAAAAAACTGCCCATCCACCCTCTCTATGATTATATGGCTTACTGCTATGATTACAACCCGCAAACCGACGAGGCGATCTTTCTGGTTTGTAACGAAAAGAGACGACCCGCAGGTTCTCGGGAGAGCTGGGTAATGCAGATATTGAAGAAACGCGGCCCGGATCGAACGCGCGCGTTGGAGGGTATCTGCCGTGTGAATGATTGGACACAGACAGGTGTTCCGCCTTGCTCGGTGGATGAGCTGCTGCAAATGCAGAACGACTGGGATTGGGCCAGCCTCAGGATTGACGAAACGGACAGGCTGGAATCCCTCGACCAGGAAGGGCTTCTCTATGATTTTTCGCAAGATTCATACTGGGTCGACCGGGAGCCGGCCTGGCAGGAGCCCAAGGGGCTATTCAGCGCAGACGGCAGGATGATTGGGATTCCTTACAATCCCATCATAACTGGAGAATATGAGCCAAACACGATTCTGGTATTTATCGTAAATGCAAAAAGCGCACATTCATTGCGGGCGCTGGAGTATGCAAAGCACTTCGTGAAATCATATGAATGGGTATACAACGTTATCGAAACCGGCTGGAGCGATCCTGATATTGAAAAAAAGTATGGCGAGCACTCCATTTGCATTTACAAAGACGAGGTGGATTGGTAACTTTTCGAGACCGTCCGGATTCGCACAAAGTGCGCTTTATGGAGCTTCATGGTTCATTTTGCCGCTTATGATCTCGAATGTGCCAACGGCGTAACGCCAGGAGGAAGAAGCACTTGAAGCATTGTTTTGGAAAGAGAATATGCGCCCTGCTGGCGTTCGCCCTGAGCCTGACGGTTCTTTTTTCCGCTATGGGCGAAACCAATCTGTACCTGGGCGGGGCCGATAAGAACAGCGCAGAATACAAGCTGTTTACCCAGAATCATCCAGAGCTCACCGTTGATACGGAAACCAACATCTACCTCTCTACGGACGAAATCATCAGCGCTTTTCTTACAGGCGAATTTCCTTTCGATACTTTCGTCATGACCAGTAGCAGCTTTGATCTCAAGCGAATGTTTTCCAAGGGATACTGCTCGCCTCTCTCCAGCAGCGCTGTGCTGACTGAAAAACTGAGCGAGATGTATGAACCCATTCAACGGTTGCTCACCCATGACGGCAATATCTATGGCGCGCCCTTCCATTGCTATGTGGGCTACTATACCTATTGTCCGGATGCGTGGGCCGAGGCTGGCCTTACTGCTGAGGACGTTCCCACCTCTTTTGTGGAATATCTGGATTTTCTGGAGGCGTGGGCAGAGCGTATCCGGGATAACCCGGAAGACGATATCAGCGTTTCCAACGCCTTTGACAGTGAACAGTACGGTGAACATAGCTACATAAGCTACTTGGTAGACCGTCTGATCACCAACCATATCATGCAGTGCAATTACGCAGGGGAACCCCTCCGCTTTGATACGCCCCTGTTTCGGGAACTGCTGGAACGCTGCCAAAGCATTGGTACGGACTTGTATCTGTATGAGCCGGAGCAAAAGCCTGACCTGGCGCTCTTTGAGGACCTGTATGGGATGCGTGAGTTAAAACACCTGGTTCCCCTTCGCCTCACGAGTGATCAGCCTGTTCTTATCAAGGCGACGCTGTATACAGCCTTTCTGAACGTGCGCAGCCAACACCAGGCTCTTGCCACGGAATATTTGGAGGACTGTGTGACCTGCACCGCTCCGGAGTTTGGCGCATACCTGTACCGCGATGCCGAGCCTGTGGAAGATCCCGAATTTGTCCGTTCTATGGAGGCGGTACAAAAGGAGATTCAGACGCTTGAGCAACGACTGGCCGCTTCAGAGAACATGGAGCCGTTGGAACGAAATTCCCTAAGCAGCCAGTTGGAGCAGAAGAAAAAGGATTTTGAGGCTATGGCCGTTTCCGAGCAGCGCTACCTTATCTCCGAAAACGACCTAAACCTGTATCGCACCTATGGTGAAAACCTCTATTTCCAACCTCCCAGCATCTTTGACCCCTCCACCGAGGAAGGGCAGAACGTGAAGCAATTGCGGGACAGGTTCTGCACAGGCAGTTTGACCATGGAACAGTTCATAGGTCAATTGGATCAACTGGCGTGGATTCTTGAAATGGAAGATCGGCATTTTTAACGCAAAAGGAGAGGTATTCATGAACGATTTCTGCCGGAGGGCATTGCGATTAGCAGTGTGTATCCTGCTCTGTATACCTATTCCGCTTGCAGCAGCTCTGCCATATACGAATAGCTTTGTGATGCGCCTGAAAACCGGCAACTGGTATTATGCCATGATCCGTTGCGGGAAGAAACGTTATCTTCAAAAGGAGTGCTTAAGCGCCTTCATACGGGGTGGAGGTGGCGTTGCGCTGGGCTTTGTGACTTACACAATCCTATGCAACATGCTCTTTCTGCCATCCAATCCGCAGAAATATGCCTCTCATATCCTTCCATTCGATGATACCATCTACGAGCAAATGTATCAATCAGCTGGCGGCATACCCATGTACTTGTATCTAACAACCGTTCTCTTCCTGTGCGCAGGCTGTTGGTCGCTCGTCGCGCTGGCAACGGCGGTCTGGATGCCCGATCCGCTCATCGCCGTCACAGCGCCTTTGATTCTATACTACCTTTGGCTTTGGGGTGGTGTGCGCCAAACATGGCTGGTTACTGCTATATCGCCAACAGCATTGTTCAACGACCAGCTAACGCTTCCTAAAATGCTGGGTGCGATGGTGCAATATCTAACGCTGGGCGTTGGTTCAGACGCGCTGTTTCGCATAGGTGCAAAAAGGAGGATGACCCATGCGCAATAGCATCAAACATGTCTTGCTCGCTGCATACACAAACAGTGTGACGTGGATACGCTCACCACGCGTATGGTTTGTGCTGCTGATTCAATGCATTATGTGCTATGGCGGCCTTTATGAGCTTGGCAATTCGTTGCATCAATTTGGATGGAAGATTACACCTGTTGAATGCTTTCTCTTTATTGCCTCTCGCCAAAGGTTGCTAACAGGTACGCTTTTCTTGGTCTTCATTAGTGAAATACCGCCCCAATGCGGATTCCACCATTTTCAATGGATCCGAACAACCCGAAGCTGCTGGGTATATGGCTGCGCGCTATATTGCTACTTGATGGTGCTTGTCATGCTACTTTCACTAACAGTCGTGAGCTGCCTTTCCTTTGCCGGACATCTACAATGGAGTACGCAATGGAGCGACTCACTTCGCGTGGCGAAGGGGATTCCCGAAAGCATGTCCATCATTCCGGCGGTAATTCGTTCCCGCTTCTCGCCCGTCGGCGCGTATTTTGCATTTGTATTGCTAACAGGAAGCTACTGGTTGCTTATGGCGCTGATCGTAATGCTCGCGTCATTTGCAAAGAATGCGCAGGTAGGACTGTCTGTTACAATGGTGATTCAGCTTCTGCCGTGGATCGTCAACACCTTTACGACGCTTCAGGAAAGCACATGGTTTCCCGTATACTATTCCGATATTTTCATGTTGAAATATGCAACGCCGGGCGTGGAAACCTTTTGGCAGTGCGCTGTAGCTTTTTTTATGGCGAATGCCTTACTTGTTATTATGATGCGGCTGTGCATCCGCAAATCACCGCTTTTTGCTGATTCTACATATAGACAGTGGGAGGAATAAGCATGAATCACATTGAGGTTCGGGCCGTAACCAAAACATTTGATAGACATACTGTGCTTGATAATGTAAGCCTTAGCGTAGCCAAAGGGCGCTGTATTGGACTAGTCGGTGCGAACGGTAGCGGGAAAACGATGCTGATGCGTTGCATATGCGGCTTTGTGCTTCCCGATAAAGGTGAGGTGTATGTAGACGGAAAGCAAATAGGTAAGGACGTCGATTTCTCTCCTTGTACGGGTATTGTGATCGAAGCACCAGGCTTTTTACCCGTGTATTCAGGCTTGACTAATTTAGCCATTCTCATGGCCTATTGTACAAAAAAGAAAGAATGTGACCTTGGTGCAATTATGCGCAGCGTAGGGCTTGAGCCGAATGATAGACGACCGCTGCGAAAGTATTCGATGGGTATGAGACAAAGGCTTGGCATTGCGCAGGCAATCATGGACGCACCCGATATTTTGATCCTTGATGAACCGTTCAATAGCCTTGATAAACATGGTGTCAAGGAAATAGCTGCTTTGCTTCTTTCGCTTAAGCATCAAGGCAAGACCATGATCCTCGCCAGTCACCATTCCGATGATATCGATCTGCTTTGTGACGAGGTATATGAGATGGAAAGTGGCAAAATCAGCAAACAAACAGGAGGATCCAGCAAATGAAGAAAATAGTAATATGGTTGTTGGTATGGTTGCTATGTATAAACCTATGTGTGGGTATTGCGATCGCTGAAGCAGTTGTGATCCCTAATGTCCTGGAAGGTTTTGAAGAAAACGAAAGCATTTTGGATATTTGCTGGGTAAACGACACACTTTACATCCTCGGCAACGAAGCAATTTATAGCTGGCGTTTCGGAGACGAGCGGGTCCAGCTCTATTGGCAGCAACCAGAGATCGACGCATATCGCTATCTGGAAACGCCGCCCGAAGCCGCAGACAAGCACGCCTTGTGGGAACAGGCAGTTGAATTTCTTGTGACAGACGGAGTATCGCTCTATGCGTGGCAACCGTACAGTGCTCAGCTCTTTGAGGTGCAAGCGCAGGGTTTGACTCTTGCCGCCGAGATACCTCTCTCCGTATTGACCTACAATAATGAAGGAAATACCATCCATCGGGAGCAATACCAGGTCGCTATGCAGGGTGAACGGTTGCTGCTATTGTTGGGGACGGACGATTCATCAGACTGGACAAAAACGGAATTGATCGGCTTTGATTTGCCAACTGCGGAATTAAAGAGTTTATCAACCGAACCACTTGTACAATTTGCAGTTGCGGATCAGACCAAACTGTTCATCTGCCAACGAGATGATGAAAACAGTCAATATACATTCCATTACATGAATACCGAGACTGGCGAAATATATCCTCTTTTTTTCACACAGAGCATGGAGCGTTCATTAGGCAGCATGAGCTGTTGGCGAGGTCAGGCATTGCAATGCAGTGATGGGCAAATTACGGGGTATGATGTCGCGGGCACGCCGCAGACAATGGCCTATGTGCCTGTATACGATGCATGCAAAACGTTTTGCAGCGCAAAGGGTTTGTGCGCCGTTTCTACCTTCAATACCGTGTTTCTTCGCGATTTGTCGCAGCCTGCACACGAGACTGAGCTACGTGTGATGGGCTCTATCCCATCACACGCGCTGCTCCGCTTCTCCTTGGAGAACCCTGATATTGCTGTTATCACTTTGCCCCAAAGCACTCAGGACGCCTTCGTGCAGTCTGTTCTATCCGCTAACAGCGATGTGGACATTTATGTAGTCCAAGCCCCGGGCGTATATGCACAGTTGCGCGAAAAGGGATACTTAGCTACGCTTGACGCGTCCTCTATGCTCACAGAGCAAGCGAAAATGCTGTATCCGAGCATTCAAGAGGCGATCATTGCCAATGGGCAGCTGATGGCGTTTCCCATTGCCATTAGCGCAGAGAGTTGGACACTAAACCAAACGCTATGGGATCGTTTCGAGCTAGGTGATGTGCCTGCCACATATGCGGAACTGCTCGACATGATGCTGCTTTGGCAGGACGAATATGCAGATGAATACCCTGATTATACATTGATCGACCTGTATGGTGGTGTAGCGGGTTGCATCCGGTTACTGGTAAAGGAATACATTTTGCAATGCAATGCTGAGTTTCCTGATTTTAGAAACGAGGTGTTCCGAAATGCTATGCTTGCGGTTCTCGCACATCAAAACGTGCTTAACGCGAACAAGGAGAACTACGGCATGCCATTGATCTATACCTATGAGCAAGGCTTTGGTGTCGCGTATAACGATGATGAGCAAACGCGCATGATGCTCATGCCAGCCATTTCTGTCAACGAACAACAAAGGTTAAGCGGTACTTTGACGCTGCTAACGATGAGTAGCAAGAGTACTCAACAACCTGCTGCCCTGCGTCTGATCGAATATTGTGTCGAGCACTTAGATGAGCAGACACAATACATGATGATGCCAGCCTTAAACGAGCCACTCCGCGAAACAGATCACGAGAAACGCCTGGCCGAATTACAAGCAGAAAAGGCAACGTTACAAACACGTCTTGCCGCCGCTGATGAAATGGCAGCTGCCGAACTGTCGGAAGCACTTGCGCAGGTGGATGCCCGTATTGTCGCTGAAGAGGAGTCTTGGAAGATTTCTCCCGAAAGTATAGAAAACTACCGTGCGATTGCAAATCATCTTGTCATTCCTTATGCTTCGCCATTTTTGGGTAACGATACGGGACTTGACGCGTTTGAGACAGTCATCGACGCAGCTTGGGGGCAACTGTTGGATGAGACTAAATTAAACAAGTTTCTTGACAATTTAAATCGCATATCCCGTATGATCATGCTGGAGAGCGAATAGAGGCGACTGATTGAAATAATAGAATAGATCATGATATAAAAAATAGTAATGATATGTTCGCATGATTCGAATCATATCACTTCTACTAACACCCGACTGTGCTAGTCGGGTGTTTTCTCCATGAATGTTTTTTTCCGATGTCGCTCACCGCCCACTTTCATTTTGATAAGGTAGAATAAGTTTCGCAAAAACAAAAAGGGACATGGTTTGCAAATCTCTGGTAGAATGAAGTCACGACACTAACCATTCGAAAGGAGAAAGCAAACCATGTCTGAGAAAATTGTACAACTAAACGAGGAAGTTATCAAGGGACAGCTCAAGGAGTTGGTACGAGGCAGCGTGGAGGAAACCCTCAATGAGCTGCTGGAAGCCGAGGCAGAGAAACTGACTCAGGCGGCTCGGTATGAGCGAAAAGAAAAGTTCAAAGCGGTCTATGAAACGCTCGCGACCTGTACCCCCATACAGCGCGAGCGTTTTTTATTGTACGCTTTGGACGGTTTGAGCTTTGCGGAGATCGCCCGCCAGCAGGGCTGCTCCAAGTAGGCCGTAAGAGATTCAGTGGAAGCCGTTCGAAAAAAATTACAGAAACTTTTGATGGACTACCCCCCACGAAAGCCCACTTTCTGGCTATTAAGTGAAGGACTTTGAATCCGGAGCAATCATACGAAGGAGGACGATCATGCCCATCATCAACCTGAGGAGTCAATATCCCCATCTTTCGGAGGATATCTTCATGGAAATCTCCGACCCGATCTTCGAGGTATATGACCATTCCCGCAAGCAAATCAACAATTATGATCGCAGGGCGCGCTACCATCGTGCATTTTACTCACTGGACGTTGGCGACGGCATAGAAACTCATGCCGTTTCACGCGTGCCGTCACCGGAGGAGCTATGGATGCGGAAACTGGAGAAGGAACAGCTTCGGGAGGCACTTGAGCATTTGCCGCCGGTGCGGTCGCGGCGCATCTACGCTTACTTTATGTTGGGTATGAAAATGGTTGGCACCGCCAGGATAGAGGGCGTTTCTCGTACAAGTGTGAGCCAGTCCATCCGAAGCGGTTTGAAGAACCTAAAACGATATTTCAAGATACGTTTCAAGCAAACAGAGATGGAGTGACGGTATGAAAGAGTCAGGAAGGATTAAGACCGAAAAGGAACGGAGGGAAAAAGAAATCCGGCAGCTTGAGAATCGTCAGAAGATACTTTTGAACAAGCAGCACGATGCGCAACGTCGGCTCCGCACCCGCCGTCTGATTGAACGCGGGGCCATTTTGGAGGGTGTTTTACCGCTGACTCCTGACCTTCCCGGCGAAGAGGTCAAAGCGTTCCTGATTGCCCTGTCCCATCTTCCGGGAGCGGCGGAACTGGCCGATAAAATACCTAGATCCGGGGACAAGCCATAAGTCCCTTGTTTGCAAGGGCGCACTTATACACCGTTGCCGGTGTTGTGCGCCCTGCCGGGAGCTGCCAGCTTACTGCGTCCACGATGGGGCGCTACGCTCCCCAAACCCCTCGTCGTCGCAAAGTACGCTTTGTTCCGTTTCCGCCTTGCGGCGAAAACTGCACACGCTCCCTTGCTCCTCCGCTCCCCACGAAAACCGCTTCGCTGGGTTTCCGTGGGGACCCCAAAGTTATCCGCAAAGCCAAACACCCGCTTCGCATCTGTTCGGTTCCACGGAGCCTAAATCCCTTCACAGAAAAGAGGTGCGTGTTATCGCTATCTGCCATGTCCCCATCAAAATTATCCAGCGCAGCAAGGGCAAATCCGCCGTTGCCGCAGCCGCCTATCGCAGCGGCACCAAACTGACAAATGAGTGGGACGGTCTGACCCATGACTACACCCACAAGGGCGGCGTTGTCCATGCGGAAATTATGCTGCCCGTCCACGCCCCGCCGGAATTTGCAGATCGCTCCACCCTCTGGAACAGCGTGGAGCAGATCGAGAAAGCGAGGGACAGCCAGCTCGCCCGCGAGGTGGAAGTGGCCTTACCCCGTGAGCTGACACGGGAGCAGCAGCTTGCCCTTGTCCGGGCTTATGTGAAGGACAACTTTGTTGCCGCCGGTATGTGTGCAGACTTCGCACTCCATGACAAAGGGGACGGAAATCCCCATGCCCATATTCTGCTGACCATCCGCCCGCTGAAAGAAAATGGCGAGTGGAGCGCAAAGTGCCGCAAGGTCTACGATCTGGACGAGCGCGGCCAGCGTATCCCAAACGGTAAAGGAGGCTGGAAGAATCACCGAGAGGACACCACCGACTGGAATGACAAAGGAAAAGCTGAAGCCTGGCGGGCGGCGTGGGCGGACTACACCAACCGGGCATTGGAGGCAGCGGGAAGGCCAGAGCGTATCGACCACCGCAGCTACAAACGGCAAGGCCTTGATAAAATCCCTACCGTCCACATGGGCGTTGCTGCTACCCGCATGGAGCGCCGAGGAATTGCAACCGAAAAAGGTAATCTCAACCGCCAGATTGCCGCCGACAATAAACTGCTCAGAGAGATCAAAGCCCGCATTACCCGGCTCTACAACTGGTCAAAAGCCGAAGCTGAAAAACCAGTCAAGAAAGGCACCATGGCTGAACTGTGGGAGGCACAGCAGCTAAAACAGGCCAGTACCCGAAAAGGCAAAATCAAAGCCTTGCAGGAAAACGCCGCCTTGTTCTACTTTTTACAGTCAAATGGTATCCAGTCCATGCAGCAGCTGCATGAAAAGATAGTGGACATGAATGCCCGCTACTATGACCTGCGCGGCAAGATCGTCAGCGCCGAGCGCCGGGAAATGCGGGCGCAGTACAACAGGCACAAGGCCATCCGCAAGCAGCTTGACAAGGTGAAACCAGCAAAACGGGAACTGTTCGAGCAGCGCCACAGCCGGGAACTGGCTCTCTATGAAGCAGCGGCCTGGTATCTGAAGGAACTCAAAGACAGCGACGAGGCCCTTACGCCCAAGGCATGGGAACGGGAGATCGCCCAGCTGACTGCTGAAAAAGAGGCAAACACTTTACGGATGAAAGCTATGCGGGATGAATTGAAGGCCGCCGAACAGCTCCGCAAGGCAGCCAATCTGTTAGCGCGACAGGACCAGCATCACAAAAAGGAGGAGCACGAGCTGTGACCACAACCCATTGGTCGGTTTGGAATGCGGCAACATGAAGAAACGCAATACTGCCCCCGTCCCCATTATGGACTATCGCCAATATCGCAGAGCACGGCGGCTGGTACATGAGTGCTGCAACTATGACGGCGGCAACTGTATTGCACTGGATGATGGCGAGGAATGTGTCTGCGTCCAGTCCATTTGCTACTCCCTATTGTGCCGGTGGTTCCGGGCGGCGGTGCTGCCGCTGGACAAGGGACTGGAAACAGCCCTGTTTTATCGGCTGGACGCCAAGCGGTGCGCCGTCTGCGGTGCATTGTTCCGCCCTGGCTCCAACCGCGCCAAATACTGCCCGGAATGCGCCGGACACATGAAGCGCATCAAGGCCGCCCAGCGCAAGCGCAAACAGCGGGCGAAGTGTCACGCTTTAGGGCCTTAAAAGCCCTTGTAAATCAAGGCTTTTTTCGAGGGTGTCGGCGGGGGCCTGATAGATTTTTATCCTCTTGCCTCAAAAACGGCCCTCTAAAGGCGTACAGACCCCTGAAACAAACCCCAAGGAGGAAATCCTATGTCAGACAACCGAAAATATTACTACCTGAAACTCAAAGAGAACTATTTTGACGATGACTCCATCGTGCTGCTGGAAAGTATGCAGGACGGTGTGCTGTACTCCAACATTCTGCTCAAGCTGTATCTGAAATCCCTGAAACACGGCGGGCGGCTCCAGCTTGACGAGAATATCCCCTACACGGCGCAGATGATCGCCACCATTACCCGCCAGCAGATCGGCACTGTGGAGAGGGCCTTGCAAATCTTCCTGAAGCTGGGCCTTGTGGAAGTGCTGGACAGCGGCACTTTTTACATGAGCAATATCGAACTGCTGATCGGCCAGTCCTCCACCGAGGCCGAGCGAAAGCGGGCGGCGAGGCTCCAAAACAAGGCTCTTTCCGCGCCCCGGACAAACGGCGGACATTTGTCCGACATTCGTCCACCAGAGATAGAGATAGAGTTAGAGAAAGAGATAGAGATAAAGAGAGAGATAGAGAAGGGACGCCCCGCCCGCGCCTATGGCCGTTACCAGAATGTTTTCCTGACGGACGAGGAACTGGCAGACTTGCAGGCCAGCTTTCCCACCGTATGGGGCCAGTACATCGAAAAGCTGTCCGAGTACATGGCTTCTACCGGCAAGCGGTATCAGAGCCATGCGGCCACCATCCGGCGCTGGGCCAGTGAGGACGCGAAGAAAGCAGCCCCGCCCACCCGCAACCGGGATTACAGCGTAAAGGAGGATGAAACCGTATGATGGAGATTACCGCAGAAATCCGGGCGCTGATCGACAAGGCAGCCGCCGGTGTGGAACTGGCCGGGGACGAGTACATAGACCCGGCAGACGGCCTCATTCACTGTAAGAAGTGCGGCGGCCAGAGGCAGACCGTTGTGCCATGCTTTGGGAAACCGGGCTACTTCATGCCCCGCTGTATCTGCCAGTGCCAGCGGGAGGCCGAGGAACAGCGCAAAGCCGCCGAGGAACGGCAGCGCCGCATGGAGCGTATCAAGCGCCGGAAGGCCCAGGGCCTGCAAGACCGCTATCTGTACGACTACACCTTTGCCAACGACAACGGCCAAAATCCTCTGATGGACAAGGCCCGCGCCTATGTGGAGAACTGGAAGGAGGCATACCGAAACAACACTGGCCTGCTGCTGTTTGGGGATGTGGGAACCGGCAAGTCCTTTTTCGCCGGTTGTATCGCCAACGCCCTGCTTGACCGGGATGTGCCGGTGCTGATGACGAACTTTCCCACCATCCTGAACCGCCTGACGGGGATGTTCTCCGAGGACAGGGCCGACTTTATCGCCAGCTTTGACGAGTACGACCTGCTCATCATTGACGATTTGGGTGTGGAGCGCAGCACCGAGTATGCGATGGAGCAGATGTTTTTCGTCATTGACAGCCGCTACCGCAGCCGCAGGCCCATGATAATCACCACCAACCTGAAACTGGCCGAACTCAAGAACCCGCCCGACCTGGCCCACGCCCGTATCTATGACCGTATCCTGGAACGGTGCGCCCCGATCCTCTTTGCCGGGAAAAACTTCCGAGAGGAAAACGCCGGGGCCACCAAGCAGGCGGCGAAAGACATTGTGAACCGTAAGAGCGACTGATTGTTTTGCCGGACGGCGCAGCCCCGCCCGGAGAAAGGAGCGCCATGAACGAAGAAACCCGTACCATGCAGACCGCAGACACTACCCCGACCAGAGCACCGGAGGATGCCCCCGCGCTGGTCAAGATGATCGGCAAGACACCTACAAGCTGCGCGGCCATTTCAGCCAGACCAGCACCGAAACCATGAACGACAAAATCAAGCGTATGCTCAAAAACGAGATACAGCAGATGTAACCGGCTGATAAAGCCAGCCGCCTTGCGTTAAACTGATGATGGTACACACCGAAACTTTTAGTCAAGGAGGACATGAAAATGCTGTACACAGAAAAGGCGAAAAATGAGATTGAGCGTGTCTGCAAAGTGTTTGAGAAACATATTCAGCAGATGACCGCTTATGATTTGGTTTGGTCGGACAAGGTCGGCTATGTGTGGCTGGCAATATCTATCGACCCGGTCTATATCGACACCGGCAACTGGATAGAGTCCGCTGCCGGTCTTTGTTATGAGTGCTTGAATGATATAGCACTGGATGTTTTTGGAATGACTGGAAACGGTCACGACTTCGAGGACGCCGATCCGCTGGAAGTGGCCGAGATTAAGCGGGACTGGAAAACCTATATCGACCAACTGCCGGAATATGCGTACCTTTGCGACGAATTGCTAAGTGACCGCAAGTAACCCCACCCGCCTGAGTGTCAGGAGCATGAAAGTGCTTCTGACACTTTTCTGCGAATTTGATTAAAAAGTCCTTGACAATTTGTCTCCGGAGAAACAGAAAAGAGCAGGCACCACAAAAGAAAGAAGCGGGAGAGAGCGGCATGCTGAACAAATTGCACGAAAAGCAGCAGGGAATGGAATTGATTATTCTGGAACAGCTGGTCCCCCAGGACCATCTGCTGCGGAAAATCGACCGGAGCATCGACTTCTCATTCATCCGCAGGCTGTGCGCGCCGCTGTACAGCGCCAACCTGGGCCGTCCGGCGATTGAGCCGGAGGTGTTGTTCCGCATGCTGTTTGTGGGGTATCTCTACAGCATCCGATCGGAGCGGCGGCTGGAGGAAGAGATCCATTATAACATGGCGTGTAAATGGTTCTGTGGGCTGAGCCTGACGGAGAAAGCGCCGGATGCCACAACCCTGAGCGTGAATCGGAAACGGCGTTTCCGGGATAACGACATACCCGAACAGATCTTCAACGAGATTCTGCGCCAGGCCATGGAAAAGGGATTGGTGGGTGGGACGATTCTGTATACGGACTCGACGCACATCAAGGCCAAGGCTAACAAGCACAAAAAGACGACGGTCGTGGTGGAGCGGACGCCCAAAGCGTATCTGGAAGAGCTGGACGAGGCCATAGACCGTGACCGCAAGGAGTTGGGCAAGAAGCCCTTTGACAACAAGGATGACGATGATCCGCCCCCGACACGGGAGGTCAGCAAAAGCGACCCGGAAAGCGGCCAGCTGCACAAGGAAGGCAAGCCGGACGGCTTTCATTACAGCGAGCACCGGACCGTGGACAGCAAGCACAGCATTGTGGTGAATGTACGGATCACCCCGGCCAATGTCAACGACGTAGAACCCGTAGCAGAGATACTCAAGGATATTGAAAAGCGGCTGGGAAAGCAGCCCAAGTACATGGGGCTGGACGCGGGATACCACAGCGCGCCGGTGTGTCACCAGCTTGCGGCAACCGGGATACAGCCGGTAGTAGGCTACCGGAGGCATACGCACAAGGGAGACGATTTCGGGAAATACCGTTTCACCTATGATCCAATCCAAAACGTTTCCCTGTGTCCGCAAGGGCATGAGCTGACATGGCGCACGACCAACCGGGAAGGCTATCGGGAATACTGGAGCGAATCCAGGACATGCAGGGATTGCCCCAGACGGGCGAAATGCTTCTCGGCCCATTCCGGCAGAAGGCAGGTGACGCGCCATGTATGGCAGGATTCATTGGAGCAGGCGGACGCGTTTACGAAGACAAGCAGCGGGAAACGCATCTACGCCTGGCGCAAGGAAACCATGGAACGATCTTTCGCAGAAGCCAAAGAGCTGCATGGCCTGCGCTATGCGCGCATGCTCGGAATCCGCAACATGTACGAGCAGTCCTTCCTCACCGCCGCCGTGCAGAACATGAAACGCATTGCCAGGGCGTTTCGTTTCCCTTTTTCCCTATGCATTAAAGGGGCTGTTTCCGGGAGGAAGCGGCCCCTTTGTCAACGGTCTGCGCCCGCCGCCCCAATGGGCGGCGGGCACAGCGTGTCGAAAAGGCCGGCGCAGCCAGACTCTTTCGACACGCTGTAGCGGGCCCCGGCGCTCTGCGCCGGGGCCCGCCCGTCGGATGGCATCGTACCTATACAATTTTGCGCAGCCCCGGCACACGGCGCATCAGCCATGCGGCGCCTAGCGCCAGCGCGAATACCGCCAGCTCCCAGACCAGCGCCGCCGCGAGCGGAGGCAGCGCGCCGCACAGCGGCAGGAACAGCCGCTCCTGCGTCTGGGCAATCAGCCAGTCCTGCGCCAGATAGATGCCGAAAGCGCAGCCCCCCAGCTCCGTCAGGGCGCGCCCGTGGCGCTGCGGCCAGCGCGCGCCGCGCATAAGCGCCATGGCCGCAGCGGCGCTCATGGCCGTGAGCAGCGAGGGATGCATGCGGTCATCCATGAACCAGTATTTTTCACCGGGAGCGACGCGGCCATATTCCACAAAGGTGAGCAGCACGCTGGCCAGGAGCGAGGCAGCCAGCACAGCCCAGGCCAGCCGCATGCGCCCGCGCGTGGGCGAAAAGAAACGGCGCAGCCAGTATCCGGCAAAGAACAGCCCCACATATACGGTAAACAGCGGCGCATCCAGATAGGCAGGCGGGGAGATGGCCGGCACATAATGCGCGGCCAGCGGCCACAGCCCGTCCCAGAGAAGGCATATTCCCGCCAGGGCGGCGACGCCGCGCCCACTCAGGGCGGAGGCCAGCCGCTGCAGGAAGGGCAGCATTGCCAGAAGGGCCAGGTAGAATGTGAGATACCAGAACGAATCGGTGATCTGCTGCGTCCATACCAGGCGCAAAAATGTTCCCAGATCGGCCATGCGCGGCCACAGGCCCCAGTACACCCAGGCGTCATAGAGGTAGTACGCATAGGAGAACAGCAGCAGCGCGCCCAAGATGCGCGCCATGCGTCCAAGTACCCTCCGGGGACTGTCCCTGCGGGGCAGCAGACACGCGCCGGAGACCATCACAAACAGCGGCACCGCCATTTTGCTCACATAGTACCAGCCCACCGACAGCCACCACTGCGCATCCTGCGGCGTGAGGGCCTGAAACACCTTGCTGTTGGTGTGGTTGACGATCACCCCGAAGGCGGCCAGCACGCGCAGCGCATCCAGCCAGCCCTCGCGCCGGGAGGCCCCGGCCCTGGCGGCGGAGGTCATGCCTCCGCTCCGTCCGCGTGCGCGTCCAGCCAGCGGTCCAGCCGTTCAATGCTGGCGGATACCGCCTGCGGCGCGGGGCCGCCCTGCAGGGAGCGGCGCTCCACGCACGCCTCCAACGAAATAGCCTGGTATACATCCTCGTCAAAAGCAGGATGCGCGGCGCGCAGCTCCTCCAGCGACAGGTCCTCCAGCGCGCGGCCCTCGTGCACGCACTTGCCTACCAGCGAGCCGCTCACGTGGTGCGCGTCGCGGAAGGGCACGCCCTTGCCCACCAGATAGTCCGCCAGGTCGGTGGCGTTGGTGAAGCCCAGCCCCGCGCTTCTGCGCATCACGTCGGCACGGAAGGTGGTGGTGCGCAGCATCTCGGTAAAGGTGGGCAGACATTTGCAAAGCGTATCGTAGGCGTCGAAGAAGGCCTCCTTGTCCTCCTGCATGTCCTTGTTGTAGGCCAGGGGCAGGCCCTTCATCACGGTGAGCAGCGCCATCAGGTCGCCGTAGACGCGGCCGGTCTTGCCGCGGGTGAGCTCGCAGGCATCGGGATTCTTCTTCTGAGGCATGATGCTGGAGCCCGTGGCGAAGCTGTCGTCCATCACGGCGGTGGAAAACTCGTTGGTGCTCCACAGGATCAGCTCCTCGCAGAAACGGCTGAGGTGCATCATCAGGATGCTGGCCGCCGAGAGGAAGGAGAGAAGGAAGTCTCGATCGCTCACACCATCCAGCGCGTTGTCCGTCAGGCGGGAGAAGCCCAGCAGCTCCCGCACGCGGTCGCGGTTGAGCGGATAGGTGGTGCCCGCCAGCGCGCCGGAGCCCAGGGGCATGGCGTCGGCCTCGTCATAGGCGTGCTCAAAGCGCGTTACATCGCGCATGAACATCTGTGCGTAGGCCATCAGGTGAAACGCCAGCGTGATGGGCTGCGCCTTTTGCAGGTGCGTGTAGCCGGGCATGACGGTGTTCAGGTGCTCCTTGGAGAGGGTGCTGAGCAGCGAAAGCAGCGATAGCAGCAGCTCCCGAACGTGCCGGCAGGCCCCACGCGCATACATACGCACGTCCAGAGCCACCTGATCGTTGCGGCTGCGGCCGGTGTGCAGGCGCTTGCCGGCCTCGCCGATGCGGTCGGTCAAAAGGGCTTCCACAAACATGTGCACATCCTCCGCGCCCATGTCGATGGCCAGCGTGCCGGCGTGGTAGTCGTCCAGAATCCCCCGCAGCCCTTCCACGATGCGCTTAGCGTCCTCGCGCGGGATGATGCCCTGCTCGCCCAGCATGGTGGCATGGGCGATGGAGCCGGTCACGTCGCATTCCAGCAGGCGCTGGTCAAAGGGAATCGAGGATTGAAAATCGTCCAGAAGGGCGCTGGTGGGTTTCTCAAAGCGCCCGGCCCATAGTTTCGCCATATGCATCCATCCTGTTCCCGCGCCGGGGGCGCGTTTTTCTTTGGCTTACGCAGATACGGTCTGGGCGGACCGGCGCAATTCGATCTCCTGCACGTGCCGCCCGTCGGTCTTGAGCACCGTGGCATGCCACGGGCCGCAGTCGAATCCGTCGCCGGGCTGGGGCACGCGCTCGGTCATCTCCATCACCCAGCCGCCCACGGTGCTGGCCTCGGTGCTGCAGTCCAGCCCCAGCTTTTCAAACAGCTCCTCCGGGTCGGCGGAGCCCAGAACGCGGCAGGTATTGTCATTGAGAAAGCGGAAGGGCTCCTCGACCTCGTCGTGCTCATCCCAGATTTCGCCCACGAGCTCTTCCAGAATATCCTCCATCGTCACGATGCCCACCGTGCCGCCGTATTCGTCGGCCACCACGGCCATCTGCGACTGGGTGCGCTGAAGCAGGCGCAGGGTATCGCTGATTTTGGCCCCCGGCGGCACATAGACGGGCTTTTTCATGATGCTGGAGAGCGAAAAGTCGCCGCCGTGGCGCACACGGTTATAAAAATCCTTCTGGTGAACGACGCCCACGATGTGGTCCAGCGTATCCTCGTAGACGGGCAGGCGCGAATAGCCGGAGGCTTCAAAACGGTCCGCCGTTTCCTGAGGGGTGCTCTCAAGCGGCACGCCGTCCACCCGCACGCGCGGGGTGAGGATGTCGCTGACGTCCAGGTCGTGAAACTCAATGGCGCTTTTGAGCAGCTCGCTCTCGTCGGCGTTCATGCCGCCCTCCTGCTTGGCTTCTTCTACCAGGGTGAGCAGCTCGTCCTGGGTGATGGCGTGGTCATCGTCCATGCGCAGCAGGCGGCTGAGAAACTGCTTCCACTTGGTAAAGAGCCAGTTAACCGGCTTGAGCACCGTCACAAACACCCGGATGAGCGGATACACCGCCATGGCAAAGCGCTCCGGCACCTCCTTGGCAAGGCTCTTGGGCGAGATTTCGCCGAAGATCAGCACAAACACGGTCACAACGGCCGTGGATACGCCCACGCCCGAGTCGCCCAGCCAGCGCACGAACATCACCGCGCCCACCGAGGCCAGGGCGATATTGACGATATTGTTGCCCACGAGAATGGTGGAAAGCAGCTCGTCATACCGGTCCGCCAGGGCCAGGGTGTCGGCTGCGCGCTTTTGCCCGCGGTCTGCCAGGCTTTTGAGGCGGGCGCGGTTGAGGGATGAATAGGCCGTCTCGGTGGCGGAGAAGAACGCGGAAAGCGTTATCAGCACCAGCACCAGCAACAGTTCCGTGGTGGTTCCCTGCATGGTTTTCCTCCTTAAAATGCAGACTGGAAGCAGGCCCGTACGCCCTTGCCGGGCCGTGCGGATGCCATGCTTCCAGTTACGCGCTGTTTCCAAAAAGCGAAACGCAAACAGGCGGCCACGTTGATGGCCGCCCCACGGGAGTGCGGGCGCAAACCGGGCTCCCCGCGCCTTCGCGCCGGGACCGTTCGGGTACCAGGATCGCCGTCCACGGCGATATCACACTCCTTTGAATCTTCCTTGTGGAATGGCAAGAGTGTATCACATGCGCAGCCGAATGTCAAATCCGGCGGGGGAGCGGCTTGAAACCTTTCATCGAACCTGATACAATGCTGGGACAAGGGAGGCGGAAACGATGCACGATTTTGCGGAAATGGTCCACCGGCAGCGGTCGTATTTTCTCAGCCAGGCCACAAAGCCGTACGAATTTCGCATGGAGAAGCTGCGCGCGCTGTCGGACTGGATCGACGCCAACGAAAGCGCTGTGCTGGACGCGCTTGCCAGGGACCTGGGGAAGTGCGCCTTTGAGGGCTATCTGACCGAGGTGGGCATGGTGCGCCAGGAGCTCAAGGACGCCATGCGCCATCTGGCCCGGTGGATGCGGCCCCGGCGGGCGCGCACGGCAGTGGGACAGTTTCCTGGCAGGTGCCGCATCTACAGCGAGCCCTACGGCGTGGCGCTGATTATGTCGCCGTGGAACTATCCCTTTCAGCTGACGGTGGCGCCGCTGATCGGTGCCATTGCGGCGGGAAACTGCGCTGTGGTCAAGCCGTCGGAATACTCTGCGGCCACCTCGGCGCTGCTTCGCCGGATGGCGCAGGAGCTCTTTGCGCCGGAGTATGTGACGGTGGTGGAGGGCGGACGCGCGGAAAACGCCGGCCTGCTGGAGGAGACGTTTGACTTTATTTTCTTCACCGGCAGCCCGCATGTGGGGCGGCTGGTGATGGAAAAGGCCTCCGTGCATCTGACGCCGGTGAGCCTGGAGCTGGGCGGCAAAAGCCCCGTGATTGTGGACGAAACAGCGGATATCGCGCTCACGGCCCGGAGGCTGGTATGGGGCAAGCTGCTCAACGCGGGGCAAACCTGCGTAGCTCCGGACTATGTGCTGGTGCACCACAGCCGGGAGCAGGCGCTGGTGGAAGCGCTGATCGGGGAAATCCGCGCCCGATACACCAGCGCGCCGCTGATGAATGAAGAGTGGCCGCACATCATCAACCGCAAGCACTTTGACCGGCTGGTGAGGCTGCTGGGCAGCGGGGCCATCACCCACGGCGGACAGATTGACCCCAATACGCTGCGCATATCACCCACGATCCTGACCGACGTGGACTGGGACAGCCCCGTGATGCAGGAGGAGATCTTCGGACCCATTCTGCCGGTGCTGACCTACCGGAGTCTCGACGAGGCCATCGCCCGCATTCAGGCGCGGCCCAAACCGCTGGCCCTGTACCTGTTTACCCGGGACGCGGCCACGGAGAAACGCGTGCTTGGCGAGGTGAGCTTTGGCGGCGGCTGCATCAACGACACGGTGCTGCACCTGGCTACCTCCCACATGCCCTTCGGAGGCGTGGGGGAGAGCGGCATGGGCGGCTACCACGGCAAGTACAGCTTCGATACCTTTTCCCATCAGAAGAGCGTGCTCAAGCGCCTGGCCCGTCCGGACGTGGCGCTGCGCTATGCGCCCTATGGCCAGAAGCTCAGGCAGCTCAAACGGCTGATGTAACGTATGCAAACCGAAAGGCGGCGAAGCCGCGGAACGATGCGTCCGCGGCTTCGCCGCCTTTTTGAAAAGCCCTGCCGTCAGCCGGGCAGCTCCTGCCCCCAGTCGGTCAGCTGCTCGATACGCGTGCCCTCGCTTCCGGTGGCGGGGTCATAGGCAAATTCGTGCAGCTGCTTGCAGGGGAAGCGGTCGCACTGGCCGCAGTGGACCTTGCCCTTGCTTTCACAGCAGTTTTTGATGGGACAGCTTTTGCCCCAGTAGGGCTTTTTGATCTTGAGGCAGCCCGGACACTTCATGATATCGCGGTACTTGCATTCGCTGCACAGAAGGCCGCAGCGGGATTCAATCATCGCAGGTTCCCTCCTTTGGACAGATGGCCGGTGTGCGGAGTATAACAGAGTTTCTAAAAGGTGTCAACCGCGCGCGGTTACTGCTCAAACTGGCTGCGGTACAGCCGCGCGTAGAAACCTCCGCGGGCGAGCAGTTCCTCGTGCGTGCCCTGCTCGATCACGTCGCCCTGGTTCATCACCAGAATCACGTCCGCGGTCTGAATGGTGGACAGGCGGTGCGCCACGATGAAGCTGGTGCGGCCGGTCATCAGCTTTTCAAACGCGCGCTGGATGTGCTGCTCGGTGCGGGTGTCGATGGAGGAGGTGGCCTCGTCCAAAATCAGCATGGGAGGCAGGCACAGCATCACGCGCGTGATGCACAGGAGCTGTTTCTGCCCCTGGCTGAGGCTTCCGCCGTCCTCGGTGATGACGGTGTCGTAGCCCTCCGGCAGGCGCTTGATGAAGCTGTGGGCATTTGTGGCCCTGGCGGCGGCGATCATCTCGTCGTCGGTGGCGTCCTCGCGACCCATTTTGATGTTGTCGCGGATGGTGCCGGCCTTGAGCCAGGTATCCTGCAAGACCATGCCGTAGGCGCTGCGCAGGCTCTTTCGGGTCACGTCCGCGACGCACTGGCCGCTGACCTCGATGCGGCCCTCATTGACGTCATAGAAGCGCATGAGCAGGTTGATCAGCGTGGTTTTGCCGCAGCCCGTGGGGCCTACGATGGCGATGCGCTGGCCCGGCGAGACGGCCAGGTTCAGGTGGCGGATGAGCTTGCGGTCCGGCGTGTAGGAAAAGCTCACGTCCCGGATGGCTACGGAGCCGTCCACATGCGAAAGTTCCGCGGGCGCGTCGGGCGTCTCGGCCGGCTGGGCGATCAGGTCCAGCACGCGCGCAGCGCAGGCCAGCGCGCCCTGGAGCTCCGTGACCACGCCGGAAATTTCGTTGAAGGGTTTGGTGTACTGATTGGCGTAGCTCAGAAACGCCGACAGCTGGCCCACCGTGATGCCGCCGGTGGTCACCGCCACCAGCGCGCCCGCCACACCTACGCAGGCGTATACAAGCGCGTTGACGAAGCGGGTCACCGGATTGGTCAGGGAGGAGTAGAAGATGGCGCGCAGACTGCACTTTTCCAGCCGCTCGTTCACCTCGTCAAAGCGGCGCTGGGTCTCATCCTCCATGGAGAAGGCGCGCACCACCTTCTGATGGGTCACCATCTCGTCGATGAGCGCGGTCTGCTCGCCGCGCGTACGGGTTTGCAGCGTGAACATCTTGAACGTGCGGCGGGCGATAAAGGCCGCCGCCAGCAGGCTCAGCGGCGTGATGACCACCACCGCCGCCGCGATGACGGCATTGACCGAAAACATGAAAAACAGGGTGCCCACGATGGTCAAAACGCCCGTGAACAGCTGCGTGAAGCCCATCAGCAGGCCGTCGGCGAACTGGTCCACATCCGCGATGACGCGGCTGACCACGTCGCCCGTGGGCTGCCGGTCCAGATAGGACAGGGGCAGGCGCTGGATATGGGCAAAGGCGTCATGGCGGATGTCCCGCACGGTGCAGTAGGTCAGGCGGTTATTGCACAGGCCCATCAGCCACTGGGCCAGGGCCGTCAGGGCTACCAGCGCCAGGATGCCGGCCAGAATGGGCCACAGCGCCGCAAAATCCACCGCGCCGGGCCCCAGCAGCAAATCCACCGCGTTGCCGGTGAGAATGGGCACATACAGCGTGCTGGCCACGGTGATGACGCACAGCGCCAGCGAGGCCACAAGGTATCCGCGGTAACGCCCCACATAGCCCAGCACGCCCCGAAGCGTGTCCTTACGGGATGACGTCGTTTTCATCACACGGCCTCCTTGGGGTACTGAGAAAAGTAGATTTCCTGATAGACGGGACAGGTCCTGAGCAGCTCGTCATGCGTGCCCAGGCCGGCCAGCTCGCCGTCGTCCAGCACCAGAATCACGTCCGCGTGGCGGATGGAGCTGGCCCGCTGCGACACGATGAACACCGTCACCGGCCAGTCCAGCGCGCGCAGCGATTTGCGCAGCGCCGCGTCGGTGGCGTAGTCCAGGGCAGAGGCGCTGTCGTCGAGAATGAGGATCTCGGGCCGGCGCACCAGCGCACGGGCGATGGTCAGGCGCTGGCGCTGTCCGCCGGAGAGATTGCGCCCGCCCTGTTCCACCATTTCGTCCAGACCGCCGGGCTTGGCGCGCACCACCTCGGCGGCCTGCGCGGCCTCCAGCGCGCGCCAAAGGTCCTCGTCCGTGGCGGAGAGAGCCCCCCAGCGCAGGTTGTCTCGGATGGTTCCCTCAAACAGCACCGCCTTTTGCGGCACCACAGCGATTTTCTGCCGGAGGGCTTCGGCGCTCTGCTCCCTGACATCCACGCCGTCCACCAGCACGCGCCCCGCCGAAACGTCGTAAAAGCGGGGTATCAGGTTGACCAGCGTGGTTTTGCCCGAGCCCGTGCCGCCGATGATGCCTACGGTCTCCCCGTGACCCGCCGCAAAGCTGATATGCGACAGCGAATCCGCGCCCGCGCCCTGATAGCGGGCCGATACGTCCTCAAAGCGCACGCAGGTTTTCGCGCTTTGGTCGGCGGCGGTGGGGGAGGCGGGCATGGGCATGGAGGCGCGCGTGGCAAGCACGCTTTCAATACGGCCCGCACACGCGATGGATTTGGTAATGGTCACGATCAGGTTTGCGAACTTGACCAGCTCCACCAGAATCTGCGAAAGATAGTTGACCAGCGCCACCACCGCGCCCTGCGTGAGCAGCCCGGCCTGCACCTCAATCGCGCCGCTCCACAGAAGCGCCGCCAGCGCGCCGTTGACCAGCACATAGGTCAGCGGGTTCATCAGCGCCGACAGGGCCCCCACGCGGCGCTGCATGCGGCACAGGAGCTGGTTGTCCCCGTCAAAGGCGGCCTGCTCGCTGTCCTGCTTGCCAAAGGCGCGCAGCACGCGCACGCCGGTCAGGTTTTCGCGGGTATGGACAAGCACCCGGTCCAGCTGGCCCTGGACCTTGCGGTGGCCGGGCAGCGTGAGGCGCATGATGCCCGCCACCGCAAGCGCAAGCAGCGGGATCAGCGCCAGGAAGATCAGCGCGGTCCGGGCGTCCACGGTGAAGGCCATCACCATCGCGCCCAGCACCACGAAGGGCGAGCGCAAAAGCAGGCGCAGCGTCATGTTCACGCCCGTCTGCACCTGGTTCATGTCGGTGGTCATGCGGTTGATGAGCGTAGCGGTGCCCAGGGTATCCAGCTCGGTGTAGGACAACCCCTGGATGTGCCGAAAGAGAGCGCTTTTGAGCTTCGCGGCAAACCCCACCGCCGCCTTGGCGGCAAAAAACTGCGCGGTGACGGAGCTGACAAGGCCCAGCAGCCCCAGCCCCACCAGCCCAAGGCCCATGCGCAGCACGTAGCCCGTGTCGCGCGCCTGGATGCCGTTGTCGATGATGGCCGCCATGATGAGGGGCACAAACAGCTCCAGCACCGCTTCCAGAAGCTTGAACAGCGGGGCGAGCACGCATTCCTTGCGGTAGGGGTTTAGAAAGGGAAGCAGCGTTCGCATGGCAGGATCTCCTTGTGGCAAAAGTTAGAACGTTCCTTCATTGTAGCACAGCTTTTGGAATGTGCAAGCGGTTGACGGGCAGTGCGCGGGATGGTAGGATAAGGAAAACGGGGAGGGGTTTCCATGGCTGCACTGGTGATGCTGGTTTTGCTCGTGTGCGCTTGCTCGCTCTTTTGTGAACTGTTTCAAAGAAGGCTGGAGGAAGTGGTGCCGCTGGCCGCGTGCGCGATTGTGCTGATGATGTATGCCTTTGCGCTGGCGGGCCTGCTGCGCGCGGGGGCGCTGGCGGCGCTGGGGCTGTGTGCCGCGTGCCTGCCGGCCGCGCTGGTCCTGGCGGCGAAAAGACGCGGCCTGCGTGCGCTTTTGGGGCGGCTGCTTACCCCGGCGGCGCTGATCTACGTGCTTTTGTGCCTGGCGTCGCTGGTAGCGAACGCGGGCAAGCCCGTGCATACCTGGGATGAGTTCACCTATTGGGCTGACGCGGTCAAAATCATGACGCTGCAGGGCGTGTTGCCCGCCGATGCGGCCGCGCGGTCGCTCTTTGCGTCCTATCCGCCGGCGCTGCCCCTGTGGCAGTACCTCGCCCAGACGGTCAACGGGCTGCTGGGCGGCGGGTTTGACGAGGGATTGTTGTTCACCAGCTACCAGTGCCTGATGCTCGCGTTCTTCATGCCCTTCCTGCGCGGGGCGCGGCTGAGGCGTCCGCTGGAATGGCTGGCCCTGGCAGCGGGCGTGCCGCTGTGCGTGCTCGCTGCCTTTCCGCGCGGGCTGGACCTTTTGCATGCGGATATGATGGTGGGTGTGCTGGGTGGCTTCGCCTGCGCGTGGCCGCTGCTGTTTTCCGTGCGGGATCGCTTTTCGCTGCTGACGCTGTGCGCGTCGCTGGCGGCACTGACGCTGTGCAAGGATGCGGGACTCCTCTACGCGTTGGCCGGGGTTGCGGCGGCTTACGCATGCCTGCGCACGCAGGGAAGCGAACCGGCTCTTGCGCGCGGAAATGCGGCCCGGCGCGCGTTGTGGCCGCTTGCCTGCGTGGCGGCGGCGCGCCTCACATGGAGCGCATATGCAACGGTCATGGGCGCGGCGGCGCAGGCCACCTTCTCCGATCCGGTCAGTTTGAGCGTGTTGCTCTCGCCGGAGGGTGCATGGCGGCGTACCACACTGCGCAATTTTCTCTACAAATTTTTTGAAGCCATCGTGCCCGTGGGAGACTCGGATATGAGCATCAGCTATTTTCTGGCCTTTGTGCTTATCGGCGCAGGGTTTGCGCTTCTGTATGGCGCGGTGCGAGAGAGCAAGCAGGCCCTGCGCCTCAGACGCACGGCCTGGGTGGTCTTTGCCGCGGCGGCCCTGTACATCGTTGGGACGGGACTTACATATGTATTCAAGTTCTACGAGGACGAGGCGGTTCGCATGGCCTCCTATGAGCGGTATTTGAGCATCGCGGTGCTGGCGGCAGGATTTGTGCTGTTTGCCTGCGCCGCCTGCCTGCGGCGGCCCCAGACGCAAGGCGGCATGGGACGGCGCGCATCAGCGCTGGCACTCGCGGCGCTTTTGGCGGTTTCGCCGGTGGAGAGCGCGCTCAACGCAGTGACTCGTCTGGACGCGCAGGCCGCCATGCAGAAGCAGGCGGTCTACCTGGACGCGGAGACGCGTGTGCGCAAATTGTGTGAAACGGGCCGGGAGCGGATCTATGTACTGGCACCGGGATCGGGCGGGTTTGAATATCAGGTGATGCGCTACCGTCTGCGTCCCCTCGTGGTGCTGGACGCGCCTTGGAACCCGGTGGACGACCCTGCCGCCGAGGACCGTTTCACGGCCTGTCTGTCCCCGGAGGAACTGATGGAGGAGCTTCTGGAAAGCGACCTGGTGCTGGTTTTTGGGAGTACGGAGGCGTTTGCGGAGACCTACGGCTTGCTCTTTGCCCAGCTGCCGCAGGAGGACGGGGTACAGATCTACCGCGTGGACAGGGAAAACCGCCTGCTCGTGGCGGCCTGGTAAGCTCCTACAGGGCGCACACCTTCTGCCTTTGCATCATCCCCTGCGCAAGGCCTGCGCCCAGCGCCCACAGGTCATAGGCGCGCAGGTCCAGCGCCGCCAGCGGGTCGTACGGATTCAGATCGGCGGCTCGGGCGGGCAGCGGAAGGGCGCTGCGGCGCAGCTCTCCGCTGAGCGCCCCGCGCCGGATCCCCAGCAGGCGCGCATAGGTGGGCAGGGGATACGCGCTCAGCAGATCGCCGGTGATGTCCAGCAGCGCATGGCAGCACAGTCGGCTCAGACGCGCATGAGCGTACCGCCGGGTTTTGAGCAGGGAAAGCAGCTCGTCGCGCGTGGCCGCGTGGGCCGCGCAGGCTTTGAGGCGGTTTTCCAGCCCCTCGGTGCAGTCGGGCAGACGGGCAAGCGCCTGCGCACTCTGCGTGCGCAGCTTGTAGAGCAGCACGGAATCCAGCGCGTCCGGGCGGCAGATGGGCGCGGCGGGCAGATCGTAGCCGCAGGCCGCGCGCGCCGCCGCCAGATCGCCGCCGAGAAAGGCCGCGCGCACCGCCGTGGCGGAGGGCCAGCGCCGGCCTTCCAGCACGGGGGCGTGATAGTCTCCCTCGCGCCGGACCGGCAGGGGAAGGAGCGGGCTTTGCAGCCGGCGAAGGGCGCGCAGGTAGCACAGGGCGAGGATGTTGTTGGGCTTTTCCCAGGGCGCGGGGCGGGGAGCCGGGAGGCAGGCCGCAAGGGCCTCGCCCTGTGCGGCGGCAAAGCTGGCGCCGCGGACTAGCGCGGCCCGGAGCGCCTCCTGAAACGCGGGTGTGGGCGCATCCAGCAGCGCAGCCGCGGGCAGAAGCGCGTCCAGTCCGTCCTCCGCGCCGAAGGAGAGGTGCGTGACAAACCCAAGACGGGTGAGGATGCTTACGCCGCCCAGCGCAAAATGCTCGGCGTCGCGCACGCTGAAAGCGCAGGGAAGCTCCAGCACCAGGTCGCATCCGCCCTCCAGCGCGGCGCGGGCGCGGTCGGCGGGGGAATGAAGCGCGGGCATGCCGCGCTGCGTGAAAGGCCCGCTCATCAGACACACGATGCGCGCGCCGGGCAGCTGCGCCCGGATCAGCTCAAACTGCCTTCGGTGCCCCCGGTGGAAGGGGTCGTATTCACAAATGATGCCCACAACGGCGTCCACAGCTCGTGCCCATGCGCGCCAAGGGCTTGCCCGGCGCGCTTTTTTGGGCTTTCCCCCTTCCCTTTAAGTAGAAAAAGTTGTATACTATATGGGTTGAAAACAGATACACCCTCTGTATTTTAGCACATCAGGGAGGAAAAGAACATGTCCGCGATTGAGAAAATCAAAGCCAAAGCCAGGGCTGACGTAAAGCACATCGTACTGCCGGAGGGCACCGAGCCCCGCACCGTGCAGGCCAGCGCGAAAATCCTCAAGGAGGGCGTGGCCCGCGTGACGCTGCTGGGCAACCCCGACGAGGTGCGCAAGGTAGCCGCCGAAACCGGCACCGACCTCACGGGCGTCGCCATCATCGATCCTGCGACCAGCGAGAAAAGCGCCGCCTATGCCGATCTGCTTTACGAGCTGCGCAAGGCCAAAGGCATGACCCCCGAACAGGCCACGGAGCTGGTGACCAAGAACCCGCTGTACTACGGCGCGGTGATGCTCAAGGCGGGTGACGCCGACGGCATGGTGGCCGGCGCCATCAACTCCACCGGCAACGTGCTGCGTCCGGCGCTGCAGATCATCAAGACGGCCCCCGGCATCAAAGTGGTGTCCAGCTGCTTCATCATGGAACTGCCCGATCCCAAGTGGGGCGACAACGGCGTGATGATCTTCGGCGACTGCGCCGTGATCCCCAATCCCACGGCTGAGGAGCTGGCCGCCATCGCCATCGCCAGCGCCGCCTCCGGCAAACAGCTGGTGGATATCAACCCGCGCGTGGCCATGCTGTCCTTCTCCACCAAGGGAAGCGCGAAGCATGAAAACGTGACCAAGGTGCAGGAGGCCACCAAGCTGGCCCATGAGCTCGCCCCCGACCTCCAGCTCGACGGCGAGCTCCAGGCGGACGCCGCGCTGGTGGAAAGCGTCGGCCAGCTCAAGTCCCCCGGCAGCACCGTGGCGGGTCATGCCAATGTGCTGGTGTTCCCCGACCTGCAGGCCGGCAACATCGGCTACAAGCTGGTGCAGCGCCTGGCGGGTGCGGAGGCCATCGGTCCCATCATCCAGGGCCTGGCCAAGCCCGTGAGCGACCTGAGCCGCGGCTGCTCCGTGGATGATATCGTAAGCGTCGTGTCCATCACCGCTGTCAAGGCGCAGGCGTAAGCAACAGATAAGGAGAGCGACCAATGAAAATTCTGATCGTCAACGCGGGTTCTTCCTCTTTGAAATACCAGCTGGTGGACATGGACGGCGAAAAGCTCATGGCCAAGGGCCTGGTGGAGCGCATCGGCATCGAGGGCAGCAAGCTCACCCAGAAGGTCAACGGCCAGGAGATCGTCTTTGAGCAGCCCATCAAGGACCACACCGAGGCCTGCTCCCTCATGATCAAGGCCCTGACCGACCCGGAGAAGGGCGCGGTCAAGCATATGGACGAAATCGGCGCGGTGGGCCATCGCGTGCTCCACGGCGGCGAGGCGTTCACCGCCAGCGTGCTTATCAACGAGGAGGTCAAGGACGCCATCCGCGCCAATATCCCGCTGGGCCCGCTGCATAACCCCGCCAACCTCATGGGCATCGAGGCGTGCGAGAAGGTCATGCCCGGCACGCCCAACGTGGCCGTGTTCGATACCGCTTTCCATCAGACCATGCCGCCCAAGGCGTATCTCTACGGCGTGCCTTATGAGTACTACGAGCGCCTGCACGTGCGCCGCTACGGCTTCCATGGAACCAGCCACCGCTATGTGAGCAAGCGTGTGTGCGAGTTTTTGGGCCTGGACCGCAGCAAGACCCGCGTCATCACCTGCCACCTGGGCAACGGCAGCTCCATGGCCGCCGTGGACTGCGGCAAGTGCGTGGACACCAGCATGGGCATCACGCCACTGGAGGGCGTCATCATGGGCACCCGCTCGGGCAGCATGGACCCCGCCGTGGTGCAGTACATCGCCAATAACGATCACATGACCGTGGACGAAGTGCTCAACATGTGCAACAAAAAGAGCGGTTTGCTTGGCATCAGCGGCCTGAGCAGCGACATGCGCGACATCGACGCCGCCGCGGACAGCGGTCACGAGCGCGCCATCATCGCCCGCGATATGCTCATCCATGGCATCCGCAAGTACATCGGCAGCTATGCCGCCGTGATGAACGGTGTGGACGTGATCGTTTTCACGGCCGGCATCGGCGAAAACGGCGCGGAGCTGCGCGAGAAGGTCATGGAGGGCTTCGAGTTCATGGGCGCCAAGCTCGATCCCGTCAAGAACGTCGAGGGCAACCGCAAGGAAAGCGTCATCTCTGCCGACGACAGCAAGGTCAAGATCTGCGTCATCCCCACGGACGAGGAAATCGTCATCGCCCGGGATACCCTGTGCATCGTGACCGGCAAGCCGATCGAATAAAAGGCAACCCTGTTGGGCAGGCGTGCCGCCAGCCGCAGATAACGGCGCGGCACGCCTGCTTTTTTCTTGGCAAACCGCTATGGGGAAGAGAGCTGATCGCAGATGCAAAAGCGTTATCAGGCCGCCAAAGCTTTTCTGACCGACCCTAGATGGAAGACGTGCGTCTTCAGCGTTCTGGCTTTCGGCCTGCTTGCACATGCCTATGGCTACTTTGGTATCTATCATTCGGGCGATTCGCTGGAGGGGTTCTACCGTGCGGACGATCTGTTCCAAATCGGCCTGGGTCGCTTTCTACAGCCGGTTTACACGCATCTGCGCGGGCTTGTGGGCGTGCCGTGGCTGTGTGGGCTGATCTCCCTGGCCTGGATTGCGGCGGCGCTGTGCCTGATCGCCGATCTGTTTCAGGTCCGGCGCAAAAGTACCCTCGTGCTCATGGGGGCGCTGCTTGCAACCGCGCCCATGCTGGCCTTCTGCAATGCGGGCTATTTCAATTTTACCGATATTTTCATGTGTGCGTTCTTCCTGTCCGTGCTGGCGGTGTGGCTGATGCGGCGGTTCCGCTGGGGATTCCTGGCGGGCGCGGTGTGCCTGGTCGGATCGTTGGGGCTGTATCAGAGCTTCATGGCTTCGGCCTGCGGACTGGTGACGATGCTGTTCATCCTCGACGCGTTGGATGGTCAAACGGGACCACGGGGCCTGGCCGCGACTGCCTCCAAGGGCGCCGGCATGGCCTTGCTGGGTGGTGTCCTCTACAAAGTATGCATGGAAGCCGCTTTGCGCCTGACGGGTGTGGAGGTCTCCACTGCCTATAACACCGTGGCGTATGTGGGCAACTACGACCAGTATTCCATCGCTCAGCTCATTGTGGACACGTACCGCTATGTGGCGGAATATCTCTTTGACTGGCTGCCGGTACATCCCAAGCTGTATGCGCTTGGCTCCATCGTGCTGCTGGTGCTGACCGTATGGGCCGTGGGGCGCCTGATCGCGCACAGCCGTAGCCGCAGCCCGATGTACGCCGTGACCGCGGTGGCGGCACTCGTGGCGCTGCCGTTTCTGGCCAACGTGACCTATTTTATCTCGAAATATATGCACGACCTGATGAATTACCCGCTGGCGCTGCTGCCGGCCTTTGCGCTGGTGCTTGTGGAGCGCGCGAGAGAGACGCGGAAAAATCCGCGCGACTGGCCCGTCTGGGCAGCCACGGCGGGTGTGGCGCTGGGGCTGGCGTGCAGTGTGATATTTTCCAATACCGCCTATCTGCGTAAGCAGGTGGAGTTCGACAGCACGGTGGCGGCGGTCAACCGCATCGTGATGACCATGGAGCAGACCGATGGCTATGTGGTAGGCCAAACGCCCGTGGCCTGGGTGGGCGACCTCAGCCGGAGTGACGCCGTCGTCTACCGAGACGGGCTGGGCGAGTTGCGCGGCTATGGCGTCAGCGGCAGCTACGCCATCGGCCACTACCGCACGGTCAAGCCCTTCTTCACCCAGGTGATGGGCTATCCCCTGGAGTTGGTGAGCCAGGAAGAGGCAGAGGCGCTGGCCGAAAGCGACGCTGTACAGGCCATGCCGGTATTCCCCAACAAGGGCTACTGCCAGGTTGTGGACGGGATTATGGTCATCCGCCTGTCGGAATGAAGGGCTGCAATATCAATATCCTGACGAACGGGAGGAATTAAGCGATGGAGCTGGACGTATCTCAGGGCTTTGTACATCCTGCGACGGCCTTCCCCTTTCAGGCCGAGCTGACACTGGAGGCCCAGGACGTGGGCGGCGAGACCGTGACCTTTGACCCTGTAACGCTGGAGGGGAGTTATTTTGTGGTGGACGACACCGTGCGCCTGGAGGGACGGCTGACCACGATGGCCCGTGCCGCCTGTGCCGTATGCCTGGCCCCGGCGGAAAAAGCTGTCGAGATCGACTTTGACGAAACCTTTCGCAAGGACGCCAATGAAACCGAGGACGAATGCTTCCGCTTCGAGGGCAAGGCCGTGCCGCTGGATCACATGGCGCTGACGCTTGCCATGCTCAATCTGCCCATGCGCTTTGTGTGCGGCAGGCCGGATTGTCATGCCGCCGCGGAGCTGAAAGCCTGGAATGAGGAAGGAAAGGTGTGGAGAGAGGAGCCGGAGGGAGAAGGAACCTACCGTCCCTTTGAGGGCCTGGACGTACTGATGAAAAAGGAGCCGCCCAAACAGTGACGCGAACCGCGCAATCAGCGCGAATCCCCAAAAAAGGGCTTGACAAAGAAATTGCTCCATCATATAATACAAATTGGTCACGTTGTGGACAGGCGTTTGCGCAAGGAAGCGCCGCCGCAGCGTTGCAAAGGATGAATACCTTGTCTATGATGGCCGGGATCGGGCGCAGGAAGCGGCAAACGCATCTGCCTCGTCATTCCCCGGAAGGCTGGTTCGCCTCCCCAGGCGAACGATTTGGAAAGCCCCGTCAGCGACGGGGCGCGGAATGAGGAGGTGTAACCATGGCTCTTCCCAAGGGAAAAGTATCCAAGGCCCGTGGCCGCAAGCGCCGCGCAAATTGGAAGCTCAGCCTGCCCGGCATCGTCGAGTGCCCGCAGTGCCACGAAAAGAAGCTGTCCCACCGCGTGTGCAAGCATTGCGGATATTACAACGGCGTTCAGGTCATCGACATGACCGAGAAGAAGGAGAATGCGTAAGCATCTCTTCCGTGGCTGCAAGGCTGCCTGACAGTTCGGGCGGCCTTGCGCCGTCATCGCCCTAAGAACAGGAGGAGTACCCTCCCCCGTCGCCCAAGAGAGGATCGCTCGCCGGCTGAAAGGCGGTCCGGATGCACGGGAAGGGGAAGGTCGCCTGGGAGGGCGTGGGGTGAATGGCACTGGTCATAGCCTCGCCGTGTGCGCACGTTACAGCGCATTGAGGCGGCCCATCGGGCCGCGAAGTAAGGTGGTACCACGGAGCTGCTCCGTCCTTTGGACGAGAGCGGCTTTTTTGGTTTCAGGTTTGCCAGGAAAGGATGCGATTGCCGTGGATTGGGAAAAGGTGCTTTCGCGGCTGAGCGTGCCGGGCATTACACTGCTGCTGGTGGGTGCGGTGCTGTGCGTGCAGGCAACCCGGCTGTGCAGGTTTGTGCTCCACGACCGGGGCGAGCGCGCCGTGCTTCCGGTGAGAATCGCGGGGCTTGTGCTGGCGCTCCTGGGCGCGCTGATCTTGCTGGATGTGTTTCCCGGCCTGTGAGCCGGATCAGGAAGGGAGGAAACCCCATGGATTTTGAAATGGAAAAGGTGTACAACCCCCAGGCCATTGAAGATAAGCTCTACCAGATGTGGGAGGAGAGCGGCGCGTTTGTGGCGCACCGGGTGGAAGGCAAAAAGCCCTTCACCATCGTCATGCCCCCGCCCAACATCACCGGCCAGCTGCATATGGGCCACGCGATGGACTGCCTCCTGCAGGATGCGCCCATCCGCTATCACCGCATGAAGGGGGACCCCACCCTCTGGCTGCCCGGCACGGACCACGCCTCCATCGCCACCGAGGTCAAGGTGGTGGAGCAGATGGCCAAGGAGGGCCTGACCAAGGAGATGCTGGGCCGCGAAGGCTTCCTTGAGCGCGCCTGGGCCTGGAAAAAGGAATATGGCGGCCGCATCAACCGCCAGCAGCGCCGCCTGGGCGCCAGCTGCGACTGGAGCCGCGAGCGCTTCACCATGGACGAGGGCTGCAACCGCGCCGTGCGCGAGGTGTTTGTCAAGCTCTACGAAAAGGGCCTCATCTACCGCGGCAACCGCATCATCAACTGGTGCCCGGAGTGCCAGACCGCGCTTTCCGATGCCGAGGTGGAGTATGAGGAGCAAGCCAGCCATCTGTGGCACATCCGCTATCCCGGCGCGGACGGCGGCGAGGGCGTGGTGGTGGCCACCACGCGCCCCGAAACCATGCTGGGCGATACCGGCGTGGCGGTCAACCCCGATGACGCGCGCTATACGGACCTGGTGGGCAAAAAGGTGATTCTGCCCATCCTCAACAAGGAAATTCCCGTGGTGGCCGACAGCTATGTGGACATGGAGTTCGGCACCGGCGCGGTGAAGATGACCCCCGCCCACGACCCCAACGACTTTGAGGTAGGCAAGCGGCACAACCTGGAGGTCATCCGCGTGACCAACGACGACGGCACCATGAACGAGAACGCCGGGCGCTTCCAGGGCATGACCGCGCTGGAATGCCGCGAGGCGGTGGTGGAGCAGCTTAAGCAGGAGGGCTATCTGGTCAAGATCGAGGACTACACCCACAACGTGGGCACCTGCTACCGCTGCCATCACACCGTTGATCCCGTGACCAGCACCCAGTGGTTCGTCAAGATGGAGCCGCTGGCCAAGCCTGCCATCGAGGTGGTGCGTTCGGGCCGGACGAAGTTTGTGCCGGAGCGCTTTGCCAAGACCTATTACAACTGGATGGAGAACATCCGCGACTGGTGCATCAGCCGTCAGCTGTGGTGGGGCCACCGCATCCCCGCGTGGTACTGCGACGAATGCGGCGAAACCATCGTGGCGCGCGAGGCGCCCACGGCCTGCCCCAAGTGCGGCTGCACGCATCTTCATCAGGACGAGGACGTGCTGGACACCTGGTTCTCCTCGGCGCTGTGGCCCTTCTCCACGCTGGGCTGGCCGGATGAGACCGAGGACCTCAAATACTTCTATCCCACCAGCATGCTGGTGACCGGCTATGACATCATCTTCTTCTGGGTGGCGCGCATGATCTTCTCCGGCATCGAACAGATGGGCGACAGCCCGTTTGATACCGTGCTCATCCATGGCCTGGTGCGCGACGCACAGGGCCGCAAGATGTCCAAGAGCCTCGGAAACGGCGTGGACCCGCTGGAGGTCATCGACAAGTATGGGGCCGACGCGCTGCGCTTCTCGCTGGCCATGGGCGTCAGCCCCGGCAATGACACCCGCTACTCCGACGAGAAGGTGGAAAGCGCCCGCAACTTCGCCAACAAGGTGTGGAACGCCTCGCGCTTTGTGCTGATGAACACCCAGACCCGCGAAGCCATCGACCCGGCGCTTTTGCAGCTGCCGGACCAGTGGATTCTCTCCCGGCTGAACAAGGCCGTGGCCGAGGTGAGCGCCCACATGGAGGACGGCGACTTCGGCATGGCCGCCAACAAGATCTACGACTTCGCGTGGAGCGAGTTCTGCGACTGGTACATCGAATTGTCCAAGGGCCGTCTGATGGGCGAGGACGAGGAGCAGAAGCGCAACGTTCGCGGCGTGTTGCTCTACGTGCTGGAGGGGCTTCTCAAGCTTCTGCATCCCTTCATGCCTTTCCTGACCGAGGAGGTGTACCAGCACCTGCCGGAGCATGACGGCATGCTCATTCTGGCCCGCTGGCCCGAAGTCAAGGCGGAATACGCCTTTGAAACCGAAGAACGCCAGATGGAAGGGCTGATGGAGATCATCCGCGCCATCCGCAACCTGCGCTCCGAGATGAATGTGCAGGCCGGCAGGCGCACGCATGTGACGCTCATCCCCGATGCGGGCTGGGAGAGCACGCTCGCGATTGCAGAGCCCTATCTGCAGCGCCTGGCTTACGCCAGCGACGTGGCCATCGGCGGCAAGGATGCGCTGGCAGGCGAAAAGGTGGTCAGCGCCGTATGTGCCGCGGGCGAGATCCGCATCCCGCTGGGCGATCTGGTGGATTTGCAGAAGGAGCTTGCGCGCCTGGAAAAAGAACGCAAGAACCTGGAGGGCGAAATCGCCCGCGCGCAGGGCAAGCTGAACAATCCGGGCTTCCTGTCGAAGGCCCCCGCCCAGCTGGTGGAGCAGGAGCGCGAAAAGCTGAAAACCGCGCAAAGCATGCTCGAAGCCCTGGATGCGCGCATCGAGGGCCTGAAACAGGCATGATAACGGACTGCGGGCCGGGAAACCGGCCCGCTCAGGCTGTTTTGGAGAGAGGCGCGTTTCTTGCGCCCGTTGGGCGCTCGCGACGCTCTCTCCTATTGTGCTGCGGCACAGGGCTTGGGACTCCGCCCCACACCCCGGCAAGGGCCTGAGGCCCCTGCATCCCGCACTTTGTCAGCAACCTGTGCGGGCCGGGAAACCGGCCCGCTTTTACGGAGGAAGCATGGACAACGCATTTCATCATGTGCCGGTCCTCTTTGACGAGGTTATGGAATGGATGGCGCCCCGGCCCGACGGCGTCTATCTGGACGGCACGCTGGGCGGCGGTGGCCACAGCGAGGGCATTTTGCGCCTTTCCGGCGGCACGGCGCGGCTGTACGGCATCGACCGCGACGGCGAGGCCATTGCCGCCGCCTCGGCGCGACTGAAGGCGTATCCCGGCTTTCAGGCGATTCACGGCAACTTTCACGATGCAAAGGCGCTGCTCTGTGCGGCGGGCGCGCCGCCCCTCACCGGCGCGCTGGTGGATCTGGGGGTGAGCAGCCATCAGCTGGACGAGGCTGCGCGCGGCTTCAGCTACCACGAGGACGCGCCGCTGGACATGCGCATGGACCCCTCGCAGGGACCCACGGCCGCGGAATACCTGGCTGGCATTTCGCAGGAGGAGTTTCGCCGCATCCTCACCGAATATGGCGAGGAAAAATGGGCCGCGCGCATTGCGCAGATCTTTGTGGAACGGCGGGCGAAAGCGCCGATCCTGACCACGGGCGACCTGGTGGCCGTGGTGGATGCGGCCATCCCCAAAGCCGTGCGCCGCAAGGACGACGGGCATCCTGCCCGCCGCACGTTCCAGGCCGTGCGCATCGCGCTGAACGACGAGCTGGACCCGCTCCGGCAGGCGCTCTGCGACTTTGTGGACCTGCTGGCCCCCGGCGGGCGGCTGCTGGTGATCACCTTCCATTCGCTGGAGGACCGCATCGTGAAGCAGACGTTTCGCCAGTTGCAAAACCCCTGTACCTGCCCGCCCAAGGCCCCCGTATGCACCTGCGGCAAAAAGCCGCTGGGCCGCGTGCTGGCGGGCGGCGCGGTCAAGCCCTCGGCGCAGGAGGTCGCAAGCAATCCCCGTGCGCGCAGCGCCAAGCTTCGCGTGTTTGAAAAGAGGTAAGCCATGCCGACTTTGTATGTGGTCGCAACCCCCATCGGGAACCTGGGCGATATGACGCCCCGCGCCATCGAAACGCTCCAAAGCGTATCGCTGATCGCTGCCGAGGACACGCGCGTGACCCAGAAGCTGCTCAGCGCCTTTGACATCCATACCCCGCTCATCAGCTGCCACGAGCACAACGAGCGGGGCAAGGCGGCGGGAATCGTCCGGCGTATGCTGGAGGAAGGCATTGACGTGGCCGTCACCACCGACGCGGGTACTCCCTGCATTTCGGACCCAGGCAGCGTGCTGGTGCGCGAGGCGGTGCAAAACGGCATCGAAGCGGTGGCTGTGCCGGGTCCCACGGCCATGGCTTCGGCCCTGAGCGTGAGCGGCTTTGCGATCAGTGAATTTACCTTCTTCGGCTTTCTGCCCCGTCAGAAGGGCGAGCTCAAGGAAAAGCTGCTGGACATGGCACGCAGGTCGCGCCTGGCGGTGGTGCACGAATCGCCACATCGCGTGCGGGATCTGCTGGCCGCCGTGGCCGAAACGCTGCCCCACACCCGGGTCAGCGCCAGCTGCGATCTGACCAAAAGATACGAAAAAACCCTGCGCGGTCCGGTTGCGCAGGTGCTGGAAGCCATCGAGCAAAACCCCAAGGCGGAAAAGGGAGAATACTGCCTGGTGTTTGAATGGGCCGGGGAGGACATCCCTGCGCCGCAAGCGCCCCCGAGCGAGCTTTCGCTGGAGGCACGGCTGTTCGACGGGCTGGTGCGGGGGCTAAGCCTTAGGCAGAGCATGGAGGAAGTGGTTGCGCAGGGTGAGCGGAAAAATGCCGTATACGCGGCCAGCCTGCGCGTGAAGCAGCTGATGGAGAACGCGAAGTAAAAGGACAATGCGCCCGGGGCCGTATGGCAGCCCGGGCGCATTGTTTGACGGCTTTTGCCTGCCGCGCGCTTGCGCCAGGCGCATCCCTCCGATATAATAGCAGCGGATGCGCCGCTGTCATTCATATTGATGGTCCTTATCCGCGGCGCAGGATAAAGGCCGAAAAGGGGGCTTGACAACCATCAAGACGGTTTGGATCACGGGCGCGTCCAGCGGACTGGGCCTGGCCACGGCGAAAGCGTTTGCCGGGCGGGGCTGGCTGGTCGTTGCCGGGGCGCGGTCCTTTGCGGACGGCACCGTGCATGAGGAAGAAAAGTCGGAGCACTGGGTCCGTCTCCGGCTGGACGTGACGGATGGAGAAAGCTGCGCCCACTTTGTCCGACGGGCGCTGGAGATCAGTCCCCGCGTGGACGCGCTGGTATGCGGCGCGGCGGTGCTGGTGCTGGGCTCGTGCGAAAAGACAGGAGCGGACGAATACAACCGCGTGCTGAACACCAATTTTACCGGCGCGGCGCGCATGGTGAGTCTTGCGCTGCCCTATATGCGGGCGCAGGGCAGCGGACGCATCGTGCTGTTTTCCTCCATCAACGGACTCTTGGGTATCCCGTTTCAGAGCGCCTATACAGCCAGCAAGCACGCGCTGGAGGGGTATGCGGAATGCCTGGCCATGGAGACCGCTCCCTGGGGCGTGCAGGTGTGCCTGGTGGAGCCGGGCGATCACCGCGGCGGCAGCCAGCGCACGCGCTTGAACGCCCGTGAGGAAAACGGGGCGTCACCCTATCACGAGCGCTTTGACGCGGCTGTGGCCGTCATCCACGGCGACGAGGCGAACGGGCTTTCCCCGGACCGGCTGGGCGAGAAACTGGCCCAAAATGTGGAGCGCAGGCATATGCGCTTCCGCCTGCGCGTGGCCAAGCCGGATCAGCATCTGGCGGTGTGGCTGCACGCGCTGCTGCCTCCGTGGCTGAATGGACGGGTGCTGTGCGCCTATTATCAGGGAAAAAGGAAGGCGTGAGGCGCGTGAAAAAAGAAAACGGAATGTGCAGCAGAAGCCTTTTTTCTTGTAGGTTTGTCAAACATATTGGACAGGGAAGGAAGAGAGAACCTCTCTGGGAGC
>OJQP01000251.1_pt1 | contig 43432 bp, 45 predicted proteins | sample 1598871 | NCBI WGS metagenome assembly OJQP01 (sample SAMN03922520, study PRJEB24848) | human gut metagenome | isolation source: stool sample | host: Homo sapiens | place: Germany | collected 2010-02
TTGGTTGTGTGGTTACTCCATTCTACCACGTGGGGCTCTGTATGAACTCTTTTATCCCCTTAAAGTGTTGCACTTGATAGTATAATTCACCGAAAGTATAAAACAGACTGCAGGACATCAAATCATTGTCTTGTTCCAGCATGACGAATCCCCCTTGTCCAAAGAATACAATGCTACTACAAGAATAAATCGTCATCTCTGAATTATTATTTCATCAACAGTCGCACGGCCTGTCAACGAGTAAATTATGTGTTGGGCAGACTATTAAATCAACAGGACACATAGTGCCTATTATTTATGGCCAATGAGGTTTTGAATACAAAGCCACATCATTTAGAATTGCTGCATATTGAATTGATTTATCTGCAGAATCAAGCTTGTTGGCTATGCTACATAGCTGAATACCCCTGACCTCCTGTTTTGATTCCCATACAAATCAAAGCAGGAGGTCATTTTATGGCATACAACTACACCAGGGAAAAGCGAAAACTTGACGCCGAGTGGAAACGGAAGGCGTTATGGTATAGGAAAGAGGGCATGAACGAGGAGGACATCGAGGCGATGTACTCGCCAGGGCGTCTATATCACCTGCGAGCCTGACACACCGTCACCAGCCGCTGACACGGCAAACGCACGAGGGAGGGAAGCAAAAATGAACCGTACTGCGCTTTGCGCTCGAACAGCTGGCCCTAACGAAACAGCTCATGATTGGCAAGTCCAAGTCTTGCAAGGCCTCGCAGCAACGATAGACTTGAATGTAACGCCATAATCCGTGAGATAGCCAGCGGCCTCGACTTTGACCGACCGGGGCTACACGAGTTAATGCGCTTAGTCATGCATTACGAGATAGACACCATCCTAATGGCCAACCTCGACCGCATAGGCCGCTACTCTCTGAAAGTATTCGCCGTCCTCGAAGTGCTTGACAGCCACAGCGTTATGCTAATCATACAGAGCGGCGACACAGCAGAAGTAGATGACAACCCGCTGCCCAAATCTCTGCGACGCTTTACCGCGCATCAAGCCTTTGAATAGCACCACACGGTGTGAGAAAAACGCAGAGCCTTACAGCATTGTGAACAGGTCCAGTAAAAACGGACAGTGACAAAAGCCCCCTGATGTAGGAAAATAGACTGCGTCAGGGGGAATTATTTATTATGGGGAAACGGAACTACACACAAGCATATCCGAAGAGCGAAGAGAAAGCTATTACCAAGACCAACAACCTTTCAGCCAAAGCAGGGGCAACAAACGTCACAAGCAATAACGGCTATGTTGGGGGCTGCTTTGGGGGATTTTACCCGTCATCCATGAGGGTATTGAGGAAGCCGAGCATCTCCGGTGGGATGGCTTCCTCCGACTGCTGCACCGGTTGGGAAGGGACAGCCTGAAGTTCTTCCCGCAGTACACGGCGCAGGGTGGACTCCAAGGCGTCCTGCCTGGCGCTGTCCAGAATCGCTTTCACCAGAAAGGCGCTTTTCTGGCCTTCCGGCACAGCCTGCAGCAGCGCCCATGCCCGGCGGTGGTCCTCATTCTGGAGGTTTGGACGGAACATAAAAAGGGGCCTGCTCATCCCTGGCCCACACCGCCCGACAAACGCCCCAAAATCCGCTCGAATCCTTCGGCGTACCCTGTCGTCCAGCAGGGCAAAAACCCGGCACAGGCCGTCCTGGGGGGCGACGTTGCGCTTGACCACCGCTGCGCCGCCGCCCAGCATCACCACCGGGATGGCCTTGAGGTCAAATCCTGCTTCCATAGCCGCTGAGAGGAGGCGCTCGGTGTAGAGGCGGCCCTGCTTTTGGATGATGCCGCGGGCGTCCTCGTCCATGCTGCAGGGCTTTCCCGCCAGCACTCGCTCCACCTGGGCGTCGGTAACGGACAGCCCCACATCCCGGCGAACCTGTTCTTTCACCTCGTCGATGCAGCGGATCATCCCCAGTTCCAGGCTCCGGCAGGTGGCAGCGTTGGGAACATTGTTGTCCAGCCGCATCAGGTCTACGGTCCAGCCGCCGATGTCCATGAGCAGGACGGATGGCTCGTTCTGGAGGAGTTCCGGGTGGATCATCAGGGCGGAATACCCCTGTGGGAACAGCTTCACATCCTCGACGGTCACTTTGTAGGGGATGCCCTCGAACTGGAAGCTTACCGGCTGGGAAGAAGGGCGAAGGTACTCCCGGAAGGACTTCTTCTCCCGGCCAAACCCGGCCAGAGGAAGGCCGGCTGCGATGGTGACGGAACACTCCGTCTTGGCACCCCGCTGCTGGATCTCTTTGGCGATGGCCGCAAGGGTCAGCAGGTAGTAGTTCTCGTTCTCCATCTTGTTTCGCATGATCGGCTGCCTGCCGGTCCCGCACACGAAGAACTTTCCACCGTACTCCAGCGTGTTCTGCAGGGTGTAGGGTTCATGGGAATAGGCGGTGATACCGGCTGGAAAAGAAAAATGCCAGGTCTTGATGGAGTAGTAGCCATGGTCGATGCCGATGGTCATGGTTTTGCTCACCCTTTCTTGGCTGTTGTTGAAAACTTGGTTTCCTGCTGGTTCAGAGCGAAGCGTATCTTGTTCTTTCCCAGCTGGTAAACACTTGGAACGTGAGAGGGGGGAAGCGCAAAAAACTTCCCGGCCTGCCAGCCGGAGAATTCCTGAAAAAGGGCGCACTGCCCCCTTGTATTTTGAGGGTTTGATCTTGGGCCGTTTTGGGCTTTCGTCAATCTGTCTATGAACCTGCCGGAAACTTCTACACTTCCGACAACGGGGAAAAGGGCCGCAGAACGCAAAAAAGCGGAGTTTCCAGCCTGAAAATCAGGTGAAAACTCCGCTATAACGGATTTTACTGCGGCTTGCTGTTTGGACATCTACGGTAAAACCGTTTTTCGGATTTTCCGTCCAAAAGCCCGCAAACCCGCATGAATACTAAGAAAAAAGGGTTGACATCTTTTTTGTCAACCCTTCATGGTGCCGGTGGCGGGAATCGAACCCGCACGCCATTGCTGGCAATGGATTTTGAGTCCACCTCGTCTACCAGTTCCAACACACCGGCACAGTATGCTAATTATATACTATGGTTTATGTTTTTTCAAGTGTCTTTAAAAATAAAAGAAAGTCTTGACAAGTGAGCCCAGTGGTGCTATTATAATCGAGCAATTCAAAAACGCGCGAGTGGTGGAATTGGCAGACTCGCTAGATTCAGGTTCTAGTGTGCACTACGCACGTGCGGGTTCAAGTCCCGCCTCGCGCACCACGTCGCTGCGGACGACATATCGTTCGCAGCGACTTTTTGCAAAAGTCACTTCTCACTCATTCTGTCGCAGCTCCTTTCAGCTTCAAAACCCATGGTTTTGAAGCTGATTTTTGCTTTTTGGCAAGCGTCACATCGCTTGCCATGACTTTTATTCATTCTGAAAAAAGTCAGGTCGCGCTTGCTGGGCCGCACTTCTTCCCAAACCCGCACCCATCGCATGGGATTTGGATTTGTTTTTTGTCACACTTTGTACAGCACGGTGTGGAGCTGCTTTGGCTTCACATGGCAAAAGTCCTGGACACAGCACAATTTCTGCGCCTCGCCACCAATGGCAGCGGCGAGCGTGAGCGGATTATCCAGGCTTTGAACTAGGGAGAGGCGCCGGCCTTTGCCGACAGCAAGCGCAGCTATTATTTATGCTACAGATGGATAACCGCGAAAGGAGCTGAACGCCGGAGAATACGCACCCGGCGAGGAGAGCTTGACGTGCGGCGGAAAATGTGATTTGATAAAAAGCATGGCTGAGTTTGTGTGAGAGAAGGTGGAAGATGGAGCGGTTTGAGCTGGCGGTTGACGCGGTTAAAAGCGCCGGGGCTGCACTGCGGCTGAGCCATCTTGAAGATGGAGACGTGCAGTTCAAGACCGGGTACAAGGACCTGGTGACATACTGGGACAGAAGGACGAAACAGATGCTGCGGGGAGAAATCCTGTCCGCCTTCCCGGACGACATGGTTGTCGGCGAAGAGTATCCGCCCTCGGGCGGAGGGGGGGTCGTGTGGTATATAGACCCAATCGACGGCACGACAAACTTCGTGAACCAGCACCGCAATTACGCCATATCCGTCGGGTGCTGGGAAGGGGAGACGCCTCTGTTCGGGCTGGTGCTGGACGTGGAGCGCGAGGCGCTGTACTGGGCGAAACCCGGCGAGGGCGCGTGGCGGAATGGCGAGCGCCTTCACGTCACGCGGCGCAGGGACATCCACGGTATGCTTATGACGACGCCCGGCGTGCAGTACACCTTCCTTGCGCAGCACGAGTGGCACGAGAGTATGCGCAGGCTGGCCCGCGCCGTGCGCGGTGTGCGCTGCCTGGGTTCTGTGGCCCTGGAGCTGTGTGAGCTCGCGGCGGGCGAGGCAGATTTGTTCGTCACGCTGCGCTCTTCCCCCTGGGACCTCAACGCGGCGCGGATAATTGTCACCGAGGCCGGCGGCGCTGTTTACGACATCGCCGGAGGGACTCTGCCGCTGGACGCAAAGACCACCGTCCTGGCCCTGAACTCACCGGAAATGCTGCCTGTCGTGCAGGAAATAATGCTTTGATATAGACAGCGCCCGCGCATAGTGCGCGGGCGCTGCCTGCTGTGAACCGGTTAATCAGAAGCTGACGAAGCCGGTTTTGCTGTTGGACGGGTAGCCGAGCGTCCAGACGCCCTGTGCGCCGCATGCGGGGCAGGGCTTATCTCCCAGCTTGGATATGTATGCCTCGGCTCGCATGACGTACATGTTTGTCTTGGCCATGTGCCCGCATTTGGGGCAGAACACGAGGTAGTTGGCAAAGCTGTCGTACTCGCCGCGCCGGCGTGCCTCGAGCTCGTCGGGGGTAAGTGCGCGGGGCTTTATATTCGTGTTTACCATGCGCTCACCTCAAATCTCGTGCTCTATCTTGCGCGCGTCGTAGTGCTTGTTTAGCAGCGGTATGACGACGCTGTGCATGAGCTTCATGTCCAGGTTGTAGTAGTACACGGCGAAGAGCCCGCCGAGCAGGGCGGTGATGCCCGCCATAAGCTTCCACAGAAATTTCATAATTCCTCCTTATCACCAGCCCGCGTCGTCGTCAAAGACCTCGAGCGTCGGGTCGAGCGGCTCCTCTCCCAGCACAGTGCGCATGTAGTCGTTGACCGCCTTGCGCGCCTCCGCGGGTGGCACGGTGCGGTAGTCCATCAGCGCGTGAGGCAGCCAGCAGATGTGGAACTCGTCGGAGTGGCGGCGGAATTCCTCCTCAATGAGACCCTGGCATCCGGCCATGCCCTTGCAGCCGATGTCGTCGTACATGATTATCATGTCGCAGTTGAATTTGCGGGCGGTTTCAAACACCTGCAGGATGTGGCGGTTGCCGCCGACGGTGTGCGTGCGCATGGGCGTGCGGCAGTACCAGTCGGCCACGTCGCTGAGCATTTCGTCCCGGTCGGAGGTGTCCACCAGGTTGTGGCCCGTGAGCGAGTCCATGTTTATTATGGGCGCGATGCCCCAGCAGTTGTAGAGCCAGGCCGCCACCTGGCAGTTGTAGGTGGAGCCGCAGCTCCACATCACGGCGCGGTGACGCGCGTAGGGCACGGTGTTTATGCCGCTTTTGACGCCCTTATAGAAGAGCTTGAGTATTTTGGCGCTCTCCTTGTCGAAGTATTTGTTTGCGCTCTGCTGGTAGAAATAGATGCGGAAAAAGCCCTGGCAGACGCCGTTCATACCTATGGTGTTCGTGGTGGCGTATATGTCCCAGCGCTCAAGCTCTTCGCGCGTGACCTGGTTTACGCGCTCCAGGCCTTCGGCGAAGGCGTCCCAGTTGAATTTCTCGCCCAGCTGTTCTTCCAGGAATCGTATAGCCTCGCAGAGCTCGTGCACGGCAAGCTCCTTCGTTGTCGGGTCGTCGTACATGAGCGGCGTGACGAAGGCGTGTACGGCCTTGCGTCCGTTGTCCGAGAGCTCGCGGTACATGACGGCGTTGTCCATCATGTTGGCGTCGCAGGGGTTGTTTGTGCACAGCCAGCAGTTGCCCAAATCCGGGTACTCGTGCTCGACGGCCACGCCTACCTCGGTCAGCGGCAGCGTGCACATGTCCTGCGGTATGCCGACGGAGACGCTCTGGTCTATGTAATACGCGCCCATCTGCTTTATCATCAGCGGCAGCATGAAGGCGCACTGCTGGTTGATATTCACGCTGTCGTAGCCCGGGAAGCCGAGCATGATGTGGCGGGGAAGGGTGTAGTCAAAGGGGATGGTCCTGGCCGTCCACTTGGTCTCGCCGAGCTTGCGGTCGGCGCGTATCATCTTCCAGAGTATATCCACGCTGTCGGATATCATGGCGTTGAGCGCGTGGCGGTCGCAGCGCAGCATGAGCCCGCGGTCGCCGGCAATCCACTTGTCGACCATGTGCGGCGCGACGAGGTATGAGCTCAGCCAGCGGTAGCGCCAGAACGCGCGGGCGATGCGCACGGGGTTCTTCGCCACGAAGGCGCCCATCTTGACCCAGGTGGCCAGCCACCAGCAGAAGTCATAGGCCGTATCCGCCACGCCGCGCCACTCGCGCCTGTCGTAGATATTGGTACCCTCTATGTACCTGTCGCCGATGTACTTGCACTTCCCGTCGCCTTTGATAAAGCTTCTCAGCGTCGGATAGCGCTCTTTGAACGGACGCTTTTTCATCCTGCCTGCACCTCCTTGCCGTCAAGCGCGCCCTGTATACGCTTTATCTCCAGCGATTCAACGAAGGCCTGGAACCGTGTGCGCAGCTGTCCGGCAGCGGCGGTGGTATAGTCACGCTCAATCTGGCAGACGGGCAGGGTGCCGGGGACTTCGTAGCCCTCGGTGAGCCACATCGCGTCCTGCGCGCGCTCGTAGCCCCAGTACTCGCAGAACTTCATGCTCTCGACGATGACGCCTTCGGCCCCAAATTCGCGCGCCTTGTCGTACACATAGCGCTTGCGCTCCTTGAGCGCCTGCGGCCCCATGGCGCGGGGACAGTGGTTGTTCCAGAGGTAGTGGCGCGCTATGGCGTGCAGGGGCGTTTCGCCGTCGCCCACGACAATCTGCTCGCGTCCCGGCATGGAGCCGAAGCAGTAGCGGTCGGCGCAGACGTAGGCCCCGCACATCTCAAGCATCTTTGTGAACTCCGGGTCGTCTATCTCGCTGCCCACCACCATGACGCGGGCCCGGTACGTCGGCTTCGGCTCGCTCTCGCGCGTCTTGAGCTCGTCGAGCGTCTCGCGCAGCAGCGGCATTATCCTGTCCTTGGGGCAGGTAAGGCTGCACAGCTGCATGACGGCGAACTCATAGCCGGTTATCACCGGGTTTTCCGCCTTCCGCAGCTCGCCCATCTCGGTGATAATGCTGCACAGCTCGTTGTGCTGCTCGATGGCCGCAAGCAGCTTTTCGTCCGAGAAGTCCACGCCGTATACGCGCTCGAGCGGCTCGATAATTTTCTTCCGAATCTGCCTCTCGTAGTAGCCCTCGTGCCACTCGCTGCGGTTTATCGGCATGTCGATGCAGGAGACGAAGAATTTCTCGTTTGGAATCAGGTCGCAGTAGTCGAAGTACTGCTCCATGCGGTTCATCGTCGTGCAGCACTCCTGGCCCAGCAGCGCGGATATGAAGTTATACCCGCCCTCAAAGGCCCGCTCGAGTATGCTCTTGGAGTAAGGACATGAGCGGTTCGTCATGTAGTATGTCGCCATGTCCGGGCTGAAGCAGTTTGGCGCGCGCAGACGCACGCCGAAGCAGCCCTCAACATCCAGAAGTACCTCGGGTATGTGCGAGCAGTTGTAGGCGAGCGCCTTTCTCCCCTCGGCGCAGGCTGCTTTGACCATGTCGTTGTTGGCCGCGCGCAGCAGTTCTTCAAACTCAATCATGTGCTTCAAGTCTCGCAAATTTATCCCCCCTAGATTAATCTGACTCTGGTTAGACCAGAATAACTCACTATAACAAAAAACCGGCAGTCAGCGCGGCCATATTTTGAAACGCTGTACTGTCGGGCGAAACTGCTTTTCTTCTGACAATCTTATTATTGACATTATACTACTGGCGTGTGAGTTGGTCAATTATAATTGTGTGATTTGTTGAAATATATTCTCCGGATGGAGCCGCCGGAAGTGCGTACAAGGGCGCGAAAAGCCCCCGGCCAGGCTGTGCCGGGGGCTTGGCTGCATATTGCGCTCAGAAGCGGCGGGGAGGGGGAGCTACACGCTGGGGTTGAGCATGAGCTCTATTATTTTTTCGTCGGTCAGGCGCATCCCGTCGCGGGCCACGGCGCTGACGTTGCGTATCGTATTCTCGACGCCCTTGACGACTATGCCTTCGCCGCCGTAGAACTCGCTGCCGTGCATCTGCATCTGCAAGCCGAGCAGGCCGGACTCGACGGCGGAGGCTATCTTGGCGGCACAGCTGGCTTTGGCTCCGTCGCATATCATGCCGGAGTTGATGGCCAGGGCGTTGACTATAGTGTGCGCGATTGCGTTGAATCGCCCGCCGTAGAGGTAGGTTACTCCGGCGGCCGCGCCTGCGCCGGCACTGGTTGCGCCGCAGTAGGCCGAGAGCGGGCCGATGCCGCTCTTAAGGTGTATTGTGACGAGATTGGCCACAGCCAGCGCACGGTAGAGCGTGTCCTCGTCGGAGCCGAGCTCTTCGGCGTAGACGATGACGGGCAGGGAAGTGGTGAGGCCCTGGTTCCCACTGCCGGAGTTTATCACGACGGGCTTCTCACAGCCGTTCATCCTGGCGTCGGAGCCCGCGGCGGCCATGGCCTTGGCGCGGTTGTGTACGCCGCTGCCGTAGCTCTGCAGGAGGATGGAGCCGATATTTGCGCCGTAGTCGCCGCGCAGCCCCTCTTCGGCGATGGCCGTGTTGTACTCTATCTGGCGGGATATGACAGCGCGTATGTCGTCTATTGCCACGCTATCGGCGAACTCGACTATGCCTTCTACGGTCAGGACGCTGTGGTCGGTGCCGCCCTCGCCGCCGCTGCCGCTTGGCTCGGCCTTGTAAAGCACCTCGCCGTCGCGTTCGATGAGCGTCACGCCGGTGTGGCTGCCGGCAATTACAACGCGCGAGCCGTGTTCCTTAGCTGTGAGGATTATCTCTATGTAGAAGATGTGCTCGTTGTGCGACTGCCCGACCGTGCAGTCCATGGTGTCGGTAAAGCGCTTTATCTCCTCAATCTGCTCAGCTGTGACGCCGGAAAGCACCTCCAGCTTCCGCCCGGCGTCCCCAGCCACTATCCCGGCTGCGGCTGCGGCGGGGAGGCCGCGCAGCGAGCCTGTGTTCGGCACGATGACGCTCTTGACGTTCTTGATGATATTGGCGCTGGCCAGTACCTCGATGTGCTCGGGCGTGCAGCCGAGGGCGTCCCTTGCAAGGGCGGCGGCGTAGGCCACGGCTATCGGCTCGGTGCAGCCCATGGCCGGCACAAGCTCCTCCTCAAGTATGCTTATGTATTGTGCGCAGGTCTCAGGGTTCATTCTCTCTCATCTCCTTAGTCTTAGTTTCGGCTTTTCCACCCGCACGCGGCCGGTGGGACAACGTTAACTAAGGATAGTATACCCCTAAAACTGCTGATGTTCAACAAAAATATACCCACCCACGGTATTTTGACACCAGTGATGTTGAACAAACTGCTTCAATATGTGAATTGACACGCAGGCGTTGGACAATGCGCGGCTGGAATGGCCGTGGTGGTATTGAAAAACCGGGGTACGTTCCGTTTCGGAACGTACCCCGGTTATATCTAATGCTTTCTGCAATTAGCTGTTGGCCTCCACAAACCGCATCAGCATGGCCGCGCATTGCGCGCGTGTTGCGGTGCCCTGCGGGACGAGCGTTGAGTCGGTCACGCCGGTGATTATGCCCGCGCCGCAGGCCCACTGCATGGCAGGGATGGCGTACTCGCTCAAATCCGCGAAGTCGGCGTAGCTGAGGATGTTGGTGTCCTCGCCGATGGACACGTCATACCCCTTGTAAACCGCGTAGCGGTAGAGCATGGTGGCAAGCTGTTCGCGCGTGACATAGCCGCTGGCGTTTTCGCCGTCGCTTACGCCGTTCGCCATCGCCCACTCGCGAGCGGTCTCAATCCAGTTCGTGCCGGTGACGGTTTCGCCGTCGACGCGGGCGAGGATAGCCCAGACCATCGCGCGGGTCATCGTGCCGTCGGGGTCAAACAGCGTGTCGCTCACGCCGTCCATCAGGCCGTTTGCGTAGACGTAGCTGACCGCGTCGAAGTACCACGCGCCGGTGCTCACGTCGGTGAAGGGCAGCGTGGCGCTTCCGTTGGTGAAGTACACGCGGACGGTCACGTCATGCTCAGGCATTGTGAACGTTGTGCCGTCGATGCGCTCGCCGTCGACGGTGATGTAGTCAAGCTCGAAGCCCTCGTCGGGCGTGACGGTCACGGTGATGGTGCTGCCAACCGAGGCGTTCGTGAGGCTCAGCTTCGCCTCGCCGCCCTCGCCGACAATCAGCTCAATCTCGTGCGTGTCGGGGATGTTGACGACGGGGCTGAACACGGCGCGGACGGTCACATTCTCGGCGGGCATGATAAACCTGTTTCCGGTAATGGTCACATCTCCCTTGACGACCTCCCAGCGCGCGAGGCGATAGCCGCTGTCGGGTTTGGCGGTGAGGGTAACGGCTTCGCCTGCTGCCGCCGTGGTCTTGTCGGCGGTGGCCGTGCCGCCTGCCGACGCATTGACAGTGACCGTATAGACCTGCTTAAAATTGGCGGTCACGGTCACATTACCGGCGGGCATGGTGAAGGTGGTGTTTGCACTGGAAGAATCGGCACCTGTGATGTTATCGGAGAAAGTCCAGCCCACAAAGCGGTAGCCGCTGTTGGCCGTGGCGGTGAGCTTCACCGTGTCGCCCGCTGTTGCCGTGGTCTTGTCAGCGGTGGCTGTGCCAGCTCCCAATGGGGTAACATCGGCAGTAATAGTGTAGGTGGTTGGTGCAGGCTCATTGACTGTCAAGGTAGCCACTTCACTTGTGACGCTGCCTGCGCTGTTGCTCACCACGCAGCGGTATTGATAGCCGCTCATATTTGTTGTGGTATTGTCAATGGTATATGTATTGCTGGATGTTGCACTACCAACATTCGTCCAGTCACTTCCGCTGTCAGTAGTTTTCTGCTGCCACTGATAGGAGAGGTTTTCGCCGCTGGCCGCAACGGTAAAGGTGGCGGTGTTTCCCGCGGTCACAGACTTGTCCTGAGGCTGAGTGGTGATGGCGGGGGCGGAGACAATCGTGCCTCCCGGTTCGCCATTCAGGGTACCGCCTGTATTCACAATGGTGCCGTTGTTGGTCAGTTTGTTATTGGTGTTGAGGGTAGACCCCTCCGGGATGGTCAGGGTTTCGTCCGTACCGATCTCCAAGTCCTCCTGCAAGGTCACATCGCCGTACACGGTGCCTTCCGTGCCGTCAAATACGATGCCGCTGCTATTTTCACCTGTTGGTGTCGGTGTAGGAAGAACGGTCGAAACTCTTGTTGCCTTGATCCCGCCATTTCTGGCGTCCACGATCGCATTTCCGCTGACCGTCAGCCTGGTAGTGGCACCGGTGGCTTGAGACAATCCCACATAAAACAGTATCCCATCACTGCTTCCAGTGCCGCTGGCGGTCAGGCTGCCGCCGTCGACGGAAAGAGAGATCTTCGGGGAGTTGGTAGCGTACATGCTGGACATCACATAGACGCCGGCGGCATAATCGCCATTGGTGCTGCTTGTGACAGCGACATTCTTGATGTTCAGGGAGGCATTGCCTGTTCCGCTTTTGACAAATAGGCCGTGGCTGTTTGTGCCGGTAACTATGAGACTGCCGTTACCAGTGATATTTAGGGAGGCATCTGTACCGTAGCTATTAGCTGACATCTCAGCATTCACATAAATCCCATAGTAGCCTGTGATGGTATTCTCACCAATCAGCTCGATGGTCAGGGAAACCGACTCCCCGCTATTGCACTGAGCATAGATCCCGGCGCCATAAGGAACTGACCCGGTAGAAGTTCCTCCCTGAATCGTCGCGCCGCTTAAGGTCAGGGTGGCGGGGGTGTTGTCGTTGCCTTTCGTATAATGGAAATATGGCGCTGAAGGCGGTGTGGAAGCATCGCCAGACTTTGTCCAATTACCTCCAGATTGCGTATAATAGCCCTCATCCGTAATCTGTTGCCCTGCTACATAGAGGCTACCAGGCGCACCTTCCGCCGCCAGTGCCGTGGCGGGCAGCAGGCCCAGGCAGAGGGCAAGGGCGAGGCAGGCGCTCAGCAGTCGTTTCCGTATCATGTCATCTCCTCCTTGGTTTTGGTGCCGGAGCGCAACACCGCGCCGAGCGCAATCCCGGCAGCGAGAGCGGCAAGAACCAGCGCGGCGGCGTACACGCGCATTTGCCGCTGCCGCTCCTTTGCCCGCACGCGCTCCTTCACGAGCGCCACGCGCGTTTCAGTGCTGTACACGCCGCCGCCCCCTTTCTGATGGAACGCAAAAAGGCGCGCCGCACCCACGGCTGAACCGTGGACGCAGCGCGCCCGATTTCGGCATTATTAAATTCCGCGCAGCAGAAAAGGACAGACTTATCCTGTCTGTCTGTCTGTCTGTCTGTCTGTCTGTCTGTCTGTCTGTCTGTCTAATTATGGGGTTAAACCCCCGTTTGTCAAGAGGGTTTTTGTAAATTCTCATGCCCCGCCCTCCGTTTTTCCCCGCAAGCCGCGCAGGGTATAATTATTATATATGAGTTTGCGCGTACTTGCAATAGGTAGATGCGTACATTGACCTACATCGTCAGTTTTATTCAATCATCCCAAAGTGCCGCAGCGCCTCTATAATTGCCGCCTCTTTTCCCGGCGGGCATTACGGCACTTTTGCATCCTCGGATTTTGGCTTGTTGTAATTCTCGCGCTCAATGATGCCGTGCTTCCGCTTCACCTGCGCGATGTTCAAGTTGCTGACATTCAATCCGCTGTGCTGGAGTACATAATCCTTGATTTAATGATAGGTGGCCTTGCTCTCCGCTGATGTTAAATCCAGCTCGCCCATGTCCAGATTGACCTCGATATAATGCTTGGTGTTAAGTTTGGACAATAGACATACCGTCTCCACATGCGAGGTCCTTGGGAACATATCCACGGCGGTGGCGCGTTCGGCGCGGTAGCCGAGGGCGGAGAAGCGCGAGATGTCGCGCGCGAGGGTGGCCGGGTCGCAGGAGACATACACGATGCGCTCCGGCTGCATGGAGGCTGTGGCGGCGACGGCCTGCTCGCTCATACCCTTTCTGGGCGGGTCGACGACTATCACGTCCGGCCTGACGCCGCTCTCGGCAAAGCGCTCCGCCGCCTCTCCGGCATCGGCGCAGATGAACTCGGCATTGCGCACACCGTTAGCTTCGGCGTTGGCGCGGGCGTTCTCTACGGCCTCGGGGACTATCTCCGCGCCTATCACGCGCCTGGCGCGGCGGGAGAGCGGCAGGCTTATCGTACCTGCGCCGCAGTAGAGCTCGAGCACCGTGTCTACAGGCTCCGGCAGGGCCAATTCTACGGCGCGCTCGTACAGCCTCTCCGCCTGGGCGCGGTTGACCTGGTAGAAAGACTGCGGCGAGAGCCGGTACTTGAAGCCGCAGAGCTCGTCGCACAGCACTTCCTCGCCCCAGAGCGTGTAGAAGTCCCCGGCCAGCACGGTGTTGCCGCTGGTGCGGTTGATGTTCAGCACAACGCCCCTGAGCTCGGGACAGGCTTCGCGCAGATAGGCCACCAGCGACTGCGTCCTCGCGCCGAAGCCGCCTGCGGACACGATGCAGCAGACGGCGCTGCCGTCCTTTGCCGTGCGTGTGAACACATGCCGCACCAGGCCGGCGCCGTTGACGTAGGGAGCGACGGAGTTTTTGCGCATCCAGGTACAGACGGTGCGGGCGCAGCGGGACGAGAGCTCACTCTGCAACGGGCAGTCGTCCACCGGCACCACGTCGTGGCTGCCTGCGCGGAAGAAGCCGTACACGGGCTCACTTGCGCTGCCGCCGACAGCGAATATGGCCTTGTTGCGGTAGCGAGAGGCGAGGGGGGAGGCGAGAATACCGTCTACCTCTATGTCGGCCCCGCCGATGCGCCGCAGTGCGTCGTTGACCTTCTGCCGCTTGAATTCCAGCTCGAGCTCGTAGCTCATGTGGCGGCAGGCACAGCCACCGCAGCGGCCGTAGACGGGGCAGTCGGGCTCAACGCGCCCTTCGGCGGGGGAGAGGCACTCCTCGCCCCGGCCGTAGCACACGCTCTTGCCGGTCTTGACTATCCTGATTCGCCAGGTCTCGCCGGGCAGGGCGCCGCGCACGAATACGGTGCGGCCGCAGATGTGGGCCACGCCCAGGCCCTCGGAGGTGAAGCCGCTTATGTCAGCGGTGTATATATCGTTTTTCTTCAAAGTATCCATGCCGGTATTCTACCACGCGCGCGCAGTATTTGCAATTTTAACCGTACGATGATATAATACCTTGTTACAACCCAGACCCAAGCGAGGTATGTGTAATGAACAGCAAATTCAAACTGGCGCTGATTATTCTGGCGGCGGTAGTCGTCATCATTCTCGCCATCGTTATCATCTCCGTGCTCACGGGCGGCTCGGAAGAGGGCGGCGATGTGTCGGCCCCGCCCGTGGAGACCCCGTCGACACAGACGCCGGACGCGCTGCAAAGCACACCGCCCGAGGAGACCCCGGCAGAAAGCTCCACCGGCGCCAATACCACCACCGCTACCATAGCCGTCGGAGGCGACATCGTAATGCACTCCGGCCTCAACACCGAGGCCCTGCAGAGCGACGGCACCTATGACTACACGCCCATCTTCGGCGTGCTGCCCGAGCTGGTCTCCGGCGCCGACTACGCCGTCTGCTCGCTGGCCACGACGCTGGTGGAGTCCGGCAGCGCCTACATGGCCTATCCGCTCTTCCGCTCTCCCACTTCCGTGGCCGACGCGGTGGCCTCCGTGGGCTTCGACCTCGTGAACACGGCCACGAGCCATCTGGCCGACGCCTGGAAGGACGGCATAGACTACACTCTGAACACCCTTGAGGGAGCGGGGCTGTCCCATGTCGGCACTTACAGGACGCAGGACGAGCGTACAAGCTCCGGCAACCGCACTATGGTGGACGTGAACGGCATTTCCGTGGCCTTCCTGGCCTACACCTGCGACACGAACAATGTCCCCGTGAGCGGCTTTGAGTACGCCGCGAGCATCTGTGCTACCGACTACCTCACCGGCGGAACCAGCATCGACTACGAGCTCATGGATGCCGATATCTCTGCAGCGCGCGAGGCGGGGGCGGATTTGGTGTTCGTGTTCATGTCCTGGGGTACCGAATTCTCCACTGAGCCCAGCGAGCTGCAGTACGAAATCGCCGACAACCTCATTTCCTCCGGCGCCGACGTCATAATCGGCGGGCACTGCCGCGTCCCTCAGCCCATGGAAATGCGCACGGTGCAGCGCGACGACGGCACGGAGCGCTCCGGTTTCGTCTGCTACAGCCTCGGCAACCTCATTTCCTGCCAGAACGACGAGTACACCGACATTTCGGCCATACTCAACCTCACTATCACCCGTGACAACGACACAGGAGTGACACGCGTAACCGACGTGAGCTACAGGCCCATATACATGGCCGACCTCTACGACTACGGCATCAACGACTACGACTGGCACTACCGCGTGGTTGACCTCCACGCCGCCATCGATGCCTGGGAGAGCGGCGACAACTGGGAGTGGATAACCCAGGATATCTACAACGATATGGCTGCCGCGCTCGACGACGCCCACGCGCTCTTCGGCGGCGAGTACGACCCCGAATACACGCCCGAGCAGTGAGCTCGCGGCCCAACAGCGAAAACAAAGGCCCCGCCGGCAGGCGGGGCCTTTGTCATGCCTCAAGGGAGGCTCTGATGTCATCAATAGTTTTCGGCGCGCAGCTCGAAGTAGGCCTGCGGGTGGGCGCATACGGGGCATACGACGGGGGCGCTCGGGCCGACATGGACGTGGCCACAGTTGCGGCACACCCAGACCTGGTCGCCTACGCGGGAGAACACCTTGGCCTCCTCGATGTTCTTGAGCAGGGCCAGATAGCGCTCCTCGTGGAGCTTCTCGATGGCGGCGACGCCCTCAAACTTCTTGGCGAGCTCCTCAAAGCCCTCCTCGTGGGCGGTCTTGGCAAAGCCCGCGTACATGTCCGTCCACTCGTAGTTCTCGCCCTCAGCGGCGAGCTTCAGGTTTTCAGTCGTGGGGCCGACCTTGCCGCCGTGCAGGGCCTTGTACCACAGCTTGGCGTGCTCCTTCTCGTTGGCGGAAGTCTCGGCGAACACGGCGGCTATCTGCTCGTAGCCGTCCTTCTTGGCCTGGGAAGAGTAGTATTCGTACTTGACGCGGGCCTGGGACTCGCCGGCAAAAGCGGTTTCAAGATTTTTGAATGTCTGGCTGTCTTTAAATTCCATAACAATAGACCTCCTTATCATAATGTACACTGACACATGTACATATACATCTTAAACGATTTTTGCGAAAATGCAAGCGCAAAAGCGAAATTTTGCCGTAACAGACTGCATATCCCGTGCATATCCGCGCACATAATGCGCATAATAGCCGCGAGAACAGTTCGGGAGGGATATTATGAAAAAGCTTCTTGCCTCGCTGTTCGCGGCAGCCATGCTCGCCTCGCTCGCAGGCTGCGGGGATGCGGATGACGGCGTCGTGACGGATTCGCCGGATACCAAGCCGGTGCCAACGGCCATAACGGGGACGCACATGCCGCAGGTGTCCGGAAGCGACAGCGTGACGGCCCCGCCGAGCATGTCGGCGATGGAGTGAGCAAAAAGGCGCGAACCCGTATTGGGTCCGCGCCTTGAGCTTTGTAATGCGGTGCGTTTACATAGACGGATAGCCGCTGCCGTATCAAGCGCGCTCAGCGTGTGGGCGCTGCTCGCCGCTTATCCCGGCACCGCGTGAAGCTCAGGCCCGCATTGCGTCGAGGGTTATCTGGGCGAGCTCCGGCACGGTCATACTCAGCATTTCCGCACCCTTTGTGATGACGTCACGGGAGCAGCCTGCGGCAAATTTCTTGTCCTTAAACTTCTTCATTACGCTCTTGGAGTCCATACCCTCGTAGCCGGTGGGGCGCATTTTGGCGGCGGCCCAGATGAGGCCGGTGAACTCGTCGGTGGCGAAGAGGAACTTCTCCATCTGGCGGGTGGGCTCCACGTCGCAGACGAGGCCGTAGCCGTGGCTGCATACGGCGTGTATGACGCTCTCGTCGACGTCCAGCTCTTTGAGCAGGCTTTGGGCCCTGACGCAGTGCTCCTCGGGCCACTGCTCGTAGTCTATGTCGTGCAGTATGCCGACGGCCTGCCAGTAGGCGACGTTTTCAGGGTCATAAGTCCTGGCTATCTCTGCCATGACCTTGCCTACGGTTTCGGCGTGCTGGATGTGGAAGGGCTCGCTGTTGTAGCGCTTGACAAGCTCCAGTGCCTGTTCCGGGGTGGGTATATAGCTCATACTTGTACCTCCAATTTTCGCGTATGCGTATATGATACTACCGGGTGGGCCGATTTTCAAGCGCTTGTCAGGAGATAAACATGGCGTCGCCGAAGGAGAAGAAGCGGTAGCGCTCCCGCACGGCCTCGGCGTAGGCGTTCAGGACGTGCTCGCGCCCGGCAAAGGCGCTGACCAGCATGACCAGGGTGCTCTCAGGCAGGTGGAAGTTGGTCACCAGGGCGTCCATGCACTTGAACCTGTATCCAGGGTAGATGAAGATGTTCGTCCAGCCGCTCTTCGCGTCCATTGTGCCGTCGGGGTTGGCGAAGCTCTCCAGAGTGCGGCAGGACGTCGTGCCGACGCAGACCACGCGGCCGCCTGCGGCCTTGGTCTCGTTGATAATGCGGGCCGTCTCCTCGGGGACTATGCAGAACTCGGAGTGCATGTCGTGGTCCTCTATCTCGTCCTCCTTGACGGGGCGGAAGGTGCCCAGGCCGACGTGCAGCGTGATGAAGCACTCGCGCACGCCCTTGGCGGAGATGCGGTCCAGCAATTCCCGCGTGAAGTGCAGTCCTGCCGTGGGGGCGGCGGCGGAGCCGAGCTCGCGGGAGTACACGGTCTGATAGCGCTCGGCGTCCTGGAGCTCTTCCTTGATGTACGGAGGCAGGGGCATCTTGCCCAGGCGCTCAAGCACCTCGAGGAATATGCCCTCATAGTTGAAACGGATTATGCGGTTGCCGCCCTCTGCGACGCTCTCGACCTCGGCGGTGAGCTCGCCGCTGCCGAAGCTCAGCTTCACGCCGGGCTTGGTCTTGCGTCCGGGACGGGTCAGGCACTCCCAGCGTCCCTCTCCCAAATCTCGCAGGAGCAGCACTTCGACGGCGCCGCCGCTCTCGCGGGCGCCGAGCAGCCTTGCGGGCAGGACGCGTGAGTCGTTCATGACGAGGCAGTCGCCGGGGCGCAGGAGCTCCTCCAAGTCGGTGAACACGCGGTGGCTAACCTCGCCGGTCACGCGGTCGAGGCACATCAGGCGGGAGGAGTCTCGCTTTTCCAGCGGGGTCTGGGCTATGAGCTCCTCGGGCAAATCAAAGTAGAAGTCGGATTTTTTCATCTTACGCCTTTCTCACACGCCGCGCGAGAGTTCTACGCCCGTGTAGTAGAAGTTTAGTATCTGGTCAAAGGTGAAGCCGTAGGCGCTGGCCATGGCGTAGGCGCCGTACTGGCTCATGCCCAGGTTGTGGCCCCAGCCGCCTCCTGCGAAGGTGAAGCCGCCGGCGGACTCGCTCACCTCAAAGTGTATGCCGCCCAGGCCCAGCGCGCCGGTCACGAAGTTATAGCAGCTCGAGCGCTCAAACTCCGCGCTGCGCCCGGCGGCGTCGGTGAAGGTGAGGCCTATTACGTTGCCGGTGGCGGAGAGGGTGGTCTCCACGTCCGTGACCGTACCGAGCTCGTAGCCGTAGCGGTTGACGGCGGCGGCAAGGGAGCTGCCGCTGAAGCTCTTCGTCCAGCTGCTGTTGGCGTTCAGGCCGTCGGAGGCGGCCTCATAGGGGTCGACCTTGCCGCGCAGCCAGCCGACGGCGTTGGCCATGACGTTTTCACTGTTTTCGGTGGCGCCGCCGCTGGAGGAGCAGTACATGGCGTCTATCGGCCTGCCGTCATAGGTCAGGTACAGGCCCGCGGTGGCCTCGACGGCCGCGTCGGTACCCGCTCCGGAGGCGCCGGTGCCGCGATAGACCTGGCTGTAGGTGTCGTTGGAGACGTCGCAGCCGTAGCCGCGCAGGCTGTTGAAGTGGTTGGCGGCATAGGTACGCGCGCAGACGGCCTGGGCCTTGAGCGCCTCGAGCGGCCAGCCCTCGCTCATCTCGTAGGGCAGGACGCCCTTTACATAGTCCTCAATGTCCACAACGTTTACGACTGTGAGCAGCTCGCCGTCGCGCCTCGTGTAGTCGAAGCCGCCGCGATAGGTGTTGCCCCTGAACCAGGTCAGGGTGTCGTCCCCGCGCGGGCGCACGCCCAGGCTCAGAGAGCTGCCGCAGTCGAACTCGAAGATTATGCCCGCGTCGGAAGTGCGCGTCACAACCACGCAGCGGTCACTGGCTGTGTAGACCTCGCCGTAGACGCCGGAGGCGTCGAGCGCCAGCTGGGCCTCGCCAGCCGTCTCATAGGCCCCGCAGAGGGCGTAGAAGCGCCCGTTGTAGTATGCGGCGAAGCCGTCGGGGTACTCGTCGGCGGCGTACATTGCCTCCTCGTAGCTCGTGTACGAACCCGGCAGACGTATGTGATAGCAGCCGACAGTGCCGCCGCCGGTGGAGACGTTGCGGTCTATGCACATGGTTATGCGGGTCTCATCAGTTTCGGCCAGGACATGGAATTCGCGCTCCGAGTCGTAGTAGCCGAGCTCATAGCCGCTTCCGGTCTCATTTTCCAGGTTGGCGTACTCGAGCGTGGGGTTGCGTATGCTGCTCTCCCCGGCGTAGTAGTAGAGGCCGACGCGTATCTTGTCGTAGGGCAGCTCAAGCTCGCCCGTGACGTCCAGGTGCTCCGGGTCGCCCTCGGGTGCGGTGAGGCTGCCGTCGAGCTGTACGAGACCGCCGGAGGTCATGACGTACTGCCCGCCGCCCGTGAGCTGCTCCAGGCCGCCGTCGCCGACGGCGTAAAGACCGTCGAGGCTGTCGAAGGCCTCGCCGTCTATGTACACTCCGCCGGAGGCCGAGGCCGGGGCGGCGATGGAGATAGCCAGGGCCGCGCCCAGGCAGCAGGTTAGTAATTTATCAGCTTTCATTTGTTCACCTTTTAACGATTTGTTGACTGAAAGAGACCACAGTGATATGATAATGTGAAACCGGAATGTTTCGCCGGACTTCGACAGTCTGCTTACTATTATAGTAGCACGGGCTGACAATTGCAAGCGCGGCGTACCCGGCATTATTTAACCAACCTGCGAATATGATGTTCGTATGGCGAAAGGAAGGTCTTGCTATGCAGAAACTGAAAGCGGGCGTAATAGGCGGCACCGGAATGGTGGGCCAGCGCTTTGTCACACTGATTGCCAATCACCCCTGGTTTGAACTCACGGCCATTGCCGCGAGCGCGCGCAGCGCGGGCAAGACCTACGAGGAGACAGCCGGGAAGCGCTGGGCTCTCGACGAGCCCATGCCCGAGTGTGCCAAGGGCATAGTCGTCAAGGACGCGGCCGACGTAGAGGGCATGGCGGGCGAGGTGGACTTCGTGTTCTGCGCCGTGGACATGGACAAGGACGCCGTCCTCGCGCTCGAGGAGGCCTATGCCAAGCACGAGACGCCCGTGGTCTCCAATAACAGCGCGAACCGCATGACGCCGGATGTGCCGATGGTCATACCCGAGATCAACCCCGGCCACCTGGAGATAATCCCCGCGCAGAAGAAGCGCCTGGGCACAAGCCGCGGCTTCATCGCCGTCAAGAGCAACTGCTCCATACAGAGCTATGTCCCGGCCCTGAGCCCCTTCAGGCTTGACTGCGGCCTAAACAGGATACTGGTGTGCACTTACCAGGCCATTTCCGGCGCGGGCAAGACTTTCGAGACCTGGCCCGAAATGGTTGACAACGTCATCCCGTATATAGGCGGCGAGGAGGAAAAGAGCGAGCGCGAGCCCATGAAAGTCTGGGGCAGCGTCGCCGGGGACCACATAGAGAACGCCGTGCGCCCTGACATCACCGCGCAGTGCCTGCGCGTCCCGGCCGCAAACGGCCACATGGCCGCGGTTTTCTGCTCCTTCGACAAGACGCCCTCCATGGACGAAATGAAGGCCGCCTGGGCCTCGTTCAAGGGCCGCCCGCAGGAGCTCAAGCTGCCCAGCGCCCCTGAGCAGTTCCTGCGCTATTTCGAGGAGCCCGACCGCCCGCAGACCAGGCTCGACCGCATGAACGAGCACGGCATGCAGATTAGCATAGGCCGTCTGAGGCCCGACAGCCAGTACGACTACAAGTTCGTCTGCCTGAGCCACAACACCCTGCGCGGCGCCGCCGGCGGGGCCGTAGAGCTCGCCGAGCTGCTCGCCGCCGAGGGGTATATCACGAGGAAATAAAGCGCAGAACGGAGCCGTTTAGCCCGGCAAGTACACGGATATAAGGAATTTGGAAACTATAACAAAGAGGAGGATAATCATGGCCAAGACACCGATATTTACGGGTTCGTGCACCGCGATAGTTACGCCGTACACAGATAACGGAGTGGATTACGCAAAGTATGAAGAGCTGTTGGAGATGCAGTACGAGGGCGGTACCAGCGCTATCCTCGTCTGCGGCACCACCGGCGAAAACCCCACCCACACCGCAGAGGAGCACAACAAGCTCGCCGAGCTCACCGTAAAGCGCTGCGCCGGACGCATGAAGGTCATCGTCGGCGTGGGCTCCAACAACACCGAGCATGCGCTTGAGCAGGCCAAACACGCCGAGGGTATCGGCGCCGACGGCATACTCATGGTCACACCCTACTACAACAAGACCACCCAGTCCGGTCTCATCTCCCACTTCAGCTACGTCGCCGACCGCGTCAAGGTGCCGATGATACTCTACAACGTGCCCTCGCGCACCGGCATCGGCATCAAGCCCGCTACCTACAAGGCGCTCTCCGCCCACCCGAACATCAACGGCGTCAAGGAGGCCAGCGGCAACATAGCCGAATACGCCCTCACCCGCAGCATGTGCGGCGACGACCTCGCGTTCTGGTCCGGCAACGACTCCGACACAGTGCCGATGATGGCCCTTGGCGCCTACGGCGTCATCTCCGTGGCCTCCAACATCATACCTGCCGACGTGGCGAAGCTGTGTAAGCTCTGCTCCGACGGGGACTTCAAGGCCGCTGCGGCCGAGTATTTCCGCCTCGCGGACTTCTTCGACAAGCTCTTCATTGAGACCAACCCCATCCCCGTAAAGACCGCGATGAACCTCGCCGGGCTGAACGTCGGCAGGCTCCGCCTGCCGCTCGTGGATATGGCCGAGGGTACCAAAGCCCAGCTCATCGAGAGCATGCACGCTCTGGGCATAGCCACCGTCTGAGGTAGAACGCCATGCTAAAGATAATCGTCTCCGGCTGCAACGGCCACATGGGACAGAGCGTCGTCAAGCTCTGCTCCGGGATGGACGACGTCGAGACCGTCTGCGGCTTCAACCGCACTCCGAAGGAGATGAACGGCTTTCGCGTCTACTCCGAGCCCAAAGCCTACTCCGGCGAGGCCGACGCGCTGATAGACTTCTCAAACCCTGCCAACCTCACGGCCATACTGGCCTTCTGCGCCGAGCGAGGCGTACCGGGCGTACTCTGCACCACCGGGTACTCGGATGAACAGCTCGCCGAGATTGACGCCGCGAGTAAGCACGTGCCGCTTTTCAAGAGCGGGAACATGTCGCTGGGCGTGAACCTGATGATACGTCTGGCAAAGCGCGCCGCCGCCGTCCTGGGCGGGAGCTTCGACGTCGAGATACTCGAGCGTCACCACAACCGCAAGCTCGACGCGCCCAGCGGCACCGCGCTGATGCTGGCCGACGCCCTGGCAGAGAGCCTGCCGCACGAGAGCGAATACGTCTATGAGCGGCACAGCGTCAGGCAGAAGCGCCGCCGTGAGGAGATAGGTATTTCATCCATGCGCGGCGGGACGATAGTCGGCGAACACGAGGTCATGTTCGCGGGCGCTGACGAGGTGTTCACGCTAAAGCACAGCGCGCTCTCTCGCGACGTGTTCGCCTCCGGAGCCATCGCCGCCGCCAGGTATATCGCCACCGTCAAGGAGCCGGGCCTCTACGACATGGACGACCTCCTGGGAGATATGTAATGCAAAACAGGCGCGCCGTTTCCGGCGCGCCTGTCGGCGCAAACACGGGCGGTGACGCTGCCTTCTCCGGAAAGCCCTGCCGGCTTCCGGCGGCGAGGGGAACACGCAGTTCACAACAAGGAGGTATACTATGTTCAGAGAAATGCGCAGGGCCAGACAGCAGCTTGCGCGCGAAGAAGCGGAGGCAATACTCAACCGGGGCAGCAGCGGCGTGCTGTGTGTCCTGGGCGACGGGGGATACCCCTATGGAGTGCCCATCAGCTACGTCTATGCCGACGGCCACATATACATGCACTGCGCCAGATCCGGCCACAAGCTCGACGCTGTCAGGGCCTGCGACAAGGCCTGTTTCACCGTCGTAGATGCAGACGACGTGGTGCAGGAGGAGTTTACTACGCATTACAGGAGCGCCATCGCCTTCGGGCGGGTGCGTGAGCTCACCGGCGACGCGGACAAACGCCGCGTGGCTGAGCTGCTGTGCGCCAAGTACTGCCCCAATGTGAGCGCCGAGGACGTAGAGGGCGAGATAAAGTGCGGGTGGGCCGCGCTGAACGCGCTGGATTTCACTGTCGAGCACCTATCCGCCAAGCAGTGCCGCGAGCTGATGAAGTGAGGCGGCTGTGCCTGAGGACATATGCAGCTGCTGAAAGGCTTCCGCAAGAGACGATCTGTTTTTTGATTCGTGCCCGCCGCCGTATTCGCGCTGACGCACCACTTGACGAAACGTCGAAAGACGTATATTATAGTATGACGCAAATGCGAAGAAAAATGGAGGCTGACACATGAAAGCTTTCGGGCTTAACGAACTCAGGGAGATGTTCCTGAGCTTCTTTGAATCCAAGGGGCACCTGCGCCTGCCGAGCTTCTCGCTAGTGCCGCAGAACGACCCGTCCCTGCTGCTGATAAACTCCGGCATGGCTCCGCTCAAGCCGTATTTCACCGGCGAGCAGATTCCCCCGCGCCGCCGCGTCTGCACCTGCCAGAAGTGCGTGCGCACCGGCGACATAGACAACATAGGCAAGACCGCCCGCCACGGCACCTTCTTTGAGATGCTGGGCAACTTTTCCTTCGGCGACTACTTCAAGCACGAGGCCATAGCCTGGTGCTGGGAGTTCCTTACCAGCCCCGACTGGGTGGGTATGGATCCCGACCGTCTCTATCCGAGCGTCTTTGAGGATGACGACGAGGCCTTCGCCATCTGGCGCGACGAGATAGGCATCCCGCCCGAGCGCATCTTCCGCTTCGGCCGCGAGGACAACTTCTGGGAGCACGGCACCGGCGCCTGCGGCCCCTGCAGCGAGGTCTACTACGACCGCGGCGAGAAGTACGGCTGCGGCAGGCCCGACTGCACCGTCGGCTGCGACTGCGACCGCTACATCGAGGTCTGGAACAACGTTTTCAGCCAGTTCAACTCCGACGGCCAGGGCCACTACACCGAGCTCGCCCATAAGAACATCGACACCGGCATGGGACTTGAGCGTCTAGCCTGCGTCTGCCAGGATGTACCCAGCCTCTTCGACGTCGACACCGTTATGAACATCACCCACAAGGTCAGCGAGCTCACCGGCGCGCACTATGGCGAGAGCCAGAAGGCCGACGTGTCCCTGCGCGTCATCACCGACCACATCAGGAGCGCCACCTTCCTCATCGGCGACGGCGTCCTGCCCAGCAACGAGGGGCGCGGCTACGTCCTGCGCCGCCTGCTGCGTCGCGCGGCCCGTCACGGCAAGCTCCTGGGCGTCAACGAGCCCTTCCTCTACAAAGTCTGCGAGACAGTAATCCACGAAAACCGCACCGCTTACCCCGACCTGGTGGACAAGCAGAGCTTCATCACCCGCGTCATCAAGACCGAGGAGGAGAGCTTCGCCCGCACCATCGACGGCGGCATGAAGATACTCAGCGAGCTCATGGACGGCCTCAAGGCCAAGGGCGAGACCGTGCTGTCCGGAGAGGACACTTTCCGTCTCTACGACACCTACGGCTTCCCGCTCGACCTCACTGAGGACATCCTGTCCGACGCCGGTATGACCGCCGACACGGAGGGCTTCGATAAGCTCATGACAGAGCAGCGTGAGCGCGCCCGCGCCGCCCGCGGAGATATCTCCGGCTGGGCCGGCCTGGATTTGGGCCTCGACAACGTACCCACCGAGTTCACCGGTTACGACACCCTCTCCGACACCGGTACGGTGGAGGCGCTTATCGCCGCCGGGGAGCTCTCCGGCGAGCTGGGCGAGGGCACCGAGGGCAGCGTAGTGCTGGATAAAACGCCCTTCTACGCCGAAATGGGCGGTCAGGTGGCCGACCACGGCGTCATCACGGGCGAGGGCGGCGCCGAGTTCACTGTCACCGACGTGCAAAAGACCAAGGGCGGCAAGTACCTGCACACCGGCACCATGACGCGCGGCAGCTTCCATCTGGGCGAGAACGTCCAGGCTGTCGTAGACGCCGAGCGCCGTACCGCCATTATGCGCGCACACTCTGCCACGCACCTGCTCCACGCCGCGCTGCGCCGCGTCCTGGGCGACCACGTCCATCAGGCGGGCTCTCTCGTCGAGCCCGACAGGCTGCGCTTCGACTTCACCCACTTCTCCGCCATGACCGGCGAGGAGCTGCTCGAGGTCGCGCGCATAGTAAACCATGAGATTCTCGCGGGAGACGGCGTCAGCACCGAGGTTATGGACCTCGAGGCTGCGCGCGCCAGGGGCGCACAGGCCCTGTTCGGCGAGAAATACGGCGAGAGCGTCCGCGTCGTTACGATGGGGGGCTTCTCCAGCGAGCTGTGCGGCGGTACCCACGTCGACAACACTGCCAAGGTCGGCCCCTTCAGAATAGAGAGCGAGTTCTCCGTTGCCAGCGGAGTGAGGCGTATCGAGGCCGTCACCGGCCTGGAGTTCTTCCGCGAGAACGAGGAGAACAACCGCAAGCTGCTTGCCATGGCAGACATGCTCAAGACCAGCCCCAACGAGGTGGTCGAGAAGGCCAGGGCCGCGCTGGACAACCTGCGTGAGATGCGCCGCCGCGTCGACGCGCTCCAGGACAAGATACGTTCCGGCGAGATTGAGAACTTCATCACCTCCGGCCACGCCGTGGGCTCCCTGAAGGTCGTCACCGTGACCATCCCCGAGACCGGCGGAGAGGACATGCGCCGCATGGGCGACTTCCTGCGCGAGCGTGAGCCCGGCATTGTGGCCGTGCTTGCCTCTGTCAAGGACGGGAAAATAACCTTCCTGGCCGTCTGCGGCAAGGACGCCGTAGCTGCGGGCGTCAAGGCCGGCGACATCATCCGCCAGGTAACCGCGCTCACCGGCGGCAAGGGCGGCGGCAAGCCCGACAGCGCCATGGGCGGCGGACACGACCTGCTCATGCTCGACAATGCCCTGGCCATGGTCGACAACTTTGTCGCCATGAAGCTTGGGCTATCGAAAGAGTAATAACGTGCAGGGAGGGCCTCGCGCCCTCCTTGCCTTGATTTGAGGCCGGGCGGCTTCAGGCGAGGCCGTTGCCGGCGAGTGGAATGGGCTTATTGCCCGGGAAAATAAGGAGGTAAAATCATGTCAGACTGCCTGTTTTGCAAGATAGCGGCGGGAGAGATCCCGTCCAACAAGGTGTACGAGGATGAGAGCGTCCTTGCCTTCAGGGACATCAATCCACAGGCGCCGACTCACATCCTTGTGATACCCAAGCAGCACGTTGCCGACAGCGCCGCCCAGATTACTGAGGCCAACAGCGCCGCAGTAGCGCACTGCTTTGAAGTCATTGCCAAGATTGCCGCCCAGGAGGGGCTGAGCGACGGCTTCCGCGTCATCACCAACTCCGGCCACGCCGCGGGGCAGACAGTGCCCCACCTGCACTTCCACATACTCGCCGGCGCCGAGATGGCAGAAAAGCTGCTGTAATTCAAAACTGCCGCCGGCCTGAGGGCCGGGGCCCGGTGAGCCGGCGGCACAACAGAGAGGAGGTATCCGATGCCCAGAAAAGCATTCCGCCAACAGGACAGCTTCAACTACGCGGAAATAAGCCGTGAGCTGAAACGCTCCGGCCCTGCAAGGCTGTACCTGCTGCATGGGCAGGAGGATTACCTCCTTTCGCGCTTCGTTGAGGAGCTCACGCGCGCCTGCCTGCCCGAGGGCAGGGACGATTTTTCATACAGGGAGCTTGACGGGGCGTCGCTCTCAATGCAGGAGCTCTCAGACAGCGTGAATGCGCTGCCGTTTGCCACGGAGCGCACGCTCACGCTCGTGCGCGGCTACGACATCAACCACGTCAAGGACTCGGACTTCAAGGCCCTGGAGGGCATAGTGTCGGACGTGCCTGATTATGCCACGCTTGCCTTCATAAACCGTGGGCAAAGCGAGCCGGACGGACGCTTGAAGTCCGTAAAGATGCTGAAAAAATATGCCCGCGACATAGACTTCCGCGAGCAGGGCGGCAGCGCCCTAAACGACTGGCTGCGCCGGCGCTTCGCAGCATTGGGCAAGCGCATCGGCAGCGACGGCTGCGAGGCGCTAATCTATGCCAGCGGGAATCTGATGGGCGCGCTGCTGCCCGAGATTGAGAAGATAGCCGCCGGTACGCCGGGAGAGGAGATAACCGTGCAGGACGTTGAGCGTCTCGCCTTCCGAATCCCGGAGACCAGGGCCTTCGACATGACGGACTGCATTGCGGGACGCGACTATGACGGCGCGACGCGCTGCATGAGCGACCTGGTCGCAATGGGGGAGGAGCCGCTGCTCATCCTCGGCGCGCTCAGCTACCAGATGCGCCGTCTCTACGCGGCCCGGCTGGCGCAGGAGGAGCGCCTCGGGCGCGACTTCGTGGTCAAATGCACGGGCGCCAAGAGCAGCTTTGCCTATGACAAGCTCACCGGCAGCGCCAGACGCTTCAGCCTTGACGGGCTGCGCCGTGCAGTGGAGCTATGCGTCGAGACCGACTACGCCATGAAGAGTTCCGGCGGCGACGCGCAGGAGCGCTTGAACGAGCTGCTGCTCAGATTGGCGGTGGAGTGCCGGTGATAAGCGTGCGTGAGGTCATCGTCTGCGAGGGCCGCTACGACAAGGATACGCTCAGCCAGGTGTTCGACGCCGTAATCATAGAGACGGGCGGTTTCGGCGTGTTCAACGACCGCGAGAAGCTTGAGCTCCTGCGCCGCCTGGCCGAGGCCCGGGGCCTGGTCATACTCACAGACAGTGACGCCGCCGGCTTCCAGATTCGCGGCTATCTCAAGGGGGCGATAGACCCCGCCATGGTCAAGCACGCATATATCCCGGACGTGCCCGGGCGCGAGAAGCGCAAAAAGACGGCTTCGCGGGCCGGTACTCTGGGCGTGGAGGGGATGAAGCCCGAGGTGCTTGTTGACGCGCTGCGGCGCGCAGGAGCTACCCTGGACGGACAGAGCGCCGCGCAGGGCAGGGGGGACGTCACTTCGGCGGAGCTTTATGAACTCGGCCTGATGGGGCGCGAGGGTTCCACGGAGCTCAGGGCGGCCCTGCTGGCCAGCCTGGGCCTGCCCGCCAAGCTGAAGGGAGGGGCGCTGCGCGACGTGCTCGGCGCGCTCTATACCCGCGATGAGCTCGAGGCCGCTGTCAGGAGGCTTGCCTCTCCTCTATGAGCACGCTCGCCAGCGCTGCTATAAGCAATACCGCCTGCGGCAGGGTCATGAGTTCGCGCGCCAGGCGGTAGAGATGTGCCGTACCGGCCGTGAACACTCCGCCGTCCAGCAGCAGCATCCAGGCGCAGAAGAGCATGACGCAGCTCAGCTGCAGAGCGCGTATCACAACTTCCCAGGCCGCCGGGGACATGGACAGTATCCGGCGTATAGTTTTCATATGTATCACCAGGCCCATTGTAGCCCGGCGCAGCAAACCCCGCAAGGCAAAAAAATTGCCAGCGGGGCATTTTTGTTCTGGTACACGGGACACATGTGTGCTATACTTATGTAAAGCTGTAGCAGGGGGTTAATCAGATATGAAATGTCCGTTTTGCGGCTTCACCGAGAGCCGCGTCATAGATTCGCGTCCCGCCGACGAGGGCGCGACCATCCGCCGCCGCCGCGAGTGCCTGGCCTGCACCAAGCGCTTCACTACATACGAGATTATAGAGCGGCTGCCGCTGGTGGTCGTGAAGCGTGACGGTTCGCGCCAGACTTTTGACAAGGTCAAGCTCATCAACGGCATGGTGCGCGCCTGTGAGAAGCGCCCGGTGTCGCTCTCGTCGCTCGAGCAGATAGCCGACGAGATAGAGCAGGAGCTCCAGAGCGACCTCGAGCGCGAGGTCAGCACGACGGAGATAGGCGAGATGGTCATGGACAGGCTCAAGGACGTCGACGAGGTGGCCTATGTCCGCTTCGCCAGCGTGTACCGCTCCTTCAAGGACATAAACACGTTTATGGAGGAGCTAACCAAGCTGCTCAAGCAGAAGGACAGTTGATATATACCCCGTTTCCCGGCAACTATGCTGCCGGCAGAGTGTTCTGACATGGAGGTTTTGTCATGGACGTACGTTGGATTGCCCTGACCGCCACCGTGTGCGCCGTGCTGCTCCTGATGGGCGTGATGCTCAGACGCAGACGGAAAAGCGGGCTGCACAGGGCGGCCAACGCGCTCCTTGCACTGGCCGCCGTGCCGGCGGCCGGTGTGGTGCTGGCATTTGCGGTGGGCAGGATGGTTGTCTATTGGCTGGCACTTGCGCTCACTGCCGTCCTGTTTTTGCTCTGGTTCTTCCTGCGCGTGTGCAGAAGCTGTTAGAAAATACTGGATAGACTCAGGCTTTCCATTTCACATAGGCTCTCAATGTGCGCAATTAGGCTCGCGTAGAGGGGGAACGCCCCTTCCGGCTCATCTGAGGCGAGTGTGGCGGTCAGATCACGCAGTCCGTAGCCGACGGCGTCGATTTCGGTGTGGCGCAGGAATATGCCCGCGTAGAGCTCGTTTGCCTTCCAGTCGGACTCCGCCTTCTGCGCGTGTTCAAGCGCGAGGGCGTATTCGCCGTTTTCACAGTAGGCCCGGGAGAGTGCCAGCGAGCCGGTCAGGCCGTCCGTGAACTCGTGAAGATAATGCGTATTGTAAAGGCCGCCTGCGATAAGCGTCAGAAGCAGCGCTGCGGCGACGATTTCCTTTTTCACTTTTTCCCCTCCATAGGCGCGCAGAAGGTGGTCCCGGTTTTGTCCGCTATCAGCAGATACGCGTCCTTTGCCGACTTCAGCCCGAAGCGCTTGAGCTCACGGCGGAGCCAGGTCTCGTCGCGGCCCATGGCGCGCAGATTGTCGCTGAGCACACGGCCGTTGTTTATCAGTATGACCGGGTAACCGTTGCTTTCAGGTGTGAGCCCCAAATCGCACGCGGTCGCGCTGCGGAACTGCGGGTAGAGAATCGCGTTGAGGTCGCCGTCGGTTTCCAGAATGGCGTACTGGACCTGCGAGATATCCAGTATGTCCTTGCTTCGCAGTTGTTCTGCGAGTTCGTCCGGCGTAAAGCGGTTCCGCTGCATTTCCCGCTGGTCGATTTTGCCCTCGCGGATGAGAAAGCTCGGTCGCCCGAAGAGAGCTCTGCGCAGTTTGGGCGAGGACATGGCCGCGCCGGAAATGAGCACTTCGCAGCAGAAGAGCACCACAATTGGCAGCAGCCCGTTGAGCAGGGGGATGCCGATGTCCTGCAGCGGATGCGCGCCCAGGTCAGCTATCAGCACGGCCACTGCGAACTCGGGCAATTCCAGCTCGCTGAGCTGACGCTTGCCCATGAGGCGCATGAAAATAAGCAGTGCGAAATAGACAATCAGCGTTCGGATAATTACTATAGTCAAGTTTATCACCCCAACATATCATTACCAAATATGGAGGTTGTTATGAGCAATTCCAACACTAGACCCGAAATGGAGCGTATCACCACTCCTGAGCTGGCCGAGGCGTTTATCGACGAGCAGCTCAAGGCCCTGCGCGAGCAGATAGGCACCGGCAAGGTGCTGCTGGCCCTGTCCGGCGGCGTGGACTCGTCCGTCGTTGCGGCGCTGCTCATCAAGGCCGTCGGCAAGCAGCTCGAGTGCGTACACGTCAACCACGGTCTTATGCGCAAGGGCGAAAGCGAGCAGGTCATCGAAGTGTTCCGCAACCAGCTGGGCGCGAATCTGACCTACGTCGACGCGGTGGACCGCTTCCTGGACAAGCTCGAGGGCGTCGCCGACCCGGAGCAGAAGCGCAAGATTATCGGCGCGGAGTTCATCCGCGTTTTCGAGGAGGAGGCGCGCAAGCTTGAGGGCATAGGCTTCCTCGCACAGGGGACTATCTACCCGGATATCGTCGAATCCGGCCCGGTCAAGAGCCATCACAACGTCGGCGGCCTGCCGGAGGACATGCAGTTTGAGCTGGTTGAGCCGCTTAAGTTCCTGTACAAGGACGAGGTGCGCGTAGTTGGTAAGGCGCTGGGATTGCCGGACTCCATGGTATACCGTCAGCCCTTCCCGGGTCCCGGCCTTGGTGTACGCTGCGTCGGCGCCATCACCCGCGACAGGCTTGAGGCCGTGCGCGAGAGCGACGCCATCCTGCGCGAGGAGTTCGCCCGTGAAGGCCTGGACAAGACCGTGTGGCAGTACTTCACCGTGGTGCCGCCCGTGACCAGTACCGGCGTGCGCGACGGCAAGCGCGTGGACGCATGGCCGGTCGTCATCCGTGCCGTGAATACCCGCGACGCCATGAGCGCGGATATCGAGGAGCTGCCCTGGCCGCTAATGCGCCGCCTGACCGAGCGCATAACCAGTGAAGTCCCCGGCGTCAACCGCGTCCTCTACGACCTCACCCCGAAGCCGCCAGCAACGATCGAGTGGGAATAAGAATTTAATATACCATACATCCCTGAAATGCCTGTAATTACAGGCATTTCAGGGATTTTGCTATTTTTAGCGGCTACAAATTGACTACACTTTGCTAGGTTCTGTAGCCATCAGCCTGCGGCGAATATGCCGTCGAGCTGACGTGCTACTTCAGCCTGTTTGTTTGGGTAGAGATGGCTGTAGGTTTCCATTGTAGTCTGGACGCGCTCATGGCCGAGCCGCTCGGCTATGAGCAGCGGGGAACAGCCCATTTCTACAAGCAGGCTCGCGTGGCTGTGACGAATATCGTGTACTCGGATGCGCTTGACGCCGCTGGCCTTGCAGCCATATTCCATCTCGCGATACAGGAAGCTTTTCGTGTACGGGAACAGCCTGTCTGTGGGCTGAAGCCCATAGCACTTGCCTATATACTCCCTGAGGCAGTCGCTGAGGACGGAGGGTATGGTCACTGTGCGTCTGCTCTTTTCGGTCTTTGGCGTTGAGATTACGTCCTCTTTGCCGAGCCGCTGGTAGCTCTTGTTTATGATGATGGTGGATTTTTCAAAGTCTATGTCGGCAGGAGTCAGCGCCAACAGTTCTCCTTCGCGCATTCCCGTGTAGTACAGGGTCATAAACGCGGCGTAGGAAGCGGGGCGCTCTTTGAGCGCGGCGATGAACTGAGAAAATTCGTCCTTAGTCCAGAACAACATTTCATCGGCGTTTTTCTTGCCCATGCTCCCCGCCTTGTGACAGGGGTTTTCTTTCAGGCCGTAGTATTTTACCGCATAGTTGAAAATCGCTGTGAGCTGATTATTGATGCAACGCAGATAGGTCTGGGAGTATGGTTTCCCGTTCCCATCGCGATGGCTGCTCAGGCCATTTTGCCAACGGCGTATGTCTGTGGGCTTTATTTCATTGAGAGGTATCTTGCCGAAGAAAGGCGTTATCTTCAAATCTATGAGCCACTTCTTGCCTGCGACGGTCGAGGGTTTGAGCCGCTTTTCCATGTCGCGTTTGTACAGCTCGATGAAGTCTCTGAACGTCATGCCGAGGCTGGCGTTGGCCTGAGCGATGAAGTCCCTTTCCCATTGCAGCGCCTCCCGCTTTGTTGCAAAGCCGCGTTTTTTCTTGTGGATAACCTTACCTGTCCAATCCTTGACGCGGAGTTGAGCCATCCACTTGTCTGTTTTGTTGTCTTTTGTTACTGACATGAATCGCTCCTTTCTCCCAAGTCCCGGTCTGTATTCAATTCGCTTATTTACTCAGCAGCTTACGCAGCGCTGCCATTTCATCCCCGGAGAGAGCATTTGCTTTTTCGGGTACTTCATCGGACGGACGCCCCATGGGATCAGAATTTTTGCTCCCGACAGGCTCGATACGCTCAAACGAGCAGTAGGATATGGTCTGGTCTTTCCAGTCGGCGTAGTCCTTATCTGTGATTTTGCCCGCCGCGAGTTTTTCGCGTTGGTCTTGCCACTGTTCAAGCAGAAGGCACAGCGCGGCATTATGCCTGGCCTCCGTACCCGTGCCGCTGAAGGAGACGGAGCATCTCCAGTCCCTGTCCTTTGGTGGCTTTTCAACTTCGATTGCAAAGTGGAGTTCTTTCACTTTTTCAAGCATGAACAGGAAGTCCATTACGTCGGCAAGACTCGTGATAAGAGCCTTGCGTGTCCCAAGACCCACCAGATACGAAAGCGGGACGCGCAGCGCTTGGCAGACGGAAACAAGTGCCGCGACTGATACCTCAATGTCGCCGCTCTCATATTTCTGGATTGTCCTGAGTGAGCGGTTGAGCATTTCAGCCAGCTCTTTCTGGCTTATACGTCTTGCCTTCCGAGCCAGCTTTATTCGGCGACCGATTTCCTTCGCGTCGTATGACTCAGAGCTTTGTGCCTCATAGTTGAAATCATCTGATTCATCGAAATGTGCCATTCAAATTCACCTCGAGATGAGTATAACAAAAATAAAAGCGAATTACAAGTACATATTTCTCAAAAATGATATTGACAAGAATGCGCATAATGCAAGACGTATTAAAAGTGCGCATTATGAAAGACTGATGGAAATGAGCGCATTAAAAATGCACAAATTAAATAATGGAGGCAAAATGAGAGCGCAGTTTATCACGGCAGCCGATGTGGCAGAAATCATGGGAGTAAGCAGGAGTAAGGCGTATCAAATCGTCAGGGACATGAATCGGGAGTTAAAAGGGATGGGATACATAACGGTTTCTGGCAAGTGTCCGGTTCAATACTTTCAGAAGAAGTTTTACGGGATGCAGATTGGCGGTGAGTCAAATGAGCGAATGTAAATCTGAAGAAATGGATATGAACAGGTTGCTCAGGAAGATGAGACAGATGAACAACCCGGATTATCTGCATACTGTATCGTTGAATGAACTCTTTGACAACGTGTACGAAAGCAGGCCGTCTATAATAGACGGTCTGCTGTACTCGGGCGCATACTTCCTAGCGGGTGCGCCGAAAATTGGCAAGTCGTTTCTCGTCGCGCAGATAGCGTATCACGTCGGCACAGGCCAACCGCTTTGGGGCTATGAGGTACATCAGGGTTCGGTGCTGTATCTCGCGCTGGAGGACGACTACGGTCGTTTGCAGGGACGAATGTCGCGGATGTTCGGCGTGGGCGCTGAAGGAAGCGTGTTCTTCTCTGTCCAAGCCAAGCTGCTTTCTGATGGCCTTGACGGGCAGCTCGAATACTTCGTCCGCGAGCACCCGGACACGAAGCTCATTGTGCTCGACACGCTGCAAAAGGTGAGGGAGGCGTCGAGGGACTATAGCTACGGCAGCGACTACGAACTCGTGACGCGATTGAAATCTTTTGCGGACAAGCACAAGCTCTGCGTGCTGGCAGTACATCACACGAGAAAGCAGGCCGCCGGCGACTGCTTCGAGATGCTCTCGGGGACAAACGGGCTGCTGGGCTGCGCTGACGGCGCGCTGCTGATGCGCAAGGAAAAGCGCACCGACCTCACGGCGACGCTGGATGTGGTCGGGCGCGACCAGCCCGATCAGCGGCTGCATATTGTGAAAGAGCGTGACAGCCTTGTATGGAATCTTGAGAGTGCCGAGACGGAGCTTTGGAAAAAGCCGCCCGACGCGGTGCTTGAGTCGGTGAGAAAACTGGTTGAGGACAGCGGCGGTCATTGGGAGGGAAGCCCCTCGGATTTGGCGCTCGCGCTGGGTTCGGACATGGCGGTCAACCGGCTGACGCGGCATTTGAACGTGAATGCGGGTCGGTTGTTGGACGAGTATAATGTGAAATACGAGAGCCTGGCCCGGCACGAGGGACGGCGCATCAGGCTGACAGGCGCTGTTGTAGTAGGTGAAGCGGAGCGCGCAACGCTTGCGACGGTTGCAACGATAGCCTGAGGACTACAAATTTAACCGTCGCAACCGTTGCAACCGTCGCGGAGGATAAAATAAGCGCCCGCAAGGGCGCGCGGCCGAAAGAACAGCCCGAACATAAGGTCGGGCTGTTCTGAGTTTTTTAGGGTTTGGGATGTAATCCCAACAAGGTGTTTTTCGCGAGTGGCTAGCCACTCGCCCCACTTGCGAGGTTTTATTGCTCTACTATTACCCATGAGAGCGGCGGGATCTTATGACCGGAATAATTATACTCGGTTTCTGCTGAATTGATAGCTACTATCAGTTTATCACTTGGCAATTTTCGCTCAAACACGAGCACGCGTTCACCCGGCTCGGCGCGGAGAAAGCGCAGCTCGCCGTGACGAAGCGCGGGGTGATTTCGCCGCAGGGCTATCGCGTCGCGGTAAAACTCCAGCAGCTCCGCGTCCCCGCTCTGCCAGGGCATGGCGCGCCGGAAATCCAATTCATCTGTGCCTGAGACGCCAAGCTCATCGCCATAGAATACGCAGGGCATACCCGGAAAGCAGCACATGAACATAACTGCCAGCTTTAAGCGCCGTACATCGCCGCCGCATAGATTAAGAAAGCGACTGACATCGTGGCTGTCAAGCAGGTTCAGTTGTGCCGCGGCAATCTGACGTTTATAGCGCATGAGCATATCCGAGCAACGCCCGGCGAAGGTGCGCGCGTCGATGCTGCCCTCGGCGAAAAAGTGCCGGCAGTGATTGCGGAAGTCGTAGTTCATGGTGGAATCGAGCATATCTCCGCTTAGCCAATGCCTTGCGCTGCCCCAAACTTCGCCTATGAGCAGCGCGTCGCTCTTGACGGATTTGCAGCGCCGGCGAAACTCCCTCCAGAATCCGTCGTTCGGCTCGTCTGCTACGTCGAGACGCCATCCGTCTGTGTCAAATTCGCGCAGCCAGTGCTCACCGACGGCGCAGAGGTAGTCGCATACTTCTGGGTTTGACGTGTCAAGCTTGGGCATAAGCCGTTCATAACAGAAGCATTCATAATTTGGCCGTTCGCCTGCTTCGGGGTATGCAACGGGAAACTGCAGACGGTAAAACCAGCTTGCGTAGCGGCTGCGCTCCTGCCTTTCGAGCACGTCGCGGAAGGCAAAAAACTGTGCGCCGCAGTGGTTGAACACGCCGTCAAGTATGACGCGTATCCCGCGTGCGTGGCACTTGTCCACAAGAGCGCGGAAATCCTCGTCCGTACCTAAGCAGGGGTCAATGTGTAGGTAGTCTATCGTGTCGTACTTGTGATACTGCCCGGCGGCAAAGATGGGATTCAGATAGATACAGTTGGCCCCGAGAGCGGATATGTAATCGAGATTTTCGCGTATGCCGTTTATCGTGCCGCCGAGACGCGAGCGGGAAAGAGCGCCGCTGGTATGTTTTTCGGTACCACTTCCGGCAATCGCGCGCCGGGAACTTGCAAAGCTGTCGGGGAAAATATTGTACACCACGGCATCCGACACCCAATCAGGGACGCGGGCGATATCCGCGCGGTGGTTGAATGGGAACTTGAAGTATTCAGCGCGCTCTGCACTTGGCTGAGTGAAAAATACCTCACCGGAGTAATACAGCGTCTCGTCGCCCGTGAGCTCAAAGTAGTAATAGAGTCGGTGAAAAGTGCCGCGCAGCTCGGTCTCCCACCAGTCGCAGTTTTCACCGTGATACTTGAGCGCCATTTCCGCATGAAATACAGGCACAGGTGTCTCCGGACTTGAAGTGTCGCCGTACCAGAGTATGCAGCGCTCGATGTCACCGGGAGCGCTGCGCAGCCGGAATACTGTGGTGTCCTCGTCCAGGCCAAAGGCGTATTCGCTCATTGGCCGGTGAAATATCGCTTCCTTTTTCATGTTTATCCTTTCACGCCGCCGGCGGTGAGACCGGAGACCATGTATTTTTGTATCTTGAAGAAAATCAGCAGCAGCGGTATCGACGCGAGTATGCTTGCCGCCGTGAACAGCGGCCAAGAGCGGGTGTAGTCGTTGCTTTGCAGCTGATAAAGCCCCGCCGAGAGCGAATAGTAATCGCTGTCCAGCAGGAAGGTAGTCGCAAACAGGTACTCGTTCCAGACGGTTATGAGCACCATGACGCAGGTAACGACGATGGCCGGTTTCGCAAGCGGCAGGACGATACGCCATATCATCTGTGCATCGTTTGCACCGTCTATCTTTGACGCCTCCTCTATTTCGACCGGTATGGAATCGAAGTATCCCTTCATGTTCCAGACGGCAAAGACACACATGCTCCCCGCGTATATGAGCATCAGCCCTATGTGGGAATTCAGCAGCCCGGCAAGGCGCAGTATGCGGTAATAGGCAAAGAGCGAGAGCACCTGCGGGAAGGCGTTGAGTACGAGTAAAGCCATGAGCAGTGGGCGGCGTCCTTTGAATCTCCAGCGAGAGCAGGCGTACGCCGCCGTCACGGCGCAGAGCATGGCTATGGCGACTGTACCCACGCTAAGCAGCAGCGAATTTTTGAGCCATAGCAAAAATGGCTCGTCAAAAAGGATGGCGCGGTAATTTTCCAGCGAGGGGTTCTCTGGAAGAAACGAAAAATCCCCGGAGAGCGAGCTGCCCGGCCCGGAGAAGGACACGTTTACCGCGTAGTATATCGGTATCAGCGTGACCAGGCACAGGAGGATGAAGGCCAGATTGAGGGCTATATACCCTATGCGCTCTTTAGTTTTACGTTTCATGCTCAGTCCTCCCTCAGGCTTCGGTTGGTGGCCAGCGAGAAGATGATTATAATCACGAAGAGCAGCATGCTCACTGCGCTGGACAGGCCGTAATTGTTCGAGACGAAGGCGTTCTGGTGGACGTAGGTTATCACTGTGTTAAGCGTCGCGCCGGTCATGTAGCCGCGCTGCTGCGTGAGCAGATAGATGATATCGAACTGTTTAAAAGTTATGAACGTCGTCATAACGGCGGCAGGGGCTATTACGGGCCGTATACTTGGAATTGTTATTTTCCAGGTGCGTGTCCAGAATCCTGCGCCGTCGAGCGTGGCGCTCTCATACAAGCTGCGGTCAACGCTCTGCAGAGCTCCGTCGATCGTGGAAATCATAAACGGCAGCGCCATCCAGAGATTGAGCACGAGACAGGACACAAAGGCTATGCCGTTGGTAGCGAGGAAGTCCACCTTTTCAAAACCCAGTGCCGTAATCCACTTGTTGAGCAGGCCGAGTTCGGTATTGAACATCCCTACGCGCCAAAGCAGTATTGAGATATACGCCGGCATCGCCCAAGGCACCATAAGCAGCGTCTTGTACAGCCGGCTGAGTCTAAGCTTGGGCGCGTTGAGCCCCAGGGCGATAAGAAAGCCCAGCGCAAGCTGTATGACCATGTTGAGCACCGTCCAGAGCAGCGTCGTGCCCAGAGCGGACAGAAATCCTGAGTCAAACTTGAACAGCGCGCGGGCATAGTTGTCCAGCCCTATCACCTCGTAGTCCTGCCAGTGATAGAGGTTCATATTGGTAAGTGAAATGTACCCGGTATAGATGATAGGAAAGACGATGATGATGAGTATGAGCAGCACCGCCGGTACGCACCAGCACCAGGGCTTCAATTTGCGTCTAAGGCTCATGGCAATGCCTCCAAAAATGGGGCGGCGAAGCCGCCGCCCCTTAATTCATACATTCTCACTGCATATCCGCTATGGCCTGAAGAGCCGCGGCCTGAGCTTCCTCAGCAGCAGACGCCGCGTCCTGGCCGTTTTTGTTGACAGCGGCAAGCATGCTGTCAACCGGACCCCACATAACGTTCATCTCTGCAGCGTTAGGCATGGGCTGGGCGGTGTCTGCCGTGCGCTCAATCGCCGCTATTATCTCGTCGGCGGCAACGTCCGGGTCATCATAAGAGAGCGAGTTCGCCGGGGCGCATCCGCCGGCCTTCGCGAGGGCGACGCCCACCTCGGGCGAAGCGAGAGCCTCAAGAGCCAGCGCAATCGCGTCGCCCTTCGTCTCCGCGGCTACTTTCATGACGCCGATGCCCTGGACGCCGGAGAAGGGGGCTAGCGGCTCTCCGTTGGGAAGAGTCATGTCGGAGAGCGACGCCACACCTAGGTCAATGCCAGCGGCACGAATCCCAGCGACGAGCCAAGGCCCGCCGATTATGGCCTGAGCCTTGCCCTCATTGAAGAGGGTCGTGACAGTGTTGTAATCTCCGTCGGCTTCCAGGTCGGCGAATTTCTTGTTGTACTCCACAGCCTCGATGGTTTTGGGGTCGTTGAGTCCCGGGTTGCCATCATCGTCAAGTATGTACCCGCCGAAACCGTTTATAAAGGGCGAGACGTTATACGAAGTCGAGTGCTGGTTGACGACTGCGTATGTACCGGCGGCGGTATCTGTGTTTGCTACCATGTACTCATAGAGCTCCTCGGTCGTCGCGGGTATGTCGCCTTGCCAGAGCTCCTTGTTGTAGAGGAAGAGCAGAGTCTCGAAGTACACGGGGAGCAGGTACTGAGTGCCGTCTATCTGACCGGCTTCAACGGTCAGCGGCAGGTCGTCGGCAAGTACGCTCTCGTCAATGAGGTTAGTGAGCGGTTCGAGAATGTCCATCGCCACAAATGTGCCGAGGCTGTCATGCGCCCAGAGGTACATGTCGGGGCCGTTGGCCGCGTCGCCGCCGTAGAGCTTGAGCTGGTCGGAAAGGCCGGTGCGCTTTTCAAAGGTAAGCGTCACACCTGTCCCCTCGAGCTTTGCGTTTGCGGCGTCGGCCATCGCCTGCATGAGGGCTTCGTCGTTGTCGTGCCAGACTGTAAGCTCTACGGGTTCAGCCGGCGTTTCCGACTCCGGCGCTTCCGATGCGGGCGCGGCGCTCTCACTGCTGGGTTCGTTTGAGGTCCCGCAGGCTGCGAGCAGTGTCATAAGCATCAGGGCGCTGAGCAGTATGGCAAGGAATTTCTTCATTTTTTCATCCTCCGTTCTAATCAATATAGTAAAACGTTTTACTTAGATAATGCTTGATATAAGTGAAAAACTTGTACAATACGCACCTCTTGATTTGAAGTATAACTACAATATTTGTGTAAGTCAATAGAAATTGCGATATTTCTCTTGATTTATTTATGAAAACGTTATACTATAATGCTGTGGAGGGATGAAAATGCCAGTTACCATTAAAGACGTCGCCCGCGAAGCCGGGGTCAGTATTTCCACCGTCAGCAGGGTAATAAACGACATGCCCGGTATATCCGAGGCGACAACGCTGAGGGTAAAGGAAATAATGCGGCGGCTTGAGTATGCCCCAAACAGCCGCGCTGCTGGGCTTGCCAGGAAAAGCGCGCGCTGCATCGCTTTTTTGGCCAAGCTCGAAGAGTTTGAGCCATACACCAATCCGCACCTTTTTGACATCATGTGCGGGGTTCAGGAGGCACTGAGCAAAAAAGGGTACAGCCTGATGCTACTGGACGCGACGATTACGGATGTAGAGCAGATAATGCTGTCGCGAGCCGCAGATGGGCTCATAGTCCACGGCGGAGCGCTGACAAAGCCAATCCATCAGCTCCTTGTCACCCGGAAATTCCCCCACATAGTGATAGGCCACCCGAGCGACACGCGCATAAACTGGGTTGATACGGACAACGCCCTCGGAGGGCGTATCGCGGTCGAGCACCTCTCAGGGTGCGGCTGCCGTGACGTGGCTTTCATAGGCGCGCTGGAGACGGATGACATATCCAATGAGCGTCTTGCGGGCTTCCGTGCCGCTGCGGAAGAGAATGGCTGCGAATATCGCGAGAACTGGATAAAGCACACGGACGGCACGCTGCAATCTGGGCGCGCCGCCGCTTTGGAGCTGCTGACGGCTCCGGACAGGCCGGATGCCGTGGTGTGCAGCAGCAACCTGCTCGCCTTTGCCTTCGCCGAGGCGGCGCATGAGCTCGGAGTGAGTATCCCTGACGGCGTGCAGCTTATAACCTTTGACCGTTACCCGTACAGCCCGCTCATTGTGCCCGAACCGACTCTGGTGCAGATAGACGTGCGCGACATGGGTCGCGTGGCTGCAAAGCAGCTTTTGCAGGAACTGAAAAAGCCCGAGCTGCGAGTTCAGAGTTTTACCACCCTGCCGAGCCTGATTGTAGGAAAAAGCACCCACCTGATTTGACGTCGGCGCGCAAGGGCGCACTTCTATACATAGCTACCATGTATGCGCGTAAACATCCCGGATGCCTGAGCATCCGGGATGTTTTGCGTCGCTGCGCTCCGGATAATGGCAACGCCATTGCGCTGTGGCTAATCCTCTAAGTCATGCATACCGGAAGCTTCTTTGAGGTATCCCTCCAGCGTTCCATCCAGCACCATCCTCGCGTACTCGAGCGGCGCGTTGTAAATAAGCCAGTCCATCTCAGTGCGCATGGGCAGCGTGGTATCAAAGCTGTCCTCAACGCCGGGGCAATAGATGTTTATGCTGCCACCATCGGCATAGCGCAGCTCGATGCAGGCGGTGTCAATGTTAAACTCGCAGGATATGAGTTTGCTCATGGTACTTACTCCTTGGCAGTAATTTCGGCTGGTTTTGATGTGAATTCGAGTGGCTACACTTTGGCTACAAAAATTCCGTGGACACCGTGTATAAGGCAGATGAGGTGGATTAAATGTGCAAAAAGCGAATTGAGAGTGCGCATTTTCAAGACCAATACTAACCGTGACTTGAGTGGGAATAAGCAAAACGTGGATATGAGGGGCCGCAAAGGCGCATAAACACTGGATTTTTTGCTTCCCGCTTCCCCATTTGATAGCAGATTGATAGCACCTTATTTTGAGCAATCATTCATTTCCGCAGGAAGTGGCGAGTGGTTTGCAGGTGCGTCCTCAACTTGATACACGTTAGAGCAAAAGGCTCTGCCGACTTAAAATCGGCAGAGCCTTTTTGTTATTCATCCCCAAACAGCATATCGCTCAATCCCTGCGACATGACGCCCGCCCATTTCTGCGTCGTGTCCTGCTGCGGATAGTGGTCGCGCCAGGCGTCGTAGGCCTCCTGCGTTATCTTACCGGCCTTGAGTTTCTCGGCTTGCTCAGCCCATGCACATAGCAGCTCGTGCAGCCGGTTGGCGTCTTTCCCGGCGCGCGGGTCTATGCGAAGCGTGATGTCGCCTGCATCGTTTGAAATCCGTAGGCCGTATAAGTCCTCAAGCGTGAACAGCGTGTGCATCAGGCCGACATAGGAGTCGATGTCGGGCACAGTCAGAGCAGCAGGGGAAACGTCCAGCACTTCGGCCAGCGCCTTCGTCAGCTCGGATTTCGGCGAGCGCGTCCCGGACTCGTACTGCGCGAGCCGCACATCCGCGGACTTCTCCGGGAAGCCCACCGCCGTGCCGAGGTACTTCTGCGTCATGCCCCGCTTGTTGCGGAAATAGCGTATGCGTTCGCCTATCGCCATGTCAATCGCTCCAATCCAAAGGTTTCATCGCAGTTAATATAGCATATATGCTTAGGAATATCAAGCAAAACTTAAAATAATTCGTTTAGTTTTATGCCATTGGCTTAAACAGATATGCATAGTATAATTAAGACAAGCTAAACCAATATGTTTAGCAGGCATAATAGATAATCGCCCGGGCAAATCGGAGGCGACAAGAAAGTATCCGACACGAAATAAGGGAGGGTGAATTATACTATCAAGTGCAACACTTTAAGGGAATAAAAGAGTTCATACAGAACCCCACGTGGTAGAATGGAGTAACCACACAACCAAGACACCAGGAGGGGACTGTATGAACTACCATCATCTTACCATAGAAGAGCGCTCTTGTATACGAAAATATTACGTGGACGGTCTGAGCTACCGAGAGATCGCCCGGCTGATCGGCAGAAACGTCAGCACGGTGTCGCGGGAGATCCGCCGCAACTGTACCCATATGTACGACATCCCCACCTACTACCCGCACACAGCACAGAAGAAATATCTGCTGCGCCGTTCCTATTGCCATCGTGGGA
>OJQP01000284.1_pt1 | contig 37510 bp, 23 predicted proteins | sample 1598871 | NCBI WGS metagenome assembly OJQP01 (sample SAMN03922520, study PRJEB24848) | human gut metagenome | isolation source: stool sample | host: Homo sapiens | place: Germany | collected 2010-02
ATCGCTCGGCAGGGAGATATTGCCCTGCCCGTCCATCGTGATAATGTTCCTTTCTTCTTTCATCGGTATTCCGTTTTTAATTAGATGGCTCGGCAGATATTCTTCTCCATATCCTCCAACTTGTGCGACAAGGTTTCCATGTCCTGGCTTATCTTCTGGGCGGTGATTTTGGCGTATATCTGCGTGGTTTTGATGTTAGTGTGACCGAGAAGCCTGCTGACGGTTTCAATGGGTACACCGTTGGATAAAAGCACGGTCGTGGCGTTCGTGTGTCTTGCAACATGGTAGGTCAAACGTACCTTGAAGCCGCATTGTCTGCCTATCTCTTTGAGTATCTTGTTGCAACTGCCGTTACTCGGAACGGGGAAAACATGACCGTCCCGAGCCAGTCCCTTGTACTTTTCGATGATACGCTTGGGAACGTCCAAAAGGCGGATGTTCGATTCGGTGTTGGTCTTCTTTCTTCGGGTGATTATCCAAAGATTGCCGTCGAAGAATGTTTGCAGGCGGTCGGTGGTGAGGTTCTTCACGTCCGAATACGCCAAACCCGTGAATACCGAAAAGACGAACAAGTCCCGTACAAGCTCGTGGGTGGCGTTCTTCATCGGTGCGTCCATGAGCGTCTGTATCTCCGTTTGGGTGAGGTAGCCCCTATCCACGCTTTCGGGAGAGTTGATATATCCCGCAAAGGGGTTGAACGGCAAACGCCCGTCGTTCCTCGCAATGGAAACGATGTGTTTCAACACAATCATGTAGCCCCACACGGTATTGGTGCGGCATTTCTTCTCCGTGCGCAGAAAATACTCGAAATCGTTGATGAACGTGAGGTTGAGTTCCTTTAACGGAATATCCTCACGCTTGTAGGTATGGGGCAAAAACTCCCGAATATGGTTGCAGACCGTCCGATAACGGGTAAATGTCCCTTGTGCCCTGCTGTGCCCGACTTTTTTGGCAAACTCGGCGTTGTGCTGCTCGAACAACTTCAGCAAGGTTTCCTGCTTGACACCGATACCGAGATAGGCATCTTTCAACTTGGCGGCGGTGACATAACCGTCCGTCTGCATCAGCTCTTGATAGCGACGGTTTACCTCCACCCGAATTTTATCTACCGCAAGGTTGATTCTCTGTGCTTCGACGCTCTTGCCCGAGGCACGGCTGTTCTTCACGTCCCACAGTCGTGGGGGAACGTCCATCTTGCAACTGAACTGTTTAATCTCGCCGTCCACCGTGATACGGCACATCAGAGGCAGGTTGCCGTTCGGCTTCTCGCTGCCTTTCTTCACGTAAAATAATACCTTGAATGTACTACGCATAACTCACTCCTTTTTTGGGTGACAAAATTAGTTATTAGTGAGTTACCGACAGCTATGTAAATCAACGCAAAACGCAGAAACAGAACATTTTAGCAAGAAATCCGCACCCATTACGGGAGTAACGAGGTGGTAACTGAACTTCTGCACCGTTTGGCTTCGAGGTGGTATTTCATTGGCTCTGTCCCATAGAAAAACAAAGCGTAACGAACGATCTATCAGCCAATTCGCTACGCTTCGCTCAAATTTACTTTTTCGCTATGTGTTTATTTTAATGTTTTAACACATTATAGATAAGAGATTTTCACTCGAAATTATTTGTCGGTTGACAAATGCCTTCCACACTTTGAAGCGTTACTGGTCTGACCGTTATTAGCGTTTCAACCACATCTTCTTGTCCTTACCTTACACTTAATGCCGGAGCGGCACGAATATTACAGATTATAGCATTCGCCTCATTTCCAGAGAAAACTCGGCACGGGATGTTCGGGCATTGCGCACGTCATCCGGAATGATCGTCCGGGAATATACGCTGGTTTCGGCCGGCTCGGTTCGGGTGGTCATCGTCAGGGTGTTCCCGCCATTCGTCAACTCGAAATCGTAGCCGTTGCCCCAGCTCTCGCCGTCGTCGTACACTCCGGTCAGCCGGGATCCGTCGATCGAATAACGCCCGGTGTATTTGGTGTAGTTCGATGTTTCGACCTTCTGATAAAGTCCGAATGTCGCTGCCGAAGTGAATTCTACGTATACCTCAAATCCTTCGGGAGCATTCTCTGACCAAGAAGTAAGGCGCCATTCGCCTACGATTTCCGACTGAATGTTGGGGGCATCGTCGTCATCCGAACAGCTTGCGGCGAAAATGCCGAGCAGGGAGAAAACGAGCAGATGATAAAGATGTTTTTTCATTGCAAGCACTGTTTTTATAACCAACCTCCGTTTGCTGCGCCGGCCGAACGGGCGATGACGGCGAATTCCTTGGTGATGACCATGCCGCCCATCACGACGCCCGTTCCAGGTTTCGTACCGCCGGCTATCGCCGAAACCTTGATTTTGGCCGATCCGGGTTTCGTGCATTTGATCATCAGTTTTCCATTATACATTTTGGGAGCCGCCTTGATGCCAAGCTTTTCCATATCCTTGGCCGACATCTGGATATCGGTATAGGTAAGGTCTTCGGCACCCTGTCCGAAATGCTGCGTCAGCGGAATGAGCTGCACCTCGCCCAATGCGACCTGCAGACAAGGCGTTCCTTCAATCTGCATGAGCAGCTGATAGGCATCGGTAATGCCGGTGCCCATTTTGCCGCGGTAAATCGACACGTCGGCGATCGTAGCTTTCGAGCCTTCGCCCAGCCGGGAGTCGATTTCATTGACCGAGGTGAGCAGCATGGTCTTGAATTCGTCGAGCGAGTATCTCTTCCCTTTCTCCAGGGCATAGGAGAGGCCGAGTGCGGCTACGCCCGAGACGTGCGGGCAAGCCATCGAGGTTCCCTGCATGTAGCCGTAATCCGCTCCGTTGCTCGTTTCGGAGCAGAGCGTCGAAAGGACGCCGGCTTTCTCCCCACCGCTCAAACCGCTCGTTTCGCCGCCGGGAGCCGCGATATTACAGCCGGAACCGTAGTTGGTATAATTGGCCGGCAGGTAGTCGGGCGAGAACGAGGTGACGGAGATATAATCACGATAGCCTGCCGGATAGCCGGACATGGCTGTCGATTCGTTGCCGGCGGAAAAAATGATCAGTCCGCCGTCGAGGGCCTCGCAGTTCTTCTGGGCGGCGAAGTACTGAAGCGCCTCGTAATCCATCGGCGATTGTTTGATGAACATGTTGTCCGACGTGTATATTCCCGCCTTGATGCCCCACGAGCACTGGAGGATGGAGGCACCGTGATCCGCGGCGTATTTTACGGCACGGCTCGACACGAGGGCGTCACCCGTCAGGTCTCCCGAGAAGATCTGACACGACATGAGACGCACACCGTCTCCCTTGCCCGTACCTCCGGCCACGCCGCAGACGCCGATGCCGTTGTTATTGACGGCGGCTACCGTGCCCGCAACGTGCGTTCCGTGTCCCGAATCGCCCTTCTGACCCCATGAAATGGGACCGTCGGCAGCGAAGTTCCATCCGTGAATGTCCTGGTTCTTGTATTCGGGCGAAGGGTTCGGATTGATCCACATGTTGGCCGCCAGATCCGGATGAGTGTATTTCACCCCTTCGTCCACGATGGCGACGATGACTTCGGGATTACCTGCCGTGAGCTTCCATGCGTCGGCCACATTGATGTCGGCTCCGGCCACCGATGTAGTGGCAACGGCCTGGTCGGCATTGTTGATGTAATGCCACTGCCAGAAAAGATTCGGGTCGTTGAAATCCGCTGTAACCAAAGCGCGGGTCTGGCCGTTCGCCGTTGCTTGAAACGGATAGGTTTTGCAGTCGGAAGCCCGGTAGAGACGGGTGCGGAACTGTACTTTCGAGATTTCGGCGACACCTGCGAGTCTCTCGGCCGCCTTGTCGAGATCCTCTTCCGATGCGAACCCGAGCACATACCATCTGTGAAGCCCTGCCGCACGGGTGCGGGCCTCGTGTTCGCCGGCTTCGGGGAAGACGCGCTCCAGCGAGGTGACATGCAGGTCGTTCAGGATGTCATCGACGGATTCGATGCCCGAACGGGTCAGCGCCGAACGGGTCTTGGCCGCATTCAACGCATTCTGTTCGAGACTGGGAATGGCTTCTTCGCCAAATTTTACGATGAGCGAACCGGCCACGGCGTCGTCCGACGTATTGCAGATTTTGCCCGAAGTCTCGATTTCGGGAGCGGAATCCCCGCGGTTCGGTATTTCCTGCATGGGATCCGTCGAGCAGGCGGCCAGCAGCAGGGAGGCGAAAATCAGGAGTTTCGTTTTGTTATGCATATATCATGCTGATTTTTGAGTCCGGCAGGTTGTTTTTGGCTTGAAAAAAAGGGAGAGGCCGACACTTGCCGGACGACCGGCCTCTCCCGATCCGATATTACTTGAGCGTGATTTCGGCAGCGGCCGTTTTCCGGAACCGGAGTTCCGATCCCGAACCGTTCGCACGCTGCACAGCGTCGCTGAATCCGACCGTAGCCCTTACGGCTTTCGCTTCAGGAGCCGATGCGGGCAGGAATCTTTTCGCATAATCGGTCGGTACGGTTTTGACGGAACTGCGTTCTGTAGAAACGGAGAATTCGAGCCGTTCGACGTAATTCCGCGGCTGCCGGAGCTCTGCGGCCATCCGGCGCAATTCTGCGATCCGCTCTGCGGCCAGTTCGGGAATGCCGCCCATATCCTTGGCGGGATCGACGAGCAACATATCCGTAAGGATCGAATAGGGGGTCGTCGTACTCAACGTATACAGATAACGGAACGTGGCCCCCTGCTCGACATAGTTCGGGGTGGGCACGAAATAGATGTAACCGTCGGCCACGGCGCCTCCGATGAACGGATAATTGACCGCATAGAGGGCTTCGGGATTCTCCTCCGAGACGCAGCCGGCGAGGATGTCCTCTCCGTTGATGACACCGATCGGCGTTTGCGAAAGAAGCGGGGAGATAGCGCCGGTTATGCCTGCGAGCGGAGCAGTGGAGGGAACGTAGACCGCCGGAATCCGACCGCCTTCGTCGAACTCGACCCCGGGGAGTCCCGTGATGGTCAGCAGATCGGCCGAACTGCTTTCTGCCGGGTCGTCTTCGATGGTCACCGTGCCGATCTTCCGTCGCATCGGCTTCTCATCCATGACGTTGACGGCATAATAGTTCCATTCGGTCGAAATCAGGTACTCCTTCGAGGGCTGCTCTTTCTGCGGCAGGAAGTCCGAGTAGAGGAACTCGCTCTCCAATCCCGGGTTGTATACACCGGTGGTCTTGATGGATGCCGTGAAGAGTTTGCTGGCATATCCGTTGTAAGCCAGTCCGGCGAACGTGTACTCCGTGTCGCCGTTCAGCCCCGTGAGCATGACGCTGTAATGTCCGCCGTTGATGGCGTCGAGCTGCTCTTTGGTGAAATCCTTGCCCTCCTCTTTGAGGAAAGCCGTCATGTCCAATCCTTGGATGTCTTTTGTCTTGAAGACTCCGTGTTTGATAGATTCAATCCCCTCGCCATAGGCCCAGAATTTCGCCGCATTGTCCGTCGTAATGCCTTGTCCCGCGAATTCGTTCGTGGCTTCGAGCCCGATGTTGAGAATGACGGAAACCTTGTCCTCGTCGCCCTTGGCGATATATCCGAACGAAATGGAGGCGTAGCCCTGCATTTTCAGATTCTGCGACGCCGTTTCGCCGCCCTCCGGATTCGCCTCTTCGTCCGAACCGTAGATGCAGCCTACAAGCGTGTACTTGCCGGTGCCGCCTTCCAGATCCTGAACGGAAATCGTCCCCGAAACAGTGATCGTCTTGATGAGTTCCGCGGCGATCTTGCCATCGGCCATCTCCTGTGCCTTGAGGCTCGCCTCGCCGTCGCTCAAATTGCCCGTGAAGATCGCATAGCGGAACTCTCGGGTGTCCTCGGAGAGGGTGGCGCCGATTTCGACGACACCGTCTGCGGGTTCGCTTTTGGTGAGGGCCACCGAGTAATCGTAGACCCTGGCTCCGGGAAGCATGATCCGCTGCAGACCGTTTGCGTTGGCATAGAAGAATTTTCCGGCATATTCACCTTCGCTCGGTTCGAGCACGATACCCTGCGCCGGGAAGGTAATCACGCCGTTATTGAGCGTGCCATATTGTCCGGCTGATTCGTCCATGGCGAAATTTTCCGGTGTCTGCGATGCGATGTACCACTCACCCATATCGGAAAAGAGGGTCAGACCGGTCGATTGGTAGGGATAATAGACCTTGTTCGGATCCGAGGCATCGACATAGGTCCAGACGTTGCGGTTCTCGTGGTTTACCTGTCCTCCGGCGAAGATGTTCATCAGCTCCGGAGTGTAGGCTTTCATGCGGTAATAGCCCTTCTTGTCCGAACGCTCGTAGATTTCGAGTTCGATTTCGGGGTTCGGATTAGCATTGGGGTTGTCTATCGACGCGAAGTTGCCCAGAATGTCGTCGCGGTAGCGGCCTTTGGTCTCACCGGTCTTTTCGTCGGTGACCAATTCCCATTTGGCCAGCACGAGCGATATCGAAAGGTTCACCTTATCGGCACCGTAGATCGAAGCGTAGCGCGGATCTTCGATGTTGATATCGCAAGTGTAGGTCGTGCCCATTTGGGCCTTGGGGAAACTGATCGTAAAGGTCGTCTCGTCCTCTCCGGCATCGAATGCGATCGGCTCGACGACGAAAATATCCTCGACGTTGGACTTCACGACGACCGGAACGACGATCGGATCCACGGTGTTGCGCCGTTTGACCGTATAGGTCGCTTCGGTCTGGGTTCCCGGTTCGAACTCCAGATCGGTCCGAGTAGCCTGCTTCTTCGGGAAGTAGACACCGTAGCAATCGGGATTCTCCGCGGTTCCCTGCGTATAGTTCACGTCGTCCTCGCAGCCGGCAAGGACAAGAAGTGCCAGCAGGAACGGTAATATATGCTTGAATGTCTTCACGGTAATTTGCTTTTAGATTTGACAGCTTGATCGCAGATGGTCATCACCCGTTCCACGGCTTGACCGTTTGCGAAGGATCGGGATTGTTCTGCGTGGCGATGACGGGGTTGTTCTGCGTCTCACCGCGCGAGATCACGAAGTTCCAGTAGGGTGCACGGCCTTCCGTATTCAGCCGGTACGAGGCAGGAGAGTTGGTTCCCACATAGCCCCGTCGGGTGGACATGTCGAGCCGCTTCATGTCGAACATGACGATGCCTTCGCCCCAGAACTCGATGCGCTTCTGAAGCATCAGCTCGTTGGTGAAATTTTCAACCGACGACGACATGTTCGTACAGTCGTAACCTCCGCCCACAATGCGGTAGTTGTTCATGAACTCATTGAGCAGCCGAATTCCTTCGCCAAGATTTTCATGCGCCTTGGCCTCGGCCTCGATGAAGTACATCTCCTCGACGCGCATGTAGGGATGGTCTGCGGCTCCGCCGACCTTGAAATCCTCATAAGCGCCCTGCGCCGGACGGAACTTGATGTTCGCGTAATCGGGCAGTTCATTGAAGTATTCCTTCCCCTCTTTGCGGCAGCTTTTGTAGTCGTAGGACTCCTTCTCCGGGTCTTTGCGGTCGGGATCGAGCCACGAATGGCGGCGGAAGTCGCGCAGGTCGATACTGTTGTAAAGGTTGCTGTTGATGCAGCGGCAGGCGTCGTTTCCGTAGGCGCTCCACGCATTCTCCGTGCTCATGTGCGCCGTGAAGCAGAACAGGTTGGCAACGCTTTCGCTCGGCAGGGCGAGGCCCCAGATCCAGGCATTGTTCGCCGTGGCGCTGTTGAAGCCGTTCGAGGGGTCTTCCCACTGCTCCTGCGTCAGGGGCGTACAGCCGCTGGCGTTAATGGCCAAGCGGGCGTACTCGGCGGCGGAAACATAGGCTTCGGCGTCGTTCTTGGCCGTACCGCGCTCAAGCCAGGCCCGAGCTTTCAGGCCGTAGACCAGCGCCGGACTGATCGTATACTTGTCGGGAGCAGTAAAGCCGCTCAATAGTTCTTCGGCCTTGTCCAGGTCGGGGAAGATCACTTGATCGTAGATGTCGTCGACCTTGGCACGGGGGTTGTTCTTGGCCTCGGCCTCGGTAGTCTCGGGCAGTACGATGGGCACGCCCAGCCCGAGAACCCCGGGCGCTTCAGTGTAATTGTTCTCCTTGAACTCGTACAGACGCACCAGATCGAGGTAGAACATGGCCCGATAGGCGTAGGCGAAGCCCAGATAGGACTTCTGCGTGGCGTCGAGCGTTGCGAAATCCGAGGCGTCGATCTGTTTGATGACGTTGTTGGTCGCCATGATCCACGCATAGTAGTTGTTCCACGTGAGCGCACCCACGGCATAGTCGGCGCCGAGCGCTTCGTTGGTTCCCCACTGTGCGAACCAGTCGTAGCCGATATTGCCGCCAATGGCGACGTCGCCCGTCATGGATTCCGTGGCGATATGGATGGCCGGCAGGGCAAAATCCCAGGCTTGGCCTTCGCTTGCATAGCCTGCGGAACCGGCCTGTACGAGCGAGGCCGGAATGCCTTCTATCAGCGTTTCGAGGGTGACCTGATCCTCGGTAGCTATTTCATAGGGGTCGGCTTCTTTGATGCAGCTGCTTGCCAGCAAAGCTGCCGCCAGCGTCGCGAGCGTTATGTTTGTCGCTTTTTTCATATGCATGTCGTTTGTCGTAAAGTGTTTGAGGCCGATTAGAATTGAATGTTGATGCCGCCCGAAATCGTCCTTACAGGCGAATAGGTGGCCTGGCTCGTCGATCCCGAATAAGAGTAGCGGGGATCGAATCCCTGACGTTTGGACCAGTACCAGACATTCTCGCAGGCAAGGTAGACGCGCACCTTCTCGATTCCGACCTTCTTGGTGAAATTCGACGGCAGCGTGTAGCCGAAGTTGATGTTCTGTAGGTTCAGGTAGCTGGCGTCCGTAAGGAAACGATCAGACATACCGTTCTGATCCTTGTCTTCATACTGCAGGCGCGGGATGTTCGACGACGCATTGTCCGCCGACCATGCATTGAGGATGTCCTTGTGCCAGTTCATACCCGTCGTCTTGTTGGCCGGCGAGTACATCGCCGCGGAGTATCCCGAGTCGTAAGCCAGACCGCCGATCTGGTAGGTGAAGGCCACGCTCAGGTCGAAGCCCCGGAAATTGACACTCGTGCCGAAACCACCGTAGAGATCGGGAATCGGGTCGCCGCAGAGATAGTCCGACGCCTTGGCATATTCAGTCGTCGTAACGCGCTTGCCCGTCGGGTTGCCCTTGTCGTCGGTTTCGTTCATGTACCACATCGAAAGGCCCTCGTCCGAAACACCGGCATATTTCCTCATGTAGAAAGTGTACATCGGAAGCCCTTCTCCGAAGAAAGTGGAGCCGCTCACGTAACCGGAGTAGCCATCGACCTGTTTGGTTCGTCGTTCAGAAGGTAGCATGGTGATCTTGTTGCGCAGGTGCGTCATGTTGAGGTTGATGTCCCACTGGACATGCTCCCGTCGGATCGGCGTAAAGTTCAGCTCGATTTCGACGCCGCTGTTGCGCATGTCGCCCACGTTGGCGTAGTAGGACGAATAGCCCAGCGACGGAGCTACCGGGAACGACAGCAGCATGTCGGTCGTCTTGCGGAGGAAATATTCGACGCCTCCGGAAACCGTACCGCGCAGGAAGCTGAACTCCACACCGGCGTTGAAGTTGGAGTTGGTCTCCCAGGTGATGTTCTCGGATCCTTTGGCGTTGAAGACGGTCGAGACCTTTCCGTTGGCGTTTTCGATCGTGTAGGTGTTCGTGTAGCGGAAGTTACCGATGTTGTCGTTACCCTGCGAGCCGATCGAGGCCTTCAGCTTGAGATTGTCGAGCCATTCATAGGTGCTCTCCATGAAATTTTCTTTCGAAATGATCCATGCGCCGCCCAGCGACCAGAAGTTGCCCCAGCGGTGGTCGGGGTGGAAGCGCGAAGAAGCGTCGCGGCGGTAGGAGGCCGAGGCGAAATATTTGCCTGCGTAATCGTACATGACACGGGCGAAATAACCCTCGTTGTTGTACTCAACCCGGTAAGAGCCGGCTCCCTGTTTGTCGATGATCGCCCCGGCAAGCTCGTCGTTTTCCTGCGTCAGCATATTGCTTTTCGTGGCCGACAGCGTGTAAATGCGGTTCTGGTAGGACTCGTGGCCCAGCATCACGTTGATGTTGTGCGAGCCTATCTGCTTGGTGTAGTTGAGAATCTGCTGTAGGTTGAGGTCGAAATTCCGTTGATGGCCCTTCGAGACCATGCCTTTTTCGCTGGCGAACTGTCCGAACCAGGGATTCGTAACCGAGGTGGAGCGGGTTTCGTCGAGCGAAACGCCGGCGTTGAACGTGAATTTGAAATCCTTGAGGAAGGTGACGTCGATATATCCCGTACCGTTGAAAGCATTGCCTTCGGCTTCCTGTTTGTTGAGACGCGAATCCGAGAGGGCGTTGCTGTTGGGGAAGAGCGAACGCTCCATACCGGCATTGTCGCCGTTGCCGTAGTCGTAGAGCTTGATGCCGTCCTCGTTGTACATGACATTACCCTCGCCGTCGCGGATGTAGAGCGGATAGATCGGACCGACGGCCGTCGTATAAGCGAAAACGTTGCCCGACGAGTTACCGGCGCCGCTGTCGTCGATCTGGTTGTAGCGGAAATGCGTGTAGTTGGCATTGGCGCTGAACTTGAGCCACTTCTTGGCCTGATAGTCCACGCGCAGACGGGCCGTATAACGATCCATGTCCGAGTTGTAGGCGATACCTTCGTTGTTCAAATAGCCGAACGATCCGTAGATCGAGGCGTTCCCGGTCTGGCCGGAGATCGAAGCGTTGTACTCCTGACGCAGGGACGAGCGGAAAGCCGCATCGGTCCAGTCGTCGGGACGGATGTAGTACTCCTTGCCCTCATAGACGAGACGGCGGCCGAGAGTCGCAGCGGGATTGACCTTACCGTTGATGCCGATGAACTCCTGCCCGGAAGGAACCGTATAGACCATATAGCCCAGACCTCCGTCATTCGCATTGGCCGTCAAATTCGTATTGGCGCGCAAATGGGCCTCGCCGACACTCATTCCCGAATTGACATAGTAGTTTTTCAGCGCACTGTAATGCAGTTCGTAAAATTGCGCCGGGTTGGTAATGTACGCATAATCCTGGACGGCGCGCGAATTGACGCCCCACTTGGCGTCGATTGTCACGTGAGCCTCCTGCGACTTGGCCTTTTTGGTGGTGATCATCACTACGCCGTTGGCGCCGCGGGCGCCGTACAGCGAGTTCGAGGCGGCGTCCTTCAACACAGTCATCGATTCGATGTCACTCGGGTTGAGGTTGTTCAGGTCTCCCGAGTAAGGCATGCCGTCCACGATCCAGAGCGGATCGTTGCCGGCGTTGAGCGAACTGAAACCGCGGATGCGGATCGTCGGACTCTCTCCCGGCTGTCCTGAGGTGTTGGTCAGCTGCACGCCCGCGACCTTTCCGGCCAGAGCCTGCGCTACGTTCGACTGCTGCGACTTGGCGATGTCGTCCGATTTGATGACGGTCGCCGAACCGGTGAAAGCCTCCTTTTTTGCCGTACCGAACGCCACGACGATCACGTCGTCGATAGCCTGTGTGTTCTCTTTCAGCACGACGTCGATCCGGGTTTGCGTTCCCACCTTGATCGTGTGGGACTGATAACCCATGAACGATACGACCAGCACATTGTCCGGTGCGGCTTTGATCGAAAAGCTGCCGTCCGCACCGGAGGTCGTACCCTTCGTAGTGCCTTCGACCAGAATGGTGGCGCCGACGATGCCGGCCCCCGCATGATCTTTGACCGAACCCGTAATTTCCCGTTCCTGCGCATGGGCGGACAAGAACAGGCCGAGAACAGCCATCAATGATAGAAAGATTTTTTTGGTCATAAATGCGCCATTTTAACGCTGGTAAAAAAATGATTGTAGAAAATTTGCCGTCTTCGTGTCCCGGCGCGGAGCCGAAACATTCCTCCTCCCCTTCCGGAAGCCCGGAGGGGGGGGGATGTCATCCGCCTGTCCGGTCACCGAACCGGCCGGATCGCAGCCTATTCGTAGAAATCGTCTGCAAGGTCGTTCGGCTTCGAGCCCGAATACTTGTCAGCCTTGCCCCGGAATTCGATGATCAAGGTGTTTCCGGTTCCGGTCGGATCAGGGTTCCATGTACTGAATACTCCCCAATCGACCATCGAGAATTTGAAGATCCACTCCTTGTTCTCCTGCTTGACGGTCACTGCCGCCTTCTCGGGACACCGCATGCAGTACTTAGCCTTGTCGGAATATCCGTACCCGTTATATGAGGACAGATACATATACTGGAACCTGAGGTTCCATTTGCAATTCGTGCCTTCCGCAGGCAGGTCGATCTCTCCTTCATGGTCGAGGTAGCTGTCCGGCAGGAAAAACATCGGAGTAGTATTATCCGCATCGATACTCTCGGTGAAAGCATTCCGGAAATAGAAGCAATATCCCGATAGCAGATCGCCGGTATAACTATCCCGATAAGCCGGGTCGTGCCGCACCTCCATCGCCGTAACGGGCCAATACAGCATGTCCTTGTTATCCTTGTCCAGGAATTTGATATAGGGCTCGAACGGTTTGACGGGCTTCAATGTTTCTTCATCCATTGCGTCGGCCGTCGCAGCCGTCGGCACACCGTAGTATTCGGCTTCGACCCCGATGCCGTTTTTCAGCGTCAGATTTACCCGCAGATAAATCTCCTTGCCGCCAGCGGGATTGGGATGGGTCTCGATCGTACCGGTCAGTCCCGCATCCTCGCCGTAGTAGGTCTGATAGGTCTTGTGGTCGTAGAGCCGGAACCAGTAATCGGAGGTCTGCGCCGCAACGTCGATCACGCCGTCGAACTTGGCCGCCAGCACCCGCACATACGCAGCCCAATGACCTTTGGCAAGATCAGCCGGGGCTGCGGCCGTTTCGGCATCGCCCAAAGCGAATACGTAGCTGCCGACCTGCGGCTCCTGCGAGAAGAGCGCGGCGATCGGGGCCTCGGCTGCGGCCGCAGCCTCGCCTCCGGCTGCCGGCTCCGTCACCTTGATCGTATTGGTGGCCGCATAGCCTCCGGCGAACGTGCCTTCGTAGGCGGCACGCAGGCGCTTCCCGTCTTTCGAAGCGTCAAGCGCGACGATGAGCCCCTCGATCGTGCCGAATTTATCCGTCAGGTACTTCGCCGTCAGCGTTCCGGTCGTCCCGGCGCCCGTTGCGAATTCACCGCAGCGAATCTGCACCTTCGCGGGATCAGCTGTCGCAAGGTCGATTTCCTCCGTTCCGAACAGCTCCTCGGCAAGCAGAATCTCCACGCCCGCAGCCCCCTCCTCGGGAGCGGCCAGGCCCTCTTGCTCGTAGAGGCAGAAGCGGCGGTTGCCTTCGCGGACATTGCGCCACTCGACGACGCTTCCGACGGCGGCGATCCGATTGTCGATCTCGTATTGGTTCGTCAGTTCGACGTCACGCTCTTCCGTACAGGTATTCTGGTAACGGGCGATCAGCGTCTTGCCGCTCTTCAATTCGACGTAGGTATAGAGATTGAGCCGGGTTTCCGTCACCAGATCGGCGGAGAGTTCTACGCTCGCGACGTCGTTCATCGTCGTCTTTTTCACCGAAATATCCTTGTATTCGATTTCGAACGGATCGGAGGCCGTGTTCACGGTGCCCTTGGGGCTCTCCACCATCACGCGCAGATAATCGTCGGCCTGTTTCATCTGCTCGGCATTGATCAGCCCCTCGGTCGGCGAGAGATAAAAGGTGTGGCTGCCGTCTTCTTCAGCGACATAGATTGCCGACTTGATGCCGACGAGATCGCCTCCGTCGTACTGGATTTGATCGGTCAGAGTTACAGGAGGCTTCTTCCCGGGGTCGGGGTCGTCGTTGGGATCGTCGTCATCGCATGCACCCAGCATGGCTGCCGATGCGAGCAACGCGCACGCCAGCGCGCGCAGTCTGTAATGGGTCGAGTTTTTCATAACGATTGTTTTTAATAGCGCGGGGTTCGGGAAAACCCCGCGCTATCCGGTTTTTCTGTTGTCATTCGGTCATTCCGGCCTTGCGGAACATGATGCCCGGCAGTTCTTCGGCCAGACGGCTCATCGGAACCGACGGAGCCGGCAGGCGGCGAAGCAGTCTGGGCGGTTCGAGATGATCCTTTTCGGCCGCAGCACGCCCCGTTTGGCTTACGACAGGGCCTTCCCACGTTCCGCGCACATGATGCTTGCGCACGCAGATGCCGTCGACCTCGAACCGGTACCAGTTCTCCTTGCCTTCGCCCTCGACCTTGGTGATCGTAACCTGACCGTCGTAGAGCAGGGCGTGTCCGTCCATGTATTCGAAGATCTTGTTGTCATCTCCCCACATCGAATAAGTCTGGTGCATCCACCGGCTGCCATGCAGACCGCCGTCCAGCATAATGCCGCGCATCATGACGCCGGGTTTGATGTATGCCGGCCAGCGCTGTTCGGTCACCTCGTAGGTTCCCGGAGTGATTTCGTTCTCCTTGCCCGGCTCGGTGGTAAGTTCCACACGGACGATGTCACCGCCCGGCTCGCGATCCACGAAGTCTTCGAGATGGTCTCCTACCCATTCGATACCGATATTGATGAATTGCAGACCGCATCCGTAGGAACTGATCGGTTTGTAGCCGATGCCTTGGATATAGACCTGATCCGAAGTATAGTAATGCGCCTTTTTGATCTTCGACAGATCCATGTCGTAGTCACGCTCGAGCGTCGAGGTGCCGTCGTCATCGGACTTGTCGTCGGATGCGTCGGTGATCGGAATGACTCCGGTGTACGAGCCCTTGAGGGTAAAGCCGTCCTTCGAGGTAAGGTTGAACTCGATCTTGTATACCGGTTCTATTTTGCCGTCTTCGCCTTGGGCCGTACCGGCGGCCTCGATCTTGATGATGCCCTCCTTTCCGTAGGAAAATTGTCCGAAAGAGGTTCCGTCGTCCAACTGGACATAAGTGCCGAGCGGGAATACCAGCCCCTCCATCGGAATTTCCACGGCGGGCATCCACGACCCCCATTGGAACGAGGTGTTGGCCAGATATTCGTGGGGCTTGATCACGGCTTCCTTCGGATTGCCGAACAGGTCGTTGAATACGACGAGCGCAGCGGCGAGACCGCCCTGCCCCTCCTCCGTGTCGTAGGTTTCGTCGTAAATGTTGATCTGCATCATGCCGGTACCTGCTTCGAGCATGTTGCCGTAATAGGTCGCGGTGGCGCTGAATCCGACCACTTCCACGTCGCGTCCGATCTGCGGCAGGTAGAAGCCGCCGTCCTCCGGCTGATCGACGATCTGGAGCTGTCCCTCGTAGACGATGCTCTTTTCGGAACCGTCCGTATCGACGAAACGAAGCGAAACGCTCCAGACGTCACCCTCGTGGGAGACTTTCAACGGCTCTCCCGAAACCAGCGACAACTGGGTCTTATTGCCTTCGGCGTCGATATACTGAACACCGGTATATTGGGACGTGAACGTGTGATCCTCGTTGAGCTGGCTGGCCATATATTCACCCTCGGGAAGCGTGTAGGCATCTTCGCCCGGAACCGCATAGAGGTCGGCCACGAAAAGGTAACCCGCCTCTTTGAGCGTCACCCGCCCTTTGGATACGGTATGCTCGGCATCCGTGAAGGCCATATAATAGTTGTGCGACTCCACGCCCTTGACCGGGCCGAGGTACCACGACAGCGGAACTTTATCCAGCAACACCTTGTCTGCGTCATCTCCCACCTCCGAAGCGTCGGAATTCTTGCACAGTCCGTAATAGGCAACCGTCAGCGTTTTTCCGCCGGTTTCGATTTCGGCGGAAATACGAGCGACGCGGGCCGAGAGGAACTCGACCGAGAGATCCGCTTTCGAGGCTTCTCCGACGTTCGAGGAGTTTACGTCGATCTCCCCATAGGCGATTCCGTTGCCGGCAACCGCAAAATCGACGGCTCCGGAAGGTTGTTTGACGGTAATTTTGACGGCATCGTCGGCGATCAGCATGCCGTCCACATCCACAAGCCCTGCCGTCGGCGAGAGATAGATCGTATAGACGGAGGCAGCTTCCGAAGCATCTGCCTTTTCGCCGTTTCCGGGTGTCTCGACCGAGTAGACGGCGGATTTGATTTCCCGTACGACACCGTTGCAGATCAGGGCATTCCCGCTTTCTGGCATGTCGGGGTTGCCGGATGAAGTGGAATCGTCGTCCGAACATGAATTCAGTACGGACGCTCCTGCCATGCAAAGCATGGCCAGAAAGGATAGGTACAACTTTTTCATAGGATGAGATTTAATGAACCGGCTTCCCGGTTTGGCTTTCGGATGTGATAAGCATAATGAAATGCCATACTTAAAACAGTCGATACAATCTACAAAATGAAACCCTGAACGGATTCCAGAAAAATTACTTATCGAGTTTTCGGGATTTTATCGACTTGACACGAGAACGGCGCCAAGGAAAAATCCCCCCCCCTCGCAATTTGACGAGGAAAGAGGATTCTCTTTGTCGCAAAAATAATAAAAAGATTTTATCCTAATTAATTTTTCGCAAAAAAATCATCAGCAATTACGCTCTAAATGCATAAAAAAGTCTTGCAAAATGCGCATTTTAAGAACAGATTCGCACTTCAGACCGACGGCGAAATCGGGCAGGGCAACCGCTTCGAAACTGCTCCGCCAAACCAAAAACAAGGATGGAATAAAATATACTATATATAAATATGATCTCTTTCCAGATGAGTGGATATACCACGCCCGCGTCCTGCAAACCTCACATTACCTTATCCCGATAGTCGGGGTGAAATATACACAGTGACAACCGTCTGGCTGCCACATCCGAGCACCACACCCTCCGAGCTGAAATCAATCGTTGTTATTCCAGTTTGGCCAACAGTTTCCGGACGAGAGTTTCGTCGGCATCGGTCACGGAGTATTCCGGAACACCGGCACACCCGCCCATCGAAACCTGCGGATTGCGGAAGCGCATCGCGCCCTCACGTTCCCGGCGGGCGCTGAAGTGCAGGGCATCGACCCCTGTGGCGGCCAGCAGGCGGGCGTTCGACGGATTGACGCCGCTTCCGGCCATGATTTCGATGCGGCCGGCCGCCTGCGCCGCCAAGGCTCGCAGCGTCCCGACACCCTCCTGCGCCGTATTGCGGCCTCCGGAGGTGAGCACCCGGCGGCATCCGGTGCGGATGACCGCTTCGAGCGCCTGCCGGGGATCGCGCGTCATGTCGAACGCGCGGTGGAACGTCACCTCCATCCCCTCAGCCTCGCGGACAAGCTGCGCCGTGCGCGTCTCGTCCACCTCTCCGTCGGGGGTCAGCACGCCGAGGACCACCCCGTCGGCTCCGCAGGCACGGGCGAAGCGAATCTCTTCGGCCATCAGCGCCGTTTCGGCATCCGTATAGCAAAAATCCCCGCCCCGAGGGCGTATCATCACGCTCAGCCGCAGGCCCGGTAGACTCCGGGCGTAGCGGATCAGCCCGGCGGAAGGGGTCGTACCCCCTTCGAAGGGCGCGGCACAAAGCTCGATGCGCGTGACGCCTGTCCGCCGGGCTATATCGCACGCATCGCAGGTATAGGCGCAAAGTTCAGTCGTCATAAATTCCGGTCATAATTGGTGTATGGTGTACAAAAGACGGTCGCCGAGGCCGATCGTATAGCCGTGTGATTCGAACACGACGCGATTGAACGTGTCGCCGATCAGAAAGACCGGAAGCGAAACGTTCCCCGGCAGCTGCATCGCTTCGAGAATCCGCCTGCGAACCGAGCCGTCGCGGTCGATGCCAAAGGTGACGGTCGCCGGCAGCGGGGCCGCGGGCGACGCCGTGTATTTCCGGTACGCCCCCTCGTCGGGGAAGAGCAGGATCAGCGAGCGTCCCCACGCTTCAAGCTCCGCGGCTTTGGCCGCGATGTCCTTCAGCGCATGATCTGTAGGCTCCTGTCCGACGCACAGCAATCCGATCACGAAATAACCACGTCCCGCAGTCGTGAGAACCGACGTTTCGGCTCCCGTCGCGGCGTCAGTGAATTTCGACTCCGAATCGAAACTCCCGATCACGCGAACCGCCTCCGAATTGTCGCGCATCGTCAGGTTCGTTTCGGTCGTACTGTCCGGACGGACGTTGAAGAACGACACGTTCCCCAGCACGCTGCCGCTGGCGAGCCGGCTGCCCGTCACAAGCATATAATAACCGGTTTCCAGATCGGCGGGAGCCCGGAACAGCTCGCTCCACCGCTCGAAATCAGGATAGTTCAGCAGGGAGAACGACTGCCCGTCGAAGCGCGAAAGGGAGAAGTGCCGGAAATACTCCGGATCGTCGAGACGCGGAATCGGCGCATAGTTCAATTGCAGCCGCCCGGTCTCCAGTTCCCGGTTCCCGGCCGCGTCGAAATCGACGGGCACATCCTTCCCGGCATGGCGGTAGAAGAGGTTGCCCGTCACGCGGTCGATCCACGCCGGGATGCCGAGCGAACGAGCCGCGGCAACGAAGAAGATAGCCCGCGAGAGTTTGTCGGCCGTCCGGCTACGCCACACGCCTTCGGGCGAGATGGTCGTGGAGACGGTGCAGAGTTCCGGACGCAGGGTCAAGCTGTCGCGGCACCACGCCACCAGACGCTGCGGGTCACGGCGGAACGCGGCGGCATCGGCGGCCGGAATTTCCCGCTGCAGGAACGACCGGTAGGGCGTGAGCATCTCATCGGCCACACGCGGGGCCAGCACGGTCGCGGCGTCGGCATTCTTGTCCGTATTATAAAGATGATCCGCGAGCACCGCCGACGGCGTGTCGCGCAGATCCTTTTCCGACAGCGTGGCGAGCAGTTGCAGCGCCCGCCCGGTGCATCCTTTCCGGCTCGCGCCGCGCAGGAAATCCATAATTTCGGCGTGATTGCCTCTCGAAGCGGCGATAAATCCGGCCACATCGTCCGGCTTCATGCCGACAGAACGTGCAAACTCCGCAACGGCGGGTTTCGCCGGGAACGTGGCGATATAGGCGTTGCGGATGGAGTCTTCGCGGTTGAAGCGACGGTCGTTCTCCGCACGCTGAGCGGCCGTCACCTCCGGCAAATTCGCGCTCTCGGCCGGAGGAACGATGTCGACGGGGAAGGAGAATTCGTCGCCGATCGCATGCTCCAGCACCACCGTCGCCTCCGTCTCCCTCCCGAAAGAAACCTTCCGAACCCCAAACCGGCCATCACAGACAGCCGTGACAAGCATATCGCCCAGACCCGCCGACAGCGACGCCCGCCCCCGGACGTCGGTCGTTTTGCGCGATACGGTGTAGAACTCGGCGTAATTGTAAAGTTTGAACTCCACGGTCGCACCCTCCACGGGACTGCCCGCCGTGTCGGTGACCGTCACGGTGAGCGGGGCGCACGCGGCATAGTTCGAGATCACATTGATCTCGGTGTAGTTGGCCGTGGTTTTCATCACCTCCTCCGAACCGTCGTAATAGCCGAAGACCTTGGTATGCATCAGCATCCCGCGGCTGGCCGGGGCGTTGAACCACCCCAGGTCGAGCACCGGTTCCGGCTCGCAGGCCCCGAGGAAATGCCACCGTCCGTCGGCCCAGGCCTCTACCCAGGCGTGGTTGTCGTCGGTGTGCGCCCAGCGGGGCGTGTAGACCTGCCGGGCCGGGATGCCCACCGACCGCAGGGCCGCAACGAGCAGCGTGGACTCCTCGCCGCAGCGGCCGTAAGCCGTGCGCACGGTGGCCAGCGGCGAACTAGTTCGCGCATCCGACGGCTGGTAGTTGGCCTTCTCGTGACACCAGTGGTTCACTTCGAGGATGGCGTCATACATCGACAGCCCCTCGACGCGGGGTTTGAGTTCATCGTGAAATACCCGGCGCGAATCATCGAGACACTCGTTGTTGACCCGCACGGGCAGCACGAAATGCCGGAACAACTCGTCGGAGACGCTCCTGCCCCAAGGCATCTCCTGCCGGACAGACAGCGCACAGCGCACGTTTTCCAGATAAAAATCGCCCAGATAGTCGGTAATGTCCCCCACGGGCATATAGGCATAGAGAAACGTCATTGCATCGCGTTCCTGCGGCATCATCGGTTCGTCGAATATCCCGAACAGATCGCCCCGGGGGGAGCAGCTCCTGTTTGTGGCGGAAATCGGTCTCCACGCGCCGCATGAAACCCTCGTTGCCGGTCGGGGAGCACGCCGACAACACGCCCGTGAGCATAAGCAGGCCGGCGAATAGCTGTGTCGTTTTTTTCATCGTAAAGTGAGTTCTATGATTCGGTCGGTATCCTCGGGAACATGCTCCAGATTCAGGACGATCCCTTTTCCCCGGAGCGTGTCGAACTTCACCCGCTCGCCGTTGTTCAGGCACCGGGCGCTCTTCACCCGTTCCGCGAGCGGCAGGTACAGCGCATCGTCCTGCAAATCGAGCACATGCACATAGAGTCTGTCGCCTTTGCGCGTCGTTACGCCCCAGTCGTGGGGCGGGATGTCGCCGCCGCGGGTTCCGTAGATGCTTTCGCCGTACCGGGCGAGCCATTCGCCCATCTCCCGCAGCCGTTCGACGGCCGTCGCAGGCAGTTTTCCGTCGGGTTGAGGACCGATGTTGAGCAGCAAGTTTCCGTTGCGGCCCGCAGCCCGCACGAGGTAGTGGATCAGCGTCTTCGACGATTTGTAGTCGAGGTCGGTGATCTTGTAGCCCCACATGCCGTTCATCGTCTGGCACGTTTCGAGCGGCAGGCGGCCGATCTCCTGCCCCGAAAGTCCGGCGGTGTTCTCGCCCGGAAGGTCGCGCTCGAAAATCTGGATATCCTCGCCCTCGAACGGCACAAGGTGGTGGTTGTTACCCACCAGACAGGCCGGCCTGATGGCATGGATATAGTCGTACAGCCCGCGGAGTTTCCAGTCGAAATCCAGGTTCTGGTCCTGGTCCCACACCCCGTCGAACCACACGGCGCCCACCGAACCGTAACCCGTCAGCAGTTCCGTGAGCTGGCGTTTCATGAAGTCGTAATAGTGCGCATAGTCGATCCCCGTTCCGGGACGCCCCGTCCCAAGCCCCGTCCGCCCGCGCGGGCAGTCGTCGCGGTACCAGTCGATCAGCGAATAATAGAGGTGCAGGCGGATGCCCTGACGGGAGCACTCGTCGGAGAGCGCTTTCACGACATCCTGTTTATACGGCGTGGCGTCCACGATGTCGTAGTCCGTCTGCGCGGTGTCCCACATCGAAAAGCCGTCGTGGTGGCGCGTCGTGAAGCAGACGTACCCCGCACCCGAGGATTTGATGGCCGAGACCCACTCCGCGGCATCGAAATCATGTGGATAAAACGCATTGGCCAGCTTGGCGTACTCCTGATAATTGATATTGCGGTTGGTCATAGTCCATTCGCCCGTGCCGAGCAGCGAGTAGAGCCCCCAATGAAGGAAAATGCCGAATTTGGCATCCTGAAACTCCGTCCGAGCCCGAAGGTTTTCGGGCGCCGGGACATAAGGATCAACCACCTGTGCCGATATCGTTCGGCAGACAGCAGTGCAAAGCAATGTAAAAAACAGTTTTTTTATCATCTGCGAGTAAAAATTTAGCCCGGGTATTTACAATGCTTATCTACCTTTCTTTTTTTCAAAGAAGAGGCAAATTCTATATTAAATGAATATCCAAAGATAGCACAAAAACTCATCAAAGCATATCAAAACCAAAAATTTTAATATGCTTTAAAGTCAAGTATTCTGTAAAATACCTCTTTTAGCGTCAATTAAAAGGCTACTCTGCCAACGCATACCGAGGCAGTTGCACCGACACCTATACTTGGCAGAACAACATGATTTTTTTTTGACGGCCTCCTTTACGAATCCCACAACCGAGCAAAGCTGATAGATCATAACTGACAACACTCTAACGTTATTCGCTCTACGATTTCTGTAGTCTGGAATTTTCTTCGTATCTTTAAGAAACCGTAAAAACTATTTGAGCCATGAAATTCTTTATCGACACGGCCAATCTGGAACAAATCCGCAAGGCGCATGAACTGGGCGTCCTGGACGGCGTAACGACCAACCCATCGCTGATGGCCAAAGAGAACATCCGGGGTACGGAAAACTGCAACCGTCATTATGTTGAAATCTGCAGACGTGAGCGCCGAGGTCATAGCCACAGACTTCGAAGGAATGGTGCGAGAGGGTGAGGCGCTGGCGGCGCTGCATCCCCGCATCGTCGTGAAACTGCCCTGCACGGCCGCAGGAATCCGGGCCGTAAAATATTTTGCCGCCAAGGATATCCGGACGAACTGCACGCTGGTATTCTCCGTGGGACAGGCGTTGCTCGCCGCAAAGGCCGGAGCGACCTACGTGTCTCCGTTCGTGGGACGTCTCGACGACATCTCCGAAGACGGCGTGGCATTGGTAGCCCACATCGTGAAGGTCTACCGCACCTATGGTTACAAAACGCAGGTGCTGGCCGCTTCGATCCGTCATACGCAGCATATTATCCAGTGCCTCGATGCGGGAGCCGATGTGGCGACATGCCCCCTTGCGGCAATCGAAGGGTTGCTCAGACATCCGATGACGAACAGCGGGCTGGAGAAGTTCCTCGCAGACCATGCACGGCTGAATACCTGAACGGAAACCGAATTGCGACATTTCCGGATGACATCTATACGCTTGAATGTACAAAATGACAAAAGTCCTATATACGAACATAGGACTTTTGTTATAAATATTATAGTCGGCCAGAGAATCACTCTATAAACAGTTCGTCTTGTCTGACAACATGCCACAGCGTCAACATACTGCACACGCCTCTTGAGGGTTACAAAAATAATTTCGGCAGAGTCGGCCGCCAAGACGAACAACGCATTAACATGATCTAATTCAACACAATACACAATTTCTAAGCAAAAGTCAACGAGGTAACGCTTTGGACACCGAAACCTCGTTTACAATTACGTTTTTTACTCTATAAGCGATATACTTCTTATCTGAAAAGCAACATAATGTCCTATGAATCAAACATCTTCCCACCCGCGAAAGATCCTTCGTACAGTAAGTATCAGTCTTCATATCAAAAAAATGTCACCTCCTCTTTCGAAATCGTTGCATCTGCCGCTGCTGTTCTTCATAGGCCTGCGTGTCGGTCAGGTCCAATAGCGTATCGACAATGCCAGAAATAGGATTGGCGATATGGTTTTGTATTTCGTGTTACGGTGCTGTGTGTTGTTCTGGAACCTGCTTGTCGTTTTTCGGTGCCGGATAGAGTTCATTGAAAACATTTGCCGAAAACTCTTTTCCCAGTACCGACCTGCGGGCAACGATGCCGTCGTTATGGTCAATGAAAGTCACACCATAGATTCTGCCGACCGGGTTAATGCGGAAAATCGTGTCGATATTCTCCGCTTTGAGCAGTCGCCGGAACTCGTCCCGTGTATTGTGTGGGCTCATGGCGTCTTTGACTGTTTGCCGAAGTCGGTCGAGCGTTCCGTCCTGCTTCAGCGCACTCTTCGACCGCTCGTAATACTTTTGAAGAGCCTTGTAGCCGACATCCCGGCCGATACGGCTCGATTTAAACGGAGTACCGATGCCATAGCCGTCATCGGTCAGGGCCCGTAGATCACTCCGGCATAATCCCTGCCGTCGATGGTTCCCGTACGTTCTTCAACTGAGACATTGAAACGTTCCAGCAGGGTGCGAAACTCTCCGTAGGACGAACATTTGTAATTGCACAAGCACGACCGCACGACGGACGATATCTGCTGTTTGACATTGCCCTCTTTATAGTTTACTTTGCGCAAGCCGAGCCTGTCTGCTTGTTCCTCGCCTTTGATACTCGGATGCAGACCGTATTTCCGCTCCAAATCACGCAGAATTTCCATCGAGCGCCGGGCCTCGAAATCGTGCGGGAGTTTGCGGCCCTGCTCATCGACCCGCAGCGACACGATATGGAGATGCTCTCTGGAAATGTCCTTGTGCTTGAAAACGATATAGGGCTGTTCGCCGTAACCCATGCGCTCCATGTACTCGCGGGCAATGTCCCGGAGCCGTTCGTCTGTCAGTCTGTCTTCCGGCGAAGGATTCAGCGAGACATGGAAGACCGTATTGGTCGTCCTTCTGTTAGCTTCGAGGTAGGGCCGGAAGCTCTCCATGCAGGCATCGATATCCATTCGCCCGTGTTTATTGAAGGGTTCGAGCATCTTCTGCCAGAGGAGCACTTCGGCCTCATTCTTATCCACTTTCTCCTTGTTGTAGTACAAGGCTCCGCCGGGCGAGGAGCCCGATCTTATATTCGCAACCATTCCTTAGCCTGTTTTGCGAGGTTGAGAATCTCGATACTCAGGGCTTTCAGCTCGCGGGTCCGTTGCTCCAATGCAGCGATCTGATGCGGGATAGCAACGTTGGAAAAGTGCGAATTGACAGCCTTTACAATCTGGTTGTAGTTGTTCGCAAGTTTCTGGAATTGGAAATAAAAATCATTCAGCCGGGCGACGAATTGCGTCTTCGACGGATCGCGTTTGATGACGACAAACTCCTCGGCAAAGAGCCTTTTGACGATAAAACGGCTACGGTTATGCTCCAATCCTGCCTCACAAAGCATCTGCTTAAAGCGGATATTCTCTTCGGTGGTGAGTTTGAAATTATACCTGTGGACTCTGGGATCTGTCGTTGTCGGGCGTCCGATCCTCTTTTTCGTGGTTGTCATCAGTCTGGTAGTTTAAGTGGCGTGACTCGGGAACGCCACCCGGCCTCGCAGAGCGAGCACCTTTGTATGCCGAAAAATTTTTCGGCATACAAAGGTACAGCTCGCTGTTATCTGGCGATAACAAAATCCGCGGCGGAAAATTTTTTGTGAAAACTTTGAAAAGCCTCCGAGGGCGGGTCTTTCCCGGTGCAATATTACAACCGTCTGGAGATGAAAAAAAGCCCGCCGAACGGACTGGAACGGACGTGAGCGGACATCGGAATCGAGGCATTTCAGTCGATTGTATCTTGCATCATGAAAGGCAGGTTTTCTTATTCCGTTCATTATTCCGATACAAACCGCATGAAACGGAAAACGGTATTTTGAATGGTTTAAAACATAAAACCAAACATACACGCTTTACGACAGTATAGCTGACAATCAATCTCAAAAACGTTGCACCATGGATTCATTGAAAGAAACAGACAAACCCGCACCCAATCCTTCGAAGCATCTCCGTATCGAAGTCGATGAGGAGCTGATGCGACAGATGATCGCCGGACAAGCCCCTTTGGATTCGAAAGTCGTCCGCAGGATTCCCGAGCCGAAAGAAGGCGCAGAAGAAACGATTCAGGAGCCTATGCCAAAATCCGAGATCGACGAATCGTTTCCGTCGGTCGTCCCTACCGCTGTGGCTGCGGGGAAAGATGCATCCGGATTTCGTCGTAAAAAGCTCACGCTACCGGATTTTGAACGCACGTTCTTCGCACCAACGGATTGCCGTAACCGCTCGGCGATCTACGTCAGCGCCCCAACCAAGGGCAAAGTGTCGGCAATCCTCCACCTGCTGGGAGACGACTCGACTAGGCTTACGGCGCTGGTCGACAATATGCTACGCTTTGTCATGAGCATTTACAGCGACGAACTGAATTATCTCCACGAGAAGAATAGCAGAAGACCGTTTTGAAAAAGCGGAGGTATTTCGACGGCAGATAGCAGGACGGGGGGCCGTCGAACGGACAGACCGATTGCGGCTGAACATCAGACCCGGATCGTCAGGAGCTACAGAATGTCGCCTATTCCGACGGTAGAATTCTAAGATAAAACCAAATAAAAGCTGCAAAAAGTTTCATGCCCGGAAATTGTCATTTTTTGTCGTAGCGTTTAGCAAAATGATTCTGGCTATGGGATGCAAGGCCGCGAAGCGCTTGTATAGCCTTGCATCCCATAGTCAGAATCGTTAATTTGCGGAGTACGGAAATGACAATACATTAATTATGAGTAGGTTCGGCTCCCAATTAGACGGACTGTTCCGACAATAAGATTTTGAGATTTTGAATGATCTCAAAATCTTATCGAATGGCAGATATGTATGCCGGATTATATCTGCAACGCTACATATGGTGTTCCACGCCTTACGACGGCAAAGCATCTGGCGGCGATTTTGGCCCTCACAGCATTCAGGACGCTGAATTTATGTTTACCTTCAGCCACTTTGCGTTCGTAATATGCCTTTAGTTGCGGATCACACCTGATGGCAATCAGTGCACTGCGGTTCAGTTGTACTTTAATGTCTCGATTCGCCATGCTCGATGTGTGGCATCCCCCGCGAACGCTTGTGCCGGAGCTATGTTCGAACGGAGCCAGCCCGCAATAGCAGGCAAACTTGCGGTGGTCTGTGATTTTGGTGAAATTAAGCGTCGAACAGAGCATCACAATGGCCGTGATCGGCCCTACACCTTTGATGCTGGTCAGCAGCTTGTAGTTCCGGCAAATGTTGCTGTCGGCGGCTATCAGTTCCTTCATTTCCCGTTCGATGGTTTTCATATGAGTTTCTGCATACGCGATCTCCTCCTGGAGCATGGAACGTTGAATAGATACATCCGCGAATTTCTCTTTGTAGTCTAATTTTTCGAGCAACACCAGTTTCGCTACACGTTGTTTTGCCAGATGAGCCCTTAAGATCAGCCATGTGCGCAACTGACACAGTTCCTTCTCTGCCGGCAGATAAAGGGCTATCTTCCGATAGTGAGTGATCGCATACTCGGCGATACGCCGGGCATCCACTCTGTCTGTTTTGCCACGGGCAATACCCATCGAATACTTGATTACCAACGGCGAGATCAGTGAAAAATTGAAATTCAGCGTCCTGTCGGAAGCACAAACCGCCATCTCGGATATGTAGCTCCCCATATCCTCGGCGCAGAAAATCACATCGTCGAGCCGAATACCATGCCGCTTCTCAACCCAGTGCAGACACGAGCAGATCCCTTTTCGGGAGTTGGCGAATTTGCGGTGAGCCATCTCGTTTGCATCCTCGAAGGCGACCAAAGACGCATCGAAAGTCTCTTTCGACACATCCAGACCCACATAATACAAATAGTGCATAACTTGTTAGTTTTGTGAGAGTCGTATGCTATCACATGTACCAGGTCTTCAAACCTACAATTCTAAACAGCCATTCTCTCTGGTTAATGGAGTCGCAGTCCAAATCTACCGCCAAGCCTCAAAGCTTACGACAAGCCCCGGTTCACTGCGACTCCATATCGAAATTACCTGTGATTACATCACGCTGCAAATCTACATGCGACCAGCAAAACGCCGGGGATGGAAATCCGCAAGGCTCGCCCCTCGGGCGATTCGCATGGCCTTGCGGATTTTCATCTCCGGCATTTAATTCCCTGCCGGCGGAAAGAGATGACGATATTCCGGGATCGAGGGGAGCGTAACTCAAACTGAATCCTATTCTCCCATTTACACAAAATTATGGACACTGCCTATTACTATATCTTGCAAAATCATTATACGACTGACTCTTCCAACTTACCCATAGCTATCTCATTCAATTATTTTCGTTCCACTTCTTACACTGCTCCATAATCGTATTCAAAGCATCTTCCTGCCCAGCAGGCGGATAATTATACTTTTTCAACAATCGTTTGACAATACGCCGCATTCCGGCACGAGCACTCTCCTTCATATTCCAGTCAATCGTCTTGTTTCGCCGAAGCGCATCTGTCAACTCTCGCGTAATAGCGACCAACTGATCGTTGGAATAGAAATCTTTTACAGCCTCAGGCTTGGTCAACGCATCATAAAAGGCAAGTTCTTCGCTGTTCAGATTAAGCGACTTGCCGGCCTTTTCGCCGTGAACGATCTCACGGGCTATTTTCAGCAGTTCTTCGATAACCTCTTCGTTCGTCAGCATCCCTTTCAAATAGCGGCTCATGGCATCGGCCAGAATTTCCGAAAACTTCTCGGCTCGTACCGTATTCGTTCGCTGATATAGTTGTACCTGCTCTGCAATCAACCTACGCAATAATTCTACGGCGAAGTTCCGTTCCTTCATCCGGGCAACCTCTTCCAGGAATTTCGAATCGAACAAAGAGAACTCCTCCTTGATATCGGAGAAAAGATTAATTACCCCTTCGCTCTTGATACTCTGCTTGAGCAATTCATTAATACGCCCGTTAATCTCACGGAACGAAATCTTGCCCTTGGCTTCCACGCGCGTCAGTAATGTGCGAACCGCCTCAAAATAGGCAGCTTCGATACGTTGCTCATAATTCAGTAAACTCTGACAAAGCGACAATGCCTGCCGCAGCAGCAGCGCCTCTTTGATATAGAGTTTTTTCGTTTCCATCCGCTCGGGGGACTGCATGAAATCGACACCTCCGCTGATGGCTTTCGCCCGCTCCAAATCAGACTTACCGAAGAAAGCACCATAATCGAATCCATACATCAGATCACGGCAAACGTCCAGTTTCTTCTGAAACTCCGGATAGGCGGTTTTAGCCACATCCGTATCACCATAATTTTTGCGGTCACGGTATGTATAATCGTTCATCGCCGTCTTCAACGCCGAAGCGATACCCACATAATCCACAACCAAACCACCTTGTTTATCCCCAAACACACGATTCACACGAGCAATAGCCTGCATTAGATTGTGTCCGGACATCGGTTTATAGACATACATCGTCGAAAGCGAAGGTACGTCGAAACCCGTAAGCCACATATCAACTACGATGACGATTTTCAACGAGCTATCGTTGTCTTTGAACCGCTTCTCCAACTCTTTCTTGTGGGAATCATTTCCAATAATCGCCCGCCAGTCTTCCGGATCTTTATTACCGGAAGTCATCACAACAGCCAGCTTGTCACTCCACACCGGACGCATTTCGAGAATCCGACGGTAAATCTTGATCGCTATTGGCCGCGAATAGGCTACTATCATCGCCTTACCCGTCTGCTCGTATTGCCGGAATTCCTCATAGTGTTTTACGATGTCCTCGCACAATGATGCCACCGTCGCGTCAGCTCCAAGGATCGAGTCGAGCCGCCCCAATTCACGCTTGCTTTTCTCAATGACATACTCTTCCGCCTCCTCAGCCATCGCATCATACTCCGCATCAATACGCCGCAAGGACTGCTCGTCGAGTTTCAGATTGATTACACGGCTCTCGTAAAATACCGGCCGTGTCGCACCGTCCTCCACCGACTGCGTCATATCGTACACGTCGATGTAATCTCCAAACACTTCGCGTGTCGACCGATCTTTTTGCGAAATAGGCGTTCCGGTAAACCCGATATAGGTAGCATTCGGCAACGCATTACGCACCAGACGCGCCGCGCCGATTACAACTTTGGCTTGCGTTACCCCGTCAGCATCCGTAACCATCCTGACCCTCTCCTCCAATCCGTATTGACTGCGATGCGCCTCGTCGGCCATAACAACTATATTTCGTCGCGTCGAAAGAGGTTCTTCGCTCTCTTCGAATTTCTGCATCGTCGAGAAAAAGATACCGTTCGCTTCGCGTCCCGCCAATAATTCCCGAAGATGAGCCCGACTTTCGGCCTGCACGGGTGTCTGACGCAAAAAATCCCTGCAACAAGCGAACTGCCGGTACAACTGACCGTCCAAATCGTTACGGTCTGTCAGCACGACGATAGTCGGCGACGACATCGCCTGCTGCAACTGCTTGGCGAAAAAGACCATCGACAATGACTTTCCGCTGCCCTGCGTATGCCAAAACACGCCACCCCGACCATCTGTCTCAGCTGCTTTAACCGTCGAAAGCACAGCCTTGTGTACGGCATAAAACTGATGATAGGCACTTAATATCTTAATATCCTGTTTACCGTCTTTCGAATAACAAACAAAATTCCGCAACAATTCAACAAACCGCGTTTTTTCGAACATTCCCGCGAAAAGCACATCGAAATTCGCGCTATGGGTATCTTCATAACTCCCATCTACCGTTTTCCACTGCATAAAACGGTCTTCACCCGCTGTGATCGTCCCCGCCTTAGTCATCGCCTGATCGCTCATCACACAAAAAGCGTTATAGATAAAGAGTGACGGAATCTCCTGCATATAGTTACGCAATTGTGCATAAGCTTCCGACACGTCTGTATTCTCACGCGATGGCGATTTGAGTTCGACCACCACCAGCGGCAATCCATTGACAAATACGATCATATCCGCACGCCTTACCGAGTGCCCATCGACCGTCCATTGATTAGCGATCGTAAACCGATTATGTAACGGTGAATCGTAATCGACAAGCCGGACATTTGCGGAACATTGCTCGCGGCCATCGAAATAATTGACAGCTACGCCATTTTGCAAATAATCCGTGAACAATTCATTCTTCTGTACCAACGTTCCGCCCTCATAGGTCCGAATTTTCACCATAGCTTCGTCAATAGCGGCCTGTGGCAGTCCACGATTGATCTGCGGCAACACAGCCTCCAGCACCTCCACGTAAAGCGGTTCTGCATAGTCGCGCATTACATTGGGACCGTACACATAATCATAGCCTAATTGCTCTCGAAACAACTCGAGAATAGCGTTTTCAAAATCATCTTCGGTGAAGTGCATATAATTGTTATTTTTTCACATACAAGTTAACAAGTTGTGATACCATATTACGCGCAGATTGCGTTGCGACATCAGAACTAATAGATTGTAAAGACAGGCTTCGTTTGATTTTACGCCTCAAATCACTAATGGTCGCTTCCTTATTGGCCCAATCTATATATTCGGTTTGCCGTGTAATAATTCGAAGAACATTCTGTTTTATAGCATCATCTGAAATATATTGTGATATGATATCATAAATAGCCTTATCAACTAACTCTTCTCTCACTACGGATTCAGCTATCTCAACACTTTCCTTAGATTCTTCAGCTTTTATTGCATCAAAATCTATCTTTTCAAAAGATGAAGCGCTTCTGACATTAGATTTACACATACTATATTTGATATATGCCATCTGATGCTCCAACTCCGGAAATAAAGCCCCTTGGTTTATATTGTAGAAATTCAATTCTTCTAAAAGGCTTTCCTTGCTTCCGGCCGGTATGATTATCCTTTCGCTCGCAAACTGGCTATTTAAAGAACAACTGCTCTTCTCGATCCGACTGGCGCCGTAATCAGATTTATTGAGTTGAATATTAATGCTACCAGAAAGCAAAAAAGCTCCGCTCTGCCGAATCAAACGTTCATTGTTGAATGTCGATATAACAAAGTAAGCATTTTGCATCACCTTTGCCAGTTCCTCAAAATCCTCGGCTTGTTTTATTTGACTGCGTAGTCCTAATTTCTCGACCAATTGATGCAATACAATATCTCCGCTGAAATCCATTTCCGCGATTCGGGCCAACAGATCAATATCATCTGAATTATGCTTATGTCCATAAGCCCGTCTATAATAAACAGCCCCATCGACATCATATTCATTATCAAATGAATGATCGGAGTCGACATCAATAGTATCAGATTCTTTATAATTCTTGTCGTAGTTTTCTTTATCTTCACATTTCGCACACGCAAAATACAACGCGACTAAAGGATTTAGCGTTACATCCAACATTCTGGTTGGCAGTCCATAATGTTGTAATTTTGTCAGTCGTTCAAATGCACTTCGGCCGCCAAATTCAAAAGGAGCACGAGCACAAGCCTCGGATATAATATCGGATTCAATCGTCAGGTTATTCTCTCTAAATAAACACGGGCGCACATCCCAATTTTTATTGGATTGGCCCCTGAAAAAGAATCGCTCATTGCTACCTTCATTGGCAGCTTGCAACTGAGAAATATATGCAACATATTCCGACAATGTATTGACGATTACATTGCCATTTGAATCAATATTAAGATCTAATTCCATTAGAAATCCCAGTTTAATACAAATATAACAAAAATAGAAATTACAATAGTAACTTTGATAAATGATAATTTAGCAAGCTAATCGAGGGAAACCTCCTCAACGGAGATCTCACCGGACATGAGTTTGGGTAGAAGGGTATCGCGGAGAGATGATAATTTCCTATTTTCAATTCGACAAGTAACCATTCTATTAAAGATGGGAGAAAATAACTTATCTAAATTAACCAAAGCCTGCTTACTTGGGATTTTTACTTTTGATATTTCTAAATCACATCGTTTGATATGCCCCATAGTAACCGCTTTGTCTTTCGCAATGCGAATAAATTTATTCAAATGATGCTTTGTCCAATAAAAAACAAACCATTGAGGATACTTTGCCGAAGATACCTTAAATAAATGTTGGTTGAGCCCACATTTTCCACCACACCAAATATCTACAAGTAGGGTTCCTGACCAAGAAAATATAATGGTTCCATCAGAAATTATATATTCAGGTTTTATTAAAGATGAGCAACGATCACTGTTGGTGTCACATTGTCCTTGTCCAAGTTCTTTAATCTTTAAAACTGGCAATCCTGCCTCATTAGGCATCGCTGGATATTTTTGCATAGCCAATCCATTAAGGTATTGGGCAATGTCAGTCAAAACCCCGTCTTGCCATTCTCCTAAATTCTCTGTATTTTGAATAAAGTAATGATTAAACAGCGCTTTGGCCTGCTCCTCTAAATTATCATTTATCGGTTATCTTTGTGTGTATTTCAATGGACTGCGTAACTTTATCAATTTCAATAATACAAACGCAGCCATGAAAGAAAAACTAATTGACGAAATTAAAACCGCGATGCGTACCGTCATTACGGCAGATCAAATGAGCATCTTATGTAACGTGCTGAATCGCACATTGCAAAATATTGTCATCGCAGAAAAGCTTCCGGATAGCGAAGCGCGAGTCAAGGCTAATTCTCAACTGCAAACGCTATTTATATCAGCCAAACGCGTCGAGGGATGCTCTGAGAAAACATTAAAATATTATGCTTCGACTATTGAATATATGTTACGGCAGATCGACAAGAATATCGTCGATATAACAACGACCGATCTACGATGTTATCTTGCATCATACCAATCGAATAACCAATCGTCAAAAGTTACCATAGACAATATCCGCAGAATTTTCTCAAGCTTTTTCGCATGGCTCGAAGACGAAGATTATATTCTTAAAAGCCCGGTGAGACGCATCCATAAAGTTAAAACCGGCTCTTTAATTAAAGAGGTGCTATCCGATGAAAATCTTGAAATTTTGCGTGACAACTGCACCCATATACGAGATCTGGCAATCATAGACATGCTATCGTCTACCGGTATCCGCGTCGGCGAACTGGTAAAAATTAATCGAGAAGATATAGACTTTCACGAACGCGAGTGCGTCGTTTTCGGTAAAGGCAACAAAGAACGGGAAGTCTATTTCAACGCCCGCACAAAAATTCATCTGAAACAATACCTCGAAAGCCGGACAGATGACAATCCGGCACTCTTCGTATCCATTGCCAAGCCGCATAATCGGCTTAAAATTAGCGGAGTAGAGTTACGTCTCCGCCAACTCGGCCGCAAAGTTTCGATTCACAAAGTTCATCCGCATAAATTCCGCCGAACACTTGCTACAATGGCCATTGATAAAGGGATGTCGGTCGAACAGGTACAAAAGCTATTGGGGCACGTCAAAATCGACACGACAATGCACTATGCAATGGTTAATCAAAGCAATGTCAAAATCTCACATCGGAAATATATAAATTAGGTATGACACGAGTAACCTGCAAAATAAAGGATGTAATATCAGAAGTCAAAAGTGGTGATTGGGGCAAAGGCTCCCCCACAGAGAACTATACAACAGAAGTATTATGTGTGAGAGGGGCTGACATTCCCGAACTTTGCAAAGGCAATGTCGGCAAAATGCCACAACGTTTTATCCATAATAAAAAAGCGACATCAAAGATTTTATCTGCTAATAATTTAATAATTGAAATATCCGGCGGGAGTCCAACGCAGTCAACGGGGCGCATTGCGCTAATATCCGATAAAATATTATCCCGATATAGTAAGCCTTTGATATGTTCTAACTTCTGTAAAGCCATCACAGCAACGGGCATCCAACCTGAATATCTTTTTAATTACTGGCTTTATCTGTACAATAAAGATGCTATGTTCCCCTATGAGAATGGCACAACCGGCATTAAGAATTTAGATTTCAACAGTTTTATTCAGGAACAAGATATATCAATTCCTGATATTAAAACTCAACAAAAAATAGTCTCTATTCTTTCTTCAATTGACGAAAAAATAGAGACCAATAAGCGTATAAATGATAATTTAGCAAGCTAATCGAAGGAAACCTCCTCGACGGAGAGCTCGCCGGACATGAGTTTGGGTAGAAGGGTATCACGGAGAGTGGATAATTTTATGTTTTCTTTTTTATTAGATTCAATTTGACTAAATAAAGGATCAGCAATAGAGTTAAATTGCTTCAATTTAGTGTCAGAGGGTATTGATATTGGAGTTTTTCTGAAAATCGGAACAGTCAATTGTTGCTGAGTCGTCCCCGTTCCTGTAATATTCTGAGTTAATGCCCACAAGTATAAATATTTTGCAGACAACTCTTTTTTATTAGGGATTATTGAAATTAGCCGGACAATAGGAACATATGGTTCTAATCTCAAACAGACATAACCTATAGTTCCTCTTGCAGAAATAGTTATACTTTCCTCGTGAATTTTTGCAACATTTGTATAACCATATAATCCTTCATTATCTATTCCATTAGAATATATAGGAACATGACACTCAATAGTCTTTTTATTAGTATATTTTGAAGGCCTATCACCTCCAGCAGTAATAAGTGTGATATCTCCTAATTCACAGTGAACCCATTCGTTTCGATCGAAATCCACAAACCACGACTTAAACAACGCTTTGGCCTGCTCCTCTAAATTATCATTTATCCGTCGATTGAGTCTGATCTTATTATCGAGAGAAGATAATATAGCTACAACTTTTTTCTGCACATCTATTGCGGGGATATTTACAGGCCATTGCATAATCTGTTTTTTGTCCCCTCGAGGCATTTTACACCCTTTTGCTCCCGACATTACGTAATCGAAAAACGCTTGCTGGCTCAACAGATAGTATAAATATTTGCTATCTGTATTTTCTTTTGCACGAATACACAAAACATCCGCAGAGCACCCACCGCACCTATCAGCACACCATATTTTTTGGAAATATGGCCGAATATTAGAGATCAAAATATCTCCGATTTTATATTCAGTTGTGGTTCCAGGCGGTATTATTGTAGATTCACTTATACCACCTTTATTGGGTAACATATTTTCCGTAGAGATATAATTCATACTACTCGTTGTGCGATTATTTACATAGTCACATACATGTTCTAATTCACATGCATTTTTTAAGTCATTAAGAATTAAGCCCATATTTGCTACAATTTATACCCAATACTACCTAACTGTTTTTTGATCTCTGCCTCCAGCTCGTGCGACTTTTCAAATAGTCCAGAAAGCTCGCCCGTCAAGCGTGTCATTTTCTCCTCAAACGGTTCGGTGTCCTCCTCTTGCGCAGCAATGCCCACATAGCGACCGGGCGTGAGAATAAAATCCTGCTTGGCAATTTCTGCGACAGAGGTAACCGCACAAAATCCTTTTTCATTCTCCAATTTTCCAGCAACATAGGCATTATAGGTGTCGGCAATGCGCTGAATATCGCCGCGCTTTATCGGATCGACCGTGTCACTATCGGTCAATTCGCGCAGTTTGCGCGTTACCATTGTACCTAAGTTGCGAGCATCGATAAAGAGCGTTTTGCCCTTTTGTTGCTTGTTTTTATTGAAAAACCAAATCGACACGGGAATTTGTGTAGTATAGAACAACTGCGGCGGCATAGCGATAACACAATCCACCAAATCAGCCTCTACCAATTTACGCCGAATCTCGCCCTCACCGCCACTCTGGCTCGACAGCGAGCCGTTGGCCAGCACAACGCCCGCACGTCCCGTCGGGGCAAGGTGGTGGATGATATGCTGAATCCACGCAAAGTTGGCATTGCCATTGGGCGGTGTACCGTATTTCCAACGCACATCATCCGCCAGCTTATCCGCCCCCCAATCGCTCAGATTGAACGGAGGATTGGCCATCACGAAATCGGCCTTCAGAGTCGGATGGCAATCATTGAAAAAGGTATCCGCATTATATCGCCCGAGATCGGCCTCGATACCGCGAATCGCCAAGTTCATCTGCGCCATTTTCCATGTCGTAGGATTGGAATCCTGACCATAGACTGATATATTATTGATATTTCCAGAGTGGTTCTCGATGAATTGTGCAGACTGTACAAACATACCACCCGAACCGCAGCAAGGATCGTAAACACGACCTTTATAAGGTTGTAATACGTTCACCAACGTCTTAACGATACAAGCCGGAGTATAAAATTCACCTGCCAATTTTCCTTCGGCCTCAGCAAACTTCGAAAGACAATATTCGTAAGCACGACCCAAAATATCCTTCGAATCGCCGTGCTCATGCATCCGAATATTTGTAAACAAATCGACAACTTCACCCAAGCGGCGTTTGTCGAGCTCGGGACGCGCAAAGTTTTTCGGAAGAATATCTTTCAGACGCTTATTCTCCTTCTCAATTGCCCGCATCGCATTGTCGATGATCGTTCCAATTTCAGGAGAGTGTGCATGGATGGCAATAGCTTCCCAACGGGCTTCCGCAGGGACATAGAAAACCGGATCATAACTACCCTTCTCATTTTTATTACTCAAATACTCATCCTTGTCTTCCTCAAAGCCCTCTCCTTCGGCAACAAGCTGTTGATATTTAGCTTCGAATTTGTCCGAGATGTATTTCAGGAAAATAAGTCCCAATACAACGGATTTATATTCCGATGCATCAATATTTCCGCGCATCTTATCCGCCGCCTTCCATATTTCCTTTTCAAAGCCGATGTCGGCTGTATTCATCGCTGCCATTGTATAGAATATTTTAGGTAAAGGTACAAAATCTTCCCATTTTTTCGCTTTCCCGCAAAGGAATAAACCTTAAAAACAATATCCGCAAGGCTCACATAGCGATTTGCAGGACCTTGCGGATATTATTTCCTCAACTAAATTTTAGAAAAAATGATACAGCTTAGTTGTTCTTATTCAATAAAAACGCATTTTTCTTGTCAAATCCCCACTCATAAATGTATTCGGCACCTTCAATCCGGATAATGAACACAACACGCTCCCCTTTAATCCATGCTACATGAACAAATCCGGATACGGATTCTCCGGGATATATCGTGTTTTTCTTCAAATATCCCAGCTTTTTGACCTGTTGTTCGTCCTGCAAGGCCTGACCGAAATCAGCGATCCGCTGCTGTGAGGCCATGTTGGCCTGATAGGCTGCAGAGGGATTATAAGTCGTAGTCGTATAAGACGAATAACCGCCGTAGCTGCTGTAACCGGTCGTCGTGGAGGTCGAATACCCTGCGCCGGCAGAAGCCATTCCTTCGCTGACGCCCATCAAAACAGCGGCCCAGGTCTGCGATCGGTTCACTTTCTTCAGATAGCTATCGCAAGACCAGACCTGCAGATCGGTGGCGACATCGTGTTCGTCTACGGAATAGGCCGTCATATCGGTCTCCGGATTGAATTCGACCGGCGTCAATGAATTACGAACTATATTAAAAAATGCGGAAAAAGAGTAATAATATCGGAGAATGGT
>OJQP01000294.1_pt1 | contig 36070 bp, 43 predicted proteins | sample 1598871 | NCBI WGS metagenome assembly OJQP01 (sample SAMN03922520, study PRJEB24848) | human gut metagenome | isolation source: stool sample | host: Homo sapiens | place: Germany | collected 2010-02
AGTAGGTGACGCGGTTGGCAACACTCAAGCATATCAACTCTAAAAACGCCGACTATGGAGCCGCCGAACAATACCTGCTTTTTGAGCATGACGAGTTTACCATGAAGCCCATAAGGCAGATAACCCAGGCCGCGCAAGTGATAGGCAGCGGGGAACTCAGCAGACGGATAACCGGCGTGGAAACCGAGGACGAGGTAGGCGAGCTCTCCGAGACCTTTAACGAGATGCTTGACAGGCTCGAGGATTCCTTTCGGCGAGAGCGCCAATTCACGTCGGACGCATCCCATGAGCTCAGGACGCCGCTGGCGGTTGTATCTGCCTGCGCTAAAGACGCCCTGGGCAGCAATGCGTCCGACAGCCGCGAAAGCCTGCTGACGATAAGGGAGGAAGCGGAGCGGATGACAAAGATAATTTCCCAGCTGCTTATGCTCTCGCGCGGTTATGAAGGGCGGATACATCTCGAGCCGGAGCAAATAGCCCTCCGAGAAATGCTCGGCTCAGTCTGCGACGGGCTGAAGGATTCCGCTTCAGAAAAACAGATTCGCCTGCACAACGGCGCAGCCGACGGGATGCTCATTCTGGCCGATCAGAGCCTGATGACCAAGCTCCTGGTTAATCTTATTGGCAACGCCATAAAGTATGGAAGGAGGGGCGGGAACGTTTGGCTCGACGCCGAGGCCCGGGACGATGGCACGCACATCACGGTTGCGGACGACGGCATAGGTATCTCCGATGAGGACCTGCCGCAGATTTTTGAGCGCTTCTACCGTGCGGACAGCGCGCGCGACCGCAGCGGCTTCGGCCTCGGCCTGTCGATAGCGGAGTGGATTGTGGAGCTGCACCGGGGAAAGATAAACGTCAAAGGCAGCAGGCAGAAAACTGAGCCGGAGTCGCTGCCCACGGACAGGTATTTTGTATACACCCCACGCACACGCAGCGAACCTGCGCCGGATTTGAGCCGTATGCTCTGCATATGGACGTCGTCTATATCCACGTCCGTCACATTTGTCTCCGCGCTGAGAGTGAGTCCGGAAAAACCAGCAGGTACGGCTGTCTCAAGCAGGTTGCTGCGCACGGGCTCCATGAAGCAAAAAACTTGTAAACCGTCACGGCAATCTCCTCCTCCAGATAAACGCTGCTTAAGCTGTGCCGCGAGGCCGAGTCCGATGAGCTGTGGGCGATGCTGCGCGAAAAGCGGAAGCCCGCGAGCGTGGCGCAATCTACCAGCAACTCGGCGGTACGCCGGCCGAAAGGCTTGTGTCAGGGCGCACAAGGCCTGACGGCATGAGCCTCTTGCGCACGTTCCAGCTACTGCTGGGAGCCAAATCCGGCTTCCTGCTCGTCGCGGACAGTGGTTCCGGCGAGAAGAACGCCAAAGGCCTCATCGTCCCGCGCTTCGGGAGCGAGCCTGAAAACCGTGTAGCCGTGAGCCTCAGCTCCGCCGCCTTCTGCGAGCTGCTACTTATGACCAGAACGCACCACCAGGCACGGCTGACCGCGCAGCATGTGGCGGAAGGGAACAAATAATTAAAATATGAGCAAGCGCGTCCGGGCAGTCGATCAAGGCCCGGACGCGCTTCATCCTCTCTATAATACGGGCATTGCCATTGCTTCTTCTCCCGCCCTTCGCCGCTCAGGACATCTTTGCATATGTAAAATAGCCAAGGAGTCTTACGAGATCTCCCTTATCGGAAACATACAGCTCAACGCTTCCATTGCGGGTCAGCTCGTCTTTCAGCGCGGACAGGCCCTCGCCGTCCGGTGCAAGCTCCAGATACCTGTTGTCCCCTGCTTTGAGGAGAATCGTTCCATCGCTCTGCCTTATCGCCGACAGCAGCTTACCCTCGTTAGGAATGTGGTATATTTTCATTGCAGGCACATTGTTCACCTCCGTTTTCTGATGAGCCGTTCATGTACGAAAACCATGCACGCGAGCGCGGCCAGGAGGTACAGCGGCAGGAGAGATGCGCTTATATGGTTCGCTATCAGGCCGAACAGCGGGGGCATGACGCATGTTCCGACGCTCGCCGACGCCATCTGGACGCCTATCAGCGACTGCGAATGCGCCGCTCCGAAGCGCTCAGGTGTGGCGTGTATCATCGACGGGTAAACAGGCGCGCAGCCCAGCCCGACAAGCAGCAGCCCTGGCACCGCCGCGCCCTCGGCCGGGAGAAGCATCGCCGCCGTCCCCAGCAATATGAGCGTCTGGCCGAGGCGCACCATCCCGGTGTCGCTGAGCCTCATGGTCAGGAAGCCGCTCAGAGCCCTGCCAATCGTTATGCCTATAAAGAACATGCCGGCCAACGAGGCAGCCCTCTCTTCGGCCATGCCCCAGCGCAGCACAAGATAGCTGCCCGCCCAAAGCCCGGCAGTCTGCTCAACTGCGCAGTAGCAGAAAAACGCCGCCATAGTCTCCTTCGCCCCGGGTACGCGGACTGTTTCCCGCAGGGACAAGACTCCGGCGCCGGCACCGTCCGTCTCCCGGCTCCCGGCGCCGCGCTTTTTCCACAGTGGCAGGCTTATCAGCAGGACGGCGGTGAGCGCCGCCTGGAACAGGGCTATGTAGCGGTAGCCTGCGCTCCAGCCCATTCCGCCGGATAGGGCGAAGCCCATCACATAGGGTCCGACGGAGGCTCCCAGTCCCCACATGCAGTGCAGCCAGCTCATGTGCCTGCTCGCGTAGTGCAGGGCGACATAGTTGTTTAGCGAGGCGTCCACGCTCCCTGCGCCGAGCCCGTAGGGTATGGCCCAGAGGCAGAGCGCCGCGTAAGAGCGGCTGACCGAAAACCCGAACAGCGCCGCCGCCGTCGTCAGCACGCTCAGCGCCGTAAGAGCCCCGGTCCCGAGGCGTCTCGTCAGCCTGTCGCACTGCAGGCTTGAGAATATGGTCCCCGCCGATATGATGGCGGATATCACGCCGGCGTACGACACCGGCACGCCAAGCTCCCCGTACATCGAAGGCCACGCAGAACCCAGCAGCGAATCCGGAAGTCCCAGGCTGATGAAGGCCAGATATATAATCGCCAGCAGAAGATGCGTCATAAGTATTCCTCCATTTTCTAGTGTCATAAGAATAACGCCTAAAATGCTCTTGATTCAATCTGTATCCGGCCGTATAATATAACAAAACCGCCAATCACGAGAAAGGGTGATCGCTCATGCCGCTGCAGGAGTGCGGATTGAATCTAAACCGCGTGTCCATGGAGCTTCAGCCGCACGGGAGCGCGGAGTTCCCCTGTGCGGGGTATTCCTCCAGTCATACGGACAGGCCCGAGGATGCCATTCCCTGGCACTGGCACGAGGAAATGGAGCTTGTATATAATATCGCGCGCGGACGCATGGATGTAAAGACTCCGGGGAAGTCTTTTGTGCTTGTACAGGGGGAGCTCGCGGCGATAAACTCGAATACCCTGCACTTTGCCGCAGCCGCCCCAGAGTGCGTGCTGCATTCGCTGGTTTTCAGCCCGGCGTTCATAATCGGTGGAGGGCAGAGCGCCATCGCCCGGAAGTATATCCAGCCCCTCATATCCTCGGCCTTTTCCGGGTATAAGCTCAGCGGCGAGGACGCGCGGCAGGCCGCCGGGTGGTTCAACGCCGCCTTTGAGGCGCTGGCGCAAGACAGCCCGGGATTTGAGTTTATCGTGCGCGAGAGCCTCTCTCATATATGCCTGCTGCTTTACGAGCGTCTGGCTCCAAAGCCGAGCGACTCGGCAGGAGCCGCCGGCAGGGACGGGCTGAGGATGAGAAAAATGCTCGATTACATACACGGCAGCTATGGCGGAAGCGTCTCGGTCTCAGACATAGCCGCCGCCGCGAGCATAAGCGAGCGTGAATGTATACGCTGCTTCCACAAGTCGCTCGGCGTCTCGCCCATACAGTATCTCATAAAATACAGGGTCATGCAGGGCGCAAAAATGCTGCTCGAGGAGCCCTCAAGCAGCATTTCTGAAACGGCTGCGTACTGCGGCTTCGACAGCCCCAGCAACTTCTCCAAAATGTTCAAGCGCTTTTACGGACGCACGCCGAGAGAGTACAGAAGCTCGGTGCAGCCGGATTGAGGCGTCCACCTGCAGCGAGCCTTCAAAGACGGTTATGAACTCCGTCGTCCCACTCGGATGCGCCTCGATTGTCCAGCGGCTGCCCGGGTCCAGCTCCAGCATGTAAACGGAAAAGCGGCGACGCTCGCTGTTCGGGAGTCGTCCAGGAACACGCGCACCAGCTCCGCGGCAAACAGCTCGTAGAGCAGTATGCTCACCGCCGCGATGACGAGCCCGACCGTGAGCGACATGCGGATTATATCTCTCAGGCGCCGGCGGTTACCGGCCGAGTAGTTGTAGCCGACCAGCGGCATCATGCCCTGGCATATTCCCACGTCCGCGTTGAGGGGGAAATGCGCCACCTTCAGCACTATGCCAATTGCGGCGAGCGCCGTATTGTGGTAGGAGACCATGAGTTTGTCCAGGATGACGTAGTCGAGGTCGAAGAGGAAGCTGGTGACCGCCGACGGCAGTCCCACGGCGAATACTGCGAGTATGCTCTCACGGGAGGTCATGCCCACGCGGGGGCTGAAGGTTATGACCGAGCCCTTCCTGCCCATGTACAGTACGACGAAGAAGTACACGCAGGCGATGCAGTTTGAAAGGCAGGTGGCCGCGCCCGCGCCGAACACCTCCAGCCCGTTCGGCAGCAGCACGAACATGAAGACGGGGTCGAGGGTTATATTGAGCACACAGCCGAGTATGATGCCGAAGCCCGCCGCGCCCGAGCGGCCCACGCTCCTGAGCAGGTTTGACAGTACGTTGGAGAGCACCGTCGGTATACCTCCGGCGACGATGACGCACATGGCGTACTGGCGCGCGTACTCGTATGTGTGCTCGTCGGCTCCAAGCAGGCCGAGCAGCGGGCGCATGAATACCCTGATGAGCACGGCAAAGAGCACTGCGACAGCCAGGCCGAGATATATCGAAAAGACGCCCACGCGCCGGGCCTCGTCATCCCTGCCCTGCCCGAGCAGGCGGGATATGAGCGAGCCGCCGCCCACGCCGGCCAGACCGGCCAGGCAAAGGCAGATGTTGAACACGGGCAGGATAAGCGAGGTGGCCGCGACCATGTCCGGGTTGTTGGTCTGTCCGACATGGAAGGTGTCGGCCATGTTGTAGATAAGCACGATGAGCTGGCTTATCACCGACGGCAGAATCATGATTCTCAGCGCAGACGGCACCGGCACGCTGCGGAACACGTCCTCACGGGACGGCTTTCCCCAGTAACTGCTCAATTTCTCCACGGGCTTTCTGTCAGTAAAAATCAGCCCCACACTTATTGCGCTTTCCAGCTTCAAATTCAAGCGGGAAGTTCCAATATATTTTCACCGTGGATTCTGTTTTTATGCCGTCGTTTTTTCGAGGATGCGGCATAGGTGTTTATGCTCTTCACGGCGCCGGCGCGGCCGGAGGGATGGACGCTGGGACGTTTGCCGTCTCAGGCACGGAGCTTCGGACAGCTAACCAAAGGCCTTATCTGTACTTGCTGCGCCACCTCAGCACTACCTACAAGCTGGGGATAAACTACTCAAACCCCGACATGCGCCAGATAGAGGCGCAGTCGGCACAGAAAAGCCTGCCGCCAGCAACCGCTGATCTGGGGGCGCTCATACGTCAACTGCAAGAGCAGCCCGGACCGGCCAGCACTCTGGCGCAGCTATTGAACGGAGCGGTACAAGGTACTACAGGATAATACGGGTAAAATCTTAATTAGCGAAAATCTTCTCGGATTGTTCGAGTCCGAAAAATGCGTTCTAATCCTTTTGAGCATATTTACAGCCGGGGAGAAGCTCTATCTGCAAGCGTTATAAATGTTATGGATGCGGCTGCTGGACACAAATGCAGCCATCTAAATTAAAAACCAACTGCGGGCCGGCGAAGCGGGCCGCAGTTGGAGAGGAGGAGCGACGCAGCGAGTGAGCTGCGCCGTTTGCTTTGAAAAAGAAAACGCCGCCGCGAACGATGCGAAGTCCGCGACGACGTGGCACCCCCGGCGCGACTCGAACGCACTACATTCCGCTTAGGAGGCGGACCCTCTATCCTGGTGAGGTACGGGGGCTTATTCAAGCTTTGTTATTTTACCTCATTTAATCCACCGTGTCAACACAAACCAGACTGCAAAAACTACAAAGCGCGGCTCCAAAGCCAGGATAAAATTTGTACGCTTAAATAATAGACGCTGCCGTCTGTTTGCGATATACTCGTAAATAGACGGTAACGTCTATTTTATAGCAAAGGGATGCTTATCATGGAAATACTACTGCAAGTGCTGCGCTTACTCGCAACTATAGCCGTGGCGTTTTGCGCCGGCAAGCTGGTGGCGAAGCTGCATCTGCCGGCTATACTCGGTTGGCTCATAACCGGCATGGCGCTTGGTCCGCACGCGCTTGGACTGATGAACGACGCGGTCATGGATTCAGCCTGGTTCACCACTACCGAGAGCCTGCTGGAGTCCGTCGTGGGCCTGATGATAGGCACGGAGCTCATATGGTCGCAGATGAAGCGCTCAGGCAAGCAGATAGTGGTGACGACGATAACGGAGTCGCTGGGCACATTCCTGGTTGTAACCCTGGTGTTCGGCGTGATATTCTATTTCACCGGCACGCCGCTGTATCTCGCGGCGATGTTCGGCGGCATAGCGCTCGCCACGGCCCCTGCTCCGTCCCTGTCCATAGTCAACGAGGCCAGGGCGGCCGGACCGGTGACCAGCACGCTGATACCCATGGCGGCGCTTGACGATTTGGTCGGCGCGGTGGTGTTCTTTGCCGTCGTAGCGTTTGTCTCCTCTACGCTGTCTGTGGCGGGCACGAGCTTTATTGCGACGCTGGCGATAGTGTTTGCGCCGGTCTTGATAGGCGCGGTGACGGGCGTGATAGCCGGCTTCGTGATGCGGCACACCCGCTCCAATGCGGCTACGATTGCTTCCATGCTGGCGCTTCTTTTGGCCACAGCCCTGTTCGCAATGTACCTGAATGAGAATGTACTCACCGGCGCGTCCCTGAACTTCATGCTGCTGGGCATGGCCTTCTCCACGGCCTTTGCAAATATGATACCCAAGGAGAAGCTTGACGGCGTAATGCGCGTTATGAACCCGGTGATAAGCTTCTCGCTCATCCTGCTTATCCTCAACCTGGGCGCTCCGCTCGATTACCACCTCGTGTTCGGCGCGGGCATCTACACCGCCGTGTACATCGTTTCACGAGCCGTCGGCAAGTACTTCGGCGCATATGTCGGCGCGGCAGCCACGCACGCCCCGGACACGGTCAAGAAGTACCTCGGCTTCACGCTGCTGCCCCACTCGGGAGTGTCCCTCGTGTTCACGGGCATATCCGTGTCCGTACTTGCGGGTCCGGCCCCGGAGTGCGCGCAGCTGATACAGGGTACGATAGCTGCCGCAGCGGTTATAAACGAGATTATTGCCGTATTCATCGCGCGCAAAGGCTTCGAGTGGGCCGGAGAGCTTGGCAAAGCCGATGAGGCCAAGAAAGCGGCTGTGGAGGCCCGGGCATGAAACAGTCTGAGAGACGCGCAAAGAGCCGAGCGGCCATACTTGACGTGGCGTTCGCCGAGTTCGGGGAACGCGGGTACGCCGGAGCCACTGTGGACGGCGTCTGCGCACGGGGAAGCATATCCAAGGGCATGATGTACCATTACTATAAGGGCAAGGACGAGCTCTTTTGCGAGTGCGTGAAGGAGATGTTCTCCGCGCTGGCGGGATGCCTGGGCGAATACCTCGAGAACCCGGACGACGGGGACGCCGAGGCCCTGTTCTCCGGCTATTTTATGAGCAGGGAACGCTTCTTCGCCGCCAATCCAAATATGCGCGCCGTGTTTGAGGACGCCGTGCTGCGCACTCCGCCGCAGCTGGCCGATGAGATAAAGCGGCTGCGCGGCCCGATGCGCGAGCGTAACCGCGAGCTGCTGAACCGCATGCTCGAAAAGACGCGGCTCCGGCCCGGAATCAGCGAGAGCGAAACTCGACGTTGGTTCGACGCGGTCGAGGCGCTGCTGCCCGAGCTGATGCTGCGGCTCTGCGAGGGCGGGGGCAGCGCCGAGGAGCAGGCCAAGCTGGTGCTGGGCATGCTGCTGTTTGGTATACTGGACGGCTGAGCGGCAGGCCGGCGCCAAATCCCTGCGTGGTCAAACATGAGCGGTGAAGCGGGTTATAAGTCCCGCTTCACCGCTTTTCCTTTCCGGCGCATTGACATCACGTCAGGATGGTGCTACAATACACATGCTGACACTGTGTCAGCGATATGGCGCTAAAAATTTGATTTAAAGCCAGTGGGAGGAACATCTATGAAATCCAAGGTATATTTCACAAAAGAGCTTAGCCCCGAGGCTGTTGTCAAGGCGTATAACGCCCTGGGCGTAGCGCTGCCGGGCAAGGTGGCGGTAAAGATTCACACAGGGGAACAGGGCAACCAGAACTACATGCCGCCCGAGTTCTGGAAGCCGATGATAGACGCCATCGGCGGCACCGTGTGCGAGACCAACACCGCCTACGGCGACGCCAGCGCGGGCGTGCGAGACCACACTGACACCCACCTCAAGCTCATAGAGGAGCACGGCTGGAACAAGTACTTCACCGTCGATCTCATGGACATCGAGGGCCCGGACCTGGTCTGGCCCATCCCGGACGGCAAGGTGCTCAAGGAGAACCACGTCCCGGCGCACATCGTGAACTATGACAGCATGCTCGTCCTTGCGCACTTCAAGGGCCACCCCATGGGCGGCTATGGCGGAGCGCTCAAGCAGCTGGCCATCGGCTGCGCCAGCGCCAAGGGCAAGGCGCTCATCCACTCCGCGGGCGTGACCAACGACCGCTTTGAGTGCTGGCAAAAGCACGCGGACAAGACCGCGTTCCCCGAGGCCATGGCCGACGCGGCGAGCAGCATTTACCGCCACTTTGAGGGCAAGATCGCCTTCGTCAACGTCATGAAGAACCTCTCCGTCGACTGCGACTGCTGCGCCGTGGCCGAGGACCCCTGCATGGCCGACATCGGCATCCTCGCCTCGCTCGACCCGGTGGCCATAGACCAGGCCTGCATGGACCTCGTCATGGGCTCCGACGACCCGGGCAAGGAGCACTTCATGGGACGCGTCAATTCCCGCAACGGCATCCACACCATAGAGGCCGCGGCAGAGCTCGGTTTCGGCACCCGCGAGTACGAGCTCATAGAGCTGTGAGGCAGGGGCTGACGCAATGAGCGGCATACTTGTAGCCTATTTTTCGCCCACCGGCGCCACGAAGCGCGCGGCGAGGGAGATAGCCGGCGCCGTGGGCGGAGACCTGTATGAGATTCGCCCGGAGAAGCCCTACACCGCTGCGGACCTGGACTGGATGGACAAGCGCAGCCGCAGCACGCTGGAGATGAACGACCCCGCGAGCCGTCCGGCCATGGCCGGGGACGTCCCGGATGTGAGCGGCTATGACACGGTTTTCCTCGGCTTCCCCATCTGGTGGTATGTTGAGCCTCGCATCGTGGACACCTTCCTCGAGAGCTGTGACTTCTCCGGCAAGCTCGTGATACCCTTCGCCACCTCCGGCGGCAGCGGGATTGAAAAGGCCGAAAAGAGCCTCAGAGCCAACTGCCCGTGTGCAAAGTGGGAGAAGGGACAGCGCGTCGGCGGCTCCGGAGCCGGTGAATGGGCGAAACGCGCCCTCAACGGCTGAGCGAGGGCTGCAATCAACACGGAAAAGGGGTATGAGCCATGCCCAGGGGCTCGGAAGAGCTGACAAACGCCAGAAAAGAAGAGATAGTCAACGCCTGCGCCGCCCTCTATGAGACGATAGGGTTCAGGGACATGACGATTCGAGATATAGCGGCCAAGACCACCTTTACCCGTACCTCGATATACAACTATTTTCAGACGAAGGAAGAGATATTCCTGGCCCTCCTGCAGCGGGAGCACGAGCTATGGACAGCCGACCTCGAGGCGATAGCGCGCAGTCACGAGACGCTATCCGCCGACGGCTTCGCGGACGAGCTCTCCCGCACGCTGGAGAAGCGCGCCTGCATGCTAAAGCTTATGAGCATGAACCTCTACGACATGGAGGGCAACAGCCGCATGGAAAACCTTGTGGCCTTCAAAACCGTCTATGCCGCTGCGCGAGAGGCCGTGGCAGGCTGCCTGAAGAAGTTTTTCCCGCGCATGAGCGATTTGGACAGGCAGGAATTCATATACGCCCTGTTTCCGTTCATGTTCGGCGTATATCCGTACACGACGGCCAGTGAGAAGCAGAAGGAGGCCATGGAGCTGGCACATTTGGATTATCCGGCCTATTCAATTTACGAAATAGTTAGGGCATTTGTGTCCCGGCTTCTCAGGACTTTCCCGTGAGCGGCCGCGGCGTTGAAGCTTTTGGCTGCAATCGCGCAAATTCAATAAGCAGGGCGTGCGCCGGAAAGGCGCACGCCTTTTATAATGCGCTGCATGTGGGCGCAGAGAAGGCCGTGAGAATTCTCAAAGCGGTGCAGATACATTATTTAGCGTTTTGCCTATTGCAAGTGTACCACATATAGCGTATAATGTCCTCCGTGTGATTTTGGATAAGGAGAAAGAGTCATGGATGTGATAAAACGCAGCGGGTCTGTGCAGGAGTATGACCCGCAGAAGATAACCGGCGCGATGAGGAAGGCCTTTGCCAGCGTGAACCAGGTCTGCGGCGACGCCGTGCTTGCGGACATGCTCGCACAGGTAGAGCGCGCCATGGGGGAAGGGGCGCGCACCGTTGAGGCCATACAGGACGAGGTGGAGCGCGCGCTGATGGCGAACGGCTTCTACGACGCCGCCAAGAGCTACATATTGTACCGCCAGAAGCGCTCGGAAAAGCGCGCGGTGCGCCGTGCGCTCACGGATGCTGCGGGGGCTCCGGGCCTGGAGGACTGCCTGCTCGGGATAGAGCGAGACTTCCCTCAGGAGGAGTACGATCTGACCACGCTCGGCGGCAAGTTTTCCGGCTTCCTCAAGAGCGGCATGAGCCGCAGCGAGGCGCTCGCCGCACTGGTGAAGGCGGCGGTGGAGCTCACCACCCAGCAGGCGCCGAAGTGGGAGCTCATCGCGGCGCGGCTGCTAAACTTCAGCTTTGAGCTGGAGCTTGCAGGCGAGCTGGAGAGCCGCGGCATACACAGCTTTTACGAGAAGCTGCGCTACCTGACCGACGAGGGACTCTACGGCGAGTATATCCTCGAGCACTACACTCGCGAGGAAATAGACGAGGCGGCGGGTTTCATCTGCCAGGAGCGGAACAAACTCTTCACCTATTCGGGCCTCGACCTGATGCTGCGCCGCTATGTGATTCAGACCCACCAGCGCGTGCCGCTTGAGACGCCGCAGGAGATGTACCTCGGCATCGCGCTGCACCTGGCAATGGAGGAGGGGAGCGGCCGCCTCGGCTGGGTGCGCAAGTTCTACGACATGCTCAGCCGGCAGGAGGTCACGATGGCCACGCCGACGCTCTCCAACGCGCGCAAGCCCTATCACCAGCTCTCCAGCTGCTTCATAGACACCGTGCCGGACAGCCTGGAGGGTATCTACCGCAGCATAGACAACTTCGCCCAGGTCAGCAAGTTCGGCGGCGGAATGGGGCTCTACTTCGGCAAGGTGCGCGCCACCGGCAGTTCCATACGCGGCTTCGACGGCGCGGCGGGCGGCGTCATACGCTGGATCAAACTCGTCAACGACACGGCCGTGGCCGTCGACCAGCTCGGCATGCGCCAGGGCGCGGCGGCGGTGTACCTCGACGCCTGGCACAAGGATTTGCCGGAGTTTTTGCAGCTGCGCACGAATAACGGCGACGACCGCATGAAGGCGCACGACATCTTCCCGGCCGTCTGCTATCCCGACCTCTTCTGGCGCCTGGCCAAAGAGAACCTGGACAGCCCCTGGTATCTCATGTGCCCGCACGAGATACTCACGGTCAAGGGCTACGCCCTCGAGGACTACTACGGCGAGGAGTGGGAGCGCCGCTACCTCGACTGCGTAGCTGACGCGCGCATATCCAAGCGCACGGTCACGGTCAAGGACATCGTCCGACTGGTGCTCAAGAGCGCCGTGGAGACCGGCACGCCCTTCACTTTCAACCGCGACGCCGTCAACCGCGCCAACCCCAACGGCCACCGGGGGATAATCTACTGCTCCAACCTCTGCACGGAGATAGCGCAGAACATGGCGCCCATAGAGAGCGTGTCCACCGAGGTGGTGACCGAGGGCGGCGACACCGTGGTAGTGACCACCACGCGCCCCGGCGAGTTCGTGGTCTGCAACCTCGCCAGCCTCGTGCTCGGCAACATCCCTGTGGAGGACGACGCATACCTGCACGAGCTTGTCGGCACCGTCGTGCGCGCGCTGGACAACGTCATAGACCTCAACTTCTACCCGCTGCCGTATGCGAAGATAACCAACCGCCGCTACCGCAGCATCGGCCTGGGCGTGAGCGGCTACCACCACATGCTGGCCAAGCGCGGCATCATGTGGGAGAGCGAGGAGCACCTCGCCTTCGCCGACAGGGTGTTCGAGCGCATCAACCACGCCGCCATCGCGGCCAGCAGCGCCCTCGCCGCCGAAAAAGGCAGCTACGACTACTTCGAGGGCAGCGACTGGCAGACCGGGGAGTACTTCACCAAGCGCGGCTACGACTCGGATGAGTGGAAGGCCCTCGCCGGGACCGTGGCGAAGCAGGGCATGCGCAACGCCTACCTCCTGGCCATCGCCCCCACCAGCAGCACCAGCATCCTCTCCGGCACCACTGCGGGCCTCGACCCCGTGATGAACCGCTTCTTCCTCGAGGAGAAGAAGGGCGTCATGCTGCCGCGTGTCGCGCCGGAGCTGAGCCCCGAGACCTACTGGTTCTACAAGAACGCCCACGTCATAGACCAGAGCTGGTCCGTGCGCGCCTGCGGCGTGCGCCAGCGCCACATAGACCAGGCGCAGAGCATGAACCTCTATATAACCAACGACTTCACCATGCGCCAGGTGCTGCGGCTCTACGTCCTCGCCTGGGAGTGCGGCGTCAAGACCATATACTATGTGCGCAGCAAGTCCCTCGAAGTGGAAGAGTGCGAGAGCTGCGCGTCCTGAGAGGAGAGAGCAACATGGCAGAGCTGAAGAAAAAGCCCCTTTTCAACCCCACGGGCGACACCGAGGTGCGCCTACGCCGCATGATAGGCGGCAACACCACCAACCTCAACGACTTCAACAACATGCGCTATCCCTGGGTCAGCAGCTGGTACCGCCAGGCGATGAACAACTTCTGGATACCAGAGGAGATAAACCTCAGCCAGGACGTCAAGGACTACCCGAACCTCTCCAAGAGCGAGCGCACGGCCTACGACAAGATACTCAGCTTCCTGGTGTTCCTGGACAGCATCCAGACCGCCAACCTGCCCTGCATAGGCGAGTACGTCACCGCCAACGAGGTGAACCTCTGCCTGAACATACAGACCTTCCAGGAGTGCGTCCACTCGCAGAGCTACAGCTACATGCTTGACACCATCTGCTCCCCCACGGAGCGCGACGACATCCTCTACCAGTGGAAAACAGACGAGCACCTTCTGCGCCGCAACACCTTCATAGGCGACCTGTACAACGAGTTCCAGGTGAAAAAGGACGCCTTTACCCTGCTCAAGGTCATGATGGCCAACTACATCCTCGAGGGTATATACTTCTACTCGGGCTTCATGTTCTTCTACAACCTCGCCCGCAACGGCAAGATGCCCGGCTCTGCGCAGGAGATACGCTATATCAACCGCGACGAGAACACACATCTCTGGCTGTTCCGCAGCATCATCCACGAGCTGCAGAAGGAGAACCCGGAGCTCTTCACCGACGAGAACGTCGCCGTCCTGCGCGAAATGATTGAGGAAGGCGTCAGGCAGGAGATAGCCTGGGGCCACTACGTCATAGGCGACGACATCCCGGGACTGACGCGCGACATGGTCAGCAGCTACATCAAGTACCTCGGCAACCTGCGCTGGGCGGGCCTGGGCTACGGCACGCTGTACGAGGGCTTTGAGACCGAGCCCGAGAACATGGCCTGGGTCAGCCAGTACTCCAACGCCAACATGGTCAAGACCGACTTCTTCGAGGCCAAGAGCACAGCTTACGCCAAGAGCACCGCGCTGGTAGACGACCTGTAATTTCAAACCCGCAGGGCTCCCCCGCACGGCGGGGGAGCTATTTTAAATCGCATTTACCTATTGACAAAGTAGGCAAATGGCGCTATCTTATTACCTAGTTAATAAGTAGGTAAATAAACCGGGCTATTACGATTAGGAGGTTTACCATGTTTATATATCTGGACAACGCGGCGACGACGCGCGTGAGCGACACTGCGCTCAGCGCCATGCTGCCGTATTTTCAGGAGCAGTACGGCAACCCCTCCAGCCTGTACGCCTTCGGCCAGGAGGCGAAGGAGGCGCTGGAGCGGGCCAGGGAAACGGTGGCCGGGCTGCTCAACTGTGAGGCAGGGGAGATAATCTTCACCTCCGGCGGCAGCGAGGCGGACAACCAGGCCATACGCTCTGCCGCGGCCATAGGAGCGAGGGCCGGAAAGCGGCACATAATCTCCACGGCCTTTGAGCACCACGCGGTGCTGCACACGCTCTCAAAGCTGGAGAAGGAGGGCTTTGAAGTCACGCTGCTGGACGTGCATGAAAACGGTGTCGTCCGGCCCGAGGAGCTGGTTTCCGCCATCCGTCCGGACACCTGCCTGGTGACGGTCATGTACGCCAACAACGAGATAGGCACGATACAGCCGATAGCGGAGATTGGACGTATCTGCCGGGAAAAGGGCGTACTGTTCCACACGGACGCCGTGCAGGCGGCGGGGCACATACACATTGACGTACAGGCTCAGAACATAGACCTACTGTCCCTCTCGGCGCACAAGTTCCACGGCCCCAAGGGCGTGGGCGCGCTGTACGCCAGGCGGGGCATAGCGCTGTCCAATCTCATTGAGGGCGGCGCACAGGAGCGAGGAAAGCGGGCCGGAACGGAGAACACTGCGGCAGTTATGGGTATGGCGGCGGCATTGGAGGAGGCCTGCCGCAACATGGAGGGCAACGGCGCGCGAATGACTGCGCTGCGCGACCGGCTCATCTCCGGGCTTTCGCAAATGCCGCACTCAGTGCTCAACGGCGACGCAGAGCACAGGCTGCCCGGCAACGTGAACTTCTGCTTTGAGGGCATTGAGGGCGAGTCGCTGCTCCTGCTGCTGGATGACAGGGGTATCTGCGCGTCCTCGGGCTCGGCCTGCACCTCCGGCTCGCTCGACCCGAGCCACGTCCTGCTGGCCATAGGCAGGCCGCACGAGGTGGCGCACGGCTCCCTGCGCCTCACGCTCTCGGAGGAGACGAGCGAGGCGGACATAGACTACACGATAAAGGCCGTTAAGGAGGTCGTGGCATATCTCAGAAGCATATCCCCGGTGTGGCGCGACCTTGAAAACGGAGTAAAACAATACGTTATTCAGTGAGGTGAACATCATGGCTCTTTACAGCGATACCGTTATGGAACATTTCCGCCATCCCAGGAACGTGGGCGTCATTGAGGATGCGGACGGGGTCGGCGAGGTCGGCAACGCCAAGTGCGGCGACATTATGAAGATATACCTTAAAATAGACGACGACGTCGTCACCGACGTCAAGTTCGAGACCTTCGGCTGCAGCAGCGCCATTGCGTCCAGCTCCATGGCGACGGAGATGATCAAGGGCAAACCCGTCTCCGAGGCGATGGAGCTTACGAACAAGGCCGTCGCCGAGGCGCTCGACGGCCTGCCCGCGCACAAGCTCCACTGCTCCGTGCTGGCCGAGGAGGCCGTCAAAAAGGCGCTGGAGGACTACTACCGGCGCAGGGGGATAGAATATAATCCCGCTTGCATGGAGAGCGACGCCTGCCAGGTGAGCTACGGCGCACAGGGGTGAATTGACCGCGAAGGGCGGCGTGCCGCCGCCGGCGCACTCCATTGGAACATAGGGACGAGGCGCGCAATTCGGGCTTGAACTGCGCGCCGGTTTCGTAATACAATGGAGGCGAGTAATCGAGGTGTTCAAGTATGATTTCAACCAGAGGCAGATACGCGCTGCGCGTCATGGTCGACCTCGCGGAGCACGCGGGCGACGGCTACATCCCCATGAAAGAGGTCGCCGCCAGGCAGGGCATTTCCCTCAAATATTTGGAGCAGATAATGCCGGCCCTGTCCAAAAACGGGCTGGTGGAGGGCGTGCACGGCAAGGGCGGGGGCTACCGCCTGACACGGAGCCCCGGGGAGTACACCGTGGGTGAGATACTGCGCATAACCGAGGGCGACCTCGCGCCCGTGGCCTGCCTGGCCTGCGATGCCGAGCCCTGCGGCAGGGCGGACGAGTGCAAGACGCTCTCCATGTGGCGGGGCTATCAAGACCTCACAAACGAATACTTTGACGGCGTCACCCTGGCCTCCCTTGCCGGGGACGGCAACTGAGAACGCGCCGAATATACGAGCAGCCGGCCCGGAGAAAATCCCTCCGGGCCGGCTGCGTTCACTCGCCGGCAATCTCGCCGAGGCGTGCGATTATTCCGTCGTAGCTCTCGCGCCGGTGCGGATATGTGCAGCGGCTGCAGTCTTTGACGCCGCCCGGCAGATATTCAAAGTCCCCGCCGCAGCCCTCGCCGAGGGCGTATAGCGGGCAGTAGCAGAAGAGGCAGTTGAAGTCGTCCGCATCCGCGCCTGCGTGGCAGGGGAAATATTCGCACTCATGGTGCGCAAAATACTTGTAATTCTCGCTCAAGGCTCACCCTCCGTTCCAGCAGCATTATATCCGGGAACGCTGAGCGCGGCAAGCGCATTTTAACAAAACGCTAACGTCTCTATAGCACTTCGTAAAAACCTCCGGCTTATACTTTGGCCATAAACCAAACGGAGGTATTTAATCATGCAGAAAAAAGATTTTGTAACGCTCATACTCAGCACCGTCGGCGGCATACTCTTCGCGCTTGGCATGTGCATGGCCCTGCTGCCTGAGTGGAACGCATTCATGGAAGGCATAGTGGTCGGCGCCGTCGGCCTCGTAGTGCTGCTCATTATGGTTATCGTCCGCCGCAGGATGAGCGGCAAGAAGGCCATCGTGTTCAACGGCCGCGCCATCGGAATCACACTTCTCGGCGTTGCAGGCGCTATCGTACTCGGCGTCGGCATGTGCATGACAATGATATGGGACATGATGGCGCCAGGCATCATCGTCGGTGTCGTGGGCATTGTCGCCCTGCTGTGCCTCATTCCTGCAATCAAGGGACTGAAGTGAGCTTGCAGGGGGTAATTTACAATGTCTGATTTTGAAAAAACCAACGAGAAGCTAGCCGACGAAGTCGTGAAAGGCTATAAGGCCGTCGAAAACGGCGTGGTAAAGGGCTATAAGGCCATAGAAAACGGCGTGGTCGGAGGATATAAAAAGATGGAGTCCGGCGTTGTCGAGGGCTTCAACAAGGTCAGCGACAAGTTCGTCGAAGCGCTGTTCACCCGCGAGGGCGAGAGCGTAGAGGAGGCCAAGGAGCGCCTGGCAAAGGGCGCCGGGCAGCACGGCGGCAAGTGAAGCGCAGGGTTTTTAAAGGGCGGCATTGACACGGTGCCGCCCTACTTTTAGAATATTAGCGGCGAAGCCCGAACTTAAACATTTCGTTAACACTGCTGTGTTTTAATACACCGGTAAAAGGGAAAGGGAGGCCTTGGCATGTTCAAGCTGCTGGTTGTAGAGGACGACAGGGAACTGAATAAGACAGTCTGCGTGTATCTGAGCCAAAACGGGTACGACGTCGTGGGATGCCTCAGCGCCAACGAGGCCTACGACGTGATGTATTCCGGCACGCTGGTCGACCTTATCATCTCGGATATCATGATGCCGGAGGTGGACGGCTTCGAATTTGCAAAGACTATACGGGAGCTGGATGCCGAAATCCCCATCCTCTTTATGACGGCGCGCGACGACTTCGCCAGCAAGCAGCGCGGCTTCCGCGCCGGTGTGGATGACTACATGGTCAAGCCTGTGGATTTGGATGAGCTGCTGCTCAGGGTGGAGGCGCTGCTCCGCCGCGCAAAGATAGCCCACTCACGCCGCATAGAGTTGGGCTCGCTGGTGTTGGACGCCGACGAGCACACTGCCTATGTGGCCGGGGAAGAGGTGCAGCTGACCGTGCGGGAGTTCAACATCATCTACAAGCTGCTCAGCTACCCGAAAAAGACCTTCACCCGCAGCCAGCTCATGGACGAGTTCTGGGACGGGGACACCACCTCGGGCCTGCGCACCGTGGACGTGTATATCACAAAGCTCAGGAACAAATTCTCGCACTGCCCCGACTTTGAGATAGTCACCGTGCACGGCCTCGGCTACAAGGCGGTGCTCAAGTGAAGGGCGGGCGCTGGCTCTACCTGCTGCGGCGCTACCTGCTGTTCTTCGCCGTTCTGGCCTTTGTCATAAGCTGCAGCATGCTGCTGTTTTTGAATTCCGTCACCAGGGTCACGGGGATAGAGTTCACAGAGGAGTATGTAAGCGAGGCGGCCAAGGCCACGGCCCTGAACATCCTGCTGCTCTCGGCATTGCTCACGTTTTTGGACGCCGTCCGCCGCTATTTCATGGTCGTGCGGCCCGTGCGTAAAATAGTGCAGGCTGCGGAGCAGATGGCCTCCGGCGACTTCTCGGCCCGCGTGCCGAAAATGTACGGCGTAGACGGCTTCGACGAGATAGCCGGTTGCTTCAACGCCCTGGCCGAGGAGCTCTCCGGCACCGAGACGCTGCGCACGGATTTTATCGCCAACGTCTCGCATGAGCTCAAGACCCCGCTCGCCGTGATACAGAACTACGGCACGATGCTCCAGCAGCCCGGGCTCCCCGACGAAAAGCGCCTGGAGTACGCCAAGGCGGTCACAGACGCGTCCCGGCGCCTCGCCGGCCTTATAACCAACATCCTGAAGCTCAACAAGCTGGAGAACCAGCAGATTTTCCCCACTGCAAAGAGCTATGACCTCGGTGAGCAGCTTTGCGAGTGCCTGCTGGCCTTCGAGGAGGCCTGGGAGTCCAAGGGCCTGGATATAGAGACCGACATAGCCGAGGACGTCAGGGTCAGCGCGGACGCCGAGCTTTTGAGCCTCGTGTGGAGCAATCTCTTCTCCAATGCGGTAAAGTTCACGGAGCCGGGCGGTAAGGTTTCAGTCACGCTGGCCGCGGACGGGGACGACGCTGTGGTCAGCGTATCCGACACCGGCTGCGGTATCTCGCCCGAGGCGGGCAAACACATATTTGAAAAGTTCTATCAGGGCGACACGTCCCACGCCACCGAGGGCAACGGCCTCGGCCTTGCGCTCGTCAGGCGCGTGGTCGAGATAACCGGCGGCGAGATATCCGTCCAGAGCGAGACCGGCGTGGGCAGCACTTTCACGGTCAGGTTGGGGAGGAGCGGCAATGGAGAAGCTTAAACGCGTGCTCTTCAAGCTGCTTTTCCCGGGAACGGCCGTGGTTGTGATATGCACTCTGGCTGCGGCGGCGGCGCTCGCCTGGGCCTTTGCAATAGCGCCAGAGGGGCATCCGCTGACTTATGCGGCGTATGTTTTGAGCTTTTACGCCCTGGTCATCCTCTGCGCAAACGCGGTGCCGATTGTGCGGCGCGGGCGCAGTTGGGCAAAGTCCAACAAGTACGTCGGGCGCTATTTGGAGGACGTGCCGTTTAAGGTCAGCGTGTCGCTCTACGGCTCTCTGGCGGTGAACGCGCTCTACGCCCTGCTCAACGCCCTGTACAGCGTGATGTATGTTTCGGCATGGTTTGCGACGCTGGCGGCGTACTACCTCATGCTCGCTGTTATACGCTTCCTGCTGGTCAGGTATGCGCACATACACGGCATAGGCTCAAACATGGCAGCCGAGTGGCGGCGATACAGGCTCTGCGGCGCGCTGCTCGTCCCGCTGGGCATAGTGCTCGTGGGCGAGGTCATACTTTTGCTGCACGAGGACGGCGGCTTTTCATATGCGGGGACGCTCATATACGCTATGGCCGCCTACACGTTTTACACGATTACCATGGCCATAATCAACGTAGTCCGGTACCGCATGTACAACAGCCCTGTGATGAGCTCGGCCCGGGTTATGAGTCTTGCGAGCGCCGCGGTGTCCATGCTCGCTCTCGAGGTCGCCATGCTCACGCAGTTCGGGGCCGAAGACGAAATCAATTTCCGCCGTACCATGATAATTCTCTCCGGCTGCGCGGTGTTTGCGCTCATGGTGGGGACGGGTATTTATATGACAGTCCACTCTTCACGCGCGCTGCGTGAGAGCGAAGGAGGCAATAACAATGGCTGATGAGAAGTTCAGTTACAGTTACTCGGCAAAACAGCAGGCCGAGGTGAAAAAGATAAGGGAAAAGTACGCGGCCCCCACGGAGACCGAGGACAAAATGGCTCAGCTGCGGCGCCTGGACGCGAGCGCGTCCAAGCCCGGAATGATTGCCGGCTGGACGCTCGGCATCATAGGCGCGCTCCTGCTGGGTGTAGGCATGAGCTGCACCATGGTCTGGTCCGACAAATGGTTCGTGCCGGGAATAGTGATAGGCGTGGCCGGCATAATAGCGGTGGCTCTTGCCCCCGTGGTCTACAGGCGCATGACCAAAAAGCGCCGCGAGAAGCTGGCCCCGGAGATTATGAAGCTCAGCGACGAGCTGCTGCAAAAGTAAAGACGGGTATGAAAACAGCGCGGACAAAACTGTCCGCGCCGTTTTCATATGCGCAGCGCACGTTAAAGGCGAGAATGCCTCCCACACGTCGCTGCTCGGACGGCTTACAGTGCACGGGAAGAAAAGCACAAGAAAAATGCCGCCCATTGGACGGCATTTTGTAAATATATCTTGAGATTATCTCTTGGAGAACTGAGGCGCACGACGAGCAGCCTTGAGGCCATATTTCTTACGCTCCTTCATCCTCGGGTCGCGGGTCAGATAACCGGCGGCCTTCAGGGGGGCGCGGAAGCTCTCGTCGACGGAGAGGAGGGCGCGGGCGATGCCGTGGCGGATGGCGCCGGCCTGGCCGGTCACGCCGCCGCCGGTGACGGTGGCCTCGATGTCAACCTTGCCGACAGTGCCGGTGGTGACCAGGGGCTGACGGACGATGAGCTTCAGGGTCTCGAGACCGAAGTAATCGTCGATGTCACGGCCGTTGATGGTGATGGCGCCGGTTCCGCCGGGGAAGAGGTGCACGCGGGCAACGCTGGACTTCCTGCGGCCGGTGCCGTACATGTAAGCCTTCTTGCTCTTATAGGTAGCCATTATACTTTACCTCCCTTAGCGGTCCCAGACTTCGGGCTTCTGGGCGGCGTGAGTGTGCTCCGCGCCGCGGAAAACGCGCAGGCGGGTCAGCTGCCAGTTGGCGATGGTGTTCTTCTGCAGCATGCCGCGGACGGCGAGCCTGACGGCCAGCTCGGGCTTCTGCTTCATGAGACGATCGTAACGGGTCTCCTTCAGGCCGCCGGGATAGCCGGAGTGGCGGCGGTAGTACTTCTGCTCGAGCTTCTTGCCGGTGAGGACGGCCTTCTCGGCGTTGATGACGATGACATAGTCGCCGCAGTCGACGTTCGGAGTGTAGTCGACCTTGAGCTTGCCGCGGAGCAGATCTGCCGCGAGAGCGGCGGTCTTGCCCAGGGGCTTGCCGGCGGCGTCGATGACATACCACTTGCGGACGACTTCGTCCTTCTTCAGAATGGTAGTGGACATTTCGTGTGCCTCCAGTATTTATAGATAATTTCTTTGACAAACGTAGCGCTGACACTTAAAATACCCTCAGCGCGCCTTATTTTTATACCACTGTGCCGCGCACTTGTCAACATCAAATTTGATTTCAACTATGATATCTCGCAAATGCTCGCGTATGCTCTCGAATACTCGCTGATTCTAGGTTTCAATTTTTAATTTTTCGGGTGATAAAATGGACTTGAACAGGTTTACAGGTTTTGTGCGGCGCTGCGCCGACGACTACAAGATGCTCGTGCCGGGCGACCGCGTGGCGGTCGGCGTCTCCGGCGGGAAGGATTCCATGGCCCTGCTGGCGGCGCTGGCGCACCTCCGGCGCTTCCACCCATCGCGCTTCGGGCTCGAGGCCATAACCATCGACATGGGCTTCCCGGACATGGATTTCGCGCCGGTGAGCGCCTGGTGCGCCGAGCACGAGGTGCCGTACACCATAATAAAAACGGACATCCGCGAGATTGTCTTTGACGCCAGGCAGGAGGACAACCCCTGTTCGCTGTGCTCAAAGATGAGGCGCGGTGCGCTCAACGACGCCATAAAGGCGCGCGGCTGCAACAAGCTCGCGCTGGGCCACCATTTTGACGACGCAGTGGAGACCTTCCTGATGAACCTGCTCTTCACGGGGCAGATAGGCTGCTTCAAGCCGAGCACCTACATGTCCCGCGCGGACGTGACGCAGATAAGGCCCATGCTGTACCTGGGCGAGGGGAGCATAGTCTCGCTGGTGCGTGAGCTGAACCTGCCTGTGGTGCCGACAACCTGCCCCGAGGACAAGCACTCCAAGCGCGAGGAGATAAAGTCCCTCATAGCGCGGCTCTCGGCGGAATACCCCGACCTCAAGGACAAGGTGTTCGGCGCCATGCAGCGTCTGCCGCTCGACGGATGGGGCAAATCCGAGTGAGGGCATAATAACAGCCCGGAGGGTGAAGGCTCCGGGCTGTTTCTTCATGGACGTCTGCGAAGAAAAGCGGCCACGGCGGCGCAGACCGCTATCCCGGCCGCAAAGGGGACGGCGAGCAGGAACGCTGCGCTCGCCGGGGCGCTGCACGTCTCGCAGCAGAGCAGCGCGGCATAGTTGTAGGCCACGACCGCGCACATAAGCCCAAACAACAGCACCGCCAGGACGGCGAATACGGCGGACAGACGGCGTTTCATTGACACACCTCACTTTCGTCTCAGCGTCAGCCAAAGTCCGAGGCACATGACGGCGGCGCAGAGAAACAGCGCGATGCCCGAGCCGTTAATCGCGACCGCCGAGGCCTCGTTGAGCGCCTCGGCGCGCCCTGGCATGAACAGCATGACGCCGCCAACGGCGAAAAGCCCCAGCGCGCCAAGCAGGCACAGCGCCAGCCCCAGCCGCCCGCCTTTGAGCGGTGCGCTTTTGCGCTCAGGGGCTGGTTCCCCGTCCTCCACCAGCTCGTCGAGCGTCACTCTGAAGCATCTGGCGAGCGCGCGGAGCTTTTCCAGCTCGGGCGTCGCCGTGCCGTTCTCCCACTTGGAAACGGTCTGACGTGAGACGCCGAGCGCCTCGGCCAGCTGCTCCTGCGAGAGCGCGTGTTGTTTCCTCAATGTGTAGATACGTTCAGCCAGCATGTCTTGCCTCCGTGTCCAATATACCCGCAGCAGGCGGTAAACGCCAGCAGCAGGGCGCGACATTTGCGCGCCTGACAGTTGCTTTTTTGTCCGCTTGACTATATACTACCAGATACAGCTTGGTTTTTTCAAGGGAGGCGGAAGCATGCATGAGGTAATCCGGCCCTGGCGCATGGACTCGCTGCTGCGTGGGGAGTGAGACATGGCTCAGCACGTTACGGTTATTGAATACGACCCGGCCTGGCCGCTGGAGTTCGAGCGCGAGGCGTCCCGCATCCGGGGCGCGCTGGGCGAAAACTGCCTGGAGGTCTACCACATCGGCAGCACATCGGTGCCGGGCCTCGCGGCGAAGCCCATCATAGATATCCTGCCCGTCGTGCGCTCGCTTGAAGCCGTGGACGCGGCGAAGGACAGCCTGGAAGCGCTTGGCTACGAGTACCTGGGCGAATTCGGCATACCGGGCCGCCGCTACCTGCGCAAGGGCGGCGACGAGCGCACGCACCAGGTACACGTCTTTGCCGCCGAGGACGAAGTTAACATAACCAGGCATCTGGCCTTCAGGGACTATCTGCGGGAACACCCTGACGTGAGGGATGAGTACGCCGCGCTCAAGCGCGCCCTCGCGGAGAAGTATCCCTATGATATTGAGGCCTACTGTGAAGGCAAGGACGCCTTCGTGAAGAGATATGAGCGCGAGGCCCTTGACTGGACGGAAAGGGGAGAGTGTGAATTACGAGGTCATTGACATAGCCTCCTGGCCGCGCCGGGAGTACTTTGAGCACTACATGAACGCCGTGCCCTGTACCTACAGCATGACGGTCAGGCTGGATATCACCAACCTGCGCCGGAAGGGGCTGCGGCTGTATCCGGCCATGCTCTGGCTGCTGACTGGGGCCGTGAACCGCTGCGAACAGTTCAGAATGGCGCTCAGGCTGGATGGAGAACTCGTGCGCTACAGCCGCATGGAGCCGAGCTACACTGTTTTCCATAGAGAAACGCACACTTTTTCAAACCTTTGGACGGAGTACTCGCCCGACTACGGCGAATTCCTGAGCCGGTACGAGGAGGATTTGAGGCTCTACGGCGGCGTCGAGGCCTTCGCGGCCAAGCCGGACGCGCCGGAGAACTGCTTTACAGTGTCCATGCTGCCCTGGGCGAGCTTTGAGGGCTTCAATCTGAATACGGCGGATTTCCGCTACCTGATACCGATTTTTACGCTGGGCAAATTCTGCGAGGACGGCGGGCGCGCACTTATGCCCGTCGCGGTGCAGGTGCACCACGCCGTCTGCGACGGCTATCACACCTGCTCGTTCCTGGAGGGGCTGCAAAACGCTGTAGACAGCATGTGACGTGAATACCGGCGGCGCATATTGCGCCGCCGGTATTCAAAAAAGACGGGAAAGGCTTCGCTCCGCGTCTTGACAAAACACGCTGTCCATGTTATAAATTTTGTCGACAATGAGGGAGTAGCAAGCGTTGCCCAACGTGACAAGTCAACATACTGGCCGAAAGGCCTGGCTTGTTTTAATTTGCGAGACTCATGTATGCTGTGGTAAGCCATACATGGAGTCTTTTTTCTTCCGACGCCAAGTGTGGTATTTGCCGCACTTGGATTTTTTGTTTTCGGAGGGACAGCTATGGAATTAGGATTTGCCTTTTTCTTCAACAGCATACTGCTCGGCGTCGGGCTTGCCATGGACGCGTTTTCGGTTTCGCTGGCGAACGGGCTGAACGAGCCGTGCATGAAAAGGGGCAGGATTGCGCTCGTCGCCTTTATCTTTGCCGCGTTCCAGTTCGCTATGCCGCTGATTGGCTGGGTGTGCGTGTCGACCATCGCGCAGTATTTCAGCGTCTTTGAGCAGTTCATCCCTTGGATAGCCCTGGTGCTGCTATGTCTCATAGGCGGCAACATGATTTACGAATGCCGCAAAAACGGATGCGAAGCGGAGAAGCCCGCCGTAGGGCTCGGCGGCCTGCTGGTGCAGGGCGTGGCGACTTCAATAGACGCGCTGTCCGTGGGCTTCACCATAGCCGAGTACAGCTTTGCCGAGGCGCTGCTCGCCTGCCTGCTGATTGGGGCCGTCACCTTCTTCATATGCCTTGCGGGCATAGTAATAGGCAAGAAGGCCGGTACAAAGCTCGCGAACAAGGCGGGGATATTCGGCGGCGTGATACTCATATTCATAGGCCTCGAGATATTCATCACGGGGCTGCTGTAAGCGGGCGCGCACAAAGCGGCACATTCCGCGCTGAGGACGCGCTATAATGGCCCGGCCTTTTGAAAGGAGGGCTGTCCTATGAAAAAAGCGGCGTGTTTTGTCGCGGGATTTTCCATGGCCGTGTGCCTTGCCGCGCCTGCTGCGGCGGTGTGGGACGCCGACTACGGTGAGTGCATGATTGAGTGCGCGCTGTCCGGCGACCGTGAGCGCGGCAGGCTCTACGAGCGGCTGCGCAACGCGAAAATAGATGCGCTCGGGCTCGACGCGCCATACATAGCCTACGACGACCTCGTCCTGCTGGCCCAGGTCATACACACTGAGGCGGGCAGCGCCTGGCTGCCGGACGAGTGGCGCCTCGCTGTGGGCGAGGTGGTCTTAAACCGTGTGGCCAGTCCAGAGTTCCCCGACACGCTCGAGGAGGTTGTTTTTCAGCCGGGGCAGTATTCGGCGGCCGACCGGGACTGGTTTGAGGTGCTCATCCCGTACCGGAGCTGCCTCGAGGCCGCGCTTCGGCTGCTGGGGGGTGAGCGTGTTTTGAACGACGGGCGGGTCGTGTTCCAGTCCGGCGGACGGCAGGGCGGAGTGGCGCTCAAACTTACAGACAGCGTTTACGGCAGCACCTATTTCTGCTATACGAATCACCCGGAGCTGTATTGACATGCAACGGAGGCGGAACTTCCCGCCTCCGGTTTTTGTTGTCAGTATACGCGCTTTGTGGTAAACTTGTCTCACTCGAAAAAGAGAGGTGTTTAAAATGTTTGACCCAAACGGGCCGCTCATGTACGCCATGACGGCGATAGTCATACTGTTCGTCATAGCTATGAGCATACGCTTCATTGTAATGGCCTGGAAGCGAGCAAAAAAGATAGGCATGGACCCCAAGGTCCTGCGCCGCGTTGCCATATCCTCGGCCATATTCACCATCGCTCCCGCAGTCAGCATCCTGCTCGGCGTCATCGCGCTGTCCCGCGCACTGGGCTTCCCCCTGCCGTGGCTGAGGCTTTCGGTCATCGGCGCGCTGACCTATGAGACCCCTGCCGCCGCCTCCGCCGCGAGCGCTATGGGTACGGATTTGTCAAACCTCATCACCGACCCCGTCGTCTTTGCGGCGATTGCCTGGGTCATGACGCTGGGAATCATCCCTGGCCCCGTGCTGGTGCCTACCATCGGCAAGAAGATTGAAAACGGCGTCATGCGCATCCGCCAGAAGGACGAGCACTGGGGCAGCCTCTTTATGACCGCGCTCTTCCTGGGCATGATAAGCGCCTTCCTGGGCATGATATTTGCAACGGTGAGCGAAGGCCTGCGCGGCTGGATACCCTGCTTCGTAATGATAGCATCTGCACTCATCATGTGCGTCTGCGCCGTGTTTGTGAAGGTCCTGCACTGGAAGTGGATGGAGGACTACGCCCTGCCCATCAGCATGCTGGGCGGCATGGCGCTGAGCATACCCATCACCAACCTCGTGAACATGATAGCGGGCTGAGGGGGTAACAGACATGAGAAGAGCACAAAAATACGCTGATTTCCGCGACTACGAGCACTATGTGGGCCGCTGGTGGATGCTCACCGGCTCCCTTCTGCTCCTGGCCGTACCCACGACCATCTGCGTCGTCTACGACGCCTGGCCCCCCATCACCGACATACTGCGCGGCCTTCTGGGCGTCGCGCCCATCTACTGGACCGTCGGCACGATTGAGGTGCTGACCTACGTCCCCATGCTGGGCACCGGCGGCAGCTACCTGGGCTTCCTCACCGGCAACCTTACGAGCCTGAAGGTCCCCTGCGCGCTCAACGCGATGCAGGCCAGCGGCGTCGAGGCGGGCACCGAGGAGGGTGAGCTCATATCCACCATCGCCATCGGCGTCTCCAGCCTTGTGACCACGGCGGTCATCGCCATCGGCGTCCTGCTGCTGAGCTCCATACGCGGGTTTATCGAGTCCCCGGCGCTGCAGCCGGCCTTCGACAACATCCTGCCCGCCCTCTTCGGGCCTCTCGCGGTGGTGTACGTCTCGAAGAACTGGAAGGTCGCCATGGCCCCGCTCATATTCATGATAGTGCTGTTCATCTGCGTGCCGGCGCTGGCCGACAGCGTGGGCATACTCGTGCCTGTGGGCGCGATAATCGCCATCGTCGCGGCGCGCATACTCTATAAGAAAGGTCTGGTTTGATGAAGAAAGCCGCTAAGTTCCTGCTGGGCGCGGCGGGTACGGCCCTGGCCGCAGGCGCGGGCGTCGTACTGGCCCGCGCGGCGCTGTACCGCCCCGGCCCCGAGCTGCGCGCCGACCCCGACGCGGTGAGCGTAGACTACGACCGCGTCGTCGAGAGCCTGAGCGAAATGATACGCATACGCACGGTCTCGAACGCAGACGCGTCCAAGGAGGACGCCGCCGAGTTCGAGCGCTTCCGCGCCTACCTCACCGAGCGCTATCCGACGCTGGCCGGGAAGTGCGCCCCCGAGCGCATAGGCCGCTGCGGCGTGCTCTACACCTGGCGAGGCGCTTCGAGCGAGAAGCCCACCGTGCTCATGGCCCACTACGACGTCGTCCCCGCCGACGGCGAGGGCTGGACCGAGCCCCCCTTCAGCGGCGCGGTCAAGGAGGGCATCATCTGGGGACGCGGAGCGCTGGACACCAAGGTCACGCTCTGCTCCATCATGGAGGCCGCCGAGCAGTTAATCAAAGAGGGCTTCGTGCCAGAAAACGACATATACCTCGCCTTCTCCGGCGAGGAGGAGCCCGCCGGGCCGAGCGCGGGCGACATCGTAACCGCGCTTGAGGAGCGCGGCGTGCGTCCCGCGCTGGTGCTCGACGAGGGCGGCGCGGTGGTCACCGGCGCTTTCCCGGGCGTGAGCGTGCCATGCGCCCTCGTGGGTACGGCGGAGAAGGGCCAGCTCAGGCTTTCGCTCGAGGCCGAGAGCAAGGGCGGACACGCCTCCTCGCCTCCGCCGCAGACCATCGTAGGAGAGCTGGCCGAAGCCGTCTGCGAGGTCGACGCCACCGGCGCGCCCTTCATCATGACGCCGCCGGTAGAGCAGATGCTCGACACCCTGGGCCGTCATGCGAGCTTCCCGATGCGCGTGGTGCTCGCCAACCTGAACATCTTCCGCCCCGTGCTGGACGTGGTCTCGCAGCTGAGCGGCGGCGAGCTCAACGCCCTGCTGCGCACCACCTGCGCCGCCACGCAGATGTCCGGCAGCCCGGAGAACAACGTCCTGCCCGCCAAGGCGAGCGTAGGTTTCAACCTGCGCGTCATCAACGGCGAGAGCTGCGACGAGGCGGAGGCGCGTGTGCGCGACGCGGTGAGCGACCCGGACATCACCGTCCGGCGCATCTACGCCGCCGAGCCGAGCAAGTATTCGGAGACGAGCGGAGAGGCCTGGGACAAGCTCACGGGCGTCATAAAGCGCACCTGGCCGAAGGCCGTCGTCAGCCCCTACCTGATGCTCGCGGCCAGCGATTCGCGCCACTACGACCGCATCAGCGACCACGTCTACCGCTTCTGCCCGCTCGAGCTCTCCAAGGCCGAGCGCGGCACCATTCACGGCGTGAACGAGCGCATACCGACCTGGAAGGCCGTCAAGTGCACCGAGTTCTACGTCCGCCTTATCCGCGAGTGCTGAAAAACCGCAAGAAAAACGCACCGTCACAGACGGTGCGTTTTTTCATTCGACTGTCAGATTCAGCGAGCCGGTAAAGCCCTCTGCTTCGACAATGATGTAATTGCTCGCCGGCGGCAATTCAACAGTCCCGGAGTATGAGCGCCCGGCGCCGCAGAGGACCAAGGGCTCTTCCGCGCCCGTTTGCAGCAGCAGCGTCAGCTCCCCGCTCTCGCCATCTATATCGCAGGATATACTCAATTCGTTTCCGCCTTCCCGCTCGAGGGCCGTCCCGCCGAAGAGTATTTCCCGGCCGGAAAAGTCCTCATATTCGGCCTCGTAAGTCCCCACATAGCTGTCCGCGCCCAGACGCCGCCTGCCCTGCAGCTCGCCGCTGCCCGTCAGGGCGTCGTCGCCTATGGCCTGCAGCGCCTGGTTGTACTGCCCGATGATTTCGTCTTTAGAGCAGGCTGTAAGGGACAGGAGGCAGCACACGATTAAAAACAGAGGTACTATTCGCTTCACGGTTTTCTCCTTTCGCTGTGTATACTCGAAGCCGCCCAGAGCATGCCCTGGACGGCTTCTTTGTAGAAATGGGGGAGAGGTTAGCACTTTAAGCTGCGGCGGCCGCGATTGGCAGCGGGATTGTCCCGCCGTTCATGCGGAAGGCCCAGACGCTCAGGCCCGCCAGCAGAATGATGAGTGAGACTATGATTATTATCGTCAGAAGTTTTACGGAATCCATTTTAATCATTTCTGAACCTCCTGTAAGATTTGACTGTCGTTTTTGGCTGTGGTTGAGTGAGTTTATGATGAATAAGGGCTTGCTGTCATGCGCACCGGGCTGCCGTGTGGAGCTTCAGGGGCAGGCCTTTGCGTGGGGGCCGATACGCCGGGCGGTTTCCCTGGAAGGGATGCCGGGGCAGCTGTCGCCGTCGAGATTCACATACCGCCGTAGGGCGATTATGCACACGGCGAGAGCCAGCAGCACCTGCGGCGCGAAGAGGTGGATGACTATCCCCGCCGCGTAGACGAGGGGTACGCTTGCGGCGCCGGAGAGGGGCGCGGCGTCCGGCCCGGCGAAGATGCGCAGCGTGACGTGGTCATGGGCGAGCAGCGTGTAGGGCGCGGGGACGGCGATGACGATGCCGTAGACCATCGCGTGCATCAGCACGGCGCAGGCGAAGGAGACGGCGGCCGTTATCAGAAGGCCGCGCCGTGTCCTGATGCCGTTCTTCGTATAGAGCAGCGCGCCGCAGATACAGACGGTGACCAGCATGGCGAGGTTTAGGAAGGCCTGGGCGATGTAGGGCGCGCGTTCCGCGAGGGCCTGTACCTGATAGGGCGTTTCAAACATGCCCAGGCCGAAGAGAATGTCCGCGATAAATATGAGCATGAACACCGTTACGCAGCTCGGTATGACATATAAGAACATGGCGCGGAGTACGTTGTGGAGCTTTTGCATGGTAACTTCCTTTCTGGGAGGCCCGTCAGTTGCGGGCCTCTCGGGGCTGGGTGTCGACAATCCTGTAATAGGCCCTCGCGGTTAGCAGGTACACGGCGGCATAGATGGCGCAGAACACGGCCAGCGTGCCGAGCGTACACAGCGTGGTGAGCGTGACGTTGTGCAGCTGGAACATCGTCAAAAGCTGCAGCATCAGGCGGAAGTCGAAGGCGATGTGTACTGCCGCGACTATAAGAGGCAGGAAGAACACGGTCAGTATCTGGCTGCGTATCGAGCGGCGGGCCTCACGGCGGGAAAGGCCTACCTTGCGCATGATGTCGAACCTGCGCTGGTCCTCGTAGCCTTCGCTCACCTGCTTGTAGTAGATGATGAGCACGGCGGCCATCATGAACACGAGGCCCAGGAACACGCCGAGGAAGAGGAAGCCGCCGGACATGCCGAAGATGCTCTGCTCGACGTCAACGCGCGTCTCGGTCGTGAAGTAGCTCACATAGCCGCAGCCGTTTGTGGAGAAGTCAAAAATGCCAGTGTCCATGCTCCAGAGTGCTTCGTCAAGCGCGTTCTGCTCGTTGTCGCTGAGCTGGGCGAAGTTGTAGCGGCCCTCCCAGTAGTAGATGCCGGTAACGGTCGTCTTACCTATCTCGTCTAGGGTTTCCGTGCCGTCCACGACCATGAGGACGTAATTCTCCTCGCCAGCGGCAAGCAGCGCGTCGGTACGCACTATGTTGTTCAGGATGTTTTCGCACTCGCCGACTATCGTGAACTCCGGGCCGGGATTGCCGGTCAGGTTGCCGTCAAGGTCGTACTCCTGGAAGCTGAAACCTTCGCGGAGCTGGTCGTTCGCTCCGGGTACGCTGAGCACGGCCAGAGCTTCGCCCTTGCCAAGAACAGGTGCTTCCTCGCCGGTGATGGCGGCGTAGGTGTCTGCGGTGATGATATAGAACTCGGTGGATACATGCGTGCCGTTTTTGGTTATAACCTCGGTGTTGACGTCCAGATCCTCTATCTGATACCCGCTCGTCGGCTCAGCGCCCGCCTCGGCAAAGAGGTCGAGCACATAGTTGTTCAGCGCTTCGGGGTTTATGGGCACGGTCTGCTCGGGATCTATCTCGCCGTTCTCGTCGGTGGTGTAATGGTAGTAGTGCCGTCCCTGCACCACGATGTCGGTCGGAGTATTGAGCCTCACGACCTCGTCGCAGCCGAGGTAGAGGCTGAGTGAGCCGCTGATCATGACCATGACCATCGTGGCGATGATGCAGATGTTCGCAAGACCCACGCCGTTGCGCTTCATGCGGTAGAGCATACCGGAGACGGAGATAAAGTGCTTTGCCTTGTAGTAATAGCGCTTGTTCTTCTTCAGCGCCTTGAGCGCGAGTATGGACAGGCTGGTGAACAGGCAGTAGGTGCCGATTATGACGAGGAACACTGCGACGAAGTAGAGAGCTATGGCCCACATCGAGTCGGGCGTCCACATGGCGATGAAATATCCGCCGCCCAGGGAGAGCACACCGATTATTACTATGAGCCAGTTTATCTTGGGCTCTTTCTCACCCACAGCGCCGCCGCGAAGCAGTTCTACGGGCTTGGAGCGCCCCACGCGCCAGAGGTTTAATAGCAGCGTGAGGAAAATCATCAGCGCAAAGAACGCCGCGGTGTTGAAGAGCGCCTTGAACTGTACGGTGAAGCCGAAAGGCGCGGGCAGGCGCATCAGCGAGTAGAGCAGGAGCGTCATGAGCTTGTGCAGCAGTATGCCGAGCGCCAGGCCGAGGATTATGCCGGCGAGGCCGATGTAGATGCTCTCAAAGACCATGATGCCCGCAATGTTGCGCTTGCCCATGCCGAGCACGTTGTAGAGGCCGAGCTCCTTCGTGCGCCGCTTCATCAAAAAGCTGTTCGTGTATATGAGGAAGATGAAGCAGAAGATGCTGACGAGGAAGATACCTATCGTCATGAACATGCTGACGTACGCCTGGCCGTTCGACGTGCCCTCGCCGAGCTGGCTGAAGCCGGGGTCGAAGTTGAGCGCGTAGAGTATATACATGGCCGCGCAGGTGCCGATGACCGTCAGGATGTAGGGCAGGTAGAACTGGCGGTTATTCTTGATGCTGCGCGCGGCCAGCTTGGGGTAAAAGCCGAGCTTAGTCATCTATCTCACCGCCCTGGGTCATCGCAGTCAGCGTGTCGGATATCTTGCCGAACATCTCTTCCACGGTCTGCTTGCCGCGGTAGAGCTGGTGATACACCTCGCCGTCGCGCAGGAACAGCACGCGCGTGGCGTGGGCCGCGGCCTTGACCGAGTGGGTGACCATGAGTATCGTCTGGCCCTCGGCGTTGATATCGCCGAAGAGGTTCAGCAGGGCTTCCGTGGCCCGGGAGTCGAGCGCGCCGGTGGGCTCGTCTGCGAGGATGAGGCGCGGGTTCGTGATGAGCGCACGGGCGACCGCCGCGCGCTGCTGCTCGCCGCCGGAGACCTCGTAGGGGTACTTGTTCAGCAGCTGGCTGATGCCGAGCTTCTTCGCCAGGGGGGCGATGCGGCCGCTCATCTCCTCGTAGCTCTTGCCCTGCAGCACGAGCGGCAGGAAGATGTTGTCCTGGAGCGAGAAGGTGTCCAGCAGGTTGAAGTCCTGGAACACGAAGCCGAGCCGGTCGCGGCGGAAGGCGGCGAGGTCGCTCTCCTTTATCTTGGTGATGTCCTTACCGTCGAGCATTACGGTGCCGCCGGTGGGCTTGTCGAGCGCGGCCAGGATGTTCAGCAGCGTCGTCTTGCCGCTGCCGCTCTCGCCCATGATGGCGACGTATTCGCCCTCGGCGACCGAGAAGGTCACGCTTGAGAGCGCCTGTACCTGCGCGCCGCCGAAGCGGGTCGTGTATATCTTTTTGAGTCCTTGGACTTCGAGAAGTGCCATGTTGATTACCTCCTGTGGATTACGCTCTTATAATACCACCCGCAATCTTACCGTGCCATCGATTTACCTTACATTAACCTTACAAAAATGTAAGGTTGGCGGTGCGAGCCCGTAAACAGTGCAAGGTATCCCGCCCGGGGTACAAGCTGTGCCGGAGCAGTTGAAGCGCGGCGCGCCCGCTGATATACTGGCGGCATGGAGGTGGGCGCGTGAAGATAAGGCTGGACGTGAGCCGGGAGCGTTACGACGCGCTCTCAAAGGAGCTGCGGGAGCGGGGCATAGAGATAGACGAGGCGTCGCCGCTCGTCCTCAGCGAGGCCGGGCGCTATGCCGACAGCCTGCTCATGCGTGACCGGGGGAAGGGCGGGCTCGTGCGCGTGGACGTGGCGGAGATAGTGAGCGTGGAGGCCGTGGGGCGGGATATAGAGGTGCGCACAGCGCGCGGTGTGTTCACGACCGCAGAGCGGCTCTATCAGCTGCAGGGCCGCCTCGACCCGGAGCGCTTCCTGCGCGTAAGCAACGGCGTAATCGTAGCACTGCGGCAGATAAAGCGCATCAAGCCCGCGCTGTCCATGCGCTTTACGCTTATGCTCTCGGACGGGCGGGAGGTGGACGTGACGCGCAGCTACTATTACGCTTTTAAAGAAGCGCTGGGCATATAGGAGGTGTTATCGTGGGCTTTGCAATACCGCTTGCACTGATTTTGGGCGCGGCGGCGCTGCTGGTGCTGTTCGTCTGTGCCTACCTGCTGATTTACCGCGCGCACGTCAACCGCGCCCTGCGGAGGCGCGGAGGGGAGTCCAGGCCGATGGCCGCGCCGCACTCGGTGACGGCGGTCTGCGCCGTGCTGGTGCTGGCCATAGTGGCCGTAGCGAGTTACTTTATAGGCTACAAGACGGCCTACGACCGGCTCGAAGGCGGGACGGCGCCCGCCGTGGAGCTCGAGACCTTTACAATTGAGCGCCCGGGCATGGCCGCCGGCGTGGTCGAGGACGCTCTGGAGAGCTGTGGCATGTCCACGGACGGGCTGCGCATAGGCAGCCTGTCACTGGATTTCATGGACGGGGAGTTCTCCGGCCTGCGCTTCACCGCCTGGACGAGGGAGGACGGCATGACGCGCGAGTCGCGCATAGAGGTCAATTGCGCCGGGCAGCTCTTCGAGCAGTGGTCGCTCGGATCCGACGGCGGCTTTTACGACGCTGCCGCGCCGTATGAGACCTTTTGCGAATTCCTGTCGGCGCTCAACGGCTGCGGCTGGGACGATGACCGGGACGCGGGCTTCATGTATAACGGCCCTGCCGACGCCGCGGAGCCAAATGAGATTGGCGCGGCGTATGTCCTCCGGGACGGCGCGCTCGCAGAGCTGACCGAAGCGGCCGCCGGCCGGTTTTACCTCTACAGCTTCATTTCGCCCAACGAGTACGCGACAATATACGTCCCTGCGTGAAGAAGCCGGGCGGCATGCTTGCCGCCCGGCTTTATCGTGGGTGATGCCGTATTCGCTTCAAACCAGGCTCAGCTCCATTTCCAGCTCGTTTACGCCTGCTCGCCAGCTGTCGTTCGGCTTGCCCGCCACCGGCGTGAAGCCCGCGCGGCTGTACATCCTCACGGCGTCCTCAAGGTCGTCGGTGGTGTCCAGGTAGACGCTTTTGTAGCCCTTTTCGCGGGCAAAGGAGAGCGCGCTCTCGAGCAGGCGTCGGCCCAGGCCGAGCCCGCGGTACGGCGCTTCAAGCAGGAACCAGCGCAGCTGCGCCCGCTCGCCGCGATCCACGACGCCTATGCAGCCGACGGTTTGCCCGAAGTGCTCCGCGCACCAGAGCCGCTCGCGCCCGGGGCTGTAATTCAGCAGGAAATCGAAAAATGACTGCGCCACATAGGCCTCGAAGGAGCTGGAATAGCCGTACTCCTCGCTGTAGATGCGCCCGTGCATGGCGGTGATGTGTCCCGCGTCACCGGGGCGCAGCTCGGTGCGCACGGTGACCTCGCCGGGGTCAATTTCCCTGCCGAGCGCGGCCTGTATGGACTGCATGCCGCGCAGCAGCTCCATGCATCTGCGCTCCGTCATCGGCTTGATGAGCCCGGCGAGCTGTTCTTCACTGCTCCTGTTGAGCGCGGCCAGCGCCGCTTCGCCTTCGCGGGTCAGGCGCAGGCTGTAGGAGCGGCTGTCGGCCTCCGAGCGCTCGCGGCTGAGCAGTGCGGCGCTCTCAAAGCGCTTGAGCATGCGGCTGAGATAGCCCGCGTCTATGTGCAGCGCACCGGCCAGCGCCGCCGCGGTGCACGGCTGGGTGCGCCCTATCTCGTGGAGCACCCGCGCCTCGGAGAGGGAATAGCCGCTGCCGAGTATGTGCTGGTTCAAAAGCCCAAGAACGTTTGTGTAGTACCGGTTGAAGTCCCTCATCCGGAGTATTATTTCATCTGTTTGCTGCGTCATGGCCCTGTTGACAAAATTACGCATAGCCGCGACGCATATGGTATACTGGAGGAAA